>VFQS010000047.1_pt1 | contig 182765 bp, 177 predicted proteins | sample 3512361 | NCBI WGS metagenome assembly VFQS01 (sample SAMN10412375, study PRJNA504923) | tailings metagenome | isolation source: Relicate 1 Philex TSF3 active mining | place: Philippines | reverse complement strand
AAATTATTCTATTTTCCCTCCTTTCTCTCGCTTTTTGCAAAAGTGACATGCTCCCGATGCTGTATCGATTAGGGGATTTTTTTGAGGCTTTTTTTGAGGATGCCGATCTAATTGCTAGAGAATTAGAACTAGTCCTGACGGGGCGCGATGGTGGAAAGGCGATCGGGCGGATTGCGATGGCAGGGATTCCGCACCATGCCCTCGATCGCTATGCCAATCAGTTAGTTGAAAAGGGCTACTCGATCGCTGTTTGCGATCAAATGGAATCGGCTTCCGAGGCACAGGGATTAGTCCGCCGTGAAGTCACGCGAGTCATTACTCCCGGAACCGTGATCGAGGAGGGGATGCTGGCGGCGAAGAAAAATAATTTTTTGGTGGCGATCGCCAATGGTGGTGATAACTGGGGCTTAGCCTATACCGATATTTCCACTGGTGAATTTGCGGTCACGCAGCTAAACAGCACGGAGCATTTAATTCAAGAACTATTGCGCTTGCAACCTGCGGAAGTTCTCATTCCCATTGATGTCCCGAATCCGCAATTATTTCGCGGTTCCAAATCGGAGAAAGCTGCCGACTTTTGGGAAGGCATCGCCCAGAAAAAGCAATCATCTTTGCCCGAACCCTTTAGTGCTTTACCTGAGAGCTTTTGCTATACGCCGCGATCGCAATCCTCTTTTGCTTTAGTTGAGGCGAAGCAACGTATTCTCAATACATTTAAGGTGCGATCTCTGGAGGGATTTGGCTGTCAGTCTTTGCCTTTGGCGATTAGAGCCGCAGGAGGGATTTTAGAATATTTAGAATCGACTCAAAAAAGCGTGAAGATGCCCTTGCAAGGGATTTCTACCTATGCGATCGCGGATTATTTAATTCTCGATAACCAAACGCGCCGTAATTTAGAAATTACGCAAACTGTCCGTGATGGCACATATTTTAGTTCGCTACTTTGGGCATTGGATAAAACGACGACGGGCATGGGGAGTCGGGCTTTGCGGCGTTGGCTATTGCAACCTCTTAAGGATATTGCCGCAATTAATGAACGTCTTGATACAATCTCTGAACTCTATAAACAGCATTCTCTCCGTAAGAATCTCAGAAGTTGCTTGAGCCAAATTTACGATATTGAGAGGCTATGCAGTCGCATTGGTGCAGGTACAGCAAACGGACGTGATCTCATCGCTGTAGCCGTATCTCTGGATCGAATGCGTGATGTCGCCGATGTTGTCGCCAAGTCCAACTCACGCTATTTAAAAGCCCTGCAATCCGTGCCATCGGAACTGCTGCAATTGGGCGCACAGTTGCAAAAAACACTAGTGGAAGAGCCGCCGATTTATATTACGGAAGGAAATATTATTCGGTCAGGAGTGAATGAACAGTTAGATCATCTCCGCCAACAGAGTCGTGATGATGTGGAATGGTTAGCCGCCTTTGAGAAGCAGGAAAAGGAACGCACGGGCATTAACACGCTCAAAGTAGGCTTTAACAAAGCTTTTGGCTATTATATTAGTATTTCTCGCGGCAAAAGTGAACAGGCTCCCGCCGACTATATTCGCAAGCAAACTCTCACCAATGAGGAGCGTTATATTACGCCCGAATTGAAGGAACGGGAAACGCGAATTCTCAATGCGGATAATGAATTGAAGCAATTGGAATATGATATTTTCGTAGAATTGCGATCGCTTGCCGCCAAACATATCGAACCAATGCGAACTCTGGCGACTGCCCTCGCCGCCGCCGATGTGCTATGTAGCCTCGCTGAAGTTGCTGTCACCTATAACTATTGCCGTCCTGAAATCAAAAGCGATCGCGCTATTGCTATTCACAATGGTCGTCACCCTGTTGTTGAGCAGTCCTTACCCGCAGGCTTTTTCGTTCCCAATTCCACCTATCTCGGTCATGATGAAAAGTCTCTTGATTGTCCCGATCTGATCGTGCTAACGGGACCAAATATGAGTGGCAAAAGTATCTATTTGCGCCAAGTGGGACTGATTCAATTAATGGCACAGGTGGGGAGTTTTGTGCCTGCGGAGTCGGCAACCTTGGGCATCTGCGATCGCATTTTTACCCGTGTGGGTGCAGTCGATGACCTCGCCACAGGGCAATCCACCTTTATGGTAGAAATGAACGAAACCGCGAATATTCTCAACCATGCCAAAGAGAATTCCTTAGTACTCCTCGATGAAATTGGGCGCGGTACTTCCACCTTTGATGGCATGGCGATCGCATGGTCAGTTGCCGAATATATCGCTAATAAAATCAAGGCAAGGGGCATATTTGCCACCCATTATCACGAACTGAATGAACTAGCGAGTTTGCTTCCTAATGTCGCGAATTTCCAAGTCACGGTTAAGGAATTGGAAGATGAAATAATTTTCTTACACCAAGTTCAAGAAGGTGGTGCGGATCGTTCCTATGGTATCGAGGTGGGGCGCTTAGCAGGTTTACCGCCTATTGTAATTAGTCGAGCGAAACAAGTATTAGAACAAATCGCCAAAAATAGTCATATTGCTACAGGCTTGCGATCGGGTGGTTCTGAGAAAATATCCAATAAATCTGGTGACAAATCATCTAAGGCATCATCAAAACCTAAGAGAGATTTAACTCAAGAGTCTCAAATGACCATTGATGATTTACTTAACGTCAGTTCGGGTTAAGCTGGCACATTTTAAAAGACCAAAAGTAAAACCCTTGCCTAGCAAGGGTTTTACTTTTGGTCTTTGAGAGAGGGTTTGCGTCGTAAACCCTCTCTCAAAGACCATTTCAAATTATCCCGAACTCACGTTACTTACCGTCAAAGATGGATTCAAAAAAATCTGAGATCACATCCCACGCATGACGATCTTTAAAAAGGTCAATCCCCATCAAACTTTTGAAAATATATAACAAAATTAGGAGCACGATCGTACTGGCAACAATTCTAGAGATCAGCAAGCCAATCGAGCCAAATGTTTTGGGATTATCTTGAGGCTGGCTAAGGGAATAGCCCTGCACACCCCTTATCCCCAGATCGTTAGCAAATTTCAAGGAGTATTTGTCATCAATGCCTTTGATAATACATGGTTTCTGAAAGACTTTGCTGATGTAGGCGATCGCTTTAGCTCGTTTATGTTGTTCTGGATCTAAAGGCTGTCGAGCAAAGCTACGATCTAACTTAATCATCGATATTGGTAGCTCTTGAAGTTGTAACAAGGAAAAATATTTGCCAGTAAAGTCATCAATCACAATCAAACAGCCAATCATTTTTAGTTCTGTGATCAATGCGATCGCCTTTGGTTGCATTTGACAAAGTATTGATTCTCCGACTTCAAAACTAATGCGTTTAGGCGCAACATTATATTTACTCAACCATTGGTGGAGTTGATGTGGAAATTGCTGATCGGCAAAAATTTCGTCAGACAGATTGATCGAAACCGTTACTTTAGGCTGTTGGGCTAAGACTTGAATAGATTTTTCAACCACAATCTGATCTAACTGGTTGAGCAACTGCGTGTTTTGGAGCGCCATTAACAATTCATGAGGTTGACGTAGATTTCCTTGAGTGTCCCGCCAGCGTACTAATACCTCATTATGTAAAACCTTCCCCGTTGCCAATTCATAAACAGGTTGAAACCATAACTCAAACTTATCTGCTTGCAATCGTATCTCTGGAAATGCATCTTCTAGCTGAAGATCGACATGAGCGGTCGCGGAGGGATCAAATTCATTTTCCATAGCAATAACGCTTATTTGCTTTTAAAGTAGGCGATCGCATCTTCAGTATTATTTAGCAGACTTCTATAATCCTTTTCTTGGAACAAATCGCTTATCTCTAAGGCTTGTTTGCGATCGTAGATTAGAAATAATGGCTCTGGTTTCTTAATAAAGATAACGCCCTTAATGTCATGAAGATTAAAATGATGAACTTCTTTAGACTTAACCGTAGTCATTATCGGTAATTGCAATTTATTGACAATCCCCTTAAGTTGGTGTTTGTCAATATAAATATGTTTAGATTGGCTAATTTGAGCACCTCGCATAATAATTAAGGCGATCGCGCTAATAATTCCCAGCCAATCATTCACCGATACTTGGGGATTTGTAAAAATACCTAAAATGCCGTTGAAGTCCAAATAAATTACTTGCTCTACTTTGTAATAAGAAATCATCTTATCGAGCATTTCCCCAAAACGCGACATAAATCTAGAGATGATGAGCACAAATAATAAAAAACCAGAATCATGGAGTACTTTGCCAAAAAATTTCCATGAGTTATTAATTGTCCAATAGAAATATATATGCCAATTCTGCGATGTCTTAGTTAATTGAATACTATTACTGCCTGTAATTTTCCTTGATAATTTATCAGAGCTATTGATAATAGTATTAATATCCTGCTCAGTATAATTAGTATAACCTTCACTATTGGCAAACCCTAGATGAATATTAAAGTGATCAGCAAGTTCGAGTGCATGATTAATGGCATCAATGGAACTAAACTCTTCATACATCAATAGCTTTTGATCATCATTCAAACAAATTGCCACTTGCCATGCATTAGCAATAGGTTCTTTGAATGCACCTCCCACAAAAACAATAGACTTAATATGAATATAATTAATATTATTCTCATGAAATCTTAGCTGTCTGATTTCACCCTGTGGTGATGTCATGCTCCAAGCTACACTACCATCCTTGGTATGAACAAGTGAAGTAATCGTTTTCTTTTTGGAATTAAAATATCTTTGTTGAGTGAAAATCTTATCTAGATACCAGATAATGCTACAGACAAAAATAATTTGGATGTGGTAATGCTGAAACCGATAAGTTACGATCGATAACAGACAAAATGCAATAAAAAGAATGAAATTTAAATAGTCATTATCTAATGTTTCCCCCGCAATTAGTTCTGACCAAATTACATTGTTAATATATTTTTGAATAGATTCTAATCCCCTTTTTAACCAGACAATTGGCAAAATAAAGTTAGTATAGAATGCTTCGTCATGGTTGGGAATTTGACCTTGAAACTTCATCTATTTGAATAAGTTGTGATGATTTTGATAATCCATACATACTGCCAAGTAATAACCACAGCACTATACTAATGCGAGGTTCATAAAATACTATGTCTAGCCAACCCGATAATAAAGATACAATAATGCTAATGGCAACGATGACAATTGTTCCTTCAGTCTGTTGAGCAAATACCGATCTCAGCGATGTCCATATTGTCCAGATAATAATGGCAACAAATCCTAATAACGCTGGAATCCCAGAACCCACAGCGATCGCCATGAAAAAATTATGCTCATGGGGCAATCCGCGCAAATCATAGCCCATAGACTGCGCGATCAATGGAAAATTTCGTAAACCCCAGCCTTGAATTGGATGCTGAGAAATTAATGAGAGCGCAAATTGCCAAGCATTCAGGCGATTAGCTGTCGATGCGTAGTCTCCTAATTTCGGATCGACTGTGCTAGTCAGACGATTGACAAATCCTTCTGGTAAAAGCGATCGCAACGCTTCCCCACCTAACCCAAATTTTTGACCAAATACTGCCCAAGCAATTAACAACATCATTACGCCAAATCCCCCCACTAGTTTCCACTGGCGGTAATACAAAGCGATCGCGACAAATCCTAAGATCGCTAATACCCAAGCATTGCGCGAACTTGTGAGAATGAGGACGCAGATCGCCAAAGCAAGCGCAATTAAGGCAATCCACTTTTGAGCTTTAGAAATACTTTTTACTTTTCCAACAGCAAAATGAAAAGCGATCGGAATGATCGTTAATAAATAAACAGCCGCTTCATTAAAATGTCCAAAAATTGACTGAATGCGGCGATCAGGACTAAAGCCCATAGGTATCGGATAGCTATCAAAAATTACCTTGGGGAAAATCCAATCTGGTCGATTAATAATTGCTTGCAAAATACCAAATCCACTCACAAAAATGGAGCTAAATACTAGCAGCCACAAAATATGAATAAATTGAGTAGGTGTACGGATGATAAAACTAGTAGTAGCTGCTAATAGAAAATATGGTAAAAAGTTTGCTAGACCACCCGCAGCAGTACCAAGATTAAAGGCAATAATCGTTGTCAAGATCATCCATACTGATAAACCTAAATATGCAAGATTTACAGGCGTGGCGATCGCTTTCCATCCATAGCGTAATGGAACGAATAAAGTTAATAATGCTGCTAAAAATGGCATAAATACATTACTAATTGGTAGGAAAATTGCAATACTTTGTAGCCATTTCCACTCCAACTGCAATTCCTGTTCTTCAGTCGGTTTCCAAAACATCTATTACCCCCATACCTTATGATATAAACCCGAAAAGAGAGTTATGGCGCTTTGCACCACAACTCTCTTTTCAGTTTTAATTTTTCTTAGTTTTATATGCATAATTATGCACAATGAAGACCTACTTTGCCATGAAATACTAACCCAAAAAAGTAAAGGGAGCGCAACGCGCTCCCTTTACTTTTACAAAGATTGATGATTAGTAGTCGAAGTCGCCACCAGCGCCCATTGCGCCACCAGCACTAGCACCCTTATCTTCAGGCTTATCAACGATGATGCACTCGGTGGTGAGGATCATGCCAGCGATCGATGCTGCGTTTTGTAGCGCAGAACGAGTCACTTTCGCAGGGTCAACAATACCAGCCGCAAACATATCTTCAAATTCACCAGTAGCAGCATTGAAGCCAATATTAAAAGACTTCTCGCGTACATTTTCAGCAATTACCGCACCGTTAAAGCCTGCGTTTTGAGCAATGCGCTTAACAGGAGCAGACAATGCCTTGGAAACAATCACTGCACCAGTCAATTCTTCCCCAGTCAAGTTAGCATTTGCCCAAGTGAAGAGTTCAGGAGAGAGGTGAGCCAAGGTTGTACCACCACCAGGGACGATACCTTCTTCTACAGCAGCCTTGGTTGCGTTGATTGCATCTTCGAGACGAAGCTTACGATCCTTCATTTCGGTTTCAGTTGCAGCACCAACTTTGATTACTGCTACGCCACCAGAGAGCTTAGCCAAACGCTCTTGGAGTTTTTCCTTATCGTAGGAAGATTCGGTATCTTCGATTTGACGACGGATTTGCTCAACACGGGTCTTAACTGCCTCTTCGTTACCATCGGCAACGATGGTGGTGCTGTCCTTAGTGATGATTACGCGGCGAGACTTACCGAGTTGGTCAATCTTGACGGAATCAAGACGGAGACCAGCATCTTCGGTGATAACTTGAGCACCTGTGAGGATAGCAAGATCTTCAAGCATTGCCTTGCGGCGATCGCCAAATCCAGGAGCTTTGATGGCAGCAACGTTAAGTACGCCACGGAGACGGTTGACGACGAGGGTTGCTAGAGCTTCTTTCTCGATATCTTCAGCAATGATGATCAAAGGACGACCAGCACGAGCAACTTGCTCAAGTACAGGTACTAGTTCTTGTACGAGGGCAATTTTCTTGTCAGTGATCAAGAGCAATGGTTCTTCAAAGGAAGCTTCCATACGCTCAGCATCGGTAACGAAGTAAGGAGAGATATAGCCCTTATCAAAGCGCATACCTTCGGTAACTTCAAGTTCAGTAACCATGGATTTACCTTCTTCAAGGGAAATCACGCCTTCCTTACCAACCTTGTCCATCGCTTGAGCGATCATTGCGCCAACTTCTTCGTCATTACCAGCAGAGATGGTTCCAACTTGAGCGATCGCCTTAGAATCTTCAATGGGCTTAGCATGTTCCTTGATCTTGCCAACCAAGAAAGCAGTTGCCTTATCGATACCGCGCTTGAGAGCGATCGAGTTAGCACCAGCCGCTACGTTACGCAGACCTTCCTTAACAATGGCGTGAGCCAATACGGTTGCGGTAGTGGTTCCATCACCAGCTGCATCGTTAGTCTTAGAAGCAGCTTGACGAATCAAAGCTACACCAGTATTTTCAACGTTATCTTCTAGTTCAATTTCCTTAGCAATGGTGACACCATCATTAACGATTTGAGGAGAACCGAATTTCTTCTCAAGAACTACGTTACGACCCTTAGGACCAAGAGTTACGGCAACTGACTCTGCCAAAATATCCATACCACGCTCAAGGGCGCGACGTGCATCTTCGTTGTAAATGATTTTCTTAGACATATTTTCTGTTTTTGGTGATTGTTAATTGGTAAATATTTTGTAGAGCGCACAGCGCTCTACAGAGAAACTATGAAACGATCGCTAAAATATCTTTTTCGGCTAGCAATACATACTCATCAGAGCCGAGTTTGATGTCAGTGCCAGCATATTTGGAGTAAAGAACTTTGTCTCCAACTTTAACTTCGAGGGCTTGGCGAACACCTTTGTCATCAAGTTTGCCAGGACCTACTGCTGCGATTTCGCCAACTTGGGGCTTTTCTTTTGCGGTCTCAGGTAGGAAGATACCACCTGCGGTCTTTTCTTCTTTAGCGCTTACTTTGATAAATACGCGATCGGCTAAAGGCTTTACAGTTGTTACGTTTAATGTGGTTGTTGCCATAGGTATTCACTCATTGGACTAGCGTTTTGAGGCTTTGTCTAGAGTGGTTTAGCACTCTAGGTGACTGAGTGCTAATTTAACCGAAAGGGTTGCAAGGTCTATAGTGTGGTTTACCGAACTGAATGGAGACTCAACACTTTAATACTGTCATATAGCAATCCTAAATGGTTTGTAGAAGCGCATCCCTTCAGGGTGCGCTTCTACAAACCAAAAATCTACAAAAAAGTTTTTGAAAGCAACGCAAAAACGCAACATCAAAAATCTGGTTCTTTATTAAATTGCGGAACCCTTAGGGTGCTAGGTATCATAATTAAGCAAATATTTAACTAACATGCTTCAAAACACTTTTCGTAAAGTACTAATAACAGGTGGAGCAGGTTTTATTGGCTCCAATTTTGTGCATTATGCCCTAAAGCGTCACCCTGATTGGGAAATTGTAGTTTTAGATAAACTTACCTATGCAGGAAATTTAGACAATCTCAAGAATATCCGCGATCGCTTTACCTTTATACAAGGTGATATTGCAAATCCTGATGATGTAGAAAAATCTGTAAATGGGGTAGATTGCATTATCAATTTTGCGGCTGAAAGTCATGTTGATCGGAGCCTTCGAGATCCTCGTCCTTTCATTCAGACCAACATTGAAGGAACTTTACTATTACTAGAGGCTGCGCGAAAATATCAAATCTCTCGCTTTTTACATGTATCTACTGATGAAGTCTATGGGGATTTGGCAGGTAGCGATCGCCATTCCCTTGAGAGTGATACTCTTGCACCTCGTAGTCCCTATGCTGCATCTAAAGCAGGAGCCGAGCATTTAGTCTTTTCCTACGGTATTAGCTATGGCTTAGATGTGGTAATTACACGTGGCTCAAATACTTATGGTCTATATCAATATCCCGAAAAAATTATCCCCTTATTTATTACTAATGCTTTAGAAGCTAAGCCTTTACCAATTTACGGTGATGGCTCAGCAGTGCGAGATTATCTCTACGTTGAGGATCACTGCTCAGGTATTGACACGGTGTTATGCAATGGCATCAGTGGTAATGCCTATAATCTAGGAGCCCGTCTCGAAATATCAGGCGTAGAAGTGGCACAAACGATTTTAGGATTACTCGATTGCCCAAAATCATTAATGCAATATGTGCGCGATCGCCCTGGACATGACTATCGCTATTCAGTTGATCCTAGTTCAGCAGAGTCTTTAGGTTGGCAAAGACAATGGGACTTTCAGCGTGGCATGGCGCAAACAGTAGCTTGGTATAAGCAGCATCCAGAATGGTGGCAGGCAGTAAAGGCGAAGAAAGTATTTCAAGAGCACTACAACCAGTGGTACGCCAATCCTAAATAATAAGCACGCCCTAAGATTCAATTTCTTATAGCCACTACAATAAACTAAATCATCATGAAAGCTTTGATTTTATCGGGAGGGAAAGGTACACGCCTTAGACCTTTGACCTATACAGGTGCTAAACAACTAGTTCCAGTTGCAAACAAGCCAATTCTTTGGTACGGAATTGAAAGTATCGTGGCAGCAGGTATTCAGGAGATTGGTATTATTATCAGTCCTGAAACTGGCGAAGAAGTAAAAACTAAGACAGGCGATGGCGATCGCTTTGGAGCAAATATTCAATATATCTTGCAAGAAAAACCTCTTGGGCTTGCCCATGCTGTTTCAACGGCTCAAGACTTTCTCCAAGATTCATCTTTTCTCCTATTTCTTGGCGATACCCTACTCGAAGATCCCTTAGAGCCATTGCTGACCAAATTTCAACAGAAACAACTGGATTCACTATTGTTATTATGTGAAGTTGCTGACCCTAGAGCATTTGGAGTAGCAAAAATCGACGAAAATGGCAAGCTTGTGCAAATGATCGAAAAGCCCAAAGATCCGCCGTCAAACTTAGCATTGGTGGGGGTTTATTTCTTTAATGCTTCAATTCATCAGGCGATCGCCTCAATTCAACCCTCTGCTAGAGGTGAACTTGAAATTACTGATGCTATTCAATATCTAATTGATAATCACCAAAAAGTTGAAGTTTCACAACTTCAGGGGTGGTGGTTAGACACAGGTAGAAAAGATGACATTTTGACAGCCAATCAAATTATTCTTGACGCTTATCTCACATCGGAAAATCTTGGAGAAGTTGATTCTCAAAGTAATGTAAGTGGTCGTGTAAAAGTTGGGAAAGGAAGCAAAATTATCAATTGTAAAATTAGAGGTCCTGTCATTATTGGTGATAATTGTTATTTAGAACATGCCTATATTGGTCCCTACACAAGTGTGTGCGATCGCGTCACAATTATCGATTGTGATCTAGAGCATAGTGTCATTCTCAACGATGCTAAAATCACCAATATTCATCAGCGTATAATCGATAGTATGATTGGGCAAAGAGTCCTAATGAATGTAGCCCCTAAGCGCCCTCAAGCCATCCGCCTCATGGTTGGAGACGACTCTCAATTAGAAATCTCTTAAGTAATTATATCGAAATCACGTTATTTAAATTACCGTTAGCGAAAATGCTAAAGGTAACTTAAATCAAATTATTATACGGCAATTCTTATGTAGCAATATAAGAGATATCTAGAACAAATCAAAACCAAAATAAGTGAAGGTGTTACTTCGTGCCATCTTCACTTATTTTGGTTTTATGTCCTCAACAAGCCTTACATTGCTATATTTATGTTAAGCATTATCTGGATTATGGTTTAATATTGTTAGCCCTAAATTTTTAGAATACAGCACATGATTAAACGAATAATTAAATCAGCTTTGATTGCACTTGGCATTAATAAAAACACCAATAATTTTGCATCAATGTCATTGGAATCAGCTTTAAATAGGATATGCAAAAAAGAAATCCAAGTCCAGACAGTAATAGATGTTGGAGCATCTGATGGCCGTTGGACTAAGCAAGCAAAGCCGTACTTTCCAAGTGCTTTTTATTATTTAATTGAAGCTAATCATTTTCATTACAAATCCTTAGAACAGATTAAGGCATCTACAAACAATATTGATTTTGTAATAGCAGCAGCAGGAGATAGAAACGGGGAAATATATTTTGATGCTTCTGATCCATTTGGCGGTTTAGCGCTACAAATTCCTTCTAGCTCATCTGATATTAAAGTTCCAGTAGTTACAGTTGACTCAATTTGCCAAAAGCACAATTTAACTCCGCCATATTTAATTAAACTTGACACACATGGATTTGAAGTTCCTATTTTTGAAGGTGCTACTGAAGCTTTAAAAAACACTAACCTTATTGTTGTAGAAACTTACAACTTTGACATAGCCGATAAAAGTTTGCGTTTTTATCAAATCTGTCAGTATTTAGAAGAAAAAGGGTTTCGATGTGTAGATATATGTGAGCCACTCTTTAGAGAAAAAGATGATGCGCTATGGCAATTTGATTTGTTTTTCATCAGAGATAATCATCCTACTTTTTCTTGTAATTCTTGGGATTAGTTCTAGATTTTAAAACAATGACACAAAATCAACCATTAATTTCTATCGTTACTCCTTCTTACAATCAAGCTGAGTTCTTAGAAGCAACGATTCAAAGTGTACTTTCCCAAAACTATTCTAATTTGGAATATATCATTATTGACGGTGGGTCAACAGATGGCAGTGTTGAGATTATCAAAAAATACGAAAAATATCTCCACTTTTGGTGCTCAGAAACAGATAATGGTCAATATGATGCAATAAACAAAGGATTTTCTCACTCTAATGGTGAAATTATGGCATGGATAAATAGCGACGACATGTATTTACCATGGGCATTGAAAACAGTTGCAAATATTATGTATGAGTTGCCAGAGGTGAAGTGGTTAACAACTCTTAAGCCTTTATGTTGGGACTATTATGGATTTTGCATTGAGGGACATAATATACTTGGATTTTCTCTAGATGCTTTTCTTGATGGCTGTTATGTTCATAACAATTCATATGGCATAGGCTATATACAACAAGAATCAACATTTTGGAAGAGAGAAATTTGGCATTTGTCTGGTGGCTATGTTAGTACTGATCTAAACCTTGCTAGTGATTTTGAGCTATGGACTAGGTTTTATTTACATACTAATTTATATGGAACAATATCTCCACTAGGTGGTTTTCGTCTTCAATATAATCAGAGAAGTCAAGATATTAATGAATACTTAGCAGAAGCTAATTTTTCTTTGTCTAAAATCAGACAAACTCTTAATTGGAAGCACAGTATTGGCAAGGAACTATTGCTAATGTCTAAATTTCGCAAAATTCCAAAATTGAATGAATTAATGCTACATAAATTTGGATATAGTGGCAATAAAATTATGAGAATAGATAAAAACAAGCCAACTTCGCGATGGGCTATTCAAAAATATAGGTTTTAAAATTAATTATTAGGAGCATCTTTACTGAGAAAACGGTTGGCTCTGAGTTTGGTTTAATTTGTGGCATAAAAGATGATCTTCTTTACATATTACGATTATCTTGGCTTTGATACTTCCTATTTTGAGTTATCTTAACGTGAGTTCTGGATAATTTGAAATGGTATTTGAGAGAGGGTTTATGACGCAAATACCAAAAGTAAAACCCTTGCGTAGCAAGGGTTTTACTTTTGGTATTTTAAAATTCGCCAGCTTAACCCGAACTGACGTTATCTTATCTGCTTATAGTGCTTTTCAAGCAAGCGAGGTACAGGATTATTTCCCTGCCTCGGGGAAACAATTCTGTACCTCGCTTGGACATATTCTTGATTATAAAGGATAGATTTTAATTGGTAGAAGTCTCATGAGGGCTTGTCCTAATCGATAGGCTTGGGTGTCATACATGGGAAGCTCGATCGCTGCAGGTAGTTTTTGCATAAAGCGGCGGGCAAGATCAAGATCGCACCCTGATATATTTTTGAGTTGATTCCCTGCATCAAGTAATACACTGGCATTAAGAGGTGGTTTGGCGCGTAACTGCCAAAGTTTCGGAGTATGGAGATTCCCTAATTCAATGCGGCGTAGTCCTGAAATAGAAGCTAATACTGTTAAGCGATCGCCTGACTGCATCACATCATCATCTGATGGCATAAAGAACTCACTAATTCCATTCACTTTTGGCTCACTGGTTTTTAAGTAAATGGGCACAACAGTATAGCCATAGGCAATTTGCGATAAATTTTTGCCAACTAAAGTATCATTATCTGAAATTAGATATTCAGCAACTAAAACTGTGCGTTGATTCATACGAAATAGACTTAACATATTTTCGCCAAAAGCTGCTCCTGCAAATGCTTCTGCGGAGAGTGCGTAGGCACAAAAAGATTGAGATTTTGGTAATAGTTCGACTAAGTTTTCGCTAAAGTAGCGATCGTACGTACGAATAGTTAAATTGATTTCACGGCTGACCTTTTTTGCAGCATCACGAGCTAATAGGGCTACTTCGAGGTTGAGCATTTGATCGTCAGTGACTGTGAGAATACTCTTAGCTTTTGCGAGATTTGTTTTAGATAATTCTTCAATGATATTGCCAGTGAACCAAGGGACTTTGTCGGCAAGATCGCAATCATAAGTATGTTCACTGACGATTACAAGGGGAATTTGCAGTTTAAATAGCAGGTCAGCAATACGTTGTCCAAGTCTGCCAAATCCAATCAGGACAATATGATCATGAGTTGGTACAGGTAGCGATCGCTTGAAAAATTCAAATTTAGAACTGAGAATACTATCGGCAATTAGTCCAATTACTCCCAACACAAACAGTAAGCTGATAAGCGTAATGACAATACAAAAAAGCATTAACCATAGGGGAACTCGGTCTTCACCAACCAGTCCTCCAAACACATCACCATAGCCGCCTAAAAGTAAGATCACGCTAGTGGAAATAGCTTTTTGTAAAGAAATATTAGGTACGTTGAAATATAAGATTGTGGAACTCAGCCCTAATAGAATGACTGCGATGATGATTCCCCATAACACTAAACTTCGCGATCGCTTTGCTTGAATCCAATTAAAAAGCTGCTTCCATTTGGATTTGCAGATAGATGTAAAAAAAGAAGGATGGATTAATCTTTGAACTAATTGATAAATTTGTTGAATGTTAGAAAAGTGATTACTTTCTAACTCAGAATGAGAATTTCCTTTGTCAAGAAAATTAGAAGCAAAGTTATGCTCGACATATTCAATAATTGTCACCTTATCGCCAACTTGCACAAGCTGTTCTGGTTGCCATTGAAAAAATAAGCGATCAGGATTAAGTTCTGCAATACTCAAAAGCCGCGATTGCTTTTTATGCAACAGATAGGCGGGAGTTCTTACAAGACGATAGTCATCTGGATTAACTATGGATTCAACTACACGCAATTTGCGATCGCCGATTTGAAATAATCCTAATGTTCCCTTGCCTAAACCTGCTACAGCGAACGAGGCGGCAGGTAAATCAACAGGATCGAGAGCAACAAAATTTCCTAATTGCTCTTTTAAGAGCTGATTGAGATTTTGGCGAGATGAGCGTACTACGATATGAATATTGGGATTGAGGCGACGAGCAGTAATCGCTGCTTCAATATTGACATTCTCATTACTAGTGACTAGTAAGATTGCGCGGCAATTATGGATATCAGCCTTGATTAAAATTTCGGAACGACGGCAATCCCCTAAAATTAGGGGTTCATCAAGGAGTTCCGAGAAATGATCAAGTTCCATTATTTCTGGTTGTAATTTATCGATCGCACAGATTTTGACTTCATATTCACTCTAGATATTTGAGCTAGGTTTTAAAGCGATCATCAAAAAGACGATCGCTAATTTTTACCTTACCATCTCGACTAGATCTTTGAATAAAAGCTTTGTAGCCTTGGCTATAGCAGTCATTCTGATTAGTCTAACTGGTCTACCGTTTTCTTTCATATCATCAACAATTTTGCCAATGGTCTTACCTATATCATTTTTTGGTCTATTGCTATAAACCTCAATCCTAGTAAATAACCACTGCCATAAGGCAACTCGACATATATCAGATCCACCGACAATTTTCTTACTCTCCTTATCACCAGAACTTCTTTCAGTAGGAGCACAACCCAGAGCTTTAGTAAACCGTCTCAAGCTGATATGACGTTTAATACGTTTATCCTTTTTCCTGCGAGACTTGCCCCATTGAATAATAGGTTTAGCATCATCATCGAGAAAACTTTCAATCGGGAAAATCTGACTTAAAAGAATAGCTTGAACCCTTCGACCAAATCCCCACTTATCAAACACCTGACGATATTTAATAAACCTAGAATCAGCCATTAACTCTTCAAGTTCCGCCTCAATTTCTCGCTCTTCAGCCCAAACATCAATCAGGCGTTTAGCATGACGGTGTGTACTGGTTTCAATACCTAGACCTACACTTTCGCTGTAAATCCTGTCGTATCTCTTGCTCTCCTTTTCTAGGGCTAACCATTCCCACATCACTACACCATTACTCATAGCAACCTCTGGGAATTGCCAAGCAAGATCTTGCCGAATTCGGTTAATGATTGGACTTTGGACTCTAGCAAGATGTCCTAATCGCAGTACCTTTTCTCTAATCTTTGCAGATACTTGGTCCCGGTCTTGTAGAAATCTACGTGGTTGATCGTGATAGTCCCACCAATAGCAAGCAAGAGCAAAGGCATCAGACTCATCTGATTTATCAGGCATATCTAGATGTTCCCTATGTCTAGCTAACTTGTTATGTGAAACAAGCATTACACGACATCCAGCCCTGACTAGATGAGTTCCCCACAGCTTAGAGTAATTAACTCCAGTGGGTTCCATGACTGCAATATCAGGTTTCAAGTCTAATAAAGTTTTTAGACCAGTAACATCTGCTTTGCAATTAAAGAACTCAGTCTTAAATAAAAATTGTCGAGGTTCATTTGGACGCTCTGTAAGAAGGCAAGCGACAACGCTACCCTTGCAGATATCAATCCCAAGAATACGCATAAAGATATTCCATTGTGGCTAAGTGTTTAAATTCCAATCCCTTACGGGCAGGTTTAAGAATCACCCTAGAACCCTCATTACATCGGGGTTCGATTCACTCAATCTAAACCGAAATAAGGCTAACGGGGTCTTTGAATATAATTAAGCACTAAGGCTTGTTTCACCATCTAGACCCTCATCTACCTGCTGATGCTTTGGACACATCAGCATACTGCCTAGTTCAGAACTAGACAGGTGCTGATTAGTCAGTTAGAAGGGTATATCCTCTTTTTCCTCCTCGCTAATGTATTGTTCTACAGCCTCAATCTGTCCCTTAACTAGTCCTTCTGTATCCTCCTCGCTACCATATTTTTCTACAGCCTCAATCTGTTCCTTAACTACTTCTTTGACTTCATCCTCCTTATCTGCTAACTCTTGGCTTACTACATAGTCTTCACTCAGTACACCGCTTCCACCACATTTAGGACATTCCCAGTCTTCTGTATCATCAGTTGACTCAATGTATCCACTTCCTTGACACATATCACATGCATACATCATTGGGTCATCAAAACCAATAGGTTTAAATAATTTACTCTTCTCATTAGCTTCCTCAGCCTTTACAATCTCTGCAATTTCACAGATTCGATTGAAGATACCATCCCAAACATCTCTAAGCTCAGACTCAGACAACATGAAGGCATCAACAAGATCTAGTAAAGCCCTAGACCGTTCATTGATTAGAAACTCAGCCATGATTAATTCACCTCGTAAATAATTCCTGCTACTGGTTGGGATGGTGCGCTGAAGGAGTCATCAATCTGGCTAAGTAAAGCCTTGGCAATCTTCAACTTGTGAATAGCGGGAAGATTTTCGAGCCAATTTTCGACATCTTCAGGCATGGGATTGATGCGAGAACTGTAGTAATAGCTGATCGGTTTTGTCATAACTACCTCAATTTTTAGTTAGAAGCCAATGTCTCAAAATCAACAGCTACCTACGGTGTAGGGAGTCTCTAGCTGGTGATGTATATGCGATAATTGGCTTAATACAACTGGGGCGGCGTTTAACTAAATATGGTTAAGCGCTGCTTTTCGTTTCGCCTTTTTAGTATAACTCAGGTTATACAAATGTCAACTCTAGTTAGTTAAAATATAATTCTAGTTATATAATATGGAAAGTAAGCCATCTTCGGAGTTTGCAATGTTAAGGCGTTATCGTGATATTTCGCAATCAGAGCTTGGCAAAATTCTTGGTGTTAGTAAAACTACTATTTATAAGTGGGAGTCTGGGCTTGCACAGCCTAGGCTTACTCCTCGGCAGATTAAGGATTTATGTAAGGCTTTGAGGATTACTTTGGATGAGTTGCCAGATGATTTTTCTTCTCAACCTATAGACCAATCACAGCAAGTTGACTGAAAGCAAATGAAATACTGTCAATTAGCGATATTTCCAGAATCAGAGATAGAAATAGAAATAGAGCCAAAAGTAACATTAGAAATGGCTCGGCGATCAATGAAGTCACAGGTGAGATCGCTATCGAAATATTATGGAATACCAGAGTATATAGTTCACATAACACTTACTACGGACTATATAGCAGCATTAGATTACGAGTCGATGAACATATATTTTGTATTATTTTTGTCGTTGATACACTTTGATTAAAAACTAAAGCAGTGACATCAAAAATTTTAAGTATTCATGGGTCGCGCGTCATAGCGCAATGAATGCTTAAAATGTTTTGATGCAGCCTCGCGGCTAGGAGCGTAGAGATATATAGGTATATCAGGCGGATTTTTTTGCATGACGGGTAATGCCTAGCGCATAGTGCTGCAAAAAAATCCGATGAACAAAAAGCGAGTTATTTTTTGCGGTGCGACTCGCCGATCTGTGCGCTTTAGGAGAAGAGAAAGCAAAAAATCTGTTCGAGCATCCATTGTTTCTGAGCCTCGCGGCGTATGAGCGTCGGGTTATGTAACTAAGCAGGACAATCTACGCCATTTCATCAAAATCAATTACTTAGACTTTTTCCCCATCTCAATTCCCACTTGCATTGCTTCAAATTGCTTTCCAGTTTCGTAGTATTTAGCCTTGAACCCAATCACTCCACCCAAGACAAGACAGACAAGCCCGATAGTAAAACCCTTAGCGATCATCATAATTATTTAGCTCCAGAATTTCTTTTTTGAATATCAGCAAGTTTTCTATCAATTTCAGTAGAAGCAAATTGATAGCCAAAGAAACCACCAATAAAGAGGCAAGTTAAAGCAATGCAGGCTCCACGAATCATAAGTATTGATTATAGGTAGTTAAGGAATTTTAGCAATTTTAGCTTATCAGTAATTCTGATAAGGATATCAATCCATAACCCAAATTGATATAAACGGATATCACTCAATCTAAAACCGAATAAGTACTGCTGATGGAAATTAAACAAACCCCGTTAGGTAATACGGGGTCGGTTCTCTCAGAAGCTCCAGCTATGGAGAACCAATTTACAGCCGTCTTAGACTGGCTACAAGGATGTTTCAAACTCTCTGACTATGGAGAGTTTGAATACTTTCTAAGTTTAGTAACCGATATTTGTAGCGATGAATGGATAAGAGACGATGATCGTCCCCTCTATAAAGGCAGACACTTTACTCACTCAATCCGCACCATAAGAGGTTCAATCCTCGGCTGGAATATTGGCGACGACAATAAAATAGACTGCTGGCTAAGTCTCACAGGAAAAACACTGATCGGCGCAAACTTCGACAACCTGCGCCAATTCCTCCTATTTCTAATCACCCTAGAAACCAGATTTACTAGAATTGATCTAGCAATTGACGACTACACCAAATCATTAAAGCCCCAATATTTCAAAACCGCCTATCAAAGAGGACATCATCACGGATTCCGCAAGATGAGCTTCATTGAAAACTTCGAGAGTTCAGACTCACAAGAAGAGCAAGGCTTCACCGTTTACATGGGTCGTCGCAACGGCAACAAACTAACCCGCTTTTACAACAAATCCGTAGAAAGCAAAGGCGAGATTGATGCTTACCGACTAGAAGTCGAATATAAAGACGACTACACCAAAAACGTTCTTGACTATTTACTTTCCGCCGAGAGTTTTGCAAAGGCTATTGCCAATTTAGTAATATCCGCCATCGACTTTCGAGACAATGACGATATACAGCTTCTATGGTGGAATGCCTTCATTACAAGACTAGAAGCGCACCCAGTCCACCTATTATGTCAGCGAGCAAAGCCAACAATTGAAGCATCCATGAACTGGATAGAGCATCAAGTTGAAACTACATTAGCAGTAGTTGAAGAATTTTGTGATCGCATAACTTGCAACTTTGACGACTGGCTAAAAGAAAGGATTGCATCAGGACGGCAAAGAATGAAATCAGTCCACCGCGGCGCAATTAACGAAGCATTAAGACTATATGACCGATACATAGACCCTCGTCCATTGCCACCATTAACACCATTTTAAAAAATGTCAGTATATTTCTCAGTCAGAGTAAACCGAGAATTGGTATGTGATTGTAAAGCTTATCGATTTCCACATAAGCCAGAATCAGCACTATGTAAAGTTAAAGTGCCCCCAATTCACACAATACCCTATCAATTTCGCATCACATCAGAACAGCTACAGTATGTCTCTGAACTATTGAATACTATCAATCAATCTAATAATAACCATAGATAAACCTTTCATACGTCGGACGTTATTGAGTTCTCAATTTGAGGATGCTTAAGTAAACATATAACGTTCATATTAAATCTATGCCCTTAGTAACCTGCATAGGGATTTCATCTTACGACTACGTTAAGCCAGATACAGGAGAGCGCAAGCAGGGCGCATCCTTCACATATCTTTCTAGAGCAGCTTCATCTGGAAGCAGTAGCCGTAATGGATGGATTTCTATTGAATCACGTATCGAACTATCTCAAAAGAATCTATTTGACAAACTACCTGCTGTTTATGATGTTGAATTTGCTCTAGTACCGCGTCGGTCTGGGGGAGTTGATCAGTTATTTGTCAATGCAAAATTTATCCGCTCTGTTGAATTAGATTTTCCTGCCCTTATTCAAAAAGAACAGGTAAAAGCCTAGTAGGTCAACTATGCCAGACCCATCACCAAGTGCTGAGATTTACACACAAATCATAACCTTGTGTAAGTGGTCGATAGATATTGGAGCAAAGATGTATCCGACATTGTGGGGCATATTGCTATTTAGAAGGTATTTCAAGTACTAATCCAGATCATGACCTATATAGACATACATCCAGCGTTAGCAGAATGCCTTATGTGGGCAATATGGGCATTAATGTTCCATTCTGTTTGTTGGGTAATAACTAAAATGCTAGCTGGTTATTAATATGGAACGTACTCTAATAGCTCAGTCTACAGACTGTCCCATCGGTAACTTAGACTCATCCTTTCAATGTCGTGCTCGTAACGTTGTACCGAACATCAATCCACCGCAACCATACCCTAATTTCTCGGTTCCAAGTGGTGGGATTATTGCAACTCTTCCTGATTACATGGGCACACCATTCTATGGCAAGTTACAGGAAGGCTTTGTTCAATCAGTAGTACTAGCCTTAGTTTACCTAGGAGTGACCTTAGTTATCAAATATCTAAACTCATTAAAAAAATGATTACCTCGCTAATCATCTCGACAGTGCAATTTAACATTGCAGCAAACGCCCAAATCGCCGTTCAGTGGGCAGTCGGCTTTGCAGTAGTGGTCTTTGGAATGCAAGGCATCCTCTGGTTAATCTCCAGAATAATCCGTTCACTCTATCAATAGTAAAGTCTAAACATATGGACACAAAACTAACAGACAAGCAACTTAAAACTAATCGCCTAATTCTCTTGGGAGCAGGTGGGGCTACATCAGCTGGAGCAATCACCTTATTTGGTGAACCATCTGATGCACAGTCCACCGCATCAACAGCGATTACTCAAATGAATACCGATGCAGCTGCTATTGGTCAATTAGTTGCAGTAATTCAGCCAATTGCAGTAGCTGCTGTAGTCTTTGCCGCTGCCGCATTGCTATTCAAACGCTACCTCTATTCGTAGAGAGTTGACCTTACACCTATCGAATCACTGAAGCTATGACAAAGTACTCCCTAAGACGAAGAGCCGCGGCTGTAGTAATGGGAGTACTTTTTCTATTACTACAGTTTTTAGAACCTGTTTACTCTCAAACTTCTTTGAATGCCCTTACATCTTGTAACTCTAGTGCTGCTTCTAGTGCTGATTGTGCCGCCCTGTTTCAGGCTGCCCCAAGTGCCGTTAGGGGAGCAATTGTTAGCCCAAATCCTACAAATCCTCTTTTTGGGACTCTTCCTTCTAAAGAGCTTGTCCTTGCTGGAGGAGGAGCCGCCGCCCTGTGGTATTTGAGCAATCAAAACATGCAGAACCTGCAAAATCAAGCAATGCAGAACGCCCCTTTAAAATATCCTGTAGGTACAAGACTTATTGCCCCTAATGGCACTGGTGGCGCTGCCGTTATGGCTTTTTGTTCTGTTGTCTGTTCCTTGTCTCATACAGGGCTACAGGGCGATAATTATGATTACGGCTACAAAGAAGGTGTTTTTGTTGGTAAAGGCTATTTAGGGCAAGAAATGTATATAGATCAGCCTGCCGCCCCTCCTTCTTTACCTGATGCCGCGCAAAGCTTATCTGATGGTGCAATATATGCAGAAGCCGCAGCAGCAGCCGCAGCCGCAGCGCGTGACTTTGCAAATAAAAAAGATGTAGCAGGTGCACAAACTGCCGCCGCAGCCGCCGCAGCCGCCGCTGGTGTTGTTGCCGCTAGTCCTTCCGCAACACAGGCAGATAAAGATAAAGCCAATGGAGCCGCCGCCGCTGCCGCCGCTGCTGCTGCTGATGCAGCAGATCCAACTAAAGCACCCACTACACCACAAAATCCGGGCTTTGCATTTACTCGTGTAAACTTTCTAGTCTATGCAGTAAGTGCTCAGGGTTTCGGTAATAAATTTCCCTTTGGTATGTTTGCTCCACTACCTGCAAGCTCTACCCAAATGGCTTGCCCTGTTGTTAGTAGCTGGGGCACAAGTGTAGAGCTTTGCTTTATTAGAGACATCATCCGCGTTATTAAATGGATAGTTTGGTCTAACTTTGCAATTTACTGCTTTGTAAACCTATGAGTTTTCTTGCAGATTGGTGGTTTGCCACCTTCGCCATAATCTTCTTCTTGATATTAGCTTGCATCATCGATCCAACTGGTGCAGTTAACACCTTTATGATCATGTTGATTGACCTTGTAAAGGTAGTATTTCCTGATACACCCCCAGATATGACTATAGCTTCTTGGGTTGCATCATTTCAGTCATCTTATCCGATGATAGGTGGTGAGATATTGATAGAAGTTATCAACGGTATTTTAGGCATGATTTCATTATTGATGATTTTCAAAATCTGGAAACTCTTACCTTTTGTATAAATGGCTAAAGAACTACAAGTACCAAACCTTACAGCAATCATCGGTGAATTTGGCTCTGGTAAATCCTTGTACTCCTTAGAACTTGGTCTATATCTTGCCAACAAATACCATAAGCGAATAGCTACAAATATGCTTCTTAACTATGAAGCACTTATCATTTATTGTCGTTCTCAAGGTTTGAAATGGTTATTAGAACATCGACCATTTTACTACTATGGCAACCTTGAACCCTCATCTTTATTAGACTTCCGTAACTCAGTAGTAATCTGTGATGAAGCTGGCAGCCTATTTCATGCCAGATTTTGGAAAAGTACTACAAAAGACTTTCTCTTAAAATTATCTCAGCTAAGAAAACTAAACATACATTTGATACTTACATATCAATATGTAGAGCAAATTGATAAAACTTTTAGGGAACAAACTCAACACTTTGTATTTTGTTTTGCTGAGACAAAATACAGCAAAAAGTTAAACCTTCCTCAATTGTTATTCAGGTCTAGATACCACTTTAATCGAAGAAGATTCGAGCAATATGAAACTGATTTACCTTTTAGACATCATCCTATTAAGCCTAAGCTTGCAGCACTTAACTACGGCTTTGACTTCCCCCCTCTCGCTTGGTTACTGGCAGAATTTCGTAAGCTTATTTTTCTTTTTCTTCTTATCCCTCGTAACTGGGATATCTCTAAAGTACGGGATTATCTACTAGTAAACAGTGACAGATTTACCCTGTTATTTGCCTGTTTTGATAGTTCAAAAGCCATTGCTGTACCGACTTCAAATGTTACCCACCTTTTTGTACCCCTATCACCTGCCCGATCTGTCCAGAGTTCCCCCAGTGTTGCCAAATTTATATCTGTTAGAAAGGTTAATAACTAATGTACTCCTCTAAAATTTTTCCCGTTGCCTTGTTGTCCATATCCCTCGCTTCCTGCGTCCCTCATCTTCCGCAACCGCTTCCAACAGTTCCCCCTCAGTTTTTGCCTATATCATCTTCAGTGACTATTTCCGATCATAAAATTGATTTAGAAGTAGCATCTACCGAAGAGCAGCTATCAAAAGGCTTAATGTCTAGAGAAGCCTTACCAGACAATCGAGGTATGCTTTTTGTCTTTAATCCACCTAGACCAGTAACTTTTTGGATGAAAAATACTATCTCTCCCCTTGACATTATTTTTCTGAACCAAGGAAAAGTACTTTTTATAGCTAATGATGTTCAGCCTTGTAAATCAGATCCATGTCCTGTTTATCCTAGTCAGCCTATATTTGTAGACAAAGTACTAGAGATTAGAGCAGGACTAGCAAATAAGCTAGGTTTACAAAAAGGTAATTCTCTCTCCCTTTAATTTTTCACTACACACAAATAAGCGGCGCTTCAGCGCCGCTTCTTCTTAGTTAAAAATCAAACTAAAAAAACTCGTTTTCTGTGATCGCTATTTGTGTCAGAAACGAGTTTTTTAGTTTTGTATCGTTTTTAAACTTTCTGGGGATTCACCATAGGCAAATTTTTTGAGATTAAATACCGAATGTTGTCCTAAGCTACCCAAGCCACATACGATAAAGCGATCGCATATAGTCGTCCCATTCGATGCTTCTACTGCATCTAAGTTTCTACTAGAATCTAAAGCTTCTTTTGGATCTACAGTTTCTTTCTCTGATTCTTTCTCTGCATGAGCAATACTTTCAAGTTTGTGATGGGTTAACTTAAATTTCTTCGACCATATCGGCAATGGCTGACCGAATAAAAATGCATAAACTTTAGCTACTTCTAAATAATTATCAAGATCGTCAAAACATCTGGAGATTTCGGCTAATAAAGTCGTGCGATCTCCAAAGTAGTTAGACTCTAGCAAAATATGTATTTCTTGACGCTTTTGTCTAACTGTGACATTTACCTTAATCCCCAAATCAAGCAGATGATTTTTGATGAGAGTAGCAAGCGATCGCATTATTTATGTCTAAAAATTTGGATGAATCGTTAAAAGCTGATCATAGACTATAAATATTAATAGAAGGTTATAAGGATATAGAACTCCAAAGAAGTAATGAAGTGCCTTACTTTGCAAGGCACTTCATTACTTCTTTGGGATCGTCTTGCTATATGATCAATCTCATAGCCTCGCGATAAAATCTATGGTGGTCTGTTCCCCCATTCACTATTCAGCATGAAGTATCAAGCCCGTATATTTGTTACCTTACGTCCATCGGTTCTCGATCCCGCAGGCACTGCTGTACAGTCTGCTCTCAAACAAATGGATTATCACGTTGACTCAGTTCGCATCGGTAAGTATGTGGAGATAGTCTTAGATGCCGCCAACGAAACCGAAGCATCTCAAAAGTTAGATGAGGCAGCGGACAAGCTTTTGGCAAATCCTGTCATTGAGAATTACCGCGTTGAATTAACCCCGATCGCTTAGGAATTGACAGTATGAAATTTGGTATTCTCGTATTCCCCGGTTCCAACTGCGATCGCGATGTTGCTACGGTTACTAGCGGAATCCTGCAACAACCCACAAGATTAATCTGGCATAGTGATACCGATATTAGCGATTGTGATGTGATTGTTGTACCAGGGGGATTTAGCTATGGTGATTACTTACGCTGTGGGGCGATCGCTAGATTTGCGCCCGTCATGAAATCATTGCAAGAACATGTCGCCAAAGGAAAGTATGTTCTCGGTATTTGTAATGGATTTCAGATTTTAACTGAATCAGGCTTATTGCAAGGTGCATTAGTCAGAAATCGCGATTTGCACTTTATTTGCGATCGTGCACCTTTGCGAGTTGAGCGCAATGACTTACCTTTCACCAAGAAATATCAAAAGCAGCAGGTAATTTCTTTACCGATCGCCCATGGTGAAGGTTGCTACTTTGCAGATGCGGATACACTCAAGGAACTGGAAGACAACCATCAAGTTGTATTTCGTTATAGCGATGCGATCGGCAATATCACTGATGAAGCTAATCCTAACGGCTCAATCTCTAACATTGCAGGGATTTGCAACAAGCAAGGTAACGTTCTGGGAATGATGCCCCATCCTGAACGTGCTGCTGAAGGCATTTTGGGCGGTACTGATGGCAAAGCTTTATTTGAAGGACTTCTTGAAGGGTTGTTAGTCAATGCCTAGCCTCTATCTAATCCGTCATGGCATTGCTGAAGATCGCGAGAACTATGAGGATGATACCATCCGTCCTCTCACCGATGAGGGGCGGAAGAAAACGAAACAAGTTGCAAAGCGTCTTTATGATTTAGGCTTGCGCTTTGATCTATTGCAAACTAGCCCCCTAGTTCGCGCTCAGCAAACTGCCGAGATATTTACGAATATCTTTAGTAGTCCTGTGCAACAATCCTCTGAGCTAGCTCCCGAAGGAAGTTTTGAAGCATGGCTCCAGTGGGCTACAGAATGGATCAGTCAGCATCCGCAACCTGCTAGGGCATCTCTAGGGATAATTGGTCATGAACCTGACCTGACCACATGGGCAGAAACCTTGCTCTGGGGAGAGTCTAAAGGAGCTTTGGTATTGAAAAAAGCTGGCATCATTGGTTTAGTGTTACCAGAATCTCAACCTTGGACTGCCAACGGAATCCTCTTTTTATCGATTCCACCCAAGTTGCTCATATAAAAAATAAGCGGTGCAAATGCACCGCTTATTTTGTAAGATAGCCATTAAAAGTGTTGCTTTGCAACACTTTTAAAAAATCTGTAATTTATGCTGTTACCAACTCAGGACGCTTACTGTTGCGAATACCATCGATCGCTTTGGCATAGTCAGGAGCATTAAATACTGCCGAACCAGCAACGATCGCATTAGCACCTGCTTCTAGAACCTGCCAAGTATTATTCGCCTTCAGACCGCCATCAACTTCAATCCAAGGATCAAGTCCGCGATCGTCACACATTTGACGCAACTTCGCAATTTTAGGAATCACGTTAGGAATAAAGCTCTGACCACCAAATCCGGGGTTAACGCTCATGATCAAGACCAAATCACACAGATCGAGCACATATTCAATAAAGCTCAAAGGTGTGGAAGGATTGAGGGATACACCAGCTAATTTACCGAGCTCTTTGATTTGGCAAAGATTGCGATGTAAATGAGGGCAAGCGGTATGCTCTGCATGAACCGTAATGATATCTGCACCAGCTTTAGCAAAATCAGGTACATATCTCTCTGGCTCAGCAATCATCAAATGCACATCTAAAATTTTGGTGGTAACAGGACGGATTGCTGAAACAACCAATGGACCAATGGTGATATTTGGAACGAAACGACCATCCATCACATCGACGTGAATCCAATCCGCACCCGCCGCATCAACTGCACGAATGTCGTCACCCAAACGGCTAAAGTCAGCAGAAAGGATCGAGGGAGAAATAACTGTGGACTTCTTAGGCATATGATTTACGGGGGGCTTAGCTTTACAAAGATCTAAAAAACAGCAGAAAAGTGTAGTTTTGACTACATCCTTATATTAATTATTAATTAAATTTAGCAGTTTTGGACGTAAGGATGACAATTAATATCCAATTAGGGTTTTGTGTTCTTACTTGCAGACCCAAAACATGTGGCGCACGCGCAGCGTGCGCCACATGTTTTGGGTTTTATCTTTAAATTGCACCCTGCTACTTAGTTGATTTAGAAGGCTGCTGACTTAAGTGTAAATAAACCAATAATGTAAGTCGTAAAACCAAGCAAAATACAACTTGGTAAGGTCAATAGCCAAGCCAGCAAAAGATTTTTTAAAGTATCTATTTGCACACCTGAACGATTGGCAACCATCGAACCAGCAATTCCTGAGGAAAGAATATGGGTAGTACTCACAGGCAATCCGAAATAATCGGCAGCACTAATGGTCGTCATCGTGATTAGCTCGGCGGACGCTCCTTGAGCGTAATTTAGATGCTCTTTGCCAATTTTTTCTCCCACGGTAACGACAACGCGCTTCCAGCCAATCATTGTTCCTAAACCGAGAGCCAAAGCAATTGTAATTTTGAGCCAATAGGGAATAAATTTGGTGAGAAGCTCCAATTGATTGCGATAGTTAGTAATTATTTCTGGATGTTCAAAATTAGCTAATAGTTGTTGTTTTTCTAGTTTGTTAATAGCACTAGCGACAAGATAAATATTATCTCTAACTTGGTGGCGATCGCTTGCAGCAATATCTAGCAAATTGTTATTGATTGATAACTTTTCCGCAATGATTTGACTTTCAGAAGCTAGCGATCGCCAAATATTTTCATTTACTTGTCCCTGCGGTTTGAGAAACTGAATGAGCTCATCGCGACTGTTAAGCAAAGATCGATCTTGATTATTATTGGTAATAAGTTGCGAAGATAAAATGGGGATCACAGAATTAGATGAAGCTACTAATTGCGCGATCGTTTGAGGACTTGTATTCAAGTTTAAAGAAAAAAAGCTGGGTAAAATTGCGACCAAAATTAGCATCATCAAACCCATCCCTTTCTGTCCATCATTAGAACCATGGGCAAAACTCACACCTGAACAGGTCAAAATCAACACAGCCCGAATCCATAGCGAAGGAACATTCTCTTCTGGAGCAGTATAAAGTTCCTCTTGACGGATTAAATATTTGGCAATTAAAAATAGAATTGCTGCGCCGCAAAATCCCAGCAATGGCGAAATTACAAGTGAAATCAAGATTTCCTGCATCTTCAGCCAGTTAATGCCATCCCACCAATAACTAGTTTTGGAAGACAAAGAATTTATTAGAGAATTAGCGATCCCAATTCCAGTAATTGAACCAATTAAAGTATGGGTGCTGGATACAGGCAATCCCAAATACCAAGTTCCTAAATTCCAGATAATTGCCGACAGGAGTAAAGCGATCGCCATGACTAAACTCTGCGATGTAGAGCTATTCACCACTAGTTCTACAGGCAACAGGGCAATAATTGCAAAGGCAACTGTCCCGCTAGAAGTCAAGACTCCCAGCAAATTACAAATTCCAGATAGAACAACTGCATAGGTTGGCTTTAGCGTATTTGTATAAATAACAGTAGCTACAGCATTAGCCGTGTCATGAAATCCATTCACAAACTCAAAGCCAATGACTAAAGCGATCGCTAAACCAAAAAATAGATATTCCATTTGCTTATTTTAAAACCTTTGCTTTGCACAGGTTTTAATCTTCTTGTCTTTGTGATGATCGCCACCAAAGTATTATTCTAAAACCTTTGCTTTGCAAGGGTTTTAGTCTTCTTGTCTGTCCATCGATCGCCACCAACGGCTAAGCGGGAAATAAATTACTGGCGACCATAAGCTACTTAAAATTGCGGAACTTAGGGCAATTCTTTGCTGCAAAATCCATACATTATCCATTTTTGCACCCATCATGGTTAGTTGGACTGCGTGCATTGTCTCCACGATTACCGCCATCCCAAACACAATTAAGGCGATCGAAATAAAGTCTTCCTGCATATATCTTTGCTTTTGCAAGAGAGAAGTGATACCTCCTGCGATCACTAGTCCTAAAACATGGGTTGGTGCAACACGCACATCCGCAAAAGTCATCCCATCCTGCACCATACCCAAAGCGATCCCCACCATCACTGATAGGAAAACAGGGCGATTCACACTCCAAGCCACTAACCAGATCAATAACCAGTTAGGCGCAATTCCCATCAAAGTCATTCCTGGAAATCGGGTATACATCGCCAAGATACACAATAACAATGAACCAAGGGTTATTACCCAGTTCAAAAGCTTTTTAGATAAAGATGCTTTGCGATCGAGCATTTAGCGCTTTTCTTGAAAAGGATAAACTTTTACATATTCCACTAGACCAAGAGGACTCGAAAATTCAACGATCGCTTCAGGCGATGGTTGTTTATCTAGGTTAATAGATTTAATCCGACCTACAGGCACATTTTCTGGAAATAGCGTACTAAATTGTGAAGTATGGACAATATCGCCCACCTTAACATCAGGATCTCGCTCAAAAAATTCTAAGATCGCTGTATTTTGGCTTTGTCCCTTCAGCATTCCACTAAAACGGCTGCGGCTAACGATTACACCAACTTGGCTATTAGGATCGCTGACCAGCAAGATTTGACTGCTATTGGGAGAAACGTGGGTGACTCGCCCCACTAAGCCCCCGGGGGCAACTACAACTGCCCCTGCTCTGATACCGTCGTTACTGCCTTTGCCAATCAGGATTTGATTCCACCAAGAATCAGCTCCACGACCAATTACCGTCGCCCAAATACCAGTATCTGTAGAACTAGCTTTGACTTTGAGCAGTTCTTTCATGCGTTGATTTTGTGACTCTAGCTCAGTCAATCGATATTTCAACTCTCGTACTTGGGCATCTTGCAATAGCTCCTGCTTAGACACAGATGACTGAAAAGGCTTGCTCAGAAACTGATAGGTTTCCATAATTGCCACCCCTTGCGTTTGGCGAATTACCCAAGCTAAACCAATGCCAGCAGTAACAATAGCAGTCTGAAAGCTATAGCGCTCCCACCAACTCCGAATTGAATCCATGAAAAAGTTACCTATAAACTTTTCAAACGGCTGGTTAATACACGACCAAGATTCTTGTAATCTTCGAGTACACGACCAGCGCCAATGACCACACAGTTAAGCGGGGCAGGGGCAATATGCGTCACAATTCCAGTCTCATGACTGATGAGAGTGTCAATGCCATTGAGCAATGCTCCACCACCAGCTAACATGATGCCGCGATCAATGATATCGGCAGCAAGTTCAGGAGGTGTTCGTTCGAGCGTACGCTTAACGGCTTCGATAATGACTGAAAGTGGCTCACTCATACTTTCACGAATTTCCGAAGACTTGACGGTAACAGTACGAGGCAATCCAGACAAAAGGTGCAAGCCTCTTACTTCCATCGAAGTTTCTTCTTTAATTGGATAAGCAGAGCCTATTTTTATTTTGATTTCTTCGGAAGTACGTTCCCCGACAACAAGATTATGCACAGTCTTCATGTACTTCATGATCGCTTCGCTTAGTTCATCTCCTGCCACACGGACAGACTCACTCAAGACGATACCTTGCAAACTCATGACAGCAACTTCAGTAGTACCACCACCGATATCGATGATCATGTTACCTGTTGCTTCAGTTACAGGTAACCCTGCACCGATCGCTGCGGCAATAGGTTCATCAATTGGGTAAACTTCACTCGCCCCAGCGCGACGTGCAGCGTCCATGACTGCGCGCCATTCCACTCCTGTAACGCCACTAGGAATACCGATCGCAATGCGGGGATTGAAAACACCTTTTTTGACCTTTTGGATGAAGGCTCGTAACATTAGCTCCGCAGAGTCAAAATCGGCAATTACACCGTCTTTGAGAGGACGCACGGCAATGATGTCACCAGGTGTGCGCCCGATCATTTTGTTTGCTTCATCTCCAACTGCGTAGGCAGTTTTGTCTCGTTGATCGATCGCAACAACTGATGGCTCTTGCAACACGATACCTTCTCCAGACACATATATAAGTGTGTTGGCAGTACCGAGGTCAATGCCGATGTCTTTTGTAAAATGGCGTAATAAACCCACAGTAAACTCTTCCAGTGGTCAAACTAGCTATATCGTCTTAACATTTTATTACGATTGATGTCACTTAGTCTAGTCTTATGACTATTCCCTAAGCGATACATTACTTTCATGACTATCACCGCGTTTACCTGAGAAGGATATGAATGCTGGTACGAAGCACCGCCATTCATATCCTTCTCGGGTTTTGTAAAAAAGCAGAAGAGTGGTGCGGTGCATTGCACCGCACCACTCTCCAAAATTCAACCTTTTGGGTGCTTTATTTCGTATACGAAATCTGGGATAAGATTGTTATAGATAACAATTATTAACAATTAACAACTATCCAATGAGTGACTGGCTAGAACATACCGTCCAAACTGAAGTAACTATTCCCGTGGAATATGCGTGGTCGTTATGGTCAGACTTAAGCGCGATGCCCCGTTGGATGAAGTGGATTGACTCCGTAGTCATAACAGACGATCCTGAAATATCGGCTTGGAAACTTGGCACAAATGGTTTAACTTTTACTTGGAAATCTCGGATTCTCAAACAAATTCCTAATCAAATTATGCAGTGGGAATCGATTGGGGGATTACCTAATCGTGGTGCAGTGCGCTTTTATGGTCGCCCCAATAATGTAACAATTGTGAAGCTAAGCATTTCCTACGCCATACCTGCGATCGGGCAGCTTATGGATAATTTGTTTTTAGGGCAATTAGTAGAATCGACCCTGCAAGAAGATTTAGAGAGATTTCGCGTTTATGCTCAAGCAGATTTTGCCAAACAAAATCAAGCAGCAGCTAGTTAGAAATTATTTAAAAAATAGAGCGTTGACCTTCTGGGCTAACACCAATAATTGTTAGTTGGCAATCTAAAACTGAGAAACCATATTTATCGGCTACTTTCTTGCTAATGGTGAGGATTTGGTCGTTTTTAAACTCGATCACACGGTTAGTTTTGACACAAACTAAATGGTGATGGTGGTGTGGTTTAGGCTGATTAATCTCGTAGTGTTTATGGTCTTCAGTAAGTTCTAATTCACGCAAAATTCCCATGCGAGCCATCATTTTGACCGTGCGATAGATTGTGGAAAGGCTAATGTTTTCACCTTGAGTTTTTAAGCGCTCATAGAGATCTTCGGCGCTAAGATGTTCCCCTTCAGGTAGGGTTTGGAATGTATTGAGGATCACCTCGCGCTGGGGTGTCATCCGACAACCTTTTGAGTTGAGTTCAGCCTTGAGGGCTTCAGGTGAATAGGTGGTCTCCACAGAAGTCATAGCATTATCAATAACGATAGCTTCTTGAGAATAGCATAATTAAAAGCAGCGCTAAGCAATGGTTTTATAGCTGTTGCTATTCTTGAGGACATAAAGCTCAAATATCGTGAGGCGGCGCTTCGCACCACCTCACGATATTTGAGCTTTATGTGTCTTTGGCGCGTGCGCTACAGTTATGGGAGTGTAGCTACTTATGCTATGGTTAAAAACCTGTGTAAATTAAAGTAATTAGCCATGCCATCGTTGCCCCGTGCGATTATTCATCGTAAAAAAGTCGATGCGGTTCAGCGTTTTCATCCTTGGATCTTTTCAGGTGCGATCGCTAAACTCCAAGGTGAAGTTCATGATGGGGATTTGGTTGAAGCCTATAGCGAGGATGGCAGATTTTTGGCGATCGGCTTGTGGGGCTTGGGTAGCATTGCGATTAAGGTGCTATCGTTTCAGCCTGTGGAGTCGATGCAGAGCTTATTGCGCGATCGCCTGAAGCAAGCATTTATTTTGAGAAAGCAATTAGGTTTAATTGATAATCCAGAAACTAATTGTTATCGGTTAATTAATTCGGAAGGGGATGGCTTAGCAGGATTAATCATTGACGTTTACGGTGATACAGCCGTTTTGCAGTGCCATTCGTTAGGAACTTATCACTATCGTCAGGACATTGCGGAAATTTTGAAGGATATCTATGGCGATCGCTTGCAAGCAGTTTATGACAAAAGCTCAGCAACACTTTCGCGCAAATCCCAAACCCAGTCTCAGGATGGCTTATTAATTGGCGAGAAATCTGCTGATAGTGCGGAAGTTTTGGAATATGGGCATCGCTTTATTGTCGATTGGGAAAAAGGTCAGAAAACAGGCTTTTTCTTAGATCAAAGAGAAAATCGGCGGATGTTTGGGAAGTATGCCACTGGTAAAAAAGTTTTAAATACCTTCTGCTATTCGGGTGGCTTCTCGGTTTATGCAGTGGCAGCGGGTGCAAAGGAAGTCCATTCGATCGATAGTTCTGCAAAGGCGATGGAATGGACAGAGCGTAATATTGCCGCAAATTTTGATCGCGATCGCCAAGCGATTCATCAATCCTTTACAGGCGATGTCTTTGATTTTTTAAAGCAATGTGACTCTGATTATGAAGCGATCGTGCTTGACCCTCCTGCTTTTGCCAAGAGTCTATCCGCAAGGCATTCGGCGATGCAGGCATACAAGCGCTTAAATTTACAGGCGATGTCGAAATTAAAAAGTGGTGGCCTGCTATTTACTTTTTCCTGTTCGCAAGTGGTGAATGTGGAGAATTTCACAGGCGCAGTCACGGCAGCGGCGATCGAGTCGGGTCGGTCAATTCGCATTTTGGATCATCTCAATCATCCCGCCGATCATCCCACAAGTATTTTTCATCCTGAAGGTGCATACCTGAAGGGTTTAGTTTTGAGCGTGACCTAATGAGTGGCGGCGCTTTGCGCCGCCACTCATTAGCTTTAGGCTGCCATAATCTGCTCGACGGTGAGATTTAATTCTGGAAATGTTGCCGAAATTAGGCGATCGCTATTTTGAAATCTGGTCATTTGATATTTGCCTTCTGCATCTAAGGTAAATATCAGTACAGAAGGAAGTTTTGGCTCTCCTAAATAGTTGCGCGAACCGATCGCCAAATAATCAACGATCCAATATTCAGGAATCCCTAAACGCTCGTATTCCTCAAGCTTGTCAATATAGTCATCTTCCCAATTTGTTGACACCACCTCAACCGCAAGCTGAATTGGTTCGCGGATACCTCGATGATCAAGGCGATCACTCCGCCACAGATCACGATTAATGACGCTGACATCTGGATGCCTACCTTGCTCTTTACCTTTTTTATTAGTGGTTAAAACTGCGGCTACGTCATTAACCACGTAGTTTAAATTTAAACGATCAATCTCTCGGTCAAAGCTTTTCAAAATTAGCCAAGCAACATCGTAATGAATTCTGGTTGCTAAGATTTTTAGCATTTTGCCATCCACTAATTCATAGCGACCATCTTCAGGACATTGCGCCAAGAACTGGTCAAAATTTAGCTCTAGATTCATCTCTTGGGATGTTTCTGAATCAGATCTTGGCTGCGTGAGTGTAATCATAGATTTCCTCAAAATGCTTAGCCTAAATTATACCAAAGCCTTATTACATGGATGAGTAGCGCGAAGCGCTACTCATCCATTTGGGTTATGTCATAAAAAGTCAGAAAACTTCTAGAAAAAATTGCTTTTATGTCGCTACAATATGTCCACCTTATTGGTGAGGATGTAGGGATATGTATAGAAAGCGTCAGAAAATGTCGGTTGCGAACATTGGGGCGACGATTTTGGCTGCCTTTGTTGGGGCGATCGTAGTGCCAATGCCAATGCAGTCACAACAAGTAACGATCAATCCCGAAAATCGGGCGGTACGAGATGAAGCCGATCGCTTACTGGATGTTGGCTATACGCAGCTTAAGGACGGCAAACCCCGTGAAGCAATTAAAACTTGGCTCTATGCGATCGGTTACTATCGGCGCGTCAATGACCAAGCAGCAATTTCCTATACTCTGGCGCGAGTGAGTGATGCCTACGAATTACTAGGGGCAAGCAATGCGGCTCAAGATACCAGTCGTCAGCGCATCGGCTATGCCAATACTTTGAAAGATAATGGGGCAAAGCTCGAAAGCTCAAACAACTTAGTAAGTTTTGAGATTGCTCAAGGCAAGCTAGAATCTGCTTCAAAACTCAACAAGGCAACCCTTGAGTTATCTACCCAAAATGAGCAAGGGCTGAATACAGCGATCGCTTTAAATAACAAAGGTTTAATTGCAGAGCGCTATGGCAATCATTTAGAGGCTCTCAAGCAATATTACTCATCAATTAAGGTCTATCCCATCCGTGAAGCAATAGGAGAAGGCTATACATACATCAATAGTGGCGATAGTTTGATGGCTTTGGATAATTACAAAGCTGCAATCACTGACTATGGCATGGCGCTAACGATCGCTCGCCAACATCGCAATTACAAACTGATGTCGGTAGCTAGCGATCGCATTATTACCGCTTATCTCGAAGTGCCTAACTTCTATCGCATTGAAGAGCTATTGCAAAACCGATCTAGCTTGGCTTTGGTCATGGGCGATCAAGAAACCGCAGCGATCGTGCAGCGATATCTAGGTGATTTGTACTTATCTTTTGGAAATCTTCCAAAAGCACGCGCTGCGTACCAAGAGTCCTATGATTTTGCTGCTATGCTAGGAGATAATACAAGCTTGCCCCTGCGAGAAGCCTATTACAAATTGCAGGAACTAGAAAGATTGTAAATATCGAACGATTTTGCCTTGCAAATTCTGTCGATGCCTATTTTTTAACTCAGCCAACAAGAACTTGATTTGAGGAGATTGTAACAACACCTCCCTAAATTGGTATAACTTTAAATTAGTATCAGGATGGGCGGCACTAAGTGTCGCCCATCCTGATACTAAAAACCTGATATAAAAAACTTAATTTCGCTCGATTCTGCTTTTTATTTAAAAAATTTAGTAAAACCCTAATTTTGCCATGCCAGCGATCGTCGTTCCGCGTCGGTTAGATGTAGCTGTGACCGATCATGCACTCAATGATCTAGCTACTAGAGCGCAGCTATCTGCGCCTACTCAACATGTTCTACCCAATGGAATTAAGATTATTGCCGAACAGATTCCTGTAGATGCGGTCAACCTGAGTATTTGGGTTGATGTTGGCTCTGCCATAGAGAGCGATGACATCAATGGGATGGCGCATTTCCTTGAACATATGGTTTTCAAGGGTAGTGATCGCCTTGCATTGGGAGAATTTGAACAGGCGATCGAGTCGCACGGTGGTAACACCAATGCGGCAACTAGTCAGGACTACACGCATTTCTATATCAATGTTGCGCCTAAAGATTTCGCAAAACTTGCCCCTTTGCAACTGGATGTAGTCCTAAAAGCTAGCATTCCCGATGAAGAGTTTCAGCGTGAACGTCATGTGGTGCTAGAGGAAATTCGTCGCAGTGAAGACAATCCCGATCGCCGCATTTATCGCCATATTTCCGAATTAGTTTATGAGCAGTTGCCCTATCGCCGTGCGGTATTAGGTCCCGTTGATGTCATCGAGAAAGTCACATCTGAGCAGATGAAAGCTTTTCATCGTCAGTGGTATGCGCCGCAAAATATGACGATCGCTGTGGTTGGCAATTTACCCGTGAGCGAGATGATCGGGGTGATCGCTAATTATTTTGAAGGAGATGCGATCTCCGATAAACCAGAACCTAAGACTTTCACTCCCGAAAAGCCCTTTACCGAAATTGTGCGGCGCGAAGTAACCGATACCAGCCTCAAGCAAGCCCGATTGAGCATGACATGGCGCGTTTCTGGATTGAATGAGCTATCGGAGACTTATCCTCTAAGTATTCTGGCGAATATTCTCGGAAGTGGACGTACTTCGCGGATGGTGCAGGACTTGCGCGAAAATCGGCGCATCGTTGATCGCATTTCCGTTAGTAATTCGGCAATGCGTTGGCAGGGTAATTTCCAAGTATTTGCCAAGTTAAATGTGGAGGATGTAGCGATCGTGGAAGAAGCGATTCGTGAGCATATTCGCCATTTGCATGAAGTACCTGTCACCGATGAGGAACTCGCCAAGATTCGCACTCAAGTCAGCAATCGCTTTATCTTCGGCAATGAGTCACCGAAGGAACGCGCTGGTATTTATGGCTATTACGATCGCATTGTCGGCTCCCTAGAGCCAGCCTTAAATTATCCCGATTTAATCAAATCCATCACCAAAGAGGACATCCAAGCCGCCGTTCGCAAATACCTCAATCCTGATGCCTACGGTATTTTGATTGTTAAACCTTAAGACAAAAAAGAGAGCTTTGCTCTCTTTTTTGTCACAATAATGCAACCTGACGATATTGATTTAGCCATGCAGCAGTTACTTTACATCGAGATTCCAACACCTCAAGTTGCAGCCGTGAAAACATGGCTTCAGACTGAGTACCAACCCCCCTTTGGTAAAAAATCCGTTGCTAAGCATGGCTTTATCCTCGATCGCCAAAATCGCTCAGGAGCGATCGCGCAATTATCAGTATTTATTTGGACATTGCAGCGCACGACTTACCTAAAAGTGTTTCGCTGGTCAGATGAGGTCATGGATGGGGAAAAGGAATTTCTTGAGCATTTTACGAAAGCGGTGCGTCAAGCTTTTCCATACGAGTTTAAACAGCCCCCTGCGATCACCCCAAATCAATCAATTTTTGAAGCCCTCGCTGAGGAATATCCGCTTACGGTTAAATTCTTTCAACGGATTCCCAATGGCGAATATGATCTCAATCGCGTCTATTGGTGGGAAAAGCGCTGGCGAGAAAGTGTTAAGAATCCTGAAACTCCCAGACAAGTTATTTTTGAAGATTCACAACCTAATTCTGCGAAACCAGAAGCGATCTATGACATCGTGTATCTGGGCGGAGCATTAGGCGCAATCCATGCGGCGATGATGGCGAAGTTAGGCTATCGCGTTTGCTTAGTGGAGCGCATTCCCTTTGGGCGGATGAATCGGGAATGGAATATTTCTCGTGCGGAATTTCAGAATCTCATCGACTTTGGACTCTTCACTAAAGAAGAATTTGAAGCGATGATTACGGCGGAATATGTGGATGGCTTTAATAAGTTCTTTGATAGCAATAATCCAGCCCATCTCAAGGCTAAGGTATTGCATACGCCTACGGTGCTAAATATTGCGATCGATACTAATCGTTTGTTAGAAATTTGTAGCAAGAAATTACATCAATATGGCGCAGTAATTTGCGATCGCACCGAATTTCAAAAGGTGGTCATTGGTGAAAATGGCGCGACGATCTTTGCTAAGAATCTGGAAACCAATGCCGAGGTAATTCTTAATTCACGGTTGGTGATCGATGCGATGGGATCAGCTTCAGCGATCGCACAACAACTCAATGCTGGGCAAGCCTTTGATAGTGTCTGTCCCACTGTGGGCGCAGTATTGGAAGGTTTTGACAAGCATGTTTGGGATTCCCAATATGGAGATGTTCTCTTTAGTCATGGCGATATCTCGCGAGGACGACAATTGATTTGGGAACTCTTTCCCGCAGAAAAAGATGAACTAACGATTTATCTGTTCCATTATCATCAAGTCCATCCCGAAAACCCGGGATCATTACTGGAAATGTATGAGGACTTCTTCACGATTTTGCCTGAATACCGTCGTTGTGACATGGAGAAATTGACTTGGAAGAAGGCAACCTTTGGCTATATCACAGGACATTACAGCCTCAATGAGAATTCTAAAAAATGTGCCTTTGATCGCATTTTGGCGATCGGTGATGCTGCTTCTTTGCAATCGCCTCTGGTTTTTACAGGCTTTGGTTCTCTCGTTCGCAATTTGCCCCGTTTGGCGACTTTGCTGGATACGGCACTAAAACACGATCTGCTCAGAGCCGATGATCTCAGTCAGATTAATGCCTATCAAAGCAATATTGCTGTTACTTGGCTATTTTCTAAGGGAATGATGGTTCCGACAGGAATGCACTTGCCCCCTGAGCGAGTGAATTCGATGCTAAATACTTTCTTTGGACTGCTTGCTGATGAGCCGCAACCTGTTAGCGATCGCTTTATCAAGGATCGTCTGGGATGGCTTATGTTTAACCGACTCGCCCTCATTGCAGCTTTTAAAAATCCGAAATTAGTCCTTTGGATTTTGGAAATGGCAGGGATACAGGACTTACTAAAATGGCTATCTAGCTATGGGGCCTTTACCCGTAACTCTTTTGCTAATGCGATTTTGGGCGGATGGATGCCTCAACTAATCCGCAGTTGTCAAGCATGGCTAGAACCGACTAATCCTCGTCTGTGGCTGCGGTTGCTCAGCTGGAGTTATGCTATTAATTATTCTGTGGGCAAACCTCTATAGAGTTGCTACTTAGGATTTATTACTGTTATCCCTTAGAGTGACGGTGAATCCATCCCCTAACTTAACAGCTATGATCTGATAAACGTTGTTAGAGTTTACGGGATAATTAATCGTCTCATCTAAGGTATGCCCTGTTTCTACTACATCAGCTAATTTCTGAAATAGATTTGGTTGAACTCGCTCAAGAAACTTTCTGAGTACTAATTTACCAATTAAATCTTCGCGACTGCGATCAAATAGTTTGGCGATCACAGGATTAACAACAAGGCATCGAAAATCTACGATATCACCTGTGGTCGGATCGCGAACTGCTTGCACAGCAGCAATCCCATCAAGCACACTATTGAGGACACTCGTAAGTAAAGCCCGAGACTGGTACAACATTTCTTCAGTTTCTTTACGGCGAGAAATCTCATCCTGTAATGCTTGTTTTTGCCTTTGAATTGTCAATTGATTTTCGAGACGAACGACTACTTCTTCGCTCTGAAAAGGTTTGGCAATATAATCAACGCCACCTGACCAAAAAGCCTTCACTTTATCAAAAACATCATCAAGGGCACTGATAAAAATCACAGGGATATCACGTAAATCTTCGTCAGCTTTAAAAGCTTGACATACTTGATAGCCATCCATATCTGGCATCTTAATATCTAAAAGAATTAAATCAGGACGCTTTACCTTCGCTGTTTTAAGAGCCATACGTCCACTAGTTACACTTCGCACACTGTAGCCTAGAGTTGTTAACAAATCACTGAGGAGTTGCAAATTTTCGGGTAGATCATCTACCAAGAGAATATTACCTGTGATTTCAAGCGAAGGATTGTAGCTCATGAATTAGTAGGTTTAAGATAGTAGAGGTTCGACTAAATCGATTAATTTCTCAAATTGAAAATTACGAACAAGTTTGGTTAGCGATCGCACTAAAAGGGTTTCTGTTTCTGAAATTTCTCCAATTAGTTTCACTACTATATCTTTATCAGCTTCAAGAGATGCTTCGTATAATTGATTTAGCCATGTACTAGGCATTATTCGTAAATCATCAGATGTTAGTGTTACTTCTTTGGAAACATCAAGCCCATATTCATAATTATGACTTGTTTCGTATATATATTCCACACCAAGATGTTTAGCTAGTGTATCAAAAATCATTTGTTCATTAAATGGTTTCCGCAGAAAATCGTCACACCCTGTTGATAATACCACTGCTTTTTCTTCCTCTAAAACACTAGCAGTAAGGGCAATTACGGCTGTTGCATTACCTTTAGTTGTAGATTTAATATATTTAGTTGCCTCATAGCCATCCATTACAGGCATTCGCATATCCATCCAGATGAGGTGTGGTTCCCAAGTATCCCAAATAGCGATCGCTTCTTGTCCATTACTCGCTTCTTTGACATCAAAACCTATTGGACGGAGCAACTTAGTAAGCAATTGACAATTAACAGTTTTATCATCTACTACTAAAATTTTATAAGTAGGTTGGTTAGGGGCAAGTGCCAATGCACGCTTTTTGCCAACCTGCTCATTTGCTAATTCTTGACCTAGTTCTGCCTGAATTTCAAATTGGAAAGTAGTACCTTTTCCCAATTGGCTAGTTACACTAATATCGCCACCCATAAGCTGCACAAATTTACGACTGATCGCCAGACCTAGACCTGTACCTTCCTGTTTTTCGCGCCCTGCTTGAGCCTGAGCAAAGGAAACAAATAGTTCTGATAATTCTGTTGCCGCAATACCAACACCCGTATCACGGATGCTAAATCTGAGGGTACAATCACTGTCCACCGATTTAACATTAGTTATATGAATAAAAACCCCACCTACTTTGGTAAATTTGATAGCATTTCCAATTAAATTAATTAATACCTGACGCAATTTAATAGCATCTGTATAAATATAGCGTGGAACCTCATGATCTCGCTCAAAAACAAAATTTAAACCAGCATTAGCTGCACGTAACTGGAGCATATCTTCGATATCATCTAATAAAAGATATAAATCAAAATTTTGAGGATTCATGGTTGATTTGCCTGCCTCAATTTTTGACAAATCCAAAATATTATTAATTAATGTCAATAAATAATCGCCACTGCGATAAATAATACTGGCATTTTCATAATGCTCTGTGGGCAAATCCTTAGTTCTTAACATTAACTGTGAAAAGCCAATTACTGCATTTAGGGGCGATCGCAGTTCATGACTCATATTAGCAATAAAAGCGCTTTTAGCCTGATTTGCCGCTTCAGCCTTAGCTGCAAGTTGTCTCGATGTTGCTTCACTTTTTTGGAGTTCTTGAGTCCGCTCGATTACTCTTTGTTCTAGGTCAATATTAGATCTTTGTAATCGGAGATTGGCTTGATCATTTTCTGACACAATGGCAAGAACGGACATAGTGGTAATTGCCATCACACCCATAAATATTTGTAGTAATAAAACTGAGTTGCCATTGACTTGTGGCTTATAGAAAACCCCAATAGAATTTGCTGTGGCAATCGTGGCTGTCATGGAGACAATCATCACTATTGTGGTAGTGAATTTAGAGCCAAAACGAAAGGCTGACCAAAGCAATGGCGGCAAAAGTAGATATTCGATTGGTTGACTCTTGTAAAAAGCAAGATAAGCCACTATAGCTAAACTAGATAAAACTGCAAATACTTCCCCACTTAGCCAAGATTTAATCTTAGAATCCTTGGGCGATCGCAGCCAAGTAAAAACCAGTGGCGCAAAAAGTAAAATGCTAATGGCATCACCAATCCACCAATTAAAAAAAACGCTCGGTAAATCATTCCAAGCTTTGTTCATGTAAGAAACATACGAAAGAATGCCAATACTTGCCTGAAATATAACGCCAGTAAATATAGAACACAGAGAAAAAATAACAACATGACGAACTTGACGGATAGGGTAGCTCGTATGGGCAAACTTTAAAATCAGCGAGACCGTAATTAAGGCTCCAATTGTTGAACCAATACTTGCACCTAAAGGAGGCAGGATGAGTGTAAATCCTCGCCTATGCAGGTTATAAATAAACGTTGCCAGAAAAACACCAAACCATCGCGATCGCCCCCAGACTAGTAGTAGCCCAACAATAACTCCTGCTCCGGGCCAGAGAGGAGAAGGTGTAGCAGGATTTTTGGGTATGCCATTAACAACGCCCCAAGATACTGCAAAATATGCCACGATAATGACGATAATTTCGAGCCACCACCGAGGATTGTTGAATTCTAGTCCGAGTTGAGCTAGATTTCGGTTTAGTTTTGCTGGCATGGGGTTATGGATCATAGCAAATTGATAACTAAATACGTTCGGCAAGTTCTAACCAACGCTCGGTGGATTGATCGATCGCCTCCGTTAGTTCTGCTAAACGGCTAGCGAGTTTCTGAACTTCTGTATGTCCGCTAGGAGGATTGTGATAAAGTTTCTTTTCAACTTGCAGCTTTTCCTCTTCCATTTGTGGGATTTTCAGTTCTAGCTCCTCATATTCTCGCTTCTCTTTATAAGACAGCTTTGAGACTTTGCGAATATCAGGCTTTGGTATAGCGATTTCAGTGGGAGCAGCCTTTACAGGAATAGATTTTTGCTCTTTCGGAGCACTAACCTGTTTCTCTTCTTCGTCTTTTTTATAATCTAAGTAAACGGAATAGTTCCCAGGGTATAAACGTACTTCGCCATTACCCTCAAAGGAGAACACCATATCAACAGTACGATCAAGAAAATAGCGATCGTGGGAAACCACGATCACACAACCGTTAAAATCTTCGAGATATTCCTCTAAAACGGCAAGGGTTTGGACATCAAGATCGTTAGTCGGTTCATCAAGGATTAAGACATTGGGTGCTTCCATCAAAACTTTGAGCAGAAATAAGCGTCTCTTTTCTCCACCAGAGAGTTTGTTGATCGGCGCATATTGCTGATTGGGAGGGAAGAGAAATCGCTCTAACATTTGCGAAGCGGTAATAATGCTTCCATCAGAGGTTTTGACCAGTTCTGATACATCTTTGAGGTAATCGATCACACGCTGATTACCATGTTCCAGTAAATCATCGGAATGTTGATCGAAATAGCCAAAATGGATTGTTGTGCCGATTTCCACCGTTCCTGCATCGGGTTGTAATCGCCCTGTGATCATATTCATCAATGTGGATTTACCAGCGCCATTGCTGCCAATGATGCCGATGCGGTCTTCAGGCGTGAAGTTATAGGAGAAATTCTTAATTAGGGTGCGATCGCTATATGACTTACTAATGCGATCGAGTTCCACTACCTTTTTACCAATGCGTCGTCCAGATGTTGTGATATCGACCTTGGCATTGGCTTGTTTAAATTCTGTTGCTTGTAAGGCATGGGCGCGATCAATGCGAGCCTTTTGTTTAGTACTCCGCGCCTTTGGCCCTTTTTTCAGCCATTCTAGTTCCCGTCGCAAGAGCCCCGCATGTTTGCGTTGCGTACTTAATGCCGACTCTTCTGCTTCCGCTTTTTTCTCTAAATAGTAGGAATAATTGCCCGCATAGGAATATAAATCACCGCGATCAATTTCAATAATGCGATTGGTAACTTTATCAAGAAAGTAGCGATCGTGGGTAATCAGCAACAATGCGCCACGATAACGATTGAGATAGCTCTGCAACCATTCTACAGAAAGAGCATCAAGGTGGTTAGTCGGCTCATCCATTAGCAAGACATCAGGAGACGAGAGTAGTGCAGAGGCGATCGCAATACGTTTGCGATATCCACCCGAAAGGCTACCAATTTTGGCTTCTAAATCATCAATCCCCAGCTTCGTTAAAACGATTTTGGCGTTGGTTTCCAAATCCCAAGCACCAGTCTGATCCATCCGTTCTGACACGCTCGACAACTGCGCTAATAACCGATCTTGATCCCCATGTCCGTGGGATAACTTGTCAGAAATTTCTTCATATTCCTTGACTAATGCCATTTGTTCGCCACTATCGGCAAACACTTGTTCTAAAACCGTCAGTTCTTCATTCAAGTCTGGCTGCTGTGGTAAATAGATGATTTTGGCGCTGGAATTGACCCATAACTCACCACCATCACTATGCTCTAGTCCCGCAATCATTTTCAGTAATGTCGATTTACCAGAACCATTTGTGCCGATCAATCCGACTTTGTCACCTTCATCAAGGCTAAAGCTAGCATCTTTAAGGATTTCCTTAATGCCAAAATCTTTTCGGAGCGATCGCAATGTAAAAAGTGCCATGCCTTGTAACTAATGAACTTAAATCGATGAACTTATAGCAGATTGCAAATAAGTACATAGGTAGTTCAACATAATTAAAAACCAAAACCAGAGCGTGGGTCGCCCGCGTAGCGGGCGACCCACGCTTCTTGGTTTTAAGGTTACCTATGCCTAGCTACTTACTCATTTGCAATCGAAAAATTAATCCTAACAAGAATTTTGCGTTTTCATTTTGGCTACGGCAAAATGAAAACCTCTATATAATCTAGTTTAGCGTTATTGTCGTCGATGCCGAAGGATCAACATTAAAGCAACTCCCGAAAGAACTCCGTAAATTGTGCCAACCAGCAAGATCAAGAAATATCCCAATTTATCCATCAGCAAACTGCCAACTAAAATGCTGACATACCAACTCAATGTCGAGACCACAATCCACCAATCGGCAAACTTACTATATCTCCGCAAAATTATCCATTGCGCGACTCCCGTTGTCAGTCCTCGCAGACAACCATAGATCACCAATAGATCAACTGCGTCACCATAGGTAAATGCGATCTGAAAACTTGCCCAAGAACTAAATGACCCGCCGAAAGTGCCGCCTAGCCATGTCGCCCAGAACCAACCGCTCCCCTTAATTTTTGTGCTGATCACCAGCCATTGCATTAAGCCAAGGACTGCACTAATTACTGCAAAACTAAGAATTAACCCCCATTGTCCCCCGACATCTCTCGCAACGATTCCACTAATTACGCCGCCCACCGCATAACCGATCGCAGTTGCTCCAGACCAGAGAAGGAGAAAACCTCCATGAGAGTTTCTTATGATTTGCCCTTTTGCCCTAAACTGCTTTAACAAAGACTTTATCCTGCTAATGTAATTAGCCTTGCGCTCTCCCTATGAGAAAACTGTACTTTTTATTACCAGGAACCACAAATAAATTTGCCTGTGGGGGATTGTGGGCGGAGTTAAAAACCTTAAAGCTAGCTCAGCAAATTTGCGCGGCGGAAGTAGTCACCTATCGGCAACGGGAACCAGAGCATTTATGGCTCAATGATTTACTGAGTAATGATGATACATTTCGATCCTTAGATGATGTAATTTTTGTGATGAGTTGGGGATTTGATGTGGTTAAGCTTGCCCCCAAGTTAAAGCATCTCAATGTGATTTATCATGCACACAGTGCAGGCTACGGCTTTAATCTCCCTGCAAGTGTGCCAATTATTACAGTCAGTCGCAATACTCTCGGTTATTGGGGGCAGCGATCGCCCCACGCCCTCATTTACTATTTACCCAATGAGATTTCTGATCAGTTTCAAAACTGGCAGGGCGATCGTGATATTGATGTCTTAGTCCAAGCTCGAAAATCTTCTAATTACTTAATGAAGCAATTAATTCCAGCTTTGCAAAAGCAATGTCATGTGGAAGTAATTAATTCTTATGTAGAAAATTTAGAGGGATTATTTAATCGTGCTAAGGTCTACTTGTATGATTCCGCCGAATATTGGGAGATACAGGGCGTAACCGAAGGATTTGGACTGCAACCTATGGAAGCTCTAGCCTGTGGATGTCAAGTTTTTTCCAGTGTGAATCATGGATTATCCGATTATTTAGATCCTGCTTTTAATTGCTATAAGATTGCGGGCTATTCTCAAGAATTTGATGTACAAAGAATACTCAAAACTATTCAAAATCCCCCAAAGTTATCTTTAGCAGCATCAGTATTGGCAGAATATCGTTCTGAGAATATTATTCAACGCTTAACCGTTATTTTGGAAGATCTCAATGAATTTTTTGATCACAAACAACGATATCAAGAAAATATTCCTGATCTAAGTTATTGGTACATCACAAAGCTGCGATCGCAAAGGATATTAGCTAAGCTTAAAAAGAAATTCAAGCTTTAAAGAAATTCAGTTTTGATGATTGGAGATCGTGGGCTAAAATTATAAATTATTAAGGGGGTTTTAAACCTAAAGCACATATAGCAATCCTAAATGTTTTGTGGAAGCGCACCCCCTTTCGGGGGTGCGCTTCCACAAACTCAAAAATCTACAAATAATTTAGGACTGCTATAGATATATCAAGTCTATGATGCATAGAAAGATACTCAATGGCAAGTTAGATCATGAGTGAAATAGATATATTGCAATTAAAAATTATAGAACTAGAAGAGAAAAATCTCTCCTTAAGGAAGCAATTAGCGCAAATTTCTGCTGAACGACTGAGGAAGTATAAGGCTGAATTCTTAATTGCGAATCTTGCTCAAAAACTAGTTGAAAATATCCAAACGGGTATCATTGTCCATGATGCTGAGACTAAGATTATATTTGCCAATCCTGCGGCGGCAGATATCTTGGGTCTCATTCAAAGCGAAATGTCAGGGAAGGATGTGAATGATCCGAACTGGCGTTTTTATCATGGGGATGGGCGGATCATGCGCTTAGAGGATTTTCCCGTTAATAAAATCCTGCGTGAAAAGCAAATTTTGAAAAACTATGAGATGGGTTTGTATCGTTCTGCAACCAATGACATAGTTTGGGCTTTAATTAATGCTTATCCAGAGTTTGATCAAGAAGGGAATGTCACACGCATAGTCGTTACATTTATAGAAGTTACTGATTTCAAAAGAACCTCGATCGCTTTACAAGAAAGTGAACAACGCTATGCCTCTTTAACGAGTGAATTGGAAGCTACGCGCAATTTTTTGCAAAGTGTTATTGATCATTTGCCTGTAGCTGTATTTGTCAAGGATGGTAGACCCCAAAACTTTGGCAAAATGTTGCTCTGGAATCGTACCAGTGAAAATCTGTTTGGTGTAACTGTTCAAGATGCGATCGGTAAAACTGTCTATGATCATTTCCCCAAGGAACAAGCAGATTTTTTCCATCAAAAGGATATTGAAGCTTTTGCGAGTGGCGCTCCTGAAGATATTCCCGAAGAACCTATTGATAGTTACAGCCTAGGGCGACGTATTCTCCATTCTGTCAAGATTCCCCTTTATGATTGCAATTTATATCCTCAATATTTGCTCTGCTTTGCTGAAGATATTACTGAGCGCAAGCAAGCAGAAATAGCCTTAAGGGAAAGCGAAGAGAGGTTTCGCCAAATGGCAGAAAATATCCATGAAATTTTTTGGATGGTTAATGCCGATTTCACTCAGTTTATCTATATCAATCCTGCCTATGAAAAAATTTCAGGATTCCCATGTCAGGAGATCTATGAGAATTCTCAAGCATTTATCAAGGTAATTCATGAGGAAGATCGAGCGAAAGTAATCGCTACGCATGAACAGTATCTCAATTCAGGATGGAGTCTTGAATATCGAATGGTGCAACCTAGTGGAGAAATTCGCTGGTTGTTTGAAAGAGCCGTACCAGTGCGTAATGAATTAGGAGAAATTCAAAGTATCGTTGGCATTGGTCAAGACATTACCGATCGCAAATACAGTGAAGATAAACTCGTTTATCAGGCTTTTCACGATAGTTTGACAGGCTTACCTAATCGCACATTGTTTACCGATCGCCTAGAAATGGTGCTCAAGAAATCCAAGCGGATGGTAGAACATCGTTTTGCGATTCTATTTATTGATTTAGACCGATTTAAAGTCATCAATGATAGTCTGGGACATTTGGTAGGAGATCGCCTCTTAATTAAGATTGCCGAAATCCTCCAAAGATCCGTGCGTTCCTTTGATACGGTGGCGCGGCTAGGTGGCGATGAATTTACGATTCTTTTAGATGATATTGATAGTTCTCAGGATGTGATCGAAGTTGCGGAACGGATTCATGCAAGGCTCCAAAATGAAATTGAGATTGATGGCAATCAAATTTTGACGAGCGCTAGTATTGGTATTGTTTTTGGTTCTCATGACTATGACAATGCGAATGACCTACTTCGAGATGCGGATATCGCGATGTATCGAGCTAAGGATCAAGGTCGCGCCTGTTATGAAATCTTTGATCACGCGATGTATGATTTAGTTCTCAGCCGCCTCCAACTCGAAAGTGAACTACGACAAGCGATCGCGCGTGAGGAATTTCTGGTTTATTACGAACCAATTGTCTGTTTAAAAACAATGAATCTATGTGGTTTTGAGGCTTTAGTCCGTTGGCAGCATCCCACAAAAGGCTTCATCACCGCAGGGGAATTCATTCCCATTGCGGAAGAAACTGGCTTAATTGTGAGTTTAGGGAAATGGGTTTTACAAACAGCCTGTCGTCAGATTAAGTTGTGGCTAGAGCAATATCCATCCCTCAAGTCTCTAACTATTAATGTCAATCTTTCGGGCAAGCAACTAAAAGATCCGCAGATCATTGCCACAATTGACGATATTCTCCAAGAAACGGGAATTCCACAAACCTGTTTAAATTTAGAAATTACAGAAACAATTCTCATTGAGAATACAGAAATTGCGGTCAAAGTTTTTCAGCAGCTACGTGCGCGCAATATTCACCTTAGTCTTGATGACTTTGGTACAGGTTTTTCATCCCTGAGCTATCTCCAGAGATTTCCTGTCAATATCATTAAAATTGATCGCTCTTTTATTAGCCAAATTCATTCAGGCGATCGCAATATTGAAATTGTCAAAGCGATTATTGCCCTTGCCCATACCATGAATATGAAAGTTATTGCCGAGGGGATAGAGCTACGAGAGCAAATAACCCAACTGCAAGTATGGGATTGTGATTTTGCACAGGGTTATTATTTTGCGCGATCGCTAAGTGCTGAAGCCGCTTCAGACTTGCTAGAAAGAGCGGCGCAAAGCGCCGTCTTTTCCTAGATTGAGTTTTGGTTTAATTTACGAGTCCTGTTAATGGCGAACTGGCACTGGCATAGGCTTTGACAGGAATTCGACCTGATAGATAGGCAGTCCGTCCCGCTTCACAAGCCATACCCATTGCCCGACCCATTGCCACAGGATCATTTGCACAGGCGATCGCTGTATTAATCAACAAAGCCGAAGCTCCCATCTCCATCGCGGCGGCGGCTTCACTCGGTACGCCGATACCCGCATCAACAACTACAGGCACTTTCGACTCTTCGATGATGATCCTAATATTTGCAGCATTATTAATCCCTTGCCCCGACCCAATCGGAGAACCAAGGGGCATCACCGTTACGCAACCAATTTCTTCGAGGGTTTTCGCTAATCTGGGGTCAGCATTAATATATGGCAGTACCGCAAAGCCTTCTTTCACCAACTGTTCAGCAGCTTTACAAGTGCCAATGGGGTCAGGTAGTAAATATTTGAGATCGGGAATGACTTCGAGCTTGACGAAATTATTATCTTCTTGACCTAGGATTTTTGCCATCTCGCGTCCCAGTCTTGCCACCCGCACGGCTTCTTCAGCAGTTTGACAACCTGCGGTATTGGGCAATAGCCAATATTTACTCCAATCGATCGCTTCTGCTAGCCCTTCATGCCCCGCCGCATTGGTCTGTACGCGCCGCACCGCTACGGTGACAATTTCGCAACCACTAGAGGCGATCGCCTGACGCATGATCTCAAAGTTGGCATATTTACCTGAGCCAGTCATTAAACGCGATCGGAACTTACGCCCCGCAATTTCGAGTAGATCGTCCAATGACTCAGCAGGATTAGATGTTTGGTTATTTATTGTAAAAAAAGGCGAAGAAGCGACCATATCAAGGAATTAAAAGATTATTTGTGGATTTGTGACATTTAGATGCACGTTAGTGCATCTAAATGTCACAGGAATCAATTTCAAGGATATACAACAGTTTGCAGTTTGAAGGTGCAATTTTTTATTAAGATAATCAAGATACTTTAGTGTCTTTTGTAATATCCCCAATTTTCCATAGTATTCCCATAGCAAGTAGCAATTTAGTTTCATGGCTAACCTCAAATCCATCCGCGATCGCATCGGCACTGTTAAGAATACTCGCAAGATCACTGAAGCAATGCGTCTTGTCGCCGCCGCAAAGGTCAGACGCGCTCAGCAGCAAGTTTTAGCAACACGTCCTTTTGCTGATCGCTTAGCTCAAGTCCTATACCGTCTCCAGCAGCGCATCACTTTCGAGGATGTCAGTCTGCCTTTACTCGATAAGCGTCCTGTAAAAACCGTTGGTCTACTGGTCATTTCAGGCGATCGCGGTCTTTGTGGTGGCTATAACTCAACCATTATTCGTCGCGCCGAAGCTCGCGCTAAGGAATTAAAAGAACAAGGTATTAATTACACCTTTATCTTGGTTGGTCGTAAGGCTGCTCAATACTTTGCCCGTCGCGATCAACCCATCGCTGCAAAGTTTACCAACTTAAACCAAATTCCTAATGCGGCTGAAGCCAATGCGATCGAAGATGAAATTACCTCAGCATTTTTGGCTGGTGTAATTGATCGCGTAGAGTTAATCTACACCCGTTTCGTATCTTTAATTAGCTCTCGTCCAGTAGTTCAAACCTTGCTGCCCTTAGAGCCTCAAGGTTTAGAACCCCAAGATGATGAAATTTTCCGCTTGATTACTCGTGGCGGCAAATTCCAAGTCGAGCGCGAAAAGGTAGAAATCACCGTGAAGGAACTGCCCAAGGAATTGATCTTTGAACAAAATCCTGAGCAAATCCTTGATGCATTGTTGCCACTCTACCTCAGCAACCAAATTCTCCGTGCATTACAAGAATCCGTAGCTAGCGAACTTGCAGCTCGGATGACTGCGATGAACAACGCTAGCGAAAACGCAGTTGACCTCATCAAAACTCTTACCTTGCAATACAACAAAGCTCGTCAAGCCGCAATTACTCAAGAAATTCTTGAAGTTGTCGGTGGCGCGGCTGCTTTGACTTAAATTTAAAAAAGGCGGCGCTTCGCGCTGCTTTTTTGGGATCAAAAATTTGGGCTATCCGCTAGCGGATAGCCCAAATTTTTGCATTTAATTTTGACGCTGAAGCTCCTGTAATAACCATTCATCGACGGGTTGACCATCTTTGCGAAGGAGTTCTATCTCTACATTCATAGCAGAAGCAGAACCAACGGGAGCCATTTTTTGATGAAAGCGAATTATGTAATCCTTAGGATTATGATTACGTTCCTTGAGCCAGTCTTGGACTTTGAGTTCAGCAAAGAGGGATTGCCCCTGCTCAAACATCCGCGTAATTTGCATTCTGATGGTAAAAGGATTATTAATTGGCATATCTAAAAGATCGCTTAGGGGATTGCATCAGATTTGTGGTGTTGCGTAGCCACACCACAAATCTAGTGCAAAATTTTTACTTTAGTACAAGATAGTACAATTCACCGTCACCCTTAATTAGCCCTGCCCTTTGTTTGGCGCGATCGCCTGTTCCCATAAAAATATCTACACGCCCCGCACCACGAATTGCCCCACCTGTATCTTGATCAAGCACAAATCTCTGAACTTGACGTAATTCCAGCTTGCCAGTTTGGGGATTTTTAAAGGGGATTTCGGTGCGAATGAGAGCAATTCCACCAGAGGGAAATATTTTTTTATCCGTAGCAATTGAGCGCTCACCCATCACAGGTAAACCAAGGCTACCCGTTGCAGGTTTGCCGTTAGTTTCACGAAAGAATACAAAACTCGGATTACGATTGAGATAAGTATTTAAGTCTTGGGGATTTTTTTGGAAATATTCGATGAGGGTTTGTAGGGTCACATCTTCGAGACGTATTTTGCCATCTCTAACTAGCTCTGCACCAACTGAACGATAGGGCTGATCGGTTTTGCCTGCATAGCCAACGGTCAATAATTTGCCATCGGGTAATTCAAACCTTGCCGAGCCTTGGACATGAACTAAAAAGGCTTGAAAGCGATCGCTGAGCCATGCAATTTCTAAACCTGCTAACCGCTTGCTCCCTTCCAGCATGGCGCGAGTCGGATGGGGCGATCGCCATTGACCAAAGTCTGATGGTAAACGATAGAGAGGATATTTAAACTCATCGGTACGAGTGCGACTTGCCTTATATACCGCTTCGTAGTAACCAGTAAACTGTACTGCCCCATTACCATCACGACCAACCGACCGATAGAGAGTAAACTCACGATTTACAGCCTGTTGGAGATCTTTAGCAGTGCGGGAAACTTGCACAAGGCGACGAAATCTCACGAGACTCCGCTCCATGCGATCGCGACTAATTCCTGCTACGGGATAACGACGCTCGGCGGAAGGAGTACGAATATATTGAATACTATTGTCGATCGCTTGCAATAGATTGGGGCGATCGCTCTCTAGTAGATCATCAGTCAGATCAAGGCTGAGCGGATTAACCACACGCGGAGAAATCGGGGCGATCGCCTGAGCGAGTTTTAATTCCGCAGCCTCAACTGGTGCTTGAAATTCTGTCTGCATATAGCAAGGTGGCACAGCACAAATCAAACCCACCCAAGTTGCAAATAAAACATCCCCACCACGATATAACCATGATTGCCATGACGTGGATCGCCCTTTCCCCAATGTTTGATTTCCCGATTTTCGATGTGCCGATTTCTGATATTGAGGCGATCGCTGTAATCGGTCATAGGCATGAATGTGATTATGGTTAGAGCCTGTCACCCTTAAGAACTCCTCGTTAAAGCTTTTCTAGAAATAATTGCAAACTGTATTATGGCAGCCAATTCAGAGATTGGACAATTTTTGTTAATTCATTGGGAGTCATATATGCCGTAGAACTACAGAAAATTGGCTTGTCTTGGCGGACTCTCTTACCCTCAATCGTGGCAACTTGATAAAAAGGAGATGTACCTGCGGGGAAAGTCCACATATTCGTTTGGGGTAACTTACCCAATGCATCCGAAATTGGTTGACTGCGTTCTCCTCTGGAAATATCAATATTGAGATCCACCTCTCCTAAAATTTGGCTGTTGACCTTGCGGGAATATTTGCCATCAGGTCCCCCAATGCCACCACCGCTCGCATTTACCTCGAAGCAGTTATTTTGAAAGTTGCGATAGACAATCGTATAGCTAGGACCAAATCGACATATCCCCTTAGCATTGCGCTGAGCATTAGCAGGACATGGCGTGATCTGTGCATCCGCTACACGAAATCCTTTGGGTACATAACTCGGTACAGCGATCGCAATGCCCAAGGACTTTAGTAATATTTTTTGCTGATTATTCAAACTGCTCTTATTGGTTTGGCTGTTAGTTGGAGTATTTATTTGGGCATTGGCAGGTGTCCCTAATGACAAAGCCCCTAAAGTGCCAACCATTAGGAATGCTCGAAATAGATTGCTACCGATTGGAGATTTACTGATCATGTCTAGTCTCTAAACTCTCTCAATATTTGACGTTAATACTAGATTTTTGTTCATACAAACGATTAAGCCATTGGGTATCGATGTTGAAGTGATAACAGATTTTCAGCAATTGATTGAGCATGGCGTGGCGATAAATTCCTCTTTGCTGAAATCTACGCGCTGAAGTCGTCACTTTGCCTTTGGCAATGACTGGCTGAGACAATTGGCGAAGGCGATCACTCAATACTGTATCTTCAAAAATATCAAGATCGGGGACATTACCAACTGTAGCCAAAAATTGGCGATTGGCAAATGGACAGTGATCAAAATAGACAATTCCTTTTTGTCTAACTCGCACATTGTCGGAATACCAAGAGGTAAAGCGCAATAGCCAATGGGACATATCAAAACTATGCTGAAATGCTCCCCATTGATAACCTGAACCTAACACCTCCTCAATTAGCTGTAAAGCAATGCCCTCTGGTAATAGTGTGGCAGGATGATGTAATAAAACAACCTCACCTCGACTAATTGCAATTCCCTCATTTAGCCTCTGAGCACGATTCCGAGCTAGCGATCGCACAACTTTAATTTCTGCAAATTGAGACGCATATTCCTCTAAAACTCGATCAGTTCCATCATCACTAGTACTGACAACAGCAATAATTTCTTTTTTCCCATTTTGCAAAACCAAATTATTGAGAATACGTTCTAGATAACCATGCCGAATTTCATTGAGACAGGGAAGAATTATCGAAAACTGCATAGATTTACCAAATGTGAGATGAAACAGTTTGAGAGAATCTGCACAGAAGGTACATACTCTCTCAAACTATTTAGGATTGCTATATTATTTTAGAAACATCCAAAAACTTTGGCTATGACTAATCTAGATCCCAATCAAGATTTTAATCAGGAATCACAACAAATACAAAAGGGGGAAAAAGAGGAAAAATCAATAAATACTTCTTCAATACTCATCGTTGATGACACCCTTTATAATATTCAACTTTTATCCCTAATGCTTATCAGACAAGGTTATGTGGTTGAACAAGCAACAAATGGGCAAGCAGCCTTAGAAAAAGCAAACCAACTCTTGCCTGACATAATTTTGCTTGATATTCGGATGCCTGATATTGATGGTTACGAAGTTTGTAAAATACTCAAAGCTAATCCTTTAACCCACGGAATCCCGATTATTTTTATTAGTTCCATTGAAGAACCCTCGGAAAAAGTAGAAGCATTTTCTGTAGGAGGTGTGGACTATATTAGTAAGCCATTTCAATTAATTGAAGTTCTAGCCAGAATCGAAACTCATCTGCGATTATGCTCCCTCCAAAAGAAATTGCAAGAACAAAATGAACAGTTACAATTATCGGCTTCGGTATTGGCGCGATCGCTAAAACAAGAGCGAGAACTCAGTGAAATGAAAACCAACTTTATTTCAGTGGTCTCCCACGAATTCCGTACTCCCCTTACTACAATTCAGAGTGCTGCTGATCTACTAGAGCATTACGAATGGACAAAAGAGGAGCAAACTGAACAACTGCATCAAATCCAATCAGAAGTGAAGCATATGACTGAATTAATGGAAGATGTGTTATTCCTCAGTCGGACTAATGCCAACAAGGCAAAGCTAAATGTAACTGAATTTGATCTTTTAAAATTTTGCAAGCAACTACTACGCCAAATCCAAAGAACATTTGGTCAAAGCTATAACTTCCATTCATCATTCCATCATTTAGTAGATGATATATCTATTGACAATCCTCATCTACAACAGGATATCCCTCAATTTATAGTGAGGATGGATGAGAAACTCGTACGTCAAATCCTCTCAAATCTGATCACCAATGCAATTAAGTATTCCCCAGACAATAAAGATATTGATTTTCAAATGATTATTGAGCAGAAGCAAGCGATCTTCATCATCAGTGATCATGGGATCGGCATTCCTGAAGAAGACTTAATTCATTTATTTAGCGCATTTCATCGAGGTAAAAATGTTGGTATATTACCTGGTACAGGATTAGGTTTATCAATTGTTAAAAACTGTGTAGATATTCACAACGGTTCGATATCTGTCAAGAGTCAATTAAATATAGGAACAGAATTTAAAGTTACCTTACCAATTGATAATCATCCAAAAACCTAGAGAAACTTTGGACAGGACTGCTTTGGAGCCCTGTCCAAAGTTTCTCTAGATCGGTTATTTATGCAAGATACTGTATGTCTAATTTTGAGTAACGATATCTATCGGTATAATGTCTTTAAGGATACTGCAAGGCTAGCATGAAAAAAATTCTCCTAATCGAAGATAATCCCAACGTTTTGCAAAATACATCAAGAATGCTGCAAGCTGAGGGCTATATGGTAATCACGGCAAATAATGGTCGCCAAGGTCTAGACATGGCTCAGCAGCAAATTCCTAGCTTAATCATTTGCGATATTATGATGCCAGAGATTGATGGCTATGGAGTTATTAGCGCATTACGGAATAATCCTGCAACCACTGCTATTCCTTTTATATTTCTCAGTGCTAAGTCTGATAAAACTGACTTTCGTCAAGGCATGGAACTTGGCTCCGACGACTACCTGACTAAGCCATTTACCAGAGACGAATTACTTGGTGCAATTAAAGCTCAGTTTAAAAAGCAAGAGATCATCAATAGTTATTACAAGCAAGAATTAGATAATTTACGCGGTAATATCTCTAAGTCATTACCCCATCAGTTGCTGTTCCCTGCGATCGAAGTGATGGGCTTGGCAGATATTTTGGTTAAAAATTATCATGCGATGGAAGCTCATGAAGTGCCAGATATTGGTAAGCGAATTCGGCAAGCGGGTCGAAATATGCATGAGATGGTGAAAAAATTTCTGCTGTATGCTGAGTTGGAGTCAACCGAAAACAATACCGAGTGGATTAGCCAAATTCGTAATAGTAAGACAACTTTTGTCGATATTGAGATCTCCAATTGTGCTAAGAAAATTGCGGAACATTATAATCGCACTTCCGATTTAGTTGTTGATATTAAGGACGAAACTATTCAAATCTCAGATTCTTATTTGAATATAATCGCCAAGGAAATCATTGACAACGGATTTAAGTTTTCTCCTGAAGGTACAACTGTCAGCATATCGGGGAGCACTAATCAAACAGAATATTGCCTATGTGTTACCGACCATGGTCAGGGATTCGAGCCTGAACAGATTGCGACTTTTGGCGCTTACATGAAGTTTGAGAAGAAACTTTATATTCAACAGGGGACGGGTTTAGGTTTAGCGATCGCCAAAAGACTGATTGAACTACATGGGGGACGATTAGAAATTGAGAGCATTCCCTATGAAATAACTCATGTAAAAGTGTTTTTACCAATCATTAAAACAGCATAAAGAATCGATTGTTTGTGGCGCGGCTTTGCCGCGCCACAAACAATCGATTCTTTATTAAATCGCAGCACCCTAAGTAGCCCAAAAGCTTCAAGTACTTTTGGAAAGTTTGGCGAAGTCGAATTTTCTAAAAATTTCTTGATGAGCAACAAGCCCTTTAGGTGATTTGCGTCACCCCCATAGCTTAGGTTGGTCACGGACGTGGTCTATGATAGTCACTAATAGCGTTAGTTGGTGATCACTGTAGATAGAAGATAATTGTTGGAACATAGAAACTGTGCAGATCGTCCTATGTTAACTAAGTTATGATTATTCTATCTTCTTCTGAAATTCAGCCGATCAATTTGCTAACTCCTTGGGGGGATGAAAAAGGAATTTATTATTTGGGTAAAACTTTTTTACCAATTAATATTCATCCCAACCAAGAGGAAGCGATCGCTGCTTGTCGTCGCGATTTAGATGAAGGAATGCTCTCCATCGTTGTCGATGAAGGCGATCGGGTTTCTTTATGGTGGTATTTTTCTGAGAAAACAGGCTTCTGAAACAATGTGAAAAATATTGTTCTGGGCTTAATCTTAAGAACATTAAGAATATGTAATTTGACCGCGTAAAAAAGTGACTGACTCACCTTTGAGCAAAACTCGTTCACCGCGATCACTCACCTCAAGATTGCCTGTCCTCGGTGATAATTGTTTGGCTTTGAGACTCACCTTACCGAGACGTTTTGACCAATAGGGAGTCAGACTACAATGGGCTGAACCAGTGACGGGATCTTCGGGAATTCCTGCTTTGGGGGCAAAAAAGCGGGATACAAAATCATAGTCCTGACCTGCATCGGCGATCGCTGTAATAATAAATCCAAATCCATCTAACTGCGCGATCAGATCATATGGGGGATCGAAATCTTGGACGGCTGACTCAGCATCTAAAACTACAGCTAGATAATCTGCACTTCGTCCAAGACAGTGATAAGAGAGATCACCAAAAATAAGTTTGAGAACCTGTTGTGAGCGATCTGAGCAATTCTGATAAAAAGCGGCAGGAAAATCCATCACGATTAAACTATCTTCAAAACTAATTTGGAGATCGCCGCTTAGGGTTGAAAAAACAAGTGGAGTATCAGTAGCGATCGCATTGATTTCACGAAGATAATGTGCCATGGCAAGGGTGGCATGACCACAGAGAGGAACCTCTTGCTTTGGCGTAAACCAACGTAACTGAAAATGGTTTTTACCTAAAGGTTTGACAAAAGCGGTTTCCGATAAATTGATTTCTGCGGCAATTTGCTGCATTTGAGCATCTGTAGGAAACTCGTCCACCAAGGCTGTTGCAGCAGGATTACCCTGAAAGACCTGATTGGTAAATGCGTCAATAATTGCGATCGTCAGTTGCATAGATATTTTTTGGATATTATAGCTGTCGCCATTATTGTTAGGACATGAAACCCAAATAGTATAAGGTGGCGCGAAGCGCCACCTTATACTATTTGGGTTTTGCACGTGATACAGGTGACTATAGCTATAAGTGAAAGCAAACGTCCACTTAGGGAACTTTCAGTAAATCAAACGTGAGTTCGATAACGCCATTTGCGCGGCGCGAAGCGCCGCGCAAATGGCGGAAAATGGTAAAAATCGCTTAGCGATTTTTACCATTTTCCGCCTTCGTCGAACTGACGTTAAATCAAAGAGCCGATTTTTGTAGCGAAATCACCGATCTACAAAAATCTGGTTCGTTATCAACAAGAATTTTTTAAAAGTCTTGCTTTGCAACAATTTTAAAAAATTCTTGTTTCGGTTTTGAGTGTAAAGATCTGTAAGTTGGACTCTTTCTCCAGATTAAGGAGTTGCAGGAATGGCGACAGTGGGATCGACTTTATAACTATTGACAACACGATCAAATGCATCTTTTAAGGCAGGAATTTGATCGGCAACACCACCAGTAGTAATTAGGGAAATCTTGTCACCGTTGCGGCTAATGAAGCTATTACCCTGTACCTTTGCCGTGATATTTTTGATGGACTCATCATAGCTCCACACAATTTGCACACTGCCATCTTTTTGTTGGATGGGCTTTTCGGAGGTAAATCCTGCTCTAGAGCCGAAAGTTGATTTGAGGAAGGTTTCTAAAAGTGAGGTCAACTGCTCAGGGGTTGTCTCTGTAGGAGCTTTAAATACATCTACTGACAACAAAGCATTTTTGCTAGGGTCAAACCATAAAACAATTACCTCGTTAGGCTTCTTGTTTTCTTGAGGCTTCCACCCTTTAGGTACATCAATTTGGAATAGTCCAGAGGGATGTTTGTATGTTTCTAAACCATCGATTTTGACTTTGATAATACGCGCATCAGACTTGGGTGCGCTATTAGGATTAGTCACCACACTTTTCGCATCTGGAGTTTTCGCGGCGCTAGATGCAGTAGGACTGGCAGGTGCACCAGTAATTTTGGTTTCAGGTGTATTAGGTGTGCAGCTTCCGAGTAAGCTACCAAAGAAGGCGATCGCGCCAAGGGATGTCACTATAAAATTAGTTTTTCGCATTTCACTCCTCACTTTAGAGATTAATTTGAGATTTTAAATCGTGAACTTTTAAGGAATAGTCAAACTTGCATTCACCATCTGACTGTTGGATATTTTAGCGAAGGAATCTTTCATTTCTGTAAATTTTGGTTCGATCGCCCCAAAAGTTAAAATAGCGAACTTGTTATTTACCCGTTGCATTTTACTATTAGCTTGAAATTTCAGCTTTTTATTGCCAATTGTTACAGTTGATGTCCATTCGATCACAATATTCCCCCCTGATTCCACCACTGGCGATCGCATCTCGAAATCGGGCTGATTGCCATACATTCCTTTAACAATTATTTCAAAGACATCACTCAGGCGATTTTCAGGGATTTCACTGGGGGGGACAAAAATATTTGAGGAAATACTTGCTCTTCCTGCTTTCTCATTCCAAGTAATAAGAATTTCGCTGGGTTGGCTGTTATCCACAACTTGCCAATCCTTGGGTACACTAATTTCCAAAATACCCGAACGATGTTTATATAGTTCAAGCTCGCCAATCTCTAGTTCAGGGAGCTTGCTAAAGTCAATTGTCGGACTAGGTGTAGGTGATTTAGAGGGACTAGCAACTTGATTGGTTGCATTGGTAGGATTGGGACTGGGATTGTTTGTGGCATTGGTTGGAGTTGGCGAAACCTTATTGGTATCAGTAGCTGCTGGCGTAGACACATTACTCTTGCCACTAGTATTGGAGTTACTACAGGCTGTGAATAGCAGCGTAGCGATCGCTGCTAAGGGCAGTAACATCGATACCCTAATCGACAACTTTTGAGAAAGAAACATAAATGTTGAGTGTGCGTTCTAGTCAAACCCGAATAATTAAAAGCCTTGCAATTCAAGGCTTTTAATTTTTTTAGTCTATGTAGTTCATTGTGTCGTTAATCTAGCCAAACTGCAAGGCTTGACCTCGCACATCGGGATTGACTTTACCATTAGCAAATACCACCTGACCACCGACAATTGTAGTCACTGCCCAACCTGTAAGTTCCCACCCTTCAAAGGAACTCCATCCACATTTAGTCAACAAATCTTCATTTCGGACAGGTTTATAGTTATTCAAATCGACTAGCACCAAGTCAGCATCCCACCCAATGCGAATCTCACCTTTATTGGCAATTTTGTATGCTTGCGCAACATTGCGACTCATCCATTGGCTGACCTGATGGACTGTGCAACGCCCCTTTGCTGCTTGGGTTAGCATCAATGGCAACGAGGTCTCGACCCCTGGCATTCCTGATGGCACATTGGCTGGCTCTAGAAATACTGTGTCTTTTGAGGATTTTTCAGTCTGATTGATTTGGGCATCTTCACTTGCTGCCAGTCCTTTTTCCGCCAGAGTGTGTGGGGCATGGTCAGTGGCGATAAAGTCAATCACACCATCGAGCAAAGCTTGCCAAAGTATTTCTTGATCGCGAGGCGATCGCAAAGGTGGGTTCATCTGCGCGAGGGAACCGATTTTTTCATAAGCCCCAATATTCATCAATAAATGCTGTGGCGTGACTTCGGCTGTCACCCACGCAGGTTTGTCTTGACGTAAAAATTCCGCTTCTTCCCCTGTGGACATATGGAGAATATGCAAACGTCGTTGATATTTCTTAGAAAGTTTGACAGCAAGTTGTGTGGCATTGAGTGCTGCTTGATTGTCTTGAATTAGTGAATGCTTAGCAGGAATTTTGCTATCTGCAAATTCGATGCGCCGTTGAGCAATTCTTGACTGATCTTCTGCATGAACAGCTATAAGGCGATCGCCCTGCGAAAAAATTCGATCCAATATTTCCTCTTGATCGACTAGCAAAGCCCCATGCATCGATCCCATAAATATTTTGATGCCACAGGTGGGATTCGCTGTTAATAAATCAGGCAAAATCTCTGCCGTCGCCCCAATAAAAAAGCCGTAATTCACTACACATTTACTAGCTGCCCGACTGAGCTTGTCATCTAAGGCCGCTTGGGTAATCGTGAGGGGACGAGTATTTGGCATTTCTAAAAAGCTAGTCACGCCGCCCTTCGCGCAAGCATGACTCGCCGTTCGTAAATCCTCTTTATGTTCTAGCCCCGGTTCCCGAAAATGCACCTGCGGATCAATTACGCCTGCCATTAGGGTTAAGCCTGATGCTTCAATAACTTCTAATGGTTGCTCATCAGGGCCTAATTCTGCGGGATCGAGTTGGGGAGCGATCGCCACAATTTTTCCATACTGGACATAAACATCACCAACCAAAGTCTCGCGATCGGGCAAAATAATCGTGCTTTGTCTAATTAATATGCTCAAAATAAAATCTCTATTCGTTAGTTATATAGTTAAGTGATATTTGCAAAAAATGATGAAGACTAAACCTTGTAAGAACTGCCTCTTTCATTAGCTCTTTGCAAAGGTTTATTTTTAGCCTTGCTTTCAATTAATTCCCAATCAGCATTTTCTAGCACAGCATCCAATACATCAGATAGATTACAACGTTGCTCATAGGCAATGCGCCTTAAAATATCGTGATGTTCTGGCAAAACATATACAGGCTTTCTCTGTGTTTGCGCCATTTTTAACTTAGCAATAAATTAATTATCTCCATTCTATCATAGCTAAGTATATAATTTGACAATTGGCTAATTAGCTGCTTTAATCAGGTGATAGATTTAAGAGTAAAAATCTCTCGTAAAGGTATCTGAAATTCAATGAGCAAATCAGTTATAGCTCTATTCTCAGGTTGTGGAGGTCTGGATTTAGGTTTTCGCCGAGCAGGCTTTAATATCACATGGGCTAATGAGTATGACAAAGATATTTGGGAAACCTACAAAAAAAATCATGTAGATACTGTGCTGGATAGGCGAGATATTCGCAAAATTACTTCAGAAGAAATTCCCGATTGCTTTGGAATTATTGGTGGACCACCTTGCCAAAGTTGGAGCGAAGGAGGCACACAAAGGGGCATTGATGATGCTCGTGGTCAATTGTTTCTAGACTATATTCGTATTCTCAGAGATAAACAGCCTCGATTCTTTTTAGCTGAAAATGTATCAGGAATGACGCATAAAAAACATCAGCAAGCTTTTGGTAATATCATTGCATCCCTTGAAGAGGCAGGATATGTAGTTTCTTTTGCTTTGCTGAATGCTAAAAATTACAATGTTCCCCAAGAAAGAAAACGTGTAATTTTTATTGGCTACCATGTTGACCTAAATAAACGTTTTGATTTTAATTTAGTCCAGAAGTCACTGTATATCCCTACTTTAAAAGATGCAATTTGGGATTTACGAGAATCGGCACTTCCTGCTTTACCAACTTGCAAGACAAATGGTGAAAATTGCTTAGTTATTAATCACGAATATATGACTGGTGGCTTTTCGAGTATATATATGTCTCGGAACCGAGTTCATAATTGGGATGAGCCATCATTCACAATTCAAGCAGGAGGTCGTCACGCGCCAATTCATCCCCAAGCTAATAAAATGATTTGGGTGGGCAAAGATAAATGGATGTTTGATTCTAATTCACCAAATCCTTATAGAAGATTATCGGTTAGAGAATGTGCGAGAATCCAAACTTTTCCCGATGATTTTAATTTCTATTATAAGAACTTGGCACAGGGATACAAGATGATTGGTAATGCTGTTCCTGTAAACCTTGGCTACGCTTTAGCTAAAGCAATCAAGTTACAACTTACTCAATCTAAAGATATAAGTAACAAGATGTCCTCAATTGAATCTAATCAATCTAATCAACTAAGTCTCATTTTCTGAGTAAAATTGCCATCGTGATTTTGAGATTCGTGTTGAATATTTTTTACGTTCTATGTGAATGTTATAGTCAGCTTCTAAAGTATCGAGAATGTGATTATGATTTAGCTTATTAGGAAAAACTTTGACAAATTTACCGAGTTTCATTAAATCCTTAAGCGTTGTTATATCGGTAATTTGATTTAATGGTTGATCTGGCTGAAATTTGGTATAGACATTTTTTCCTCTGTTACTAGACTCTGTTAGCGGATTTATTGGTCGAAAAATCACTTTTATATCTTTACTTAGTTCCTTTATAGTCTCAAGGTCAAGTGGTACAAGTTTGTCTATGATTTCTTCTATCGAATCGGGATGCTTATCAGATACAAAGAGACAATTTGCAGTAGTATCATCATCTCCAACACCACAAACTATTTTCCTTAAATCATCAAAATCATCAAAAATATCTGAGAAAGGCATAAGTGTGTCACCTGTTCTCTTCCCAAAACTAATGCTGACACCGACAAAAAGACTTGCATTAGGTTTGTTAGTCCAGTCGTTAGCCCATACACTTGTCTTTTCCGTCAACTTATCAAATACCTTACGACCAAATTCATTTATAAATCTTTCATGTCCATACCAGTTACCAACATAACCTGCATTATCAAGTTTTACAGAGATTTTGAGTGGTTTAGAGCACTGAAACTTGATCAAGACATCTGTTTTATTATTCGGACTGTTATTCCCCACTTTTTTTGAGTCAGTAATTTTATCTCCTGCTTGTATCCCCATTTTTTGCATCCATTCAGGTATGTTTTGAGGTAAGCAACTACCATCTTTTGCTACATTTGCGATCGCTTTCTCTAAATCCTGAGACGCTTTTGACATAGTAAGTTTTAATGAATTTTAGTGGTTTGTATAATGCAGGATAAAATTAAATAGCTCATATATATTACATATAAGCGTTAACATGAATATTTAGTGAACCTAAATCAATTTAGTTAAGTCATCGATTTCAAAATATTGATGAAACTTGGCAGTGACTTGCAAAATTGACGATCGCCCCCCATCTGCCTGCCTTTTCTTTTTCACAAAGCCTTGCTCCACAAGTTCCTGTACATGTTGATATGCTCCCGCCCCACGTAACTCGATCAATTCTGACTGCACAATATTTTTTTTCAAGGCGATCGCTGCCAAAGTCCGTAAAGCCCCACGCCCCAAATCCACAGGAATGAGCTTATGGACTAAATCCTCAAACTCTGATCGCAATCGTAACGAAAACCCCACATCGGTTTCCACAATTTCTAAAGCACTGTCACGATGGGCATATTCTGTAATCAAGTCGATTAGCCCCATTTCCGCATCCTCAACTTCGCAACCCAAAGCCGCCGCGATCGCCGCCAAATTCATAGGTTGCCCCTTGAGATATAAAACTGCCTCTACCTTTTGTTTAAGTGATTGAGCGATCGGTAATTCTGGTTGCTCATACAATTCCATTGATAAAGCAAATGAATCTTCCGATTCAGGCTCAACAAAATCAACAGCATCTTCAATCTCGGGAGATGCTTCAGGCTCTAGCTCAATTGGCTCTATGGTTTGTTCAAAAGGCACTTCATTCGTCATGCTAAAATTTTACACACAGACGACACTTCCCAAAAAATTTACAATATTCTGAGAACCGATATGCCAAGCAGCATGATGTACTACGAAGACACTTATGTGGTGCTGCCTCCCGATATGCAAGAACAGTTTGTGACTCAGCCAGAATTAGAACAAATTTTGCAAGATTTACTTGCCGATATGCAGGATGAATTACCCCGCGATTTACAAAACCTCAAAACGATCTCCGAACAGGTACAACGCCTCATTAAGACTGCCTGTGATCTAGATTGTGGCGATCGCGGCACATGGCAATGGTACGTCGTCCGTCTTGATAAATAAGCAAAGGATAGCTTTGGCTATCCTTTGCTTATAAAAACAATTTAGGTTCGACATGAAAGAATTTACCAAGCGCTTGTGCTTGATTTTTGCTGATTTGCCTTTTGCCGTTGACAACTTCTGACACAACACCACTTGAGCCAATCACATTCACTAGATCAGCTTGCTTTAAATCATTAGATTCCATGAGATGCAAAAGAATATCCAAAGGTGAAGTATTATTCATTGGATAATGCTCATCTTCGTATTTTTCAACCAAAGTAAGAAGCAACTGTAGAATCCTTTCTTCTTCGGCTGTAGTTTGGGGAATTGCTAACAGTTTTTCAATATTTTGTAGAGCAACTTCATTCTCAGCATCGTTTGTAATTACTTGAGGCTGAATTTCTGCCAGTAAATCCCCATAGGCTTTTCTATTAATAGTAAGGGGCATCGATTATTTACAACATAAATGTACGCGCATCGTTAGTCACATCTGTATTCACGACATTATCTGATTCGAGATTACCGTCTACTAAGTTAATAATGCGATCTGCCACATCGAGGATGCGGTTATCGTGAGTCACCATCAAAATTGTGATGTTTTCCTCCTTCGCCATTTTTTGCATCAAAGTCACCACATCACGCCCCGATTTTTTATCTAAAGCTGCCGTTGGCTCATCCGCCAGAATTAGCTTAGGGCGATTCACCAATGCGCGGGCGATCGCTACCCGTTGCTTTTGCCCCCCCGACAAAGCCTGTGGCTTATAGTCAACCCTTTCCCCTAATCCTAGTTGCCCAAGGATATCCGCAGCACGACTTGCAGGGGAAACATTATGAAAATCATGGGGATATAGATCCGTTGACATCATTACATTTTGTCTAGCAGTCAAAGAATGAAAGAGATTATGAGCTTGAAAAATAAAACCGATGTTTTTGCGAATTTGCACAAGTTTCTTAGGATGCAAGCTCCTTAATTCTTGCCCCAAAACCTTTAGGCTACCATCTTGAATCGTGCGTAAAGCCCCTATCAAAGTTAATAATGTCGTCTTACCCGATCCAGAAGGACCTGTCAGAATCACAATTTGCCCAGGATAGACATCCAAATTGATATCGAACAAAACCTGCTTAAATAAATCACCTTCACCATAGTGAAAATTTAAATTACGAATTTGAATCGAGGCTTCTATAGATTGATTCAAAGGAACTGACGCAGGAGTAGAAAAAGTTTCGAGCATAGTCTTTAAGTAACCTATGGACAAAATTAAGTAAGGGTTTAGCTGATTTAACAGGAAACCAATTTTTTGTGGTGCGGAAAAGCCACTCCACAGAAGATCGGTTCTTTATTTTTTCTAGTCCCTAAACAGCAAAGTAAAAAATTTATTCAGATTATTTGTGAAGCTCTCAGACTATATTAGCTATCATAGGTGTATTTATCACCTGTCTACAGCAATCCAACTTGAGTATTTATTAAAAAGGTTCAAACTTATGGCATCACGAACCTTAGTCAAAAATTATCTTGCCCAATGGATGCAGATGGGTAAAACAGTTAGCTTGTCTGCACAAAACAAACCAGTACATATCCATAAAATCCTACAAGGCGAAAGGTATTCAACACCTTTCAACAATCTCTGGTCTGAAATTAGTACGAACAATGCCCAAGAAGCCTATTTAAGTGGTACTAGCCAAACCATTAGTGACTTGTTGAGTAATCAATGGGAAATTATTGCTTGTGCTCGGTGCAACTTGCTTGTACCAACCTTAGATGTTGGTCCTCGCACACCCGTTTGCTGCCCATGTGATGATTTACCCAATCATCCCAATCTTGATTTGGTTTCACCCCATGTTCCTGTGAAGTTGGCTACGCATATAGATGACTTGTGCGATCGCCTTGCCCAAAATTCAACAGATCAAGAAGATCAAGAGCCTAATATCATTCCCCCTGACGCAACTTACAGTTCTGAGGAAGAAGATACACAGACAATCCATAATCTTAGGGACTCAGTCTTAAAATTGGTTAAATCTAAACCCTAGTAAAATGATTTTATCGGCTATTTAGGCTTTGTGGAGTACAGATAAATCTTAAAAAAGCTTGTTCGCAAGCTTTTTTAAGATTTACTTGGGTTTTAAGAAAACGCAAAGCGATGTATTTGTCTATCAGTTATCTATTCTGAAAAGGTCTTTTGAAGAGTGGTATTATGATCTGCGGCTAATAATATCCAAAGAAGATTATATAAAATGCATACCTGCCTACACTGAATCCTTTCTATACTTGGGGAAATGCTTACGCTAAAATTTTGGCTTACCTAGTTATGACAAAATACTCTCCATACTTCACTTAACGATAGTAATTAGCTTAATTGTAGCCATACCTAAATTAACAAGTTTCTTATGAGAATAAATGACAAAACTTCAATTCTAGTAACGGGGGGGACGGGCTCTTTCGGCAAAAAATTTGTAGAAGTGATATTACAAAAATTCCCCAATATTCATCGACTAGTAATTTATTCGCGGGATGAGTTAAAACAGTTTGAAATGGCTCAAAAGTTTTCATCTGATAAATATCCTGGAGTGCGCTATTTTATTGGAGATATCAGAGACGCAAAAAGGCTAACTCGTGCTTGTGAAGGTATTGACATAGTTGTTCATGCGGCTGCCTTAAAACAAGTCCCCACAGCAGAATACAATCCTATTGAGTTTATTCGGACTAATGTACTGGGCTCTGAGAATGTAATTGAAGCAGCTTTAGATAGTGGGGTAAAGCGTGTTGTGGCTTTGTCAACCGATAAGGCAGCAGCCCCGATCAACCTATATGGAGCAACAAAACTATGCTCTGACAAGTTATTTGTTGCAGCAAACAATATCAAAGGTTCGAGAGATCTAAGATTTAGTGTAGTGCGGTACGGAAACGTAATGGGTTCGAGGGGATCTGTAATTCCCTTTTTCTTACAGAAACGTCATGAAGGTTTTTTACCAATTACTGATCCACAAATGACTCGATTTAATATCACCCTTGAAGAAGGTGTAAAAATGGTGATTTGGACTATCGAGAATGCTTGGGGAGGAGAAATTTTTGTGCCTAAAATTCCATCCTACCGAATTACCGATGTAGCTACAGCGATCGCTCCAAATTGTGAGCAACGTATTGTCGGCATTCGAGCAGGTGAAAAAGTCCATGAAGAGATGATTACAACATCAGACTCTTTTACAACTGTTGATTGTGGTGATTATTATGCAATTCTGCCAACAAGTGGAAACCTCATAGACAAATACTTGCAATCGGGCGCAACGAAAGTAAAAGCTGGGTTTAGCTACAATTCAGGACAAAATCATCATTTTTTGACCATTGACGAATTAAGATTACTAGTCCAAAAACAAGTTGATTCAAGTTTTGCTATATGAGTTCCTATATTCCATACGGGCGACAAGACATTAATCAAGCCGATATTCAGAAAGTGATTGATGTATTACAGTCTGATTGGCTAACCCAAGGTCCAGCAATTAATCGGTTTGAAAAAATAGTTGCCGATTATTGTGGTGTAAAGTATGCCGTAGCTGTTTCCAGTGCTACGGCTGCGTTACATATTGCTTGTTTGTCGCTCGAGCTAGGCGAAAAAGATTGGTTATGGACTTCACCAAATACCTTTGTTGCATCTGCTAACTGTGGATTATATTGTGGTGCTCACGTTGATTTTGTGGATATTAATCCACATACTTATAATCTAAGTATTGAGGAATTAGAACAAAAATTATTTAAAGCATCTAAGCAAAACTGTTTACCTAAAGTCCTAATTCCTGTACATTTTGCTGGTCAATCTTGTGAGATGGACAAAATTGCAAATTTATCTAAGCAATATGGGTTTAAGGTAATTGAAGATGCTTCCCATGCGATTGGTGGCAAATATCAAGATAAACCGATTGGCTGCTGTGAGTTTTCCGATCTAGCAGTTTTTAGCTTCCATCCTGTTAAGATCATTACTACAGGTGAAGGGGGGATGGTATTAACCAATAGACAAGATTTATATGAAAAATTAATTCGTTTGCGATCGCATGGCATCACCCGTGATTCCAATTTAATGCAAGGAGAATCTCACGGCGCTTGGTATTACCAACAATTAGAGCTAGGTTTTAATTACCGTATAACCGATATCCAAGCAGCATTAGGCGCAAGCCAAATGCAACGATTGGATCAGTTTGTAACTAGGCGACGTTTTTTAGCCCATCGATATAATCAACTATTGCAAGATCTACCAATTACTTTGCCTTGCCAAGAAAGTGATACTGAGTCTAGTTGGCATTTATATGTAATTCGCTTGTGTCTAGACAAAATCAACAAGACTCATAGTCAAGTATTTGCCGAGCTTCGACAATTCGGTATAGGCGTAAATCTGCACTATATTCCTGTTCATACTCAGCCCCATTATCAAACTCTAGGCTTTCAGTGGGGGGATTTTCCTGAAGCAGAGAAATACTATCAAAGTGCTATCAGTATTCCCTTATATTATGGACTAACAGAACAAGAACAAGATCTGATTGTTGCAAGCCTAAAACAAGCATGTAAGAATGTATGATTTATTACATGAATCATACCATAATCATAATGTTGTACTTACTTCATATCATAGTTTTTTATATAAGAAATCTAGAATCTAGCTCCCAAAAATATATCTAGATTTTTTATCAAATCATCAAAATTTGGATATATTTAGATGTTTAGTTAGTCTTTTTTGTACTTCAAAATACTGTTGATATAAATTGAGAAATATGACCGAAATTTATAGCCATAATTTATTTTATAGACTACTAAACCCCACTGACGTTACAGAAAATTATGTTAGATGGCTGAACGATCCAGAAATCAATCAATATCTAGAGTCTAGGCATAGTTATCACACTCTAGATAGTTGCCAATTATTTGTAGCAGAGATGCTTAAAAATAAGAATCAACATCTTTTTGGTATTTTTCTTAAATCAAATAATACACATATTGGGAATATCAAATTAGGTTTTATCGATCCAAACCACCATACAGGTCAAATGGGGATTCTTATAGGAGAAAAGCAGCAGTGGGGTAAAGGCTTTGCAACCGAAGCAATTAAAGAATTAACTAATTGGGGATTTAAATCACTTAGACTCCAAAAGATAGAAGCTGGTTGCTACGACGAGAATATTGGATCTCTCAGAGCTTTTCTGAAAGCTGGATATCAAGTGGAAGGTTTTTTGAGAAGTCACGCGGTTTGTGGCACAAAAAGAGTTGGTAGTTTTTTATTAGGAATTTTGCCTCATGAAGTCAGTTAAACCTCTAAATAAGTTGGCAATAGGCACAGTTCAGTTTGGCTGTTCCTATGGAGTTTCTAATAAAACTGGAAAGGTTAGTATTGATTCAGCAGAAGAAATATTAGCATATGCTAAAGATGCCGAAATTGATGTTTTAGATACAGCGATCGCCTACGGTGATAGTGAGCTTTGTTTAGGACAAATTGGCATAGAGAATTGGAAAGTAGTGTCTAAACTTTCCGAACTGCCATCAGGAGTTGATAATATACAAAAATGGGCTAAAGATTCTTTACAAGGCTCACTGTCTAGACTTAAGATCCCACAATTGTATGGACTTTTACTACATCATCCTCAACAATTATTGAGCGCACAAGGCAAGGAAATTTATAACTCTCTAAACCTTCTTAAAGCCGAGGGTTTAGTCAATAAGATCGGTATATCTATTTATAGTCACAATGAATTAGATGAACTATTTGACTGCTTTTCATTTGATCTAGTACAGGCTCCTTTTAATATTTTAGATCGTAGTTTAGAAAAGTCGGGATGGCTATCTCGACTCAAATCTAAAGGAGTCGAAGTTCATGTGCGCTCAATTTTTCTGCAAGGATTATTGCTCATGAATTCATCTGATAGACCAGTTTATTTTGATCGATGGGAGCCACTATGGAAGGAATGGGAACAATGGCTATGTAAAAGTAAGTTAAATCCATTACAAGCTTGCATATCTTTTGTTCTCTCTAACCCTGATATAGATCGTGTAGTAGTAGGGGTTGACAGTTTATATCAACTTCAGGAAATTTTATCTGTCAGAACCGTAACAAGTGAAACTGCCCCTGATAAACTATGCTGTGACGACCCTGATTTAATTAATCCTTCACGGTGGCAGTTGACATGACAACTCTTGCAATCATCCAAGCTCGAATGGGTTCAACTCGTTTTCCTAACAAAGTGATGCGTCAAATTTTAGGCGTACCAATGGTTGAGTTGTTACTTCACAGGTTAGCTAAAGCTAAACATGTTGATCGTATTGTGTTGGCAACTTCTATCGCCCCAAATAACCAAGCTCTCGTCAATCATGTTAGAAGCTTAGGCTATGAGGTTTACCAAGGTAGTGAAGATGACGTTCTAGATCGTTATTATCAAGCTGCCTGTACGATCCAACCTGAAATAGTTGTGCGGATCACTGGAGACTGTCCACTCGTCGATCCAGAAATTGTTGATCTAGCAATTACCACTTTTAAACAAGCTAATGTTGACTACTTAAGTAATGTCAGCCCTCCAAGTTATCCAGATGGTCTAGATGTAGAGGTTTTCAGTTTTCAATCATTAACACAAGCTTGGCAGTCAGCGAATACCCCCCACGAGAGAGAGCATGTTACTCCTTATTTAAGAGAATCAGGCAAGTTTCAGCTACTAGGTATTAATCATTCTGAAGATCAATCTGATAAACGCTGGACTGTCGATGAACCAGAAGATTTTGAGGTGATTAAGAATATATTTGAATATTTTGCACCACGAAAAGATTTTAGCTGGCTAGAAGTATTAAAGTTACAGCAAAATCAACCACAGCTTTTTACAGCTAATCAGGGCTTAATACGCAATGAAGGAGCAATCCTTGGCACTGGGCAGAAACTGTGGAAACGAGCTAAGCGTATAATTCCTGGAGGCAATATGTTGTTGTCCAAAAGGGCAGAGATGTTCTTACCAGAAAAATGGCCAGCATATTTTAGTAAGGCAAAGGGATGTCATGTTTGGGATCTTGAGGGTCGCAAATATGTCGATATGTCAATTATGGGGATTGGGACAAATATTTTAGGTTATGGTCACCCTGAAGTAGATGAGGCAGTAAGAAAGACTATTGATGCAGGTAATATGTCTACGCTTAACTGTCCCGAAGAAGTTTATCTTGCTGAGCGATTGGTCGAGTTACACCCTTGGGCAGATATGGTCAGATTTGCACGCACTGGTGGGGAAGCAAATGCGATCGCTATTCGGATTGCTCGTGCAGCTTCAGGTCGTTCCAAAGTAGCAGTTTGTGGTTATCACGGTTGGCATGACTGGTATCTTGCAGCAAATCTAGGAGATGAAAGTAATTTAGCAGGGCATTTACTTCCTGGGCTAGAACCAAATGGTGTACCAGCCTCTCTCAGAGATACTATTTATCCTTTTAGCTACAATCGTTTCGATGAACTTGAGGCTTTGGTTCAAACTCACGATATTGGCGTAATTAAAATGGAGGTATGTCGTAGTGAAAAACCTCAAAATAATTTTTTAGAGAAAATCAGAAAACTTGCTAGCGATCGCGGCATAGTTCTTATTTTCGATGAGTGTACTTCAGGATTTCGGCAAACACTAGGGGGGTTACATAAACTTTATGGCGTAGAACCAGACATGGCAATGTTTGGCAAAGCTTTAGGTAATGGCTATGCAATTACTGCAACTATTGGTCGCAGAGAAGTAATGGAAGCAGCTCAAAGTACTTTTATTAGTAGCACTTTTTGGACAGAGAGGATTGGACCAACAGCGGCACTCAAAACTTTAGAGGTTATGGAAAGACTTCATTCTTGGGAGCAAATTACCCAAACAGGACAAGCGATCGGGGAAAGATGGCGGAAACTAGCAATGAAACACAATCTAAATATTAAGCTAACAGGTATTCCTGCAATAATTGGATTTAGTTTTGAATCTGACAATAACTTGGCATATAAAACTCTGATCACACAAGAAATGTTAGCCCAAGGATATCTTGCATCAAATATTATTTTTACTTGTTTAGAACATACTCAAGACATTATTGACAACTACTTTAATGCTCTTGAGCCAATATTTGAGATGATCGCTAAGTGTGAAGATGGCATGGATGTAGCCAAGCTTTTAAATAGTCCAATTTGCCACAATGGATTTAAACGCCTAAACTAAACTACATACTTAGATTTTATTGTCTATCCAAATATTTATCTTGAGTTGAAAATTTTCTGTAAAGTCATTTACAAATCACGAAATACTGTACAAAGGCAACACAATAGTAAAAATTACGTTGAGATTTTTTCTATTATAAACCTTCTTCAAGCTAACTTTAATTAAACTAATTTTGTAGTAAAAACTTAGCAAAAAAATCAATGAAACGACTTATAATTCGAGCAGATGCGTCTACACGGATTGGCTCTGGGCACGTTATGCGTTGTTTAGCTTTAGCTCAAGCTTGGAATGATCAAGGTGGAGAAACTATTTTTGTATTAGCTGAACAGATCTTAGCAATAGAATCTAAGTTGATTGAAGAAGGGATAACCTTAGTATATTTAGAGACTACAATCGGCAGTGATGAAGATGCACAACAAACGGCTAGTATCGCCAAGAAATATGCAGCACCTTGGGTTGTTGTTGATGGCTATCAATTCGGAGCAAAATATCAGAAAGAACTTAAAAGTTTTGGACTAAAAATATTATTTCTTGATGATAATGGTCATGCAGAGCATTACTTTTCTGATCTAGTATTAAACCAAAATATTTCAGCCAACATTAATATATATTCTAACCGAGAGCCTTACACTCAATTGTTATTAGGCACTGCATATACTCTACTCAGACGAGATTTCTTAAAATGGAGAGAATGGAAAAGATTAGTGATTCCAAATGCCTATAAGATATTAGTTACTTTAGGTGGAAGTGATCCTGAGAATGTAACTTTGAAGGTAATTCAATCCTTATCACTAATACAAAATAATAATTTAGATATAGTAGTTGTGATTGGTGGAACTAATCCAAACTACGAACAACTATTATCCTTCGCAAAATACTCATCATCACCAATCTCTTTACAAATAAATGTTAGCAATATGGATGAGTTAATGTCTTGGGCAGATATAGCGATCGCTGCAGGTGGTTCGACCAACTGGGAATTAGCTTTTATGGGGTTGCCGAGCATTGTGATTACTATTGCTGATAATCAGAAAGCAAGTACTCTAAAGCTAGATGATCAGAGAATAATTAGGTATATAGGATGGCATCAAGATGTTACATCTGAGAAAATTAGCCAATCATTACAAGAAATGATTTTAGATCACACTAGTCGTGAGCAAATGAGTAAGAATGGGCGAAAATTAGTTGATGGATATGGAGTGCAGCGAGTCTTATCACTAATAATATAAAATTAGTATATATTAAAATATTCACACATTTAAGATTACATTGTGATTTAGAAAGATTGAGATTAAAATGCGCCCTTTACTTAATATTTATTATATATAACAATTAGTCCTGAGACTATCATTATAGATTTTTTGATTAGCGAAAAAATTATTCTTGTATTTCTTGTCTTGATTGAGAATCTATGATTTATAAAGACATCATAGATTCTGAATTTAGGAATAGTTTTAATTAATGTTTTCTTAATCCCATTTTTATACCAATAGTATCCAAATTCAAACCAATGAAAATAGGTGTTTTGTCAGATATTCACGGCAATCATTTAGCCTTAGAAGCTGTTCTAAAAGAAGCTCGTAAGCTTGGAGTTGAGAAGCTTTTAATTTTGGGAGATTTAGTAGGCTACTATTACCATTCTGTAGAAGTATTACAACAGTTAGAAGAATGGTCTACTGAAATGATAAGAGGAAATCACGAAGAGATGATGAAACTAGCACAAAAAGATTATACATTTTCAGAATCAGTCCACTATAAATATGGAAGTAGCATTAATATAGCCTTAGAGACTTTAAGTATAGAGTCAATCAATTTATTAACATCTCTACCATTTCAAAAGGAAATCAATCTTGACGGATCAAGCATTCTAATGTGCCATGGCTCACCTTGGGATTATAATTTCTACATATATCCAGATTCTTCAACTAGTATTCTTGAAAAATGCAATCTAGTTAACAAGGACTTTATTTTTATAGGGCATAGCCACTACCCTTTTGTATCACTTCAAGGATCCACTATGATAGCTAATGTAGGTTCTGTTGGACAATCTAGAGATAAAGGCGGATTGGCAAGTTGGGTGGTTTTTGATACTGTATCTAAGACTATTGTTTTTAAGCATACAAAATACGATGTAGAGCCTCTAGTTCAAGAAGTATTAAAAATAGATCCACATGTGCCATATTTACATAAAGTTTTAGTGCGTAACTAGAATCCATCAAAATACTCAAACAGACAGCCAACTCTTATGAATTATTCAAAAAAACTCCATCCTTTGGGATTCTATCAAGTCTATCCTTTGCCTTCTCAGGAGGAGTTGGAATTGTACTATAAAGAGCAATATTTCCAAAAGGAGAGAGGTAGTTATACACATAACTATTCAGACGAGGAAAAATCTTTTTTTACAAATACTGCTGTAATTGCAGAATATATTTACAGGCAATTTAGTAATCAGTTACAGGGAAAACTAATTGATTTTGGCTGCGGAGAAGGTTTTTTTGCAAATTATTTCCTAGAGAATTTATGGGAGATTTCTTGTTGTGATTTTTCAAGTTTTGGGATAGAGCAGCATAATCCAAGTTTACTTCCACATTTTATCCAAGGAGATCTTTATAAGACATTAGATTCAAAAATAGCTGATGGTCTGGTTTATGATTATATCAACTTAGCCAATGTTTTAGAACATGTTCGACAGCCTATAGAGTTGCTTGAGGGTATTAAAAAGTTGATGCACCCCAAAACACTCCTCAGAATTATTGTTCCTAATGACTTCTCTTTATTTCAGGATTTATTGGTTAAGAAAGGTTTGACTCAAGAGACGTGGTTTGTCCCTCCAGATCACTTGAATTATTTTACTTTTGATTCACTTACAAATTTATTAAATGCTAGAGGTTTACAAACATTTAAAGTTATCTCTGATTTTCCCGTGGAAGCTTTTTTATTTAATGAACATTCAAATTACTGGTCTGATCGAAGCAGGGGCAAGCAAGCTCATTTAAGTCGAGTAACAATTGAGAACTTTTTGATTAATCAAGGTATTGATAACTATATAAATTATAGAGAAGCAGCAGCTAAGTGTAATTTTGGTCGTTCAGTCATTGCTTTTACATATTTGGCAAGCACTTAGTCAGTGACACAAGATATCCCTATTTACAATAGTTATAGAAATTAACATGAGTCAAGAAATCCGAGTTTGGGTAACTGGAATATTAGGAGATTTAGGTCAGGCAGTTTTAAAAGCTCTCCGACTTAGTAGCAGATGCATTCAATTTTATGGTTCAGACATGAGTAATCGAGGAACTGGACATGCTTTTGTAGAAAATTTTTATACACTTCCTCATGCAAATGACTCTAATTATTTGTCTTGTTTAAATGATTTTTGCCAAGAATTCAATATCTCTGTTGTTATACCTGCAAGTGAACCTGAAATTTATATCTTAAGCAGGTTAGGTGATCCACCTCAATTACCATGTGGAGTACCTATTTTATGCCAGAACCATTCATTTATTGATCGTTACGGAGACAAATTAAAATGCATGGAAGCTTTATCTGAAGAAATCGAATTAGCACCATTTGCTGATGGTCAAAATTTAGATTTAGTTAATCAAATGATTAGCGAATATGGTTTTCCTGTAGTTGTTAAGGAGCGTAAGTCAAGTGGATCTAGAAGTATTAAAAAAGTTACTAATTACAAAGATTTAGACCAAGCACTAAACTCAACGTCTCTACCGATTGTTCAATCCTATATAGATGATACTTTTGGGGAGTTTTCTATCGGAGCTTTCTCAACACAAGATTTAACAAGGTGTATTTCTTTTAAAAGAGAACTTGGTCTAGTAGGTTGCTCTTGGTTTGCTGAATTTAATGACGATATTGACGTTCTTAACTATGCCGATAAGATTGTAAAATCATTACATCCTTTAGGTTCTATAAATATACAGGTTAGAAAAAGCATTTATGGAGTAAAACTATTGGAAATAAACCCACGGATTTCTAGTCTAGTTGCTGCACGAGCTTTAAGTGGATTTCATGACTTAGCTTGGTCTTTAGACATGATTCTTGGTGGCATAACCTATTTAGACACACCAACAATTTATCCAATTCGTTACCAGAGATTTTTTGCTGATTTAGTTGATTATGGGAATGGGTTTGGCAGGGTCTCTTCTTGGGATTGTCCTGAAAGTAAGAAATGATTTTGAGAACAAATAAAATCAAACAACAAGCATTGTTAAAAACTAGTTTTAATTATTTCGTTATACCCCACATATTGTTGAAAGATGTACTATAAAAAAGAAACAAATATGAAAGCTATTAAAATCCAAGACAGAAAAATAGGTCAAGATTATTCACCATTCATAATTGCGGAAATGTCTGGCAATCACAATCAATCCTTAGAAAGAGCTTTAGAAATTGTAGAATCTGCTGCTAAATCAGGTGCTCATGGACTTAAGATCCAAACCTATACAGCCGATACAATGACACTAGATATAGACGAAGGTGAATTTTTTATCAGCGATCCTAATAGTCTTTGGGAAGGTAATTCCCTCTACAAACTCTATCAGCAAGCTTATACACCTTGGGAATGGCACAAACCGATATTTGATCGTTGTAGAGAATTAGGAATGGTTGGCTTTAGCACTCCTTTTGATGCTACAGCTGTAGATTTCTTAGAATCTCTAGATGTTCCTTGCTATAAAATAGCATCTTTTGAAAATACGGATTTACCACTTATTCGTAAAGTTGCTAGTACTGGCAAACCCATGATCATTTCTACAGGAATGGCTACCATCGCTGAATTAGATGAAACTGTCAGAACTGCTTGGGACTCAGGAAACAAAGATATTATTTTGCTTAAATGTACAAGTACTTATCCTGCCACACCAGAAAATACGAATATTTTGACGATTCCTCATTTACGAGAATTATTCGATATGCAGGTAGGCTTATCTGACCACACTATGGGAATAGGTGTATCTGTAGCCAGTGTTGCTTTAGGTGCTACAGTAATTGAGAAACACTTTACATTAAGGCGATCTGACGGTGGTGTAGATTCTGCATTTTCGATGGAGCCAGAAGAAATGCACCAACTAGTCATTGAAACTGAAAGAGCTTGGCAAGCACTAGGTAAGATAACTTATGGTGCTACTGCTGTTGAGCAAAAATCTGTGGTTTTTAGAAGAAGTCTATACATCGCTAAGGATATGAAAGCAGGTGATGTATTGACTATCGATAATTTAAGATCGATTCGTCCAGCAAAAGGTTTGCCACCAAAGTATTACAATACGCTATTGGGTAAAACGATTAACCAAGATGCTAAAGCAGGAACTCCTATATCTTGGGATTTATTAGGTTAGTTAGGTAAATTTAGAAATATGTCTGACAGCATCATTAAAGTTGAAAATATCAGTAAAAAGTACATCATAGGTCATCAAAAAACAGAAAATGTTGGGACTTTGAGAGATGTAATTTCTAATGGTGCTAAATCGTTATCACAGAAACTTTTTCACCCTCATCAAAATACCGTAGATAAGGGACATGAGGAATTTTGGGCACTTAAAGATGTCTCATTTGAGGTAAAGCAAGGTGAAAGGATTGGCATTATTGGTCGAAATGGTGCTGGCAAATCAACTCTCTTAAAAATCTTAAGTCGCGTCACTGAGCCTACTAAAGGCCGTATAAGTCTTAACGGTCGAGTAGCCAGCCTCCTAGAGGTTGGCACAGGATTTCATCAAGAACTAACAGGTCGAGAGAATATTTTTCTCAATGGGGCAATTTTGGGAATGAGTAAAGTAGAAATTACTAAAAAATTTGATGAAATTGTTGCCTTCGCAGAAGTAGAACAATTTATTGACACACCTGTTAAACGATACTCCTCAGGAATGTATGTACGTTTAGCTTTTGCTGTTGCAGCACACTTAGATCCTGAAATTTTGATTGTAGATGAAGTACTTGCAGTAGGAGACGCATCTTTTCAGAAGAAATGTTTAGGCAAAATGGGGGAAGTTTCGGAAAAAGAAGGTAGAACGGTTTTGTTCGTTAGTCACAATCTACAAGCTATACAAGATCTCTGTTCATCTATAGTTGTTCTTGAAAAAGGAAATGTTATAGAGCATAGTGATACAGGTTCAGGCATTAAAACATACATGAGCCTATGGCAAAAAGGTGAATTAGATAATGACCTCAATTTAAAAGATCGTTTAAGTCGATGTTCTGGCGATGTTAGATTTACAAGTGTAGTTGTACAGGATGAAGGAAGAAATGCAAAATGGGATTTTCAATCTGGAGATAATATAAGACTGGTATTTTCTTATCAAGTATTTAAGAATATTGATAATTTGATGGTTTACTTTGCACTTAAATCACCAATAAACGATCAAATTGTTACTACTTGCAAGCATATTATTTCAGAAGAAGAATTATTGTTCGGTTATGCAGAAAATATAGTAATTGATATCCCTAATAATTGCCTAAGACAGGGAGTATATAGCATATATTTAGTCCTAGGTGATACTGCAACTCCCTATACTCCATATGATGTTCTTGACAACAATGTTAGCCTTCCATTTATTACAATTACTTCTAGCGAAACTGATCCACATAAAAAGGTTGGATATTTTTCGATAAATTCAAGCTTGTCTTTTCGTGAATCTAAAACTTAGTCTAACTTATTGATACAATATGGCAGAAAATCTAACTATTCTTTTATTTGCGCCTCACTCAGCTATATGGGTTCATGCCTTTCCCGAAGCCTTAATAGCCGAGTCATTGGAGCAAGGTAATCACCGTATAGTTTATGTTACATGTAGCGGAGAATTCCACAACTATTGTGTTTGCATGAGTGCTTATGGCTTAGATCAAAATTCACCTCAGATCAAAAAAAAATCAATCTGTAAGATTTGCAATAAACACAAGGAAATTATTAAAGAAAATTTTAAGTTTGATGGTTACGATATTGGAGACTTTATTGAAAAAATAGAACTAGATAAAATAGATAAAATTCTACAGAAAATTACACCTCAAAATTTTTTGGATTTAAAATTAGATGGATTAGACATAGGTCGAACAGCATTATACGAATTGCTATTGCAGTATAAGAAAAACAATTTAATATTCTCTGAAAACGAATGGGATAACTACTTAATTGCATTAAGAAATACTTTGATTTCTTTTTTTGCATCACAAAAAATAATAGACAAAGAAATGCCTGATCGAGTTTTAGTGTATAACTCTTTATATGCAGTAAATAGAGTCTGCTGCCAGTTAGCTGAATCAAGAGGTATTCCTACATATTTTTTACATGCAGGTCAGAGTCTTTCTAATAGATTAGAAACTATGCTAATAGGAGCTAAATATGCATTTCCTTTCAATCAAAAACTTAGAAAATACTGGGAGACATACAAAAGTATTCCTTGTATACCTGTACAAATAAGAGCAGTAACAGATCATTTTTTAGAGCTATTCAAAGGTAGACACTTTTTAGCTTATTCTTCAACCAAACAAGATAGAGTTGATATACGGAATATATTCAAAATTAATGAAGGACAAAAGATCTTAGTAGCTACTATGAGTAGTTATGACGAGAGATTTTCTAGCGAAATAATTAATGTAATCCCTAAGTATGACAACTTAATATTTCCAGAGCAAATTGATTGGATTAAATTCCTCATTGAGTTTGCTAAGTATAGACAGGATATATTTTTAATTATTCGTGTTCATCCTAGGGAATTTCCTAATAAGAGAGATTCTATGCGATCGCAACATTCACTAATGTTGGAAAAAGTTTTAATAAATTTACCTGCCAACGTAAAGCTGAATTTACCAGAAGATAATCTTTCAATCTATGATCTGGCTGAATACACTGATCTATTCTTAAATGCTTGGTCTAGTGTCGGAGAAGAGATGAGCTTACTAGGTATTCCTGTTCTCATCTATTCTGACGATTTAGTTGCATATCCCTCGGATATCAATTATGTTGCTAACAGCCAAGAAGATTTTTGTAATAAAATAGACATAGCTTTGAAAGACGGGTGGAGCTTTGAAAGAATTAGAAAAGCTTATAGATGGTACGTTTTGAAGCTTATCCGCTCTGCTTTTGATATTTCAGATAGTATTCAATGGTATAGATCTAATTCTGCCCAAACAAAGATACAAACATCAAATCCCCCTAATCTTTTATATCGTGCTTATCAAAAAATATTACTTAAAATATTTGGTGTTGATATAGCAGCTACATATGAAAGCCAAATTCAAGATTGTAAAGCCAGACAAGATCAATTAAAGTGCAAAAAAGCTATCAATAAATTAATACAGGACAAGAAAGATATTGTTCTTGAAATATCCAATCAAGATTTAGAAGCATCTACAAGTATTAATGTAGAAACTGAATATATTAAAAGTGAACTAGCAAGACTTCTAAACATTGATATAGAAACAGAAAAAAACACTACTGAGATAATTACACCACTGCGCAGAAATCTAATCAACTCTCTTTGAGTATAACAAGGGCAAAAATGTTAAATTTGTTAAGAAAACTGAAGCGTTTATTGATAAAGCCATACTCTTTTTTTATTAATTTAATTAATGTAGTTCAAGGACTATTTATTTATAAAAATCTGGGAGTGACTCCTGAAAAATCTTCATTGAGCTTAATAAAGCTATATTGTCTTACAAACGGCTATTCTAATAGGTTTCTAGCATTGATCGTAAAACTGTTTCATCATATTTATGATTTTCCAAGCTCTAGTGGAGTGTTAGGCGAATTAAGTAGTACTCAAATAAATACTATTACTAAGCTAATTAGAGAAAATGGGTATTATGTCTTTGACAATTTACTATCTTTAGAAATATGTCAAAGGCTTACAAATCTAGCACTAAGTCGTGAGTGCACTGTAAGAGATTCATTAGATTCAAATATAAAATTTTCAGTATATGATTCTGATAAGCCTATTGCTACTACCTATTGGTTAAAAGAAGAAGACTTAATCAATAACCCTGACATCCAAAATTTGATGACAGATATGTCAATATTATCGATCGCTCAGGCTTATCTAGAGGTACCACCAGTTTTAGATATTGTAACGATGTGGTGGAGTACACCTATATCAAAGACAGCTTGCTCTGAGTCTGCCCAGCTTTACCATTTCGATATGGATCGCATCAAATGGTTAAAATTTTTCATATATTTAACCGACGTAAACTCTGATAGTGGACCTCACTGTTATATTAAAGGCTCTCATCTAGAGGGGAATAAGCCTAAATCCCTATTAAATAGAGGTTATGCAAGAATATCTGATGAAGACATTGCTAGGTTTTACCATTCGGATGACTTTATTGAAGTTGTAGGCACTAAAGGTACTATAATTGCTGGCGATACATCATGCTTTCATAAAGGCAAACCTTTATCTAGGGGTGAACGATTGATACTAGAACTTGAGTTTACAAATAGTCTGTTTGGTGCACCTTATCAGAAAACGACTTTTCGTCAAAACCCTAGTCTAAAGATAGTAGAATTCATTAGTAAATATAAAAGAATTTATTCTAAGTTTATTTTTCAAAAACAGCCTGATTCAACTTTATAAATAAGCTACTATTATGTTTTCTAATCTAAAATATTTGATTGATACTACTTTATATGTAATTAAACGAGAGAAGCTTAACCGTTCTATTGAGTATGTTTCAGATGAATACACAGACGGATGGAATGCTTACTATGAATACTTATCTAAATCTAGCACTTTAGATGAGTGGCTATATGTAGACTATGTGGAAAATCAAGAAAGATTTTATAATATTGATGGCAAACTTAAATACACGAAATTTGATTCAGGATTATTTTATAAGACAAAACTCTACGAAAACATCTTATCTCATTTTCCTAATGTGACATCAATCACAGAATATGGGTGTGGCTTAGGAAGGAATTTATTGTATTTAAAAAGCAAGTTTCCTAACGTATCATTTTATGGTTATGAGTTGTGTCTTCCAGGAGTTGAGATAGCAAACCTAGCAGCTCAAAAATTTGGCTTAGATATCAAATATAGTAAGCTTGATTATATTAACAGTAATCCAAATGATTATATTTTCCCAATCACTGATATTGCTTTTACAATGTTTTCTCTTGAACAAGTTACTGAAAGACTCAAATCACAGCTAGCTCTCACTAACATTTTAAGTCATGTCAACTTTGGAAGCATTCACATAGAGCCCGTTCCAGAGAACTATCCATTTAGCTATAGAGGTTGTTTAGGACGATTAGATCATTGGAAAGTTGACTATCTTCAAGGGTTTCATAAAAATGTGGAGTTTCTATCAAATAGCCAAGTGCTAAAAAGCTATCACAAAGAAACTCTTCTAACTGCCCATAACCCTTTAATGTTTCCGTCTATATATATTTTAAAGAAAAACAATAATCACTAATGTTTTCCAGTCTTAGCAATGTATTTATATGTCTCAAAAATATATTATTAAGAGTACATCGCAAAATATTAGTAAAAATCCATAAAAAACCCTGTCAGGGAAATAGCAACTGCAACTTAAAACCTGTAAATTTTAAGATTGAGGGTAAGTTACTTAAGGATACTACTACTAATATAGATGAAGGATCTAATATTATTGTTTTCAAAGATGGATATCTAGAAATAGGCAAAGGCTGCTATATAGGAAGATACGTTGAGATTGGGACGAGTACAAAAATTATTATCAAAGACTATACATCTATTCAAGACAGATGCGTTATTTTAGGCGATGTAACAATTGGTCGCTACTGCTTATTATCCTTAAATATTTTAATTAGCTCAGGTTATCATTCATACAATGTAGTACCTGAATGGTTGATAAGAGATCAAGACATATTAGTTACTAATGACTTCAACACTAATAAAAGATCATTAGAAGAGACAAAAGTAGTTATTGAAGATGATTGCTGGTTAGGAATCAATGTTGTTATCATGAAAGGTGTAACTATTCATAAAGGCTGTATTATAGGAGCAAATTCTGTTGTAACAAAAGATTTACCTCCATACTCTGTTGCGGCAGGTGCGCCTGCAAGAGTAATTAAAAAAAGACTTGATTTTGTAGCAAAGCAAAAAATTCACTGGGACAATATTTCTGATTTACCTTATTTCTATTCGGATTTTTTAGTATCTCAAAAAGAAATAGAGGGATTTAAACATCATAGTGGATTGATTGCAGAGAACCAGTTTACAATTTGTTTAAAATATCACCCTTCCGACAATAGCCTTCATATTGTAGTTAAGTCTATTTCAGAGAACAACTGCTTTTTAAGGTATAACTCTCAATCAATCTGCATAAGCACACAAATGAACCAGTATATTTTTTCTATTAGTGAAGATCAATCAGACAATTTTTTCTCTTTTAATGTTATTTCTAATAGTGCTTCCTCTGTTTCAGTTGCTGTACAATCAGCATGGATTGATTAGCTGATCAAAACAGATAAGAATATCTAAAATTTATTACATATTTAACCAACTATGTTTAACAAAGTCAGGCAAAAGATAAAAGCTTGTTTGAGGGATATTTTACATTTAGACATTCAACTCTTAAGCAAGGGTTATGGACTGGAGCAAGATCGCTATTCCTACCAAAAAGAATACATAAATTTTCCAATTAGAAAAGACGATAAAGTTTTAGATATTGGTAGTGGTGGTGATCCTTTCCCATTAGCTACTCACCTAGCAGATTTTTATGAAGGAGATACCACACATAGACATGACAAACTCAAAAAAGATACGAGACCATTTACCGTCTGTAATGTAGAGAAGACTAATTTTGGGGACAAAGAATTTGACTTCGTTTACTGTGCACATGTTTTAGAGCATGTAGAAAATCCAGCAAAAGCTTGCCGAGAATTAATGAGAATTGGTAAGCGCGGTTATATTGAGACCCCAGCAAAAATCTCAGACATCATGTTTAATTTCACAAAAATACCTAATCACCATAAATGGCATACTCAAGTTATGGGTAAAACATTAATTTTTATGGAGTGGAAAGACGCTGAAATGAGAGATATGGGATCTGATTATTTTTTTCATCAGTTCCATTCTAAATGGCAAAACCCTTTTCAAGAATTAATTTACAAAAACCGAGATTTATTTGTAAGTATGCTACTTTGGCAAGATGAATTCGATTACATCGTAATCAATAAAGAAGGAACGATAATTGATTCTAGCAAATCATAAATTTTTTGATAAAAATGACAAATGCATAATATACAATTAACAATTATGCATTCCTTAACACATTAAATGAAAAACAACTTACTTGCCAAAATCGAGTCTAAGCAGTCAATTATAGGCATAGTAGGTTTGGGATATGTTGGCCTACCTTTGAGTCTTAGATTTGCTGAGGTAGGATTTTCTGTTTTAGGGTTTGATATAGATCCTATAAAAGTAGAAAAATTGAACCGTGGTGACAGCTACATTCAACATATAGGAGTAGACAGAGTATTTAAATGTTGGGAAGAAGGGAAACTGAACGCAACAACTGATTTTAGCAGGGCTAGTGAGGTAGATGTACTGATTTTATGCGTGCCCACACCTTTGGGAAAGCACCAAGAGCCAGATCTGTCTTTTGTAACTAACACTCTCAATTCTTTGATTTCCTATTTACGTGCTGGTCAAATTATTAGCCTAGAAAGCACTACCTATCCAGGGACAACTGAAGAAGAACTAAGACCATTAATAGAAAATAAAGGATTAAAAATTGGTCAAGATTTTTTCTTGGTTTACTCACCAGAGAGGGAAGATCCAGGCAATAGCAAATACTCTACTAAAACTATTCCTAAAATAGTTGGAGGAACAACTGAAAACTGTCTAGAGGTTGGAACATCTTTATATAAAAGTATTGTTGATCAAGTAATATCAGTTAGCTCTACAAAAGTTGCTGAGATGGTAAAAATATTAGAAAATATTTATCGCTCTGTTAATATTGGATTAGTTAATGAGCTTAAAGTTGTAGCAGATTCAATGGGAATAGATATTTGGGAAGTAATTGATGCTGCAGCAACAAAGCCGTTTGGGTTTATGCCATTTTATCCGGGACCAGGACTAGGGGGTCATTGCATACCAATAGATCCTTTTTATTTAACATGGAAAGCAAAAGAATATGGTATTAATACTCGCTTTATTGAGTTAGCTGGAGAAATTAATACTAATATGCCTTATTGGGTTGTTAGCAAGATTATGAATGCTTTAAATGACAGAAATAAACATCTCAGGAACTCAAAAGTTCTTATATTAGGCGTTGCTTATAAAAAAAATATAGATGATGTTAGGGAATCTCCATCTATTGAATTAATTCAAAGATTGATGGAAAAAGGTGCATTAGTTTATTACTCCGATCCTTACATTCCTGTAATTCCACTGATGAGAAAATATAATCTTGCATTAACTTCTATGGATTTAAATATAGAAACCATTTCTCAGATGGATTGCGTTGTTATAGCTACTGATCATGACTCATTTGATTATGAAATGATTTATAAAGCAAGTAACCTAATTATTGATACCAGAGGTCGCTATAGAAGTTCAGATAATAATATAGTGAGAGCTTAGTGTATGAGGCTAGTATATATAACGACTTTATATTTAGACTATATCAATAGAGTTTACAATAAGAACCATAATTTAAGCTTACAAAGTTATAAGTACCAAAAAGAAATCTTAGATTATGACTCATTTGGGTGGGCTGACTTTTGGAGCAATTCTCTTCAAAAATTGGGATACGAGGTATTAGACATTAGATTAAATGTTAATCATTTACAATTTCAATGGGCAAAAGAGAATAATCTGTCAAGTTATAGTCGTTTGCCGTTAGAAAAAATTGCATTAGAACAAATCAGAAAGTTCAAACCAGATATATTATGGTTTGATCATTATGATCCTATACTTTTAAAAGAAATCCGACAAGAAGTTTCGACAATTAAGTTAGTGATGGGCTGGTCAGGTAGCGCTATATATAAGACAAAGGCATGGAGTAATATGGATTTGATATTGTCCTGCGCTCCTGAGGCGGTAAAATACTTCAATGATAATGGCTTAAGGGCTAAGCACATTCATCATGCTTTTGATTCAAGGATTAACTCTCGATTAAGAGATACTAAAAAGCAAATTGATTTTTGTTTTATTGGTCAAATAATGCGCAGTGGAGACTTTCATATATATAGAGAAAGGCTCCTAGAAGAAATATCATCACTCACTAATTTACTTATATTCTCAAGTAGTGCAAATTATGTACAGCATAGGTCAACAATCCTAAAGATAAAATTCGCATTATCTGATCTTGTGGAAAAAATAGATGAAAAAAGTATCAATCACATAAACAAGTATATTTTAAAATTAATATATAAACTTAAAGCTAAGTTTTTAGTTCCAGTCAACCGAAATTTAATCAAGTTTCTAAAACTTCCTGTTTATGGATTAGATATGTATCAGACTTTATGGGAGTCTCGGCTGACGTTAAATATTCATGCTGATTCTTCCCCATTGTATGCATCTAACATGAGGTTGTTTGAGACGACAGGAGTCGGTTCTTGCCTAATAACTGATTGGAAGCAAAATATCAATGATTTGTTTGAGCCAGATCTTGAAGTAGTTACTTATAGATCTTCATCTGAATGTATAGAAAAGGTAAAATGGTTGTTATCAAATCCTTTGGAAGCAGAAAAAATAGCTAAAGCTGGTCAACATCGGACATTAAAAGATCATACTTTTGATACAAGGGCAGTTCAACTGGATGCAATAATGCAAGAAGCGTTAAAGTATTCATAGTAAATTAACTTAATCTAATTACGTTATAGAGATGAAGGAATAATCTTCTGATGACTAGATACTATGTAACTCTATTTGATAGCAATTATCTAACACGTGGTCTAGTCATGTATCAATCACTCATGAAGCATGATGATAACTTTCATCTATGGATTATTTGTTTTGACGATTTAGCTTATAAGTTACTAAATAGATTAAAACTAGAAAAAGTTTCTCTGGTTTCTCTATCTCAATTTGAAGATCCAGAGCTTCTAAGTGTCAAATCGCAACGGACAAGACAAGAATATTGCTGGACATGTACACCTTCCACTATTCTATATGTCTTAAATAACGTTCCACATGTTGATGCCGTTACCTATTTAGATGCTGATTTAATGTTTTTCTCTTCGCCAGAACCAATTTTTGAAGAAGCAGGTCAGGCATCAATTATTCTTACTGAACATCGATATATACCTGAGTTTGATAATTCCTCACTTTACGGAATTTATAATGTACAGTTCATGATGTTTCGTCGTGATGAAGAAGGGCTAAAAGCTATAAATTGGTGGCGCGATCGTTGCTTAGAATGGTGCTACTTAAGGCTAGAAGATGGTAAGTTTGGAGACCAAAAATACCTTGATGACTGGTTAGAGCGATTTTATGGTGTCCATATATTACAAAATATTGGGGCAGGTTTAGCTCCTTGGAATGCAATTCAATATTCAATACATCAACTAGAAAATATTCTTTATGTAAACGATGTTCCCGTTATTTTTTATCACTTTCACTATCTTAAACTATATCATTTTAACATTTCTTATTTAAGCTCATATCCAATCAATATAGATATAATTAATTATATCTATATTGATTATCTTCAAGAGATCAACCGAGCATATCAAGAAATAAGTCTAATCCGTCCCAATTTCAAAGGTGGAATTATCAATTTTCCTTGCCCACCAAAACGCCCTGACAAATTATATAAATATATCGTTAATACTATTCAAGATATCCAAACAGGGAAATACCGCAAATATGCTTAAAACATACGAAAACAAAAATATTTTAATCACTGGGGGGCTAGGCTTCATTGGTAGTAATCTAGCAATTAAGCTCACAGAAATAGGTGCAAATGTTACATTGGTTGACTCCATGATTCCAGAATATGGTGGTAATTTATTTAATATTGAGCCAATTAAAGATTATGTAAAAATAAACTTTTCAGACGTTCGAGATCCTCATAGTATGGAATATTTAGTTAAGGATCATGACTATTTGTTTAATTTAGCGGGTCAGGTTAGTCATATTGATAGTATGACAGACCCTTTGACAGATTTAGATATTAATACAAGAGCACAGGTTTCTATTTTAGAGGCTTGCCGAAAGCATAATCCAAAAATGCCTATTGTTTTCGCTGGCACAAGACAAGTGTATGGCAAACCACAGTATTTACCTGTAGATGAAAAACATCCAATTTATCCAACAGATGTTAATGGCATAAATAACCTTGCAGGTGAGTGGTATCACATTCTGTATCACAATGTTTATGATATGAATACGGTGTCACTTCGTTTAACCAACACTTATGGACCAAGGCAACTAATTAAGCATAACCGTCAAGGTTTTATAGCAGTATTCATCCGTCAGATTATTCAAGGAGAAACTATTCGTATTTTTGGCGATGGGTTACAAATTCGTGATATGAATTATGTAGATGATGTAATTGATGCTTTATTAATAGCTGGAGCTAGTCATCAATGCTACGGTCAAATTTTTAATCTTGGCAGCAATGAGTCAATTAATTTACTTAACTTAGTTAAGTTATTAATCGAAATCAATGGTAGTGGTGAGTTTGAAATAATACCTTTCCCAGAGGATAAAAAGCGCATTGATATTGGTGATTATTATGCTGATCATAGTAAATTTACCAGTTTTTCTGGTTGGCATCCTCAAACTAGTTTAAGGGAAGGGTTTTCAAAAATGATGGCATATTATAAGCAGAATTTAGATAAATACATTGACAACTAATTTAAATTGAATATGCAAATTCCCTTTGGCGATCTTAAACGTCAGTACCTTGATTTACAAGAACCTATTAATGCTGCGACTCATGAAGTTTATGAAAGTGGCTGGTTCATACTGGGGAAACAAGTTGAAAAATTTGAGACTGAGTTTGCTAAATACTGCAATGCTACATACGCTGTTGGTGTAGGTTCAGGAACTGAAGCTTTGCATCTTGCTCTCTTAGCTTGTGGTATTCAAAATGGGGATGAAGTAATTACTGTAGCTAATACTTGTGTGCCAACGATCGCTGCTATATCCTTTGCGGGGGCTACACCTGTTTTTATCGATATTGACGAAGCAACTTTTACAATTAATCCATCTCTTATAGAGGAAAGAATTACAGCTAGAACTAGAGCGATTGTACCAGTCCATTTATATGGGCAATGTGCAGATATGGATGCAATTTTAGCGATCGCTTCAAAATACAATCTCAAAGTGATTGAAGATTGTGCTCAAGCACATGGAGCCTTATATAAAGGTCAGATGGCAGGCACAATGGGTAACGCAGGAGCTTTTAGTTTTTATCCCAGCAAAAATCTAGGAGCTTTGGGAGACGGAGGGTTAGTTACTACAAATGATGAATTGCTTGCCCAAACAGTAACTAAGCTAAGAAATTATGGACAAGAGAAACGTTATTATCACAGTATTAAGGGTTTTAACAGCCGTTTAGATGAATTACAAGCAGCAATATTATCAGCTAAGCTACCTTACTTAAATAGTTGGAACGACCGTAGACGCTATATAGCTAAGCAATATAGCGAAGCTTTTGGTAGCATTGGAATTAATTCCCCTGTAGAAGCGAGCGATCGCAAACATGTTTATCACTTATACGTATTAAGAGTCAATCAAAGAAATAGATTCCAAAGTATCTTAGCTGAGAAGGGAATTGGAACAATGATTCATTATCCAGTGCCAATACATTTACAAGAATCTTATCAAGAATTTAGTAGCCAGAGTCATTATTTATCAGTTACCGAGAGAATAGTAAATGAGATAGTTAGCTTGCCTATTTATCCTGAAATAACTGATCAAGAGATTGAATACATTATTAATACAGTTTTATTTGCATACAAACAAATACTTAGCTAATGAAAAAGATTATTCAAGACTTATTACCTCCTTTTATATGGCGTATTTTGAGAAAGACATTTTTATCTTTCTTAAAAAAAGGTAAATACATAGAATGGGAATACATACCAAAAGGTTGGCTAGCAGAAACTACAGATTCAAACATTAAAGGATGGAACGTTGATTCAGTTTTAAACACATATAAGGGAAATTGGGATAATTTTCAAAGTGCCCTGAATGACAAATTGCCACTTGGTATATCTCCTGAGTCTTCTAATATTAATAGGATAGAATTAACAAACCATAATATTATGATGACTTACGCTTACGTTTTAGCTTTGTCTTCACTAAATAAATCTTTTATCTCTATGTTAGACTGGGGAGGAGGAATTGGACATTACTACTTCATTAGTAAAGCTTTGTTGCCTAACTTAGAGATAGAGTACTCCTGTAAAGATGTTTCTGTTTTAGTTGATTATGGCAAAGAGACCTTTCCTAACTTGTCTTTTTATACTGATGAAAGTTGTTTAGAGAGAACTTATGACTTTGTACTAGCTAGCACATCTTTACATTATTCCCAAGATTGGGTCAATACTTTTAAAGGACTTGCTAAAGCTACATCAGGATATTTATTTGTAACACGCCTACCAATCTTACAAAACTCAAAATCCTATGTAATGGTACAAAGACCATATCAATATGGATATGATACAGAATATTTAGGCTGGTGTTTAAATAAGCAAGAATTTCTAAATGTTGCTAATTCTCTAGGATTAGTACTGGTTCGTGAATTTTTCGCTCAAGGCTCGGAATTTATATATGGTGCACCTGAGCAACCTCAGTACTTCGGTTTTTTATTTAAATCATCATGAAATTAGTTAACTTAGGATGTGGGCAAAGATTTCACTCTGCATGGACTAATATTGACTTTAGCTCTAATAATGACAATGTAATTGCTCACAACTTACTCAAGGGAATTCCTTTCGCAGATCAATCATTTGATGTGATTTACCATTCTCATGTATTAGAACATTTCCCAAGATCACAAGCTGATTTTTTTATAAGAGAATGCTATAGAGTCTTGCAACATAAAGGTGTTTTAAGAATAGCTATTCCTGATCTCGAACAAATAGTTAAGACATATTTAATTGCTCTTGAACAAGCATCATTAGGCTCTAAAGAATGGATAGAGAATTACGAATGGATGCTACTAGAAATGTACGATCAAGTTGTTAGAAATAGATCTGGGGGTAGTATGGCTGAATATTTTGTTAGGGAGAAACTAGATAATCAAGGGTTTGTACTAGAACGCTGTGGATTAGAAGCAGAACAGTTGCTTGAATCAGGGAGAAAAATATGGGAATTAAGGCAAACAAATAGCAAAGATAATAAATTCAAAATACTAATCAAACAAGTTTATAAAACAATTCGTTATCCAGAACGTTTACGCGACTTTTTTCTTAGAGTTTTATTAGGCAAAGAGTTTGAATCATTACAAATTGGTAGATTTCGGCAAAGTGGAGAAATTCATCAATGGATGTACGATCGCTATTCATTATCTAAACTGTTGAGAGAATGTGGATTTGAGCAAATTACACAGCGTTCAGCAAGTGATAGTTTTATACCCAATTGGACTAGCTACAATCTAGATACTGAACCTGATGGCTCTATATATAAGCCAGACTCTTTGTATATGGAAGCAATCAAACCTTAAAAAGCGAAAAGCGATAAGAATTGCTTGGCAATTCTTATCGCTTTTCGTCATTTACACTATGCTAGCCCAAATAGCTAGGTTGCGAAAGCTCACCCCTTTGGGGTGAGCTTCCATAACCCAAAAAAATCTACAAATGATTTAGGACTGCTATATAGCAGTTTTCAAGCAAGCGAGGTACACAGGTTTGTTTCCCCGCCGAAGGCGGGGAAACAAACCTGTACTTCACTAGACTGGTAAACGCTATATACAGCCTATTGAGGTTTTGAGTAGTACAGAGAAATTTTTGAAAGCACGGCTCCGCCGCGCTTTCAAAAATTTCTCTGGGTTTTCAGTAAGCGCAAAGCGCTGTATAGCAATCCTAGATGGGTTGTGAGAAGCTTCGACTTCGCTTAGCCATCGGTATATGTTGGCTGAGCGAAGTCGAAGCCTTATTTTTCTCATAAATGATTTAGGACTGCTATAGCGTTTTTCAAGAAAACGAGTTACAGAGGATGGTGTCCCCGCCTGCAGTGGGGACACCATCCTCTGTATCCCACTAGATTGGTATACGATATAAGGCTTTGAGGACTGAAAAGTTCATGGGTTTATTTGGAGAGATAGCTGTGTATATTCTGGCGATACTTATTTGAAAACTGATATAGCTTGATTTTGCTGTTACATTGTTTTTGTTATCGTGGTTTTCATGTAAAGCGTTCGTAGATTTTATGGCAAAGCAAGGGCAGCAACAGCTAGATTTTTGGTCGGAGTCGGATGGGGGGAAGATCATTCCGACTTCATTACACACGGAAATGCAGCGATCTTACCTAGAGTACGCCATGAGTGTGATCGTCGGTCGTGCTTTACCTGATGCCCGTGATGGACTCAAGCCTGTACATCGCCGCATTATCTATGCAATGCATGAGCTAGGACTCTTGCCCGATCGCCCTTTTCGGAAGTGCGCCCGTGTAGTTGGGGATGTATTAGGTAAATATCACCCCCACGGCGATCAATCAGTTTACGATGCCCTTGTGCGTCTAGTACAGGACTTTTCTAGCCGTTACCCCTTGCTAGCAGGGCATGGCAACTTCGGCTCAGTGGACAATGACCCTGCGGCGGCGATGCGTTATACCGAATGCCGCTTAGCTGCGATCGGTAACGAGGCTCTACTAGGGGAGATTGAGGAAGAAGTTGTTGATTTTGTCGATAACTTTGATGGCTCCGAGCAGGAACCTGCGGTATTACCTGCCCAATTACCGATGCTATTGCTTAATGGCGCTACGGGAATCGCTGTGGGCATGGCAACGAATATCCCACCCCATAATTTGAATGAAATTGTCGATGGGGCGATCGCTCTGATCGACAATCCCAATTTGCCCGATGATGATTTACTCACACTCATTCCTGCACCCGACTTTCCCACAGGCGGCATCATTATGAATGCGGAGGGAGTACGTGAGGCATATCTGACGGGCAAAGGTAGTGTGACCATTCGTGGTGTCGCATCTGTGGAGCAGTTGGGCGGCAAAGGCACAGGCAAGCGCCAAAAGCAGGCGATCATTGTCACTGAGTTGCCCTATCAAGTGAATAAATCGGCATGGATCGAGAAAATTGCTGAATTGGTGAATAACAACAAAATTGATGGCATTTCCGATATTCGTGATGAAAGCGATCGCCGAGGAATGCGCGTTGTTATTGAGCTCAAAAAGGATATTGTCCCCGCCGTAATCATCGATCAGCTTTATCGCCAAACTGCTTTGCAATCTAATTTTGGCGTGATTCTGCTGGCGTTGAAAGGTTCTCAACCAAAGCAGATGACTTTGCGAGAATTATTGCAAGAATTTCTGGAATTTCGTGAAGAGACTTTATCAAAGCGCTTTCGTTATGAACTCAAGAAGGCTCAGGAAAAGTCCCATTTGCTCGAAGGATTAGTGTTAGTTCTGCAAGATCTTGATCGCCTAATTAGAATTCTCCGATTTGCCAATAATAGCGCCCTTGCTAAAACCGATCTGCAAACGGAATTTGCCCTTTCCGAAACCCAAGCAGAAGCAATTCTCTCGATGCCTTTGCGCCGTATCACTGCCATTGAGCAACAAAAGATCCGCGAAGATTTAGACGCATTGCAGCAGCAGATTGCCAAGTTAGAGAAATTGCTGAGCGATCGCCGCGAGTTAATGAAATTTCTCAAAAAAGAATTGCGCGATCATAAAAAGCGCCATAGCGATCCCCGCAGAACACATCTAGCATGGCAACTATTAGAAAATCATCACAATGCAACGCAAAATGCAGTTGAGCTTGAGGTGACTGTTGAAACCAGCGAATCTCCTAAACCTAAAGGCAAAAAAGGCGATCGCGTAATTCAGCAAACTATAGAAACTGAGCAAGTTATCGCAAAAGCTCCAGAGAAAAAAACTCGCGCCACTAATACCAAACAACCTCAACCCGTTGAAGTTCCGCTCATCTCCTTAACCACGGAACTAAATATTCCTATTGCTGAGCCACAAGATATCACTGTTCAACTCACCCATAAGGGCTATATCAAGAGCTTTGAGAATAATAGCAAAGCTGCTCAATTAGTGGATTTGAATGATGATGTAACGAGCTCATCCTACGACACACGTAGCGATCGCGAAATGGTGGTATTGACCAATTCGGGCAAAGCCTTCCCCCTAGCCCTAGCCAACGTTCCCATTGTTAAAGGCAAAGGAAGAGGCACGCCACTAATTACACTCTTGCCTGATAGTAGTGAGAGCATTGTTTCGCAATTTGTCTGGGAAAAGAATCCTGAATCAACAGAAGGTCTAGTTCTTCTTTCGAGCCAAGGCAAAATCAAGCGATCGCCTCTTGCAGAATTTGCTGATATGACCGCTCGCGGATTAATTGCCGCCAAGTTCAAAGAAGATGATTCTCTATTCTGGGCTGATGTGGTGAGTTTAGAACAGGAACTGGCGATCGCTACTTCCGCAGGTCGCATCCTCCGACTTAAAGCCGATGAAACCCAAATCCCCACGGTCGGACGTGCCGCCGCAGGGAACATCGCTTTGCGTTTAGGTAGTACAGAAACCCAAATTGGGGTATCTGTATTAGATCTAGTCAATTACCCAAGTTCAGAACTCATCCTTATCACTGCCGAAGGTTTCGCTAAACGTCTTGCAGCAGCAAATATCAGGGCTGCTGTGCGTGGTGCGATCGGCGCTCAATGTTTTAAATTCCAATCGCGCACCGATAAATTAGTCAGTATGGTAGCGATCGCGAAGCCTCGATTAGATTTACCCGTAACGTTCTTAATCGGGCAAGATAATGATCTTGGCTTACGCACTGTGCAAATGCCATTAGGTGCAATTCCTCTAGAATTACCCAATAGTCAAGGACGCTCAATATTTGCAGGTGAAAGTGATCTCGTGCGATCGGAAAGAGTAATCCGCGTAGTAACCTAACGCGAGTTCGAGATAATTTGAAACTGTCTTTGAGAGAGGGTTGGCGACGCAAACCCTCTCTCAAAGACCAAAAATAAAACCCTTGCGTAGCAAGGGTTTTATTTTTGGTCTTTTAAAATTTGCCAGCTTAACCCGAACTGACGTTAATACAGATAAATTTTGAAAAAGCTTGCGAAGCAAGCTTTTTCAAAATTTATCTGAGTTTCGAGAAAGCGCAAAGCGCTGTAATTACTTAGAGAATATGTACCTAGCAGCATTAGAAGATACCCTTCTTTTCGCAACTAGTGCAAGGTTTGTCACAATTCCCATTTACTTTAAAAATGCAGCGATTTTATCTGCTTCTTGTAGACTGCGCTTAATGCAATCACCAAGCGAAACACCGCCAATAAAATTCGCACTGACATACAGACCTTGTGATTTTTGCAATTCGGCTTCTATTGTCGCCAGACGCTCTAAATGTCCGATCTCATACTGAGGAATTGCCTTGTCCCACACATGCACCGCGATCGCTTTAGGTTCAGCTTTCGTATCAGGATGCAGAATGGTTTTCTTGAGATCTTGATGCACCGCTTGAACAATCTCGGCTTCTGAAAGCTTTGCCAGAGCAGGATCGAGTGTGCCACCAATAAAGTTAAGTAATAGTTGCCAACCTTCAGGAGCACGCCCCGCAAACAAACTTGATGACCAAATTGTTCCAAGAGTTCTCACCCCTTGCGTACGCGGAACGAGATTGCCAAATCCCTTCATGTCATAGGCAAATTCGCTTTTGGGATAGGCAAGTACTACGCAGGCAACTGTCGGATAGAAAATCTCGCTCAGGGCTTGGCTCGCCGCAGGTAAGAAGTCCTGCAATAACTTAGCACTCACATAGGCAGGCGTGGTAAGAACTACCGATCGCGAAGTGATTGTTTCTGCACCCGTGGGCGTATCAAACTGAGAAATGTAGAATTCGCCTTGCTTTTCTAGCGATCGCAAAGTCCATTGCTGTTTGACAGCCGTACCTTGCTCTCTAAGTTTAGTAGCGATCGCTTCGGGCAACATTTTAATGCCTTGGCGAAAAGAACCTAGTTCGCCCGACTTCACCTTGGGAATATTAGGATCGTTCAGCTTTTGGGCTTTGCGTTCTTTTGCGGTCAGGATTGCCCCTGCGAGCAAACCACCATAGCCATTTTCTAGACGGAAAATTTTAGAAAATGCGGCTCTAGCACTGAGGCGTTTAGGATCACCCGCATAGACTCCAGAGATAAAAGGCGCAACTAATCGCTCTACGGCTTGCTTACCTAGTAAGCGCGAAAAGAATTGATCAACGGATTCTTCGCCACTCATTGCAGGACGCGCAAAACCTAAAGCACCTAGGGCTAGACGGATTTTGCCTCCCCAAGTCAAGATTTTGGAGGCGATCGCTGTTGGAGGACTCATCGGCAGAGCATTTAACTTGCCATTGAGAAATACAAATCGTGGTAATTTCCCATCGGCAAGTATCAGTTCATCCTTGAGTCCGACCTGTACGGCTAGACGTAATAACTCTGGTGCTGGTTGAAAACTATTAGGTCCCTCTTCCCAGAGATAGCCTTCATCATTACGATTGCTGGTAATTGCACCACCCACACGATCTTGAGCTTCTGCCACTAGTACATGGTAATTTTTGGCGATCGCTAGTTCATGGGCGATCGCTAAACCAGAAATCCCTGCCCCAACGACAAGAACATCTAGAGTTTGATTGATATCAGTGGCAGAATTGGCGATCATAACTGTTGCAGATTGAGTATCGTTTTGCTCTTCAGTCTAATACAAGAAGATGTGGTAGTCCTAAAAAGGAAAGGATTCATTGAGGTAAGGATGGGCGGCGCGAAGCGCCGCCCATCCTTACCTATTTAGCACTACCGAAGATGTTGCTAAATCTCTGGTGATCGCTGACTGAGGTAGTACTGATCATATAAATCATTCAAGTGGTAATGAATAAAACCCTTAATACAATGAGGCTTGCCATCATATTTGGTAGGAAAGTAGATCTGTTCAGGGGCTGGCAAAGCTTTAGATAAGTTCTCAAGCCTTCCTTCATAAATCTTATGGGGTTCTTTCTCTAAATAAAAAGGCGTAATGCCTACAGAAGATAGTTGCCAACCCTTTAAATGTTGCTTCCCTTGCATAGGGATGCCATTCCGAAAATATTGATAGACCTTGCCTGAAACCAACTTTTCACCATAATCAAGTTCACCATCTAAATGAAACCTTTCGTGAATAATTAGTGGTTTATCACTAGAGTTACTGATAAACCAGCGAACATTATCCAAGTGCATAGTGACTCCTTCGGGTAAAGAATCAAAATCAATTGCAAGAGAGTACCCATATCTAGAAGGTGGCGGAATTGGGCGATCGCACATAGGTTTAAGCCATACTTACTAGAGCGAGTGCTGAAATAAAGCGTTGAGATACACTTTGGCGGTGCTGCGATAGCTATGGGATGCACCACCAAGGCGATCGCTGCCACCATTTTGCAATAGGAACAAAGACAAAGCAGCAGCAAATACGCGATCCTGATCCCAATCGGGGTGGGATTCTAGATAATTTTTGAGGGTTTCGTGCAGTTCTTCAGGAATTTCGGCAAGGATGCTGACAGTTGTATTCATGCTGAAACCTCAACTTTTAAACAAGTTTGATAGGAATACCGCAACCATTTTTCAGAGGTCGGGACTTAATTGTGCGTTCAACTAGCAGATCTTGTCAACGTAACGAAAAGAGCAATACTAGTGATAAATAAACGAATCAAAATTAGAAGAATCAGTACTTTATGCTATTCTTCTTTACGTTTTTTAACACAATTCAGGTTTCAAAAAGTTTTCCCAAGTGATGCCATCCCCCTATTAATGAATCCTTAACCAGTAAGGCAAAGACATCACCATCGATAAAATCACCTGTGGAAAACTCCTAGTAATCTGTGGAAAAAGCTCCAATATCTGTGGAAAACTCTGTGGAAAACTTTTAATTTAGTAATTTTAAAATTATTTAAAATTATTTTTTTTTAATATTTGTGGAGCTTTTACCTGAACAAAAAAGGTTAGCAATAAAAGAAGCTGAAAGCGCGACACATCTGCGCTTTCAGCTTCTTTTATTGCAGCCAATTGTCAGGCACAACAACTAGTGTTGTGCCTTCTCTGCGTAAAACAATTACTTTCTGTTGGGACGCGATCGCAATTCTTGGGTCATCACATCGAGCTTTCCACGAAACTCCCTCATGGCGTACTCGTCCCGTTTCCCCTGCGGGAATTTCTGTAAGCGTAATCCCCTCATGAGCTTCTTGCAATTGACGGGAATCTCTGGGAATCAATCGTCGTGAAACTATGACCAATAGACCTGAGATTGCCATCCAAGCTAATACTTGCAGAGAAGGCGGGGAAATAATTAAAGCGATCGCAGCGACACAGAGAGCGGCAATTCCCATCGCACCAGCAATCAAAAAAGTAGGTAAAGGCACTAGCAACTCGATCGCGCATAGTGCCATCCCAATAATTAGCCAAACTTGACTAGGTGGTAAGTTCATCGATCACTTGAGCTATCAACATTAGAACCCTCTGTGAAGGAGCTGGCTCCAGATTTACTAGTTGTTTTACTAATGGTTGTACTGGGGGTAGGGCTATTAATTTTGACCTTCTCTTTGTCCGAAGACTTTTCGCGCTTTTCCCGATCATCAGTGGTAGGTTTAATCACCTTACTACGTGCAACTTCGACATTAGTTGGTAATTTCTCGGCCGCAGTTTCATTAGGACGCGAATTGCTTGCTGTTGGCAAGTTATCAAGATTAGGAGCCGTAGATAATAAACCTCCTAAACCATTAATCAAATTACGAATGTTATTCCGCAGCTTAGGATCTCCTGTTAGCTCATCCAAATCCGCAGTGATCTTCTTGGCATTGGCAAAGGTTGCTCTTGCGGAATCTAGGGTTTCTCGCAAGGAGGCAATGGTTGCAGGATCGCTTAATTCTCCTGTGACCTTCCGCAGGTTTGCTGATGTTTCCGCCGCATTGTCTGCAAGCTTTTGCAGATTAGCGATCAGCTTACCGTCATTGAGTAGGGGTTTTGCACTAGCCAAAAGCGATCGCGCCTCTCGCGAAGCTGCCGCAATCCCATCTAGAGTTTGCGCTAATTTCTCACGATTGACCTCGATCAGATCTTGGGCACTATTGGCAACACTGCCCACCTTATTCGCCGCGCCACTAATCGCATCAGCCGTATCACCAAACTTCACAATCTGATTTTCAAACGTACCAACTACGCGGTTAGCCGAATCAGTCAATTTTTGGATACTTTTTGCTGTCGCTTTTGCCGAAACTAAAGTTTCATTAAGGTTATCGATCAGACTTTGGTCATTGATTTTACGGAGGGTGACGCTCATATCCTTGAGAAGCACCGTAAAGCTCACGCCCCTAGAACCTTCAATTTGTCCGCCTTGGCAAATGATCAGATCATTGTTGCAGTCCTTAGCTAAGGGATTAAGGTTTGGCTCAAGAGTCACCTTATCCTTGGGTGGGAAAATATCAATATTGGTATTTCCCAAAAAACCACTCTGGTTAGTCTCGGCTAAGGATTGTTTCGGAATAATTAGTTTGGAGTTTTCAACACTTACCAGTACATCAACGCCTTCAGCTTGAGCCGTTAAGGATGCAACCCTTCCGATTTCGACACCACGAAATCTCACTACAGAGCCAGTATTTAACCCACTAGCATCGGGAAGCTTAATCGTAAATGTAAACTTAGAACTATTCAGTTGCAGCCCGCGCAACCATAACAATGCACCGCCAAGAGCAACTACTCCACCGATGATAAATAAGCCAAGCGCACCGTCGCGTAATGTTTTTCGCTGCACGAGCCTTATACCTCCTTAGTCAAAAGTTGAATTGGTCCTTCAGTACTGCCACTAAAGAATTGTCTGACATACGGGTTGTCTGCCGTATCAATTGTACTCACGTTTCCTGCATAGCGCACCGATCCGCGATATAAAACCATCAATCGATCGGCAGTACGACGGATCGTACTGTCTTGGTGTGTCACCACGATGTAACTATCACAAACCTGCTGATCTCTGAGCGATCGCATCAAGTCCTCGATAATCGTCGAAGCTACAGGATCAAGTCCTGCAGTTGGTTCATCGTAGAGCAGAATTTTTTTAGCTTGCGTTTTTGTCGTGGGATCGTCCATGATGGCACGGGCAAAGCTGACACGCTTACGCATACCACCTGATAGTTGACTAGGGTAGCGATCGCTAATATTTTCTAGCCCTACCAAAGCTAATTTTTGTTCAACCAGTCGATAAATTTCACGGCGGGATAATCGCGAATGCTCAAATAAGGAAAAGCCTACATTTTCAGCCACCGTCAATGAGTCAAATAACGCGGCATTCTGAAATACCATGCCAATGTTGAGACCATAGTTACCTTCTTGAATATCTTCCTCAGATTCAACAAGGTTGCCATTGATATAAACTTCACCAGCATCGGCAATCAGCAATCCACAAATTACCCGCAAAATAGTTGATTTACCTGTACCAGAAGGACCAATAATGGCGATCGCCTCTCCAGAATGTACAGCCAGATCAACACCGTTAAGGACTGGGTTTTGCCCAAAGCTCTTATGAATCCCACGCAGTTCTAGCAAGGGTGTAACCACATTGCTACTGTTTTTGGTCAGAGATCTAACTGGCTCCATCGGTATTTATTGCTGATTAAGAAAGATAGCTCTACAAAAAACTAACATTTTTTCAGAAACATTTCCTAAAAAGCCAAAAAGAAAAGGGCGCAAAGCGCCCTTTTCTTTTTTTAAGTGAGGAGTAATTTTTCTGATGCAGCTTTGCTGCACCACAAAAATTATTTCCTTATCAAATTGCAAAATTCTAACCAAATCTACCGCTAATGTACTCTTCAGTAGCGACTTGCTTGGGACTGCTAAAAATTACTGAAGTGCGATCAATTTCCACAAGCTTACCTGTGCGTTGACCACGATCATCTAATTCTGTATTAAAGAAACCTGTAATATCCGATACCCGCGAAGCCTGTTGCATATTGTGGGTAACAATCACAATTGTAAAGCGCTGTTTGAGTTCGGTCATCAATTCCTCAATTCTCAAGGTAGAGATCGGATCGAGGGCTGAACATGGCTCATCCATCAAAATTACTTCAGGCTCAGTGGCAATCGCACGGGCAATACATAGTCTTTGTTGCTGACCACCAGAAAGCGCTAGTCCACTTTCCCCTAATTTGTTCTTAACTTCTTCCCAGATTGCTGCTTGCTTGAGTGATCTCTCCACCAGATCATCCATATCGCTCTTACTCCCTTTAAACCCATTAATCCGAGGACCAAAGGCAATATTTTCGTAAATAGACTTAGGGAATGGGTTAGGACGTTGAAATACCATCCCAATGCGACGACGTACTGCTACAGGGTCAATCTTAGGATCGTAAAGATCATGAGAACCAAAGGTAATCTTACCTCTTACCTTTGCCCCAGAGATTAAGTCATTTAACCGATTAAAACATCGCAAAACTGTGCTTTTCCCACATCCAGAGGGTCCAATAAATGCTGTAATCTGGTTTGTATTGATTGCTAAATTGACTCCTGAAACGGCAAGATGAGAACCATAGTATACCGAGACATTATTAGCATTGATAATTGCATTATCCATAGGATTTAAAGTAATACTCACTTCTGTAAGTTTAGATTGAATTAAGATAAGTTAAGACTCAAAATTTGGCACTCTGTATATATGTAAATACCTGTCACTAGAACAGGAATTCATCAACCTTTTGCTCAATTTCTAGATATAAGTTCGCTACAGTTATTAATAACAGACTTAATAAAAAACTTGTTTACTAGACACGCATAGATTTAATAATCACAGTGATAGAGATTCATGCAAACATGTTGGAAATATTTAGGTGAAATCATGACTAAAACTTGCTGATTCTTCACTTCTAAATCAAGCTTAGTTGATTATTAAAAGAAAGACTTCGCATATTTTAGAGTATTTTTAGAATAAACTCTTGATAACACTCTACAACGTAAGAGTTAAACCTTCCACCCATAGTATCAAGTAATGATACTACGTCATACTAAGACTCATACAAACATATGATAGCAGAATATGATCTTATTTACCATACAGAAATATATTCTAAAATAATATATATTACCTAAATTACTTGGCAACAAAAGACTGTTTGTATTTTCTAAAAACCTTTCTGGTAAAAGATTCAAGCCGTAAAATACAGATGTGATGACAACACAAAATATATGATACGCAAGTTAAAAACTTAGATCCTATTAGTAACATAGAGACTTTGTTTTTCTTCTTAACCTGACCTTTACCTTGAGGATGTATTATCGAGTCTGTTTGTTAACTAAAACTCTGTATTAGCTAGTAGTTATTGATTTGATCAGACTAAAAATTATTGCTACATATGCTATGCACTCGATAGTTTTATGAGAACAAGGTTTAGTAGCTAAACCAAAATATTCTGTTTGCAATATTTTGCTGAAGTAACTTCACATCTATTATAACGTTTCGTCATATCATCACTATGCGTCCTAGCTTGAAATTATCTCGTCGTAAGGCTATCTATCTATCCCTTGGTGGACTTGGGTTTGCGATGGCATCCTGCGCTCCACAGACTCCAGCTCCAACCTCAACTGCCCCTGTTGCAAGTAGTCCAAGCGCCACTGCCACCAGTGCTTCCCCCTCGGCTTCTGCTTCTGCACAATTGGCTGGAGGCAAAGCTATCACCCTGAGTGGTGCAGGTGCATCATTCCCCGCTCCCCTATACCAGCGTTGGTTTGCCGATTTCAACAAAAAATATTCCAACATCCAAATTAGCTACCAATCAGTTGGTAGTGGCGCAGGTGTAAAGCAATTTATTGCTAGTACTGTAGACTTTGGTGCTAGCGACACTGCGATGAAAGAAGATGAAATTGCTAAGGTTACTAAAGGTGCTGTGCTTATACCTGTAACCGCAGGTAGCATTGTTGTTGCTTACAACCTACCCGATGTTAAAGAACTTAAGCTTAGTCGCGAAGTATATGCCAATATCTTTTTAGGCAAAATCACCAAGTGGAATGATCCTGCGATCGCTAAGTTAAATGATGGAGTCAAGCTTCCTGACCAAGCGATCTCTGTAGTATATCGTTCCGATGGAAGTGGTACTACTGGCGTATTTACCAAGCATTTGAGTGCTGCTAGTGCAGACTGGAAGAGCGGTCCTGGTGAAGGCAAATCAGTTCAATGGCCCACAGGAACTGGTGCAAAGGGTAATGAAGGCGTAGCCGCTCAGATCCAACAAACTGCTGGAGCGATTGGCTATATTGAATATGGCTATGCCGTACAAAATAAAATCTCCTTTGCCACCATTGAGAACAAAGCTGGTAAGTATGTCAAGGCAAGTCCTGAGAGCGGATCTAAATCTCTTGCATCCATCGAGCTACCTGCAAGTTTAATTGCATTTGAGGCAGATCCTAAGGGTGACGACGCTTACCCAATTGTTTCCTACACTTGGTTGCTACTTTACAAAAAGTATGACGACCCTGCTAAGGCTGAGACAATCAAGGCTATGTTGGAATGGGCTATCTCAGATGGTCAAAAGGTGTCCTCTGAGTTAGGCTACATCCCGCTTCCTGCTGAAGTAGTTGCAAAGGTTAAACCTGCGATCGCTTCTATTTCTTAATTCTTAAGTTTCCCGTTTTGCTGCGATAGGGCTAAGTTTCGAGGTGCAAATCTCAAACTTGCCCTTTTTGCATAGTTTTTTGTATCGTTTATCCTCAAGATTTACATAATGAGTTTTGAACCTTTAGAACCTGAAATCAGCCTGCCACAGCGTTCTGGCATAGCACAAAAACTTGATCAAGGCTTTGTCTGGTTAACCAGAATTTTCGGTATTGGTGTAGCTGTCATCTTAATCGCGATGGTGATTAAAGTTGCGATCGATGCTCTACCTGCAATTAATAAATATGGTCTGGGCTTCTTAGTATCTAGTGACTGGGATGTTACAAGAGATGCTTTTGGTGTTTTACCTCAAATATATGGAACTGTAGTTAGCTCTTTTATTGCTCTTTTGATTTCCGTCCCAGTGGGAATCGGTGTAGCAGTTTTTCTAAGTGAAGATTTTGAATTTTTGCCCAAAAAGGTTCAAGAAATACTCGTATTTTTAGTTGAACTCTTAGCTGCCATCCCTAGTGTTGTCTATGGTCTATGGGGTATCTTCGTCTTAATTCCCCTGATTAAGCCCATTGGTGATTTTCTTTTCACAAATTTTAAATGGTTCCCATTATTTAGTACTCCTCTCAGCGGTACAGGAATGCTTCCTGCATCAGTAGTTTTGGCAATTATGATTTTGCCCACAATTGCTGCAATCTCCCGTGAAGCTCTAATCGCCGTTCCCATAGATTTACGTCAAGCATCTATGGGTTTAGGTGCGACCAGATGGGAAACAATTCTTAAAATCATACTACCTGCTGCTTTCTCAGGCATTGTCGGCGCGGTTATGTTAGCACTGGGTAGAGCAATGGGCGAAACTATGGCAGTAACCATGCTGATTGGCAACTCTTCTAAAATTAACTTCTCAGTTTTGGCTCCTTCTAATTCGATCGCTGCAAAGTTAGCTAACGAGTTTGCAGAAGCAGATGGTTTTCAGATTTCAGCATTGATGTATGCGGCATTAGTTTTATTTGGACTAACCCTATTGGTAAATATTTTGGCTGAATTACTAATCATGCGCGTACAAAAAATCAAGTAAAAGCGCTACTAGTTTTTATTAGTGTTTGAAAATTTCCCATAATTCTCGTAATAACAAATCTATTGATTTTCCTTTTTTATGACATCTGAACCTCAAAATCTAACTCCAAGCATGATCCCGATGGGAAGCTTAGAGAAAAGTTCTTCTTCTCCAAGAACACTTTTTGGAAATCTGATGACAGTACTTACGGTCATCGCCGCATCTTTAGCGCTGATACCCCTCGTAGCTGTATTAACCTATGTAATTTTTAAAGGTGCAAGTCGTATAGACTTAGGAGTCTTCACCCAACTTCCTCCAGCCCCCGGTATTGCTGGTGGTGGATTTGCCAATGCGATTATTGGAACTTTAGTCATGGTGGGAATTGCTGCCTTAATTAGCGTTCCCTTTGGGATTATGGCGGCAATTTTTGTATCAGAATTTGGTGGTAAGAAACCAATTGTTTTTTGGATTCGCTTTGCTACTAACGTCTTAAGCGGCGTACCATCAATTGTTGTCGGCGTATTTACTTACGGAATTATCGTCATTAAGGGGAATTTCTCGTTGGGTGTTGGTTTCTCTGCCTTTGCAGGGGGCGTAGCTTTATCCGTACTGATGTTGCCGATTATTGTGCGTACTAGCGAAGAAAGTCTAAAGCTAGTGCCTCAAGAGATTCGTCAAGCAGCAGTAGGTATTGGTGCAACTAACTTTCAGACTGTATTTTTTGTGGTGTTGCCAGCAGCTTTACCTGCGATCATCACAGGGGCAATGCTTGCTGTAGCTAGAGCCGCAGGTGAAACTGCTCCCCTCATCTTTACCGCTTTATTTAATCAATACTGGTCAAATGGCATTTTTGAGAAAACTGCATCCCTAGGAGTGCTTGTATATAACTTCTCAATTGTTCCCGGTGGTCCCCAGTTTATCAACCAACAACAGCTTGCTTGGGCAGGTTCTCTAGTGTTGGTTGTCATGATTTTGACTACTAGTATTCTTTCGCGCTTGGCAACTGGCAAAAGAACCTATTAATTCTTCCTTCGCTATTTTATGGTTTAGTTACTTGCCATTGTGTAACAGGTCGCATCGGTTTCCAACCTAAAAAAGAACCGATCGCTTCGGCACGACTGATCGAGATTTGCGTAAGCGTGCCGCCATATTTTTGCTGCCATTGAAATAATTTTTGCTCTCCCTCAAGGGTGACAACGTTAGCAACTAAGCGTCCTTGCGATCGCAAATTTTCCCAGCAAGTATCAAATAAATTAGGAATAGTTGCACCACCACCGATAAAGATTGCGTCAGGTGTGGGTAAACCCTGCAAAACTTCGGGAGCTTTACCCTCAATAATTTTGAGATTGGGCGTACCAAGAGCGATCGCATTTTCAGCGATGAAATGGGTGCGGGACTTTTCGATCGCGATTGCTTGACAACGGGGATGACTTCGCATCCATTCAATGCCAATGGAACCGCAACCCGCCCCGACATCCCAAAGTAATTCGCCAGCATTGGGGGCAAGGGTAGATAGGGTAATTGCTCTGACCTCGCGTTTAGTTAGCTGTCCATCATGACAAAAAGCATCATCGGGAAGTCCTACCATCCGCGATAGAATTTTTGCTTCAAGATTGGGAATACATTCCACAGCGATCACATTGAGGTCGGCAAATTCAGGAAAGTTTTGAAATTGATTAGCGACATTAGAAATAATGCGTTCTTTCGTGCCGTTGAGATGTTCTAAGACTGTAATTTTGCTATTACTGAAATGGCGATCGCAGAGCATATTTGCCACAGTCTGCGGTGTTTCTTTTCCCGAACTCAAGATTAGCAGTTTAGCATTTGGATAAATATAGGACTGTAAAAGCGAAGCAGGACGACCACATAGGCTTAGAGTTTCCACTTCATTTAATGACCAACCTAATCGCGCACAAATCAAGCTAAAAGTAGAGGGGGAAGGAATAATAGCGATTTCTTCAATGGGAATTCTTTTTAGTAAAGTTGTACCAATGCCAAACCAAAGCGGATCGCCACTAGCTAAAACACATACGGATTTACCTCGTAAATCAATAATTTGCTGAATGCTTGACTCAATCGGAGATGTCCAAACTATGCGCGATCGCTGATCCTCTGGCAATTCTGACAACATCGCTAAATGGCGATCGCCGCCCACTAAAACTTCGGCATGATCAATTTGCGATCGGGCGGCTGAGCTTAGTCCCCCTAAACCATCCTCACCAATACCAATTACCGTAAGCCATTTTTTACAAGTCATGTGAATTACAGGGTTACTTCCTATCCCTCTGAGATTGCCCATTATTGAGATTGGGAATAATTTCGTTCTAAGTAGATGAGCATAAATAAACCTAAAACCAGAGATTGTTCCGCCCGCTACGCGAGCGGAACAATCTTTTCGGTTTTCAGTTTAATTATGCTCATCTACTTAAAACTATAGGGCTGACACAATACTGACGAAATTTACTTACAAGCAATTTCCGATCAAACGAACCACAAGAAAAATTTTAAAAACGTTGCTTCGCAACGTTTTTAAAATTTTTCTTGGTTTGGTTTTGAGCGCAAAGCGCTGTAGTTTGAGTAGAGATGTCATAATTGCTAGCGCTTCAACTGTCAACAAGTATAACTATCCTAAATCAAATGGTATACTTGCATATTTGACTAGCGCTTGAGCATCCCAGTGTTCCTATGGGCTATGAGCCTCTCCATCACAAATACCGTCCGCAGATCTTTGCCGACCTCGTTGGGCAAGAAGCGATCGCGCATACCCTTACCAATGCCTTAAATACTAAGCGCATCGCTCCCGCCTACTTATTTACAGGGGCAAGGGGGACTGGCAAAACATCGAGTGCGCGGATCATGGCAAAATCGCTCAATTGCCTAAGCTCTGATAGTCCCACCCCTCACCCCTGCGGCAAGTGTGAGCTATGTCATAGTATCGCCAATGGCAATGCCCTAGATATTACCGAAATTGACGCAGCAAGTAATACAGGTGTCGATAATATTCGAGAATTAATCGAACGTGCCCAGTTTGCGCCAGTTAAGGCTCGGTTTAAGGTTTATATCATTGACGAATGCCATATGTTGAGTACGGCAGCGTTTAACGCTTTGCTCAAAACCTTAGAAGAACCACCTGATCGCGTTACCTTTATCCTCGCCACAACTGACCCACAGCGCGTATTACCGACGATTATTTCTCGCTGTCAGCGTTTTGACTTTCGGCGGATTCCCCTTGATTCGATGGTCAAGCATTTAGGGAAGATCTCTGCCAATGAGAATATTAATATTCATATTGAAGCTCTCACTCTCGTTGCCCAAATCGCACAGGGAGGACTGCGGGATGCGGAATCTCTACTTGATCAGTTGAGTCTTTTAGATGGAGAGATTACCGTTGAGGCGGTTTGGGATTTGGTGGGTTCTGTGCCAGAACAGGATTTGCTGTCATTAATTGAGGCGATCGCCACGGATCATTCCACACAATTGATTGACTATGTGCGGCGGATTATGGATCGAGGTCGCGAGCCTTTGATCGTGTTGCAGAACTTGGCGAATGTCTATCGGGATTTATTAATCGCGAAAACCGCTAGCGATCGCAGTGATTTAGTAGCAATGACCAGTTCAGGATGGGAACGCCTAGTACAGCTAGCTCAGACCTTGCCAACCCCAAATATCTTGCTTGGTCAACAGCATTTGCGATCAGCTGAGCTGCAAATTCGTAATTCCACGCAACCGCGTTTGTGGTTGGAAGTGACTTTGATGGGTTTATTACCTTCAGCGCAAGCTGCGATCGCGCCATCTCATCCGTTATCAAACACATTTACACCTCAGGCTAATCCTCCCCGTAATATTAGCGCACAACCTATCGCTCAACCACCTAAACAGAATCCTATTCCCCAATCATCATCTACCCCAAAGCAAGATTTACCATCTATTGCACCAGAGCAGATTTCCAATTCCCAAATCGAACAGCCCGTTACAAAAATTAGCCCTGAAACATCTATCCCTACTTCTATCTCTTTGCCAAATGCCGAAACCCCAATTTCTTCTCCAAATGACGATCTAAATGATTTTGCTTCAGTGGGATATGACCTTGATCAACTATGGCAAAACCTTTTACCCATGTTGCCATCACCAACGAGAGCAATTTTTGTGCAAATGGAAGCTCGCTTCTTAGAAGTTGATACCAATAGCGTCAAAATAGGCTTAGGTGGAAAGCGTGATGAAACTACTAAAAATATTGCTGTTCAAAAGCGTCCTGAACTAGAAAATGCTTGCTCTCAATTGCTGAAACGCACGATTAAGGTGATGTTTAAGTTTGTTGCATCTCCTTCTCAATCAGAACAAACACAGGTACAGGTTCCTGCGCCTTTACCCCACTCACCAGCGATCGCACCTCCCCCGCCAAGCCAAAATTCACAAGTACCATCCACCCATCCAGTCATTCAGACTACTACAGCGATCGCTCCACCAATACCGTCGGTAAATTCATCTACAAATCAAGTGGAGCCTCCTGTGCCGACACAACCCAGAGGATATGTCGTTTTATCGGAAGAAGAGAGGATTGTGAGGAATATGGCAGAGTTCTTTAATGGGCAGATTATCGATCTTGATGAAGAAACAAACGATCAATTGAGTTCAGAACAAGTTAATTAAAAAATGAAATGCAGCGCCAAGCGCCGCATTTCATTAGATCAAAGTAGCAGGGATTTTTATATTTTCTTCCCATTTGCGAGGTGGGCTAGCGCGACGGATATTCCGCCAGATTTGCGTTGCCGCTAAAGTACCATCCGCCACAGCGATCGAAACTTGGTTCAAACCTCTCTTTAAATCACCAAGGGCAAAAATGCGATCGTGGCTAGTCTTGCACATATCATTAGTGACAAGATTCTGCCCGTCATATTCCAACCCTTCAATTCCTTTGAGATATTGATTGTGGTAAATCGAACCCATACCTACTAAGCCAGTGGTCGCTTCCACAATTGTGCCGTCGGTAAGTTCTACACCACTGAGTTGATGATTTTCACCGTGGAATTTAGCGATCGGGGCTTCGTACAATGGATAGCCATGTTCGGCAAGCTTCTGTTTTGTTTTATCGCTGACTTCACATAATCCATGAGTTAGCACAGAAATATAGGGAGTGAACCAATTCAACACAAAGGCAGCACCAATCTGTCCTTCTGTATTTGCAATCAAAACTGCTTTTTGATCCCACATATCAAAACCATCGCAGATCATGCAGACATGAAGCGTATAGCCTGCATAATCATAGACATTTTGCATATCTTCTAATTGAGGCAAATTGTCGATAATTCCTGAAGCAGCAATCAAATACTTACTACGGAATATGGGATAAATACTGTTGGTTTTGCCAACTTTTACTTTCACCGCAAAGGTTTCGCCTTCATCAATGACTTCTTCGACATAGCCGCGTAAATGATCGGCTCCCCAATCAACAGCCGTTTTTGTACCGTGATTTAAAATGTCGCGCCCTGGGGTGGTGGGGTCAAGTCCGACATAATTGCGCAAATCTTGCATCCATAGCGATCGCCCTTTGCCCTTTTCGACAATCAGGCACTTTAGACCATAGCGAGCAAGATAGATTGCTGCCGATAGTCCACCCATGCCACCACCAACTACGATCGCATCGTAGACAGTATCAAGGCGCTCGTTTAGATTTTTGCTAGATAGTTTCATAGCCACCCCATTTTAAAATTACATCGATGATAGAGAAGTGTGCTTTGCACACTTCTCTTGTGTTGTTAATTTAAAGTGTGCTTCGCAGACTTTAAATTAACCTTCAAATGCTAAGCGAGGAGCAGAAACACCAGCAGGTGCAGCACCCTTCAAGTAAGCCAACATGGTGTCAGCGTCAGAGACTTCAAAAGGATCGGTTGGGCAGTTATCAGAGAAACCAGGCTCAACGAAGATCTTCTCAATCTTGCTATCGTTTACGAACATGGAATAGCGCCAAGAGCGAAGACCGAAACCAATGTTGGACTTGTCAACCAACATACCCATCTTGCGGGTAAATTCACCAGCACCATCGGGTAGCAAGAATACATTCTTAGCTCCGATTTCTTTGCCCCACTTGAACATTACGAAAGCATCGTTAACAGATACACAAATAACTGCATCAACACCTAGCGCTTTGAATTCATCATAAAGCTCTTCATAGCGAGGTAAGTGGTTGGAGGAGCAGGTAGGAGTAAATGCACCAGGGAGAGAGAAAACTACTACTTTTTTACCAGCAAAAAGATCTTCAGTGGTTTTGTCTTCCCAACGATAAGGATTAGGACCACCTACGGACTCATCACGTACACGAGTCTTAAATACAACGCTTGGTACGGTTTCGATAACTGCCATATTTTTCTCTAAAGTAAATGCTTTATCTGAACAAAGTTAAGAATAATTCTTATTTAGAAATTAGTCAATAGCCATAACCAATTAATTCTTTGAAAAATATTAATAAATTTGTGATTCCTAGATAGAGATGCTATATTAGCTAGTCAAATAATTACACAAGCCATTTACGACAATTCATGGGAGTTCACTTAACTCTTGTGAATTTACATATGTGGATCAAAAAATAGCCCCAATAAGGTTTTGAGTCTCAAAGGATAGAACGTCTATTTCTTGAATCAATTTTGAATTGCTATTATTTGGGACATTTTTGAAGATTGATCGCTAAATTTTCCTAGGTTTTAAGATGGCAACTTGAGTCGGTAGAAGCTTAGTTAGAGGATTTAGTGAAACTCAGGAGGAAGTTTATATGCAAAAGCAAGCGGATCGAGTAGTACAAATTTTGAAATCTAAGGGGTTGCGGGTCACACCACAACGCTTTGCCGTTTATGCAAACTTACTCGATCGCCAAGATCACCCCACTGCTGAGCAAATCTTGAACGATCTCAACCAAAACGCCCCTACTTCATCACAGGCAACGGTCTATCTGTCGTTGCAGACTTTGCGAGATGCAGGACTCGTTCGCGAAGTCTTATTGGAACAAGGTGTATGTCGCTATGATGCCAATGTTGAACCTCATCACCATTTCCGATGCAAATGCTGTGGCGAAATTGAAGATATTGAATGGTCAGCTTTTTCAGGGCTAGGATTTAATCAAATTCGTGCAGGTTTAAAAGTAGATAACTACGAAGTGACCGTTAGCGGTATCTGCGATCGCTGCAACCAATAACTTCATAAAAAATGAGTGCGTTACGCACTCATTTTTTTAATCTTCTGAGTTTAAATCACCCATAAATCCCTCAGAACGGATATCATCGGGCGTAATTAATCTTCCTTGATTAGAAGTATCATCTTCATCATCACTAAAGCTTTCTAAATCGCGAATCGGTTGATTATTGCTGTGGATTTTTTCTTGATAGGGATCTGAACGCCTTTGACGACGCGGACGACCCAAAGATTTTAAACCTGCCTTAATACCAGCAAATGCACTTTTAGTAGCGATCGTGGCACTAGAGGCACTCTGGCGTACACCTTTAATCCCATCATTAACCTGCTTAACTGCCTCACCTGCGCTTTTTGCGCCTTGGTTTAGTTCATCACTTAACTCACTTAGCTCTAAACCAGTCATCCGAATGGCTTCAAGGGTGGCAGGTAGTTCTCTAGTCAAGGTGTCTGCTAAGCGAACTACGCTATTAGCAGCTTTTCCTAACTCTTGGAATGTAGGAATTGCCGTGAGCAGAAGAATTGTCAGGCAAACGACCACTAATAAAAATGATAAACCTAGTAGGAAGATAGCTTCTGACATAATTTCTTATAAGTGCTTGACTAAAGTACTTGCTCTTTAATTGTCTAATCTTCATCTTCGACTGGAATATCGTCTATTTCGATGGATGAGTTATTAGATGTATTTGCTATCGATAGAATTAATTCATCTTGGAGTTTGCGGCTAGCCTCCTGTCCAGTAGCGATCGCCTCTTGCAATCTTATCAGAGCCTCATCAATAGTACGTTGAGCCTGCACAGTCAAGCGATCAGCTTGATATTGCACATTTGCACTGACTTCCTCCGCTAGCTTGGGTAGCTCTTTAGCTGAACGCTTTAGAACCTGACGAGTTTCTTTACCTGAGCGGGGCGCAAATAAAATACCTACTGCTGCACCGATTACAGTACCCACAATTACTCCACCAAAAAATTTACCTGCGCCGTTTGACATTATGCTTACTCCCTGACGATCTGCTGCCTGACGACCTATTACTTGATTTGTTGTTTAAGGAGTTTGACGAACCTTTGCTAGACTTTTGCCAACGACTCCCTAAAAAGGATACACCACGTCCAAGCACAGACAATAACTTCCGAATTCTTTCCAACTGCATTTGCAGCTTCTGATACTGCTCCCGCAAAGATCCTACGCCACCACGGGCAATCTCAAGACTTGGCGAAGATACCTGCAACCCATTTTGGCAAGCTTCTGTCCAACCATCTACAGTTTTGACTGTAGCAGTGAGTGCTTTTTTTAACATCCAGACCTGCCATGCTGCCCATAGCAATCCTGCACTAAGTATTAACTGTATGGCGATCGCAATCCAAATCATTGTTTTTTAACAAGAACCCATAGAATTTTTAAGATTTGTAATGTAGAGAAAAAAGTACAACAGGTTAAATTTTTTCAACTTGATTTGTTTTTACTGATTTTTTGACTGGTTTTATTTATAGCAATTTTTAATTCTATGAGGAGTATATAGTAATCCTATCGAAGTGGCGATCATTGATCTACCTACCACAGAGACTAATAAGTCTTTATACCTCCGACCTGCTAGCGCTCCCGATGTTATCTAATTTCGATAAAAAGGGTAGAATATGGAGTAGATTTTGCCTAATCTAAATTCAGTTTCAGCAAGTGACAGAATATGTCAGCAAAAGCCATGAATCTGAAAAAGGAACTCAAAATTTATTAAACACGTCTCACAATATATAAATAGGTTATATTGGCAATTGATTGAGATGCACACAACAAAGTTGTCTAACAGTTCAGTGACTCTTCTACACCCACACCCCTATCTGATCGTTCATGCAGATGAGGGGCAACAAATGATCCCACTTATCAACGCAGATTTTTGGACAATTGGGAGGGGCTATGATAACTCAATTGTATTAACAGATAAATGGGTATCGCGCTATCACGCCACGTTACAGATCGTTGGCGCGTCCAAAAATGATGGCTTTGACTCGTCGATGCGGGGCGAAGCTAAACCTCGCAATACTAATAATGAGTCAGGTAGCTTTTATCTAGTAGATTTTGGTAGTCGTAATGGCTCGTTTATGCGTGGACAGAGAATTACCTTCCCAATTTTGCTAAAAAGTGGCGATCGCATGACCATTGGCAAAACTGATATTGATTTCTTCTCTCCTCACAAACGTGAGCCTCACCGCACACCTAGTGAGCATATGCGGTTATTCCATCAGCCCACAGCTCCTGTTTCCCGTACTACACTTACGCCTTCTGAGGAGCGTGTATTCTGGCAGGTAGTCCAAGGCTTCACCAACAAAGAAATTGGTAAGCGTTTGCAAATTAGTCCCCGCACAGTCCAAACTCACCTTAGCAGCATTATGACTAAGCTGAATTTGGAAAATCGTTCCCAAATTGTGCGCTACGCTTTTGAGCAAAGCTATCGTCCTAACGCAGATAGCGCCGCCGATAATACAGATTCAAACAATTAAAAAACTGAGAGTGCATTGCACTCTCAGTTTTTTATAACCTAGATAAATTGCCAATAAAGATTACAAAGCAATCTTTTTGTCAATTTATCTAGGTTATAAAAAAAGTACAAAGCGCTGTAATTGTTAAGAAAGCACCTATAAGCTACTTTCTACTTCTTGGGTTCAGACTAAAATATACAGGTCATCATTCTTTCGTATATTGAAACCATGCTCGATCTCAAAGTTATTTTGCCTGTCCTAACTATCGTTTTTACCATTAGCTGTCTATTTTTCGGTACTCGTAACGGCTTTTACGACACCGACAAATATCATGGTAATGGTTCTGCCCATTAAAAAATAAAGCGGTGCAAAGCACCGCTTTATTTTTTGCTAGCGTACAAAAATATGTGGTCAACATGTTAAGCTAGTCTGTCTGAAAGCTAATATCTTTAAAGAATTGGTGATCGCCATATATCCTACTCAGAGACTACTGAGAAACGGAAACCGCCTATGCAGTCGATCTGTCGAGTTCGCAAACACACTTTGCTCTCGATAAGTGGCGCAAGCCCAGAGATGGGAATAACTAGGAATGCCCAATCGTGAGGTTGGGAACTCGCTCTCTAACTCCTAAGTGCGTTGATTGTCGGGTTTAGTCACGTCCACCTCAAAACACGTTCAAGTTTTTATCATGGCACTTTTGCAAGAACGCAAGCTCGAAATTTTCGCTGAATACCAAAAGCATCCTACCGATACTGGTTCATCTGATGTTCAGGTTGCACTGCTCACCGAGCGTGTCAACCAGTTGACCACTCACCTCAAACTACATCCTAAAGACTTTTCATCTCGCCGCAGTTTGCTCAAGATCATTGGTCAACGTAAGCGTTTACTAGCTTATGTTCGTAGCCAAGATCGCGCTCATTACAAACAACTTATCCAAAGCTTGGGTGTAAGAGGCTAGTTTTTAAATAGTATTTGTGTTTCGCATGAATGCATGAATACTATTACAACTTCTTTAGCGCTAGTGAGGAACATCAAGTGAGCAAGCCAACTGAACGTATCCCTTTCGAGCCAAATAATCGTAGTAAGAAAGCAAAAGGTAAGGAACCTAAAAAGCCACCTATTGCACCTGTTACTAAAAATATAAGTAGCTCGAAACCCAACGTAAGTAACAACACAATTACAAAACCATCGCCTAAACGAAATGATCCTTTAGGAATCCCTGATGAAGTCAATCGTCGTATCGTTAGACGGGCAGCTTTATTTTGTGGTATCCCAACAAGTCTAGGACTTACTACTTTTGTTGTGAGCTACATCGTTGTGAGCAAACACATATTTGAGCTGCCAACTTCGTTAGTAGTGTTGCTAAGTATGTTGTTTTTAGGATTGGGAGTAGTCGGTCTAAGCTACGGTGCTATTTCGGCTTCTTGGGATGAAGGTCGTGTTGGTAGCTGGTGGGGCGGCGAAGAGTTCAAGAAAAACTTTGGCTATTTACAAGAGGCTTGGAAGTCTCAAAAGAAAACTCCTCAGCAATCTAACAATAAATAAACAAAAAGCCGCATGAGGCGACTTTTTGTTTATCAGGCTTTGAGAAGAGGGTTTGCTACGCAAACCCTCTTCTCAAAGCCAAAAGTAAAAGCCTTGCGTAGCAAGGCTTTTACTTTTGGCTCTTAAAATTTGCCAGCTTAACTCTAACTGGCTTTATTTATTTAACGTGAGTTCGGGATAATTTGAAATGGTCTTTGAGAGAGGGTTTGCGATGCAAACCCTCTCTCAAAGACCAAAAGTAAAACCCTTGCTTAGCAAGGGTTTTACTTTTGGTCTTTTAAAATTTGCCAGCCTAACCCGAACTGACGTTATTTAAGAAGCTTTTGTAGAATTGTCTCGTGATCTAAACCATCGGAAAGGAAAGACTCAACAATTTGGAGCCTTTCGGGTAACCCAATGATGTATATATTGTTGCTAGCCCCTAGAGATTCACAGGCTGTTTGAACTGCCAATATTTCGCGACCTGTTAAACGGCTAAAGAATGAAGTGAGAATGCCTGCTTCTAAATATCCTGTTGGCAACTTATTTCCTTCAATTTTGCGAACATAGGGAGAATTGGAGGTTTTAACAAAAATGAATCCTTGAGCTTGATACTGGGGATCGAACTCAAAGATTCCCCACCCGTGAGTTTTCCAACATTCTTTTAAACTTTGAATGAAGGTGATCATATCCATTTCAGCTAATGTCTGACAGTAGTATTCTTCAAGGGATTCAGTAAACCTTGTATAAAAATTCTTACCCCACCATTTGCCGCAATTAAATAGAACTAGTCTAGATGCTTGTCCTGTTTCCTTTGCTAGCCCTGAATATAACGAAGCAATTAAAGTGTCAGGAACTGCTAATAGGCGATCGCCACGACGATTTTCTAGGATTCCTATTTCTAGATCACCTTTGACATAGGCGTTATAGTCAAAAAAGTTGGCAGGTATGCGATTTTCTTTGATGAGATCGGCAACAGAAATCATAGTTAGTCTCCTAGTAAATTAGTGTGACTTGGGCAGCAGTAATTAAAGGTTGAAGTAAAGCAAGTTGTGAGGGGCTGAACTGTTGTCTCAATGTTTGATTTAGTAATTTATAGAGGGTATCATTGAGCCGACGAAGATCTCGCATCGACATAATTCCTTCCAGCCAACTGAGCAGTCTTTCCTTTAAAAAATTTTCATCATTCAACAACATCGCCATTGAGCTATATCGCAGAACGAGGACAAGATTTTTAATACCTATCTCTAGATCTTCTACGGTTACGTTCGGTAGTTCCGATGGTACTTGATCGGCAACGCTTTGCAAAATATCAATTTCGCGATCGCGGATGAGTTTATAGAGCTTGAGGCGATCAGGTAATGAACTCACATAGCTTTCCATCAGTCCCAGCTCATCCGATGCAAGATACCGATCCTGCGCTTGGTTAATTAGTTCTTGAATCTTCGGAATCATAGTTCTTACAATGAGAATTATTGAGATTTTAGTTTCTTCAACAAGGTAGGTAGCTACAGGTAGATGTTAAGCCCTATCTACATAGCGACTATTGGCAAATATTTCAACTTATACATTTGAACTGTTTAGCTTGCCATTAGTTTGTCACTATTTATCTAAATTAACTGCCTTAAATTGCCTTGATTTTCCCAATATTCATTTTTAAAAGAATTTGGAAATATCGTCCAGAAAATTTTCTAGGGTTTCGCTATTCTCATCAATAGCGTTGTTAGTTTCAGGTTGATTTACTGTTGCCGCAATTTCAGGCACACCATTCCAAGCGATCGCTCGAAAATATTGTCGCACGGGCATTAAGAAGCTCAAGGTCGCATAGCTGCTGCCATTAGAAGCATTGACAACCACTGGAGCGATCACTTGATTTTCCCAATTTACATTCTGCCAAAAACTGCGTAATGGTTGTAAGCGCCAATCTGAAGTACTCATTTGAGAAATTCTCCATTGCGTAAACGCCCCTCGATGTCACGAGTGGTAGCACCTTCATTGAGCCAGAATGATGCAGCATCAATGCGGTTTTTACCACCAAGAAGGAATTTGCAATAGTTTTCACCCATCGAATAGCATTGAATCTCAATGCACTCTAGTTCTTTGTTAACTAGATGGGTAAAAAATCCTGAGAACAAACCTGCATACAGGTGACAGACAGGTTTACCGACATCACCAAGACTACGGGCTACGGCGGAGTCAAATACGCTAATAAACATGAAGCCCTGCTTGCGATCGCTCATATCTACTTGCCAGCGTCCCCAACCCTGCGAGGTGAATGGCCACCACCATGTTTCTAACAAAAAAGGTAGATTCGTTTGACGGATGCTACGACCAAAATCCTTCTCAAACCATTTTGTAAAAAATAGTGCATCTTGCAAGCCCCATTCACAGCCAATCGAGTACATAACTGCTGCTGAGGCATCGCCCACCTCATCTTCTAATCCTTCTTGAAGACCAATAATAAAGTCTTCACTCGTGAAAATATTTCTGAGTCCGTTCCAATCCTCAATGATGCCTTTTTCCAGACTGGGCTGAAAAAAATCTTGCAAACTGTAATGATTATTTTTTCGTTTGGATGCAGCACTATTGGGACGATCTACAGCAACAGTCATAATTTAATACTCCTAAATCCAAAAAATTTTAGTAGCTTAACTAGTAGCTAATGGGTGGAAGCTTGGGAAATTGATTGAGCGCTGCGATTATTTTTACTCAAAAATATCAGCACGTTTAGTGTTTGCCAATTGTTCACCAACACTAAAGTTAGTATTTTCTAATTGACGCACAACCGATCTCGTAATTAGTTGTCCGACTTCTACTAGCGTCTGACCTGTGATCGGACTAAGTAGTGGTTTTTCACAGCGTCGTCCAATCAGCGCCTCAATGTCTTGAATAGATTGAACATACATACCCACAGGCAGTTCAACGACAATTCCTTCACCCATGACCTTTGCTTGGCAAGCAAGTCGTGAGTTCGGCTTACAGGTAGTAATAACTTCTAAAGTACGTTGCTCGCGTTTACCCATTGGGCTAAGTGACGACATACCCTCTTGGATATAAACGTGACAGGTTGCACACATGCCACGTCCACCGCATTCTTTTAAAATATTTAGCTCATCCCCCATTAATCCAGATAGCAATGCACCATTTGTTGCAATATCTGCTGTCTGAGCAATAGGCTCAATTCTTACACGCTTAGCCATTTTTTAGCTTGCCTCTGCGATGGTTCCCCTTAATAATAAAAGTTAGTTTAACTCATTTAAGGTGTATACGTAGAGTACTTACCGCCAAATTGCTTAGAATTGTTAAGCATAGTTAAGTTTGTTTTTTCGGTTTGCTAAATATTTTGCTGGCTAAAGCCTCAATACCAATCGTAAGCAACATCAGTTCGGGTTAAGCGGACAAATTTTACAAGCTCAAAAGTAAACGCCTTGCTAAGCAAGGCGTTTACTTTTGAGCTTGGAGACAGGAGTTGCCTAGCAACCCCTGTCTCCAAGACAGTTTCAAATTATGATTCTTATAGCAGAATTGCTTTTTGGCGACTATCTAAACAGTCTTGCTCCAACATTTGATCAAAATTACGAATTACTTGTTTGCAGCGTTTGATATAAGCCTGCACCCATTCATGAATCTGATCAATCTGCTCAGTGGTACAGGCGATCGCATTTTGTTTCGGATGGGATATCTGTCCATTGCGATCAACTTCAAATTCCTTGAGCCAAGTTGAGTCTGGACGACTTGATTTCCAGTAATTGGTCACAACCACTTTGCCTAAATATTGGGTGGTAAAGTGGCTGAGTTTGTTTAAGGCTGATAAAAGTTCATCTAACTTATACTCTTGTGTGTCAGTTTTCGCTGATACTTGCTTAGTATGGTTATCAGTAGCTTTAGTGTGGTTGTTGGTAGCAGTTGCGTTATTTGGTAATGATACAGATGGTGTAGGAGGTGTTTGGGGCTTAGTTGTGCTCGGATTAGTTACATTTGCCTGAGCTTGTGCATTTGTGCTTGAAGTTGGATTGGATATTGTATTAGTTGGTTGCCGACTTGAGTTTCTTGGATCAGGTGCTGCATTACTAGACGGATTTACAAATTTTTCTGGCTGAGGATTTGCAACGGGATTAGTGAAACTACGGTTTTTAGATTGATCTGTTACTGGGGCTGTTGCTTTAGCATTATTGGCATTCCAGTCCGAATTGGGCAAAGAATGCTGGGTCACCGAACCTAATAAAAGCTTAAAGTATGCAACTGTGTTGTATGTATCTGTCTCGATCAAATACTTGATTTTGGTGATGCCCCGCCTATAGTCAACTAATTCTAGAGCGCTATCTGTAAGTACTAGTAACACTAGCCCATGAGTCAGCTTATAAATAAACACAACATGACCAGTGAAGTGAAATTCAAAAGACTCAAATCCTTCTGGTACGTTTTCGACAACTTGCAGCACTCCTTGACCTAATGCTTGCTTTGTCCTATCTAATACGGAGTCTAATCCGTAGAAATATGGGCGCATACGGCGGTTTGTGAGGGCAATCCCCACAACTCCTGCCAAATTCAAAAAATCTTGAATAACCTCCCGACTCATCTTTTCTCACGCTGCTTCTATGATCGACATACCGTTCACCCTAGACCAATTACGAATTCTCAAGGCGATCGCTGCTGAAGGTAGCTTTAAACGCGCCGCCGATAGCCTTTATGTATCCCAACCCGCCGTTAGCTTGCAAGTCCAACATCTAGAACGACAGCTAGATGTACCTTTGTTTGATCGCGGGGGCCGAAGAGCACAGTTGACGGAGGCAGGACAGTTGCTACTTTCCTATGGCGATCGCATTTTAAGCCTTTGTCAGGAAACTTGCCGCGCCATTGATGATTTACAAAATCTCAACGGTGGGACTCTCATTATAGGTGCTAGTCAAACGACTGGAACCTATCTAATGCCGCAGATGATTGGCTTATTTCGCAAGAAATACCCTGAAGTCTCGGTACAACTCCATGTTCATTCTACAAGGCGAACGGCATGGAGTGTTGCGAATGGACAGGTAGACTTGGCAATTATTGGGGGTGAAATTCCTGTTGATTTGTTGGATTCTTTAGAGATTACACCCTACGCTGAAGATGAGCTAGCGCTAATTCTACCAACTTCTCATCAATTGGCACAGGTGGAAGCCTTGCCAATTGATGAGCTTTATAAGATGCAATTTATTACCCTTGATTCACAATCGACCATTCGTAAAGCAATTGATCGTGTCTTACTAGATAGTGGGGTTGATCCAAGGCAGCTAGAGATCGTGATGGAGCTAAATTCGATCGAGGCGATTAAAAATGCGGTGCAGGCAGGTTTGGGAGCAGCATTTTTGTCGGTAACTGCGATCGAAAAAGAGCTGCAAATGGGGGCTTTAAAGCAAATGCGGATTGATGGGGTGGTCATCAAGCGGATGCTCTTACAAATTCGGAATCCAAATCGTTATCGCTCCAAGGCAACAGAAGCCTTTTGTAACGAGGTCTTGCCAATTTTTCGAGACAAGCCATAAGGGTATTCAAATTAAATTTATGTGGCGCGGCGAAACCGCGCCACATAAATTTGAATATTACTTTTTGATGGGGGCAAACCATGATGGGCGTTATGGCAATTGCGATACAATGGTACACCTGACTTAAGTTTTCACCTTCTTGCTATGAGCTACTTCCGCACTGCTATTGATGCAATGACTGGTTATGTTCCTGGGGAACAACCCAAGTCGGGGATCAAAGTTATTAAACTGAATACTAACGAAAATCCCTATCCTCCTTCGCCCAAAGCGATCGCTGCTTTGCAAACTATTGATAGTGATTCTTTAAGGCGCTATCCCGATCCCTTTGCTCATGAATTTTGTCAAGCGGTGAGTGAAGCTCTTGGTGTACCTAAGGATTGGGTAATTGTTGGTAATGGTAGCGATGATGTTTTAAATATTTTGATTAGGGCTTGTGCTGAAGGTCGCGATCGCAAGGTGGTTTATCCAATGCCAACTTACGTTCTTTACCGTACCCTAGCAGCAATGCAACCATCGGAGACTGTAGAAGTCCCTTATGGGGAAAATTTTGAATTACCCATTGATCAACTCGTTGCCGCAAATGGTGCTGTAACTTTTATTGCTTCTCCCAATAGTCCATCAGGTCACGCTGTACCTCTCGAAGATTTACGCAAATTGGCGCAACAGGTCTCAGGTATTGTGGCGATTGATGAAGCCTATGTAGATTTTGCAGAATATTCGGCTTTATCCTTGGTGCGGGAGTTTGACAATGTGATTGTATTACGCACTTTATCGAAGGGTTATTCCCTAGCAGGTTTACGTTTAGGTTTTGGTATTGCTAATCCCAAGCTTTTGTCAGGACTATTTAAGGTTAAGGATAGCTATAACATTGATGCTGTTGCGATCGCTGTGGGTACTGCTGCAATGCGCGACCAAGAATACAAAGATGCTAATGCCAATAAAGTTAAAACTTCGCGATCGCGGCTCATCCGCGATCTAAAGAATATTGGCTATACAGTTCCAATGTCTTACGGTAATTTTGTCCTCGCCACTCCTCCCAATGGCAATGCCGAAGAAATTTATTTAAAGCTTAAAGAATCTGGCATTTTAGTGCGCTATTTCAATCAAGCAGGGCTATCTGATAAATTGCGAATTACTGTTGGTACTGACGAGCAAAACCAAGCTCTATATGACCAATTGACTTTAATTGGCTAGATTAACCTTAAGCAGGATTGTGTTTGTTTATACTAATCCTCGGAATCTATGCTTGGATAACTATAAAACTATAAATTATAAAACTATAAATATTTGGGCAAAAATGGAGAATAGGAGGCTCGAACCCCTGACCTCTGCGGTGCGATCGCAGCACTCTACCAACTGAGCTAATTCCCCAATAGAGTAGATATACTAGCATATTTTAAATAACAAGGCAGTACTCAGTGCCGCCTTGTTATTTACTGACAGAAACAGGCGATCGCGACTCACCACGCATTAAAAAACGGGTTATTTGCTGCTCATATCCCGAACCATCGGGAAACTCAACCATTAGCACAGGCTTTTTAATCGTATCAGAGGGTATCTGGATCATATAGACATAATCACCATTGTGAAACTCGAAATAAGTTCCTTGATTTGGGTTATAGGTCTTAGCAGTAAGCTTTACCCCTGGAGTACCATTTTTATTCACACTGCGATAATGTCTTGGCTGTGAAGGATTCTTAATGTCAGCACAAATATACAATGAGTAGTCCTTGGTTTCTGCATAGGCAATAATTCCACCTGTCCCCTCACAGGTTGTGTCATTAGTTAACTCATCGGTCACGCCAGTAACTAAGGTTTCGGCTGTAGCTCTGTCCCCACATATACCAGTAAACAGAAAGAGCGAAAACCCTAATAATAAAGAAGTAAAAAGCTTTTGGGAAATAGTCGTCCTCGTAAATTTAAAAATATATTGATTAATTAATCGCATCTCAAAACCTCGTGATTTTGCTAATCATTTCTGTGTCTGCTCTTAGCTATTACAGAGATGCTCGTAGTCCCAGAAGGCAGCGTAACAATAATGAAAACTTTTGTAATCCGCAACTTTGCCTAAAATATGAAATAGCTCAAGCTATTGAGATTGGTCTGCTAAGTGCTCGTGCCGACCAACCACTAAAATTATCATTTAGCTAATTTGGCAAGCATTTACTATGAACTCAGGCATCACCAATAATGAATCAACATTTCAGAAAATCGTGCGGCTCTTGCGCTGGCATAAACCCGCAGGCCGACTGATTTTGATGTTGCCTGCGCTATGGGCAACGGTGGCGGCTGCCAAATCAATTCATCAATTACCTCCCTTGGATCTATTAGGTGTAGTCATCCTTGGTAGCTTGGCAACTAGCGCCGCAGGTTGTGTCATAAATGACCTCTGGGATCGTGATATCGATCCACAGGTCGATCGCACTAAAAATCGTCCCCTCGCCGAGCGATCGCTATCGATTCAAGTGGGGATCGCTGTTCTGCTAGTCTCAGGATTTTGTGCATTCTTGCTATCAACTTATTTAAACCCCCTCAGTTTTGGACTTTGTTTTGCGGCTGTACCTGTGATTGCGATTTATCCTGCCTGTAAACGCTTTTTCCCAGTACCGCAACTAGTTCTATCAATCGCATGGGGATTTACCGTATTGATTCCTTGGAGTGCTGTTACAGGTGGACTGGATCGCTATGCTTGGGAATTATGGCTAGCGGTAATTGCATGGACGATGGGCTTTGACACAATTTACGCCATGAGCGATCGCGAAGATGATCTCAAGGTTGGAGTTAATTCCAGTGCGCTCTTTTTTGGAAGATATGTAACATTTGCGATCGCGATATTTTTAGCGATTACCCTCGGAAGCTTGCTTTGGCTAGGATGGGAGGTACAACTCGGTTACACACACTACTTTGCTTGCTTGACGGCAGGAGTAATATGGATATGGCAATTTAACAGACTAAGCCAAGCAGAAATTCCTACCGAGTTATACCAAAAAGCGTTTGGTCAAAATGTATGGATCGGCTTTATCATATTGGCGGGAATGATTCCATCCACTCTAGGGATTATTGGCTAACTCTCTGAACTGTTGCAAAGCTATTGCAATGTGAGTTTCCTACTCCTGACGTATGATGGCTAGCAAGCCTTAAGTCTGTTAGGATCTAGATTAAAGATAGTAAAAGTGAAAAAATACATGAGCAATATTAAAGAAAAAATTCTAGAAGAAGTCCAACAAGCCAGAGAAACCTGCGAAGTTAGCGGTACTGGTTCTAAAGAATGTGCTGCTGCTTGGGATGCAGTAGAAGAGTTACAAGCTGAAGCATCGCATCAAAAGCAAGATAAGCCTAAAAACTCCCTTGAAATTTATTGCGATGACAATCCTGAAGCTGCTGAATGCCGTTTGTACGAAGATTAATCATCTAAACCTATACACAAGGATATGCTCAACGCATGTCTTGTCAAATTTTGCAAAAGAGAGGCAGCGCCAAGCGTTGCCTCTCTTTTGTTGAGTGTACATGCTTTGCATTTGAAACGAGCTTTGAGAAATTTTAAAAGCCTAAAAGTAAAAGCCTTGCTAGGCAAGGCTTTTACTTTTAGGCTTTTAAAATTTGCCAGCTTAACCCGAACTGACGTTAATTGAACGTCAGTTCGACGAAGGCGGAAAATGGGAAAAATCGCTTATCGATTTTTACCATTTTCCGCCATTTGCGCGGCGCTTCGCGCCGCGTAAATGGCGTTATCGAACTCACGTTAATTGAATAGTGGTGCAGCAAAGCAACACCACTATTTGAGGTTTTAACACTTGCATTGTGTTATTACGCTAAAATTTGTCTCTAAATTCGTAAATTTGTAAATTTGTCAGTTACATTGTGAAAATTGGAAAGCCTATAGTTGAGTTAATTTGCGGTTTAATATTCTCCATACCAATGAGAAAATCGTAATAATTGCAAGACAATGATATTCAACTGATAGTCATTAGCGAAATTTGTAGCCAATCGGGAATAGGGTATGACACAACTGAGCGTTATGGAGTTGGCAAAGAAAGGTGATCCCCAAGCGATCGCTACTTTGATAAATCGATCACTAGAATCTAAAGGCATCCATGCCCAAGCGGAGATGGAAGGGGAATGCCTCAAAATTTCTTTGCAAGCACTACAGATACCGAATCAAAAAGCGGTAATGACAATTATTCAAAGGGGTATGATGATTTTGCAAGTTAAGCAAATCAAACGTGTCAAAATCTTAACCTACCGCTCTGATAATAATTACTTAGCTTGGCAACATGAGCTTTCTCTAGAACCTTCCCCTAGTAAAACATTAGCTAATTCACAAGCTGCCCACTCAGCAAATTTAGTACAAGATCAAAACGTGAATCTTGTCAGTAATCCAAAAGGGGTTATCCTAGTACAGAAGTTGTCGCAAATTCAGCAAAACTTGCAAGAATATCAAGACATTATTGTGCGATTTACCGATGAGCATGTTGGCACTGTCCGATGCTTAACTACGCTCACGGAATTAATCCAAGTAATTAGCAAACCTAGCTTTTTGTTTGCAGCAGTTGCCTCCAATCCCAATTTGCGGAGTTTACTAGATACGATCGCCGAATCTAGTAAGACCGATGAGCATGGCGATCAGGTAATTACCAATCTATCAATATTACAGCCAGGGCAACAATGGCAAAAAGCCAAAATTAGGCTTGTTACCAAAATCTTTTTAGAACCTGCTCAAGATCAGGGCAGTCCAGCAACTAAACATCAAGGCATTACCCTAGACTTACAAGAAAATCCCCCTCAGCCTATAGATTATCCTGCTATAGTATCCCCTCAACCAGATCCCCCATCAATACCAATACCACAAGCGATTATTTATCCTGTTTTAGAGACATCTACACCTGATGCTAACTTAACCAGTAATTCCGAAATTACTGAATCTCCTTTAAAAACTCAAGATAATTCACAACTATCATCTGACAAAACATCAACCACAGTAGATGCATTATTTGATGACTTCCCAGAATCCGTTCCAGTTTTAGGCTCGGATTCTATCTCAGAGACAATTACAGCCAATGCATTATTTGATGATTTTGTGGACTCGGCACCAATAGCATCACCTCCAGTATCCTCATCTACTGCTCCAGAAATAAATACAGATTCTCACGGTTCCGATTCAATATTTGACGAGTTTATGGATACTCGCTCAAGTAGCAGTAATCAAGAATTTGAGATTGAGAATCTTGATAACGATTTAGGTGAAGGATTTTCTGCTGTGCAACCGACTTTAGTTCAGCAGTTTAATGATGAAACTACACCAACAGATTTAGATGATGACTTATTTAATAACTTTGGCTTTGATGAGCGCTCTACTGATGACCAATCTACTAAAGTAGATAATTCACAGGTTTTGAAATCAGATATTACAGAGTTGCAGAGTGATATCAATTCTATTAAGTCTAGAATTCCTAAACAGAATCTAGATAAATTGCTACTATTAATCGACCAAGAAGCTCTCAATGATGATGCCAAGTCTTCAATTAATGAAAAGAAAGATTCAGCGCAACAACTAGATTCAGAAAAGAAATCTTTGTCTGAAAACTCGACAAATTTGGATTTAGGCGCAATCACAATAGAACGAATCTTGGGCAATATGGATACTATTGCTCTCAGTGAGGTTAATTCCTCGGCTCCTTCTCTAGTAACTTTGGATGATTTAGAGTCTCTCGGTTTTTAGGAGAGTATTTGATAATTGGAGCTTTTTTGCAATTAAAGAATATATAGCCATTACCTCATTAAGTAAGGCGATCGCGTATCTTGATCTTTATTTGTTTGCTTACAAATATTCGTCTCTGAATGGTAGATATATTCGATTTCATCTTGTGACAAAATAAATTCTAAATATAGCTCTCCTAGCCAATCACGCATTTTACTAAGTCTAAAAAATAATCGAAACTGGGGTTCAGTTAACATCTTTTGAGTTCTCTCTAGTTGCACAGGAGTCATAGGTTTACCCCTCCCTTAAACCGACTCATATATTGTGCATCTAGTTCCCAATTCTTCCTGTGACGTGACAAGCGTATAACTAGCGATCCCTATCTCACTAAACTAGCGATCCTAATCACGAATACCTGTTATCTAGGTCACAAGTAAAACTCAAATTAAAAGGAGTGCTTTGCACTCCTTTTAATTTATTGCCACATCCAGAGAGGCATTCCACTTGTTTCCGTTTCAAATTGCAAGCGGGCGATCGCACTTTCTGAGCCATTAGGTAAAAACTTGCTCGCAAAGGTTTTAGGAGGCTTAATTGTAAACACCTTGGTATTTTTAGGATCGAGTCCTGCTAGCTCCGATGCCCAAATTCTGGCATCTTCCTCAGTGCCAAGGCGATCGACTAAACCAAGAGTAAGAGCCTGCTCACCCGTAAATACTCGTCCATCCGCAAAGGAGCGCACAGTGGCGGGGCTAAGTTTGCGACCTTCAGCAACAGTTTCCACAAATTGGTGATAGCTAGAATCAATTAATGATTGGAGGATTTCTCTCTCTTCTTCAGTGATATCTCGATCAAAGGAGAGAATATCTTTGTAGGTTCCTGATTTGATTACTTTAAAGGAAATACCAATTTTATCGAGTAATTTTTCGATGTTGTTACCGCGCAAAATTACGCCAATACTGCCTGTAATCGTTCCGGGGTTAGACACAATGTAATCTGCACCAACACCGATATATACGCCACCACTAGCGGAAATATTGCCAAAACTGGCAACTACTTTGACGTTAGACTTTTCTCTGAGACGCTTGAGAGCTGCATAGATTTCTTGAGAATCGCCAACGGTTCCCCCAGGACTGTCGATGCGAAGGAGGAGAGCAGGAAATTTGTTTTCTTCAACAAATTCAAGGGCTTCAAGAACGCGGGTTCTGGTACTTGCCCCGATCGCCCCTGTAATTTCAATGCGTGCGATTTTTTTGCGAAATTTGCGTTTTAGAAAGCCGAACATTCAGTTATAGGTCTTAAATTACTGTTTGTGTGAAGGGATAATGCCAAGCATTACCCCTTCACACTATATTAGCGATTTAGCGAAAATGGTTGATTACTCTTGATCTCAGTCATTAAATGTAGCTGAGGCTACAAAATCATTCTTTTTTGGAATGTTCTGGTTTTGATAATTGTGAAAACCTTTGATGATAAAGCGGTATCCTGAGTATATTCGTCTAAATATTTCGTAACATATAAACCGCAAATGCACGAGACTGACTTTCGTAGCAGCCTTCAGTCAGGAGGCAATTACCGTAGAATCAAGACAATCCTTGTTCTAATCATTGTTTATGGATTGACAATTGGTTTGCATTTTGCTCCTTGGTGGCGTTGGGTACTACTGGGGTTATTTGGTATTCATGCATTACGGTTAATTTTTGCGCCCCCTCTTCCTGCGATCGCTGCAAATCCTGAAATTAACCATCAAAATGAGCGATTCTCAGAACTACCATTTTTCTCTCTATTAGCTTCAGCAAAAAATGAGGAAGCGGTAATTGGTAATTTGGTGAAGAATCTCTGTCAGATCGACTATCCCAGTGATCGCTTTGAAGTGTGGATCGTTGATGACAATAGTAGCGATCGCACTCCCGAAGTTCTAGCCTTACTCAAAACCAAATATCCACAGCTAAAAATACTACGTCGTGGCGATGAGGCTCAGGGTGGAAAGTCAGGAGCATTAAACCAAGTTCTAGCCTTAACTAAGGGCGATATTATCGGTGTGTTTGATGCCGATGCTCAAGTGCCTGCTGATGTGTTGCGATCGCTAGTACCAGTATTTCACCAGTCGAAAATTGGGGCAGTACAGTTGAGAAAGGCGATCGCTAATGCGACTGACAACTGGTGGACAGCAGGACAATCGGCGGAAATGGCGTTAGATTTGTGCTTACAGGATTTGCGTGTACGTGTTGGCGGTGTCGGCGAGTTGCGCGGAAATGGTCAATTTGTACGCCGTACGGCTCTTGATGATTGTGGTGGTTGGAATGAGCAGACTATTACCGATGATCTTGATCTCACTATCCGTCTGCATCTATGCCAATGGGACATCGCCTGTCTAAATTTCCCTGCGGTGCAAGAAGAAGGAGTCTTAACTTTTAAACAACTCTGGCATCAGCGCAACCGTTGGGCAGAGGGGGGATTTCAGCGCTATCTTGACTATGGCAATCTATTGCTCAGTGGCAAAATGGGATTCTGGAAAACCTTTGATGGTTCTCTATTTTATGTTAATCAATATTTACTGACCGTAGCCTTCATCCCCGATACAATCGCCGCGATCGCCCTAAGACATAATCCGATGTTACCTCCTATTGCAGGTTTCTCGCTTGCCCTCACTGCTGTGACAATGGCTGTAGGATTACGTCGCTCCTATCGTGTTTCATGGAGTCAGGCAATCGGGCAAACGGCTTCGGCAATGATCTATATGTTGCATTGGATTCCTGTGATTGCTAGCGTCACCTTGCGGATGTGCATCCAGCCGAAACTTCTCAAATGGGTTAAGACTCAACACCAAGGTGCTGGCGATAATTTATTAGAAGACATCGAACTTCAAGAGGTAAATAATAATGCCTGATTGGATTGTCATTGGTGGTGGGATCACAGGGATAGCTCTGAGTTATGAACTGCAAAAAGCAGGATGTTCAGTATTACTCATCGAGCAGTATCAGCAACTTCAAGGCTCTAGCGGTCTTGGCTATGGCGGTATTTCCTATTGGGGCGCAACCACAGCGATCACACGTATTCTCAGTGAAGAAGGAATTTCCCGACAACGCAATTTGTCTAATGAATTGGGAATGGATACAGAGTTTAGGGAGTTAGACCTTCTATTAACTCTGGAACCTGAAGCTGATTCTCAAGCAATTTCTGCTCAATATGCCCACTGTGCGATCGCGCCGACCTTACTTGATGCCCAAGAAGCTCATGAGCGCGAACCATTACTCAATACTCAAGGAATTAGTGGCGCATTACAGTTTCCCCATGCCCATCTCAATCTCGATTGTTTTGTGAAGGGCTGTACCGCAGCTTTTCAAAGATTAGGTGGCAAGGTTATCTATGCCAAAGTTGAGAATTTGTTAATTTCAGGCGATCGTGTTACTGGGGTAAGCACTACAGAGGGAGATTTTAAGGCCGATCAGGTTTGTGTCTGTGCAGGTGGAATGTCCCGTGCTTTACTCAAAGCATCAGGAATTAACGCCAGAATTTATTTCACCCATGCCGAAGCGATCGAGACGGAACCCGTAGATCTGGAATTACGAGCTATGGTTATGCCTGCTTCGACAAAGCGTTATTCCCTAGAAGCAGCTACAACTGACGCGGAAAAGGATCAACTTTGGGATGTCAAAGGTCAAGAACTTTTGCCGCCTTCAATTGATGCGGGGGCAATTCAATTTCGCGATCGTCGTATCAGATTTGGGCAATTGAGCCGTGTTTTGACAGATCCCTACGCAGCGATCGATTCTGTTGAAAGTGAAGCAAATATTCGTGCTTCTGTAAGTCGAATTTTGCCAAAAGTCGGAGAACTAAAAGGTCAATGGCGACATTGTTTAGTTGCCTTCAGTAATGACAGCTTACCTCTCATTGGTGCAGTCAAGGAATGTGAGAATCTCCATTTATTCTCAGGATTCACTAGTCCAACTGTCTATGCTTTACCCTTGGCAAAGAGGTTTGCTGCCCATGTCACAGGTAAATATGATGAGATTATTAAGCAACTTTCTCCCAATCGCTTTTTGAACAATGGCTGAATTTGAAAGTTGCTATATAGCAATATAAGGGATAGATAGGACAAAGCAAAACCCAAATAAGTGAAGGTGGCACAAAGTGCCACCTTCACTTATTTGGGTTTTATGTCCCAAGCAACCCTTACATTGCTATAGTTATAAACTTTAAAAGAATCTACGAGGAGATAACTCAATTATATTCTGTCCGATTTTAATATCGAGATTGCCAAAGAAATCATGTCCTAACAATCCCATATTCGCTTTCGTAGCGATCGGTACAGGCATCATTTGGACTTTGAGAGAACCCAACGAAATTGATTTTACTTTGCCGATAGGAAAGCTCACTTTACTTCCGTCAGCAATATCAAACTCCTCTGAAGTGTCGGGTATAACATTCAGATTTCGTGCCATTTCTGCGGTAATTAAAGTTCTGCTTGCGCCAGTATCCAACATCATTTCATAGATACGATTACCATTAAAAGTTTTCAACAATGGGAATACCACGCATCCGCCTCTTGATGGGAATTCTGACTGTTTCATTTGTGTTCCCATTACATAAACTACTGAGATCAATACGCCGCCCTTTAGAATTAACCATAAAGCAATCTGAAGTTTGAGCATTCGCTTGATTGACAAGGTTAGATTGATTGACAAATAACTCACTAATTCCAATCAAAGAAATAACTATGAAAGTAATCGTTGCTAAATTGATTTTGGACATAATCTAAAGGGTTTTGATCGCTTACTGAATATTTTATCAGGTGTAAATAACTGATGGGTGGCACTTTGTACCACCCATCAGTTATTTAACGTGACGTGAGTTCTATAAAGACATTTGCACCTTGCAAGGCAAGGCGCAAATGCGAAAAATGGTAAAAATCGCTTAGCGATTTTTACCATTTTTCGCATTTGTCGCACTGACGTTATTTAGGATCATTGGGTGAAGCCCATCCAAGGAGGTTTGATAACCAGCCACGCTGTTGAGGTGGTGGGAGGGCTTTTTTCTGAGTAGTAGAAGGCTTGGGTTTGGGATCGCTTTTTTGATCGGGATTTGGATTGCTGAGATCTTTAATATGTTTTAGCGCCAATGGTTCTTGGGGATTAATCTGAAGCGATCGCTGCAAACTAACTTTCGCCATTTGGGGCTGATTGATGTTTTTGTAAACCACACCGAGCATCGCCAAACATTTACTATTGTCTTTATCGATTTGCGAAATATCGCGTAGTTCCTTAAGTGCGGTTTTCCAGTCATTTTGACTAATATATACTTCACAAGCTTTCAATCGAGCAGCGATTTCACCATGATCACGCACATCACTTCTGCTCTGAATTATAGTTGCATCATCGTCATTTTGGCTACTTGGTTGATAGGTTGAATATGTAGCCCTTACGTTTGCATAGTTAGGATTTGCATAGCTAGAATTTCCGTAGGTCGGCTTAGCTGTTGGACTTGGATAGGTTTCAGGACTGGGATAAGCTGGGGGAAAATATGCATTTTTTGGCTGCACCATGGGCGCTAGGACAGGTGGCATATTTGGTGCACCGTATATATACCCCTCTTTGTAGAGAATATAAACTAGATTGAGTTCACTGATTTGCGCTGTATATTTTAAGATCGTACTGAGTGACTCATATTGCTTTTTGGCGATCGCAGAAACAGAACGCTCATATAGTCCATCATTGGGAGCGAAGAGTAACTCACAAGCAATTGCCGAATAAATCGGAACATTGCGTGATTTTTGCATGAGTCGCTTCGCTAGTAATTTAAAGATTCCTTGATATGCTTGACGTTCCTGTTCTTGCATTAAGGTGTCATAGGCAGGATTGACTAATTTTGCAAGATACTGCGTAGCGACTGCCTTTTCTTCTGGAGAAAACCCATAAACATCAGGATGCAATACGCGGACAATACTCAAATAAACATGACGAATATAAATGGGACTAGTGATAATCGGTAAGCCCAAAGCCGCGTAATAGTCATGGTTAAACTGACTAATGCCTCGATCAATGCGGATAAACTGGAGTTTTTGCTCCTTTGGCAGTTGATTCATAGTTACAGCCTATTGAAGCTTGAAGTAGTACAGAAAAATCTTTGAAAGCGCAGCAAAATAACTCTTTCAAAAATTTCTCTGGTGTTTAATTCAGCGCAACGCGCTGTAATCGCCTTGAGCATAGCTAAATTGTCATTTTGCTCGGATAATCTATTACATACTTTAACTCTAAACCCAAAAAATAAAGACAGTGCATTACACTGCCTCTATCTTTTTTTATATTTAAGAATGCAAAGGGAGTACTGCAAGCGGTAAGAGCGAAAATCCCAACCAAAAAAGCGATCGCCAAGAAAATTTGGGTATTGGCTCAGAATCAGCTAATAAAAAGTTAATCCGTTCTTCTAGGCGATCGCTTGTATTTATTGAACCAAAAGCAGCAGCAAAGGTTTCTGATGACAGCATATTGTGACTGACCATTTCTAATAGTGATTCGGCAAGTAATAAGCTATCCAAATATTGAGCTGCCCAGCGATCAGCACGTAGTTCACGCAATAGTAGCAACTCTTCCCAAAGCTCTTGGGTGTTAGGCAACCAAGGCATAATTTGACGGAGACAACCTAGCCAGAAAAACCAGAATGTATCGTGGTAATGAGCATGGGCGCGTTCATGGAGTAAAACTGCTTCGAGATGTTCGGCATCAAGAGTATCAAGCAAGCCTTGGCTCACAAACAGCTTTGATTGCCAAAAACCAATTTGCGCGGCAAATAGCATGGGAATATTCAGCAACTGCATGGAATCTGAGCCATTTGCTTCTTCGTTATTGATGACTAATTTTTGCAATTTTTGTAAGGATTGCCAGCCAATCAAGGCAAGTTGTCCGCTGCGGAAAATGCTATAAATCAACAATATTATGGCGATCGCATAGCTAACATAGCCAGCTTGCAAGCCAATCATTTGACCTTCGGCTCCCATGCATAGCACTGCGATCGCAGTCGTTACGACTAGCATCGGCGGCAGTACAAAGCAAAATAAGGCTCTATGCCAACGCATTTGCCAAGTTAATGATGAATTATGGCTACTCTGCCAACCGTAACGCAAACCCCAAGCTAAGCCGAGAGAACCCAAAAGCATCACAGAATGCATCGAGAAAAATAGCATGGCTAACCTTCCTGTGACTGTTCTCTAGATTGGCGAATAGTTTTGAGACGTGTCGCGATCGCTTCGAGCTTGTCCATACTGGCGCGATCAAGATCATTGGCAAAGGCTGCCACAATGTCCGCATCACCAACTTCTAAGAAACGATTGAGTTGGTGATAAGCAGTTAAGGCTTGTGCCTCCTCGCGGGAAATTAGGGTATGCCAATAGAAAGTGCGTCCCTCCTTGTCACAAGCGATCCAACCCTTTTGTTCGAGGCGGCGCAATACGGTCATCACTGAGCCATAGGCTAACTCGCGATCGGGATCGGCAAGAATGCGATCGTGGATATCAGTCGCACTAATTCTTATGCTATCCCAAATAATATTGAGGAGTTCCGACTCTAAGGGACCAAGCGATAACTGTTTCGGTCGATATTTTGGTAATGGAGTCATAGCTACTCAAATTACATTTGCTTCTTACTATAGCGTCTTAAACTCTTTAAACCAAAGGCTTCACTGAGCGAAGCCTTTGGTTTAAAGGGAGGCAACGCATTGAATCGATTTAATTTCCAAAGCATCGGAAATATAGCAAGCACCACCAAATTTATTGATGATTGGTCTTAATTGCTCGACCAGAAACTCAGTCTTATCCGCCAAGAAGAAGGCTATCACATAGTCGTTTTCCAACATGCTCATATCTAAATCGCCAGAATTAGTGCCACTGACACCCTTGCCAATCACATTGCGGATGACTGTATAGTTTAAAACCCCAACGGTTTCTAAAACCTTGATGACTTTATGGGATTCGACAGAATCAGATACAATTTCGATCCTTTTCACCGCGTACATAGTTTTATCTCGACTAAAAAAATAAATTCTAGAATGACTAACGCTTGGCGCTATCTTCATAAATATGGAGATCCACCTAAATTATGGGTGCTTTTATTCGTATGGTGGATGATCTTGCATTTTATTTAACGTAAGTTCGGACTAGTTAACATTTAGTAAAAAAACAGCCTTGCATGACAAGACTGTTTACATTGCTTTGTACTAGTAGAAACCCTAGTGATTTCTTGGAAAACCTGTGATGTAAGCTTTTTGGGAAATCACCTGAATGGCAAATATAGCGTTTCCTAGTCTAGTGAAGTAAAGAATTTCTTTCTCGTCTTTAGAGGGAAAATATCTTGACCTCACTTGATTGCAAAGCGCTATATAAGTAGGAATTTGGAAGATTATTTTGAGTCTAGACCCAAAATAAATTGATTACATATAAATATAAAGGAATTCCGACAATAATGTTGAAGGGGAATGTGACGGCTAGGGCAGTCGAGACATAGAGGCTGGGATTTGCTTCTGGCACGGTTAGACGCATTGCGGCAGGTACGGCGATATAAGATGCACTAGCGCATAGCACTGCAAATAGAAGAGCATCTCCCTGCGACATCGAAATTAATCTTGCGATCGCAATCCCCACACCCGAATTTAAGATTGGCATCAAAATCGCAAAGGCAATTAAGAATACGCCTGTTTTTTGTAAATCTTTAATACGTTTTGCGGCGACTAGTCCCATATCCATCAAGAAGAAAGTCAACACGCCATAAAACATATCTTGGGTAAAGGGTGACAGAACATGCCAACCTCTCTCCCCTGTGAGGCAACCAATAATTAAGCTACCAACTAGCAAAAATACAGAACTATTCAGAAAAGCTTCACGAAGGACTTCACCCCATGCAAATTCTCGTTCTTCGCCTTTTTCAGCTTTCTCTGCGGCGGTAAATAGACTTACAAGGATCAATCCGACAATAATTGCGGGGGACTCCATCAGCGCCAAAGCTGCAACCATATAGCCATCAAAGGGAATATTTAGCTGTCCCAAAAATGAGCTAGCGGTGATAAAGGTAACAGCACTAATCGATCCATAGGTTGCGGCGATCGCGGCTGCGTTATAGGCATCAAGCCTGATCCTGAGAATGAAAAATGAATAGACGGGGACAAGGCAAGCCATGAGGATTGCTGCAACCATTGTCAGTACTACTTCTTGGCTAATCCCGCTTTTGACAAGCTCGACACCACCCTTAAAGCCGATCGCTAGAAGTAAATATAGTGAGAATAATTTCGGAATTGGCGGCGGAATTTCTAAATCCGACTTAATCAATACTGCCATCATGCCCAGAAAAAAGAACAGGATTGGCGGGTTAAGAACATTAGAAACAATTAGGTCTAAATCCATTTGGACAGATCCACATTAAATAATTTTTAGAAAAAATGATTATTTGATCATGACATGATTATTTGATCATGACAGCTCATGTATAGCAGTCCCAAATAGTTTTTGAGAGAGCATCTCTTTGAGATGCTCTCTCAAAAACTATTTAATCTCAATAAACCTAAACCAACAGAGGTGTCGCTTCGTGCCGCATCTGTTGGTTTAGCTATTTCTGCATTGCTACACTTGTGTTAGCTATACATGAGTTTATAATTACTTTTCTATGGACTCTTTCATTGGTGTTTCTGCTGCAAATTTATTTAGCCAATTAGTAAGAAAGAAGTTGCCAAGAATTATCACAGAAATCAGAGCATGAAATACTTGACCGTACGGCATATCGATTGCGCTAACCGCAATTAAAGTATTTACAAGCAAGAAAATGACATTCACTGTTAAAACTGTAATTACCAGTTCAAGCCTAATTTTTTTTAGATGCATTAAAATTACAGTAAATATCCCAGGAATTAGCCCCAAGGATGTATATCCATGCAAGATACGCATAGATGCATCCGTGTGGGTATGAATAAAAGCTGCCGCCATTAAATTGAGGGGAATCATGGAGCTAGGAGAAGGTCCAAATAAAGGACGCAGAGATCCGTTATACCAAAGGAGTGCTTTGAGCAAACCTTTCTGACTATCCTCGATTCCTACTTTTGCCACTGGCAATTTAAACAGCTTAAACATTTTTTCGTTTTTTAATGTAGAGAAAGCTTTAATTGTTATATCTCAGTCAAGGTTCAGGAATTCATAATATATATTTAATCAATTTTGGTGTTATCAAGCAAAAAATGAAGATTTAATTCAAAATGATCAATTCAAAATGATCAAGAGGATATTACAAAAATATTAATAAATGTTAATTAGAATGAGCGGGAATTCTTATCTTTCATTCCGTTGAGCTAATTTTTAGGAGTCAAAATAAATGACAGCGATCGCTACTCCCCCTCTCAAAAATCAAGAGCCAATATCCCAGCCACTCCTTACCGATCAATGGATTAGTGCAACATGGGAAGAGTTTGTGCAGATTCTCGAAAATCCTCTATATGCAGACTCGCGATGCTATTACGACAAAAACCAATTTAGGCAAATGAGGATTGAGACTATGCCTGTTGGCTCAGAACATGCAGACGATAATACTTTAATCATCTTTGCTATTAGTTTATATTGCACATTATCTGCCATCCCAGCGAGAGGCTTGACCAATTGCAGCTTTACAAAAACGGGAGTTCAAGGCTGTCAACCTGACATCGCTTACTACATCGGTGAATCCGCAAGTTTAGCGCCACGCAGTAGCTCTGTAGTAAATCTCGATGAATTTGCCGTTCCTAATTTGGTGATCGAAATATCTAGTTCTACGCTAGGCGACGACTTAGGCAAGAAACGATTACTTTATGAACAATTGGGAACTAGTGAATATTGGGTTGTTGATGTCCAAGAAGTAAAAATTATTGCCTTTGAAATGATCAATGGAGGCAGTCGTCAGATTACAGAATCGAAGTTGTTAGGTGGGTTAGCGATCGCCGATCTCGAATTTGCCCTAAGACTCAGCCGCGAGAAGTCTCAATCTGAAGTTGGGGCATGGATTTTACAAAAATATAGCGATCGCTAATTAGCACTTTTTAAGCAGATAGGGGAAATTACTCGCCAAAGATGGGAAATTTATGTCATTAGACTGACTGTCAGTATGATATCTAAAAATTCACATAAGGATTTTAAATCAGGCGTTATACTATGGTTAGATATAGGCTGCATACTATTTTCTGATTAGTTGCTAGGCTGTCTTTTGCGTGAATTCCATAGTGAATTCTACAAACACTTAAAGTTAGAAATTATAGTTGGAAAAATGAGCGAACCAACTCCCTACGAAAAACTAGGAGTCCATGACGAAGCCTCCTTTGAAGAAGTGCGTGATGCACGCGATCGCCTATTGCGCGAATATGAGGGGGATGAGTCTCAGCAAGAAGTGATCGAGGTTGCCTACGATGCCATCCTTATGGATCGTTTACGCGCCCGTAAAGAAGGAAAGATAGCTGTTCCCGATCGGATTCGCTATCCTGAACGCCTATCGACAGCGATTCCTGCAGCTTTACAAAATAATCACCAACGACGCGCTCCATCTTGGTTATCAAGATTATTAGATAGTCCTAGTCAAAAAGACATTTACATTTCTCTGGGGATTTTTACTGGACTTGGGGCAATCAGCTTTTTTGTACCAACCGCCACCACCACTTGGCTATCATTTGGCTTGATTGTTAGTGTCTATTTACTCACACGCAAAGAAAATCGTTTTGGACGCGCTCTGTTGATTTCCTTGTCGGGGATCACTTTGGGGGTAGTGCTGGCGGCTTTGACTAACCAAGTTTTGGTATTGTCCCGTTTGGTAAGCGATGGATTTTTCCCTAGCCCCATCCAAATGGCAATTATTTTGTTAGTCATGTGGCTCCATGCTTGTTTCTTGCGTTAATCAAACATGACCTCCTCCCCTGTGAAATTTGGGATTGCACAGCTTAATCCGATTATTGGTGATTTGGTGGGTAATTGCGATCGCTTGCTGTCTGCTGTCCAAAAATTAGCAACGCAAGGCGTGCAGCTAGTCCTGACCCCTGAACTCTCAGTCTGTGGCTATCCGCCGCGTGACCTATTGATGCATCATCAATTTGTACGCGATATGGACTCTGCGATCGCCGATTTAGCCCAGAAACTTCCCCATGATGTGGCGGTACTAGTGGGGACAGTTTCCATAAATCCACAGGCAAGTCAGGCGGGGGGGAAGCCTCTATTTAATAGTGCCGCTTTGTTACAGGATGGCAAAGTGCAGCAAATTTTCCATAAGCGACTGTTGCCGACCTATGACGTATTTGATGAAGATCGTTATTTTGAGGTGGGCGAGGGGAGTCAGGTTTTTACATTAAAGCTGCCAGACCAATCGTCATTGCGAGTGGGAGTGACCATTTGCGAGGATATTTGGAATGATGAGAAGTTTTGGGGAAAACGGAACTATGCGGATGATCCTGTTGCAGAACTAGCGCAAAAAGAAGTCGATTTGCTGGTTAATTTATCCGCTTCTCCCTATGCTGTCGGTAAGCAGAAGTTGCGTGAAGCCATGCTCAGCCATAGTGCGATCGTGCATAACTTGCCCTTGCTCTATGCCAATCAAGTCGGTGCCAATGATGATTTGATTTTTGATGGGCGCAGTATGGCGTTTAATCGCGATGGGGAACTTTTGGCGCGGGGCAAAGGTTTTGATGAAGATTTGCTTGTAATTGATTTTGAGCAAGTTGGTCAGCCTCCGCATTTATCAAGCTATGAAAGTGACGATGCAGAAATCTTTGCGGCTCTGGTTCTCGGTGTGCGGGACTATGTGCAGAAATGTCGCTTCCGTCAAGTCGTCATTGGTTTAAGCGGCGGCATTGACTCGGCGTTAGTTGCGGCGATTGCTACAGAGGCGATCGGCAAAGAGAATGTTTTTGGGGTGCTGATGCCTTCTCCCTATAGTTCCGATCATTCGATTAGCGATGCGATCGCCCTTGCCCAGAATTTAGGTATTACGACAGAAACGATTCCCATTCAGCCAATGATGTCGGCTTTTGATCATAGTTTGGCGAATCTATTTGCGGGACGCGCTAGTGATGTTACTGAAGAGAATTTACAATCGCGGATTCGGGGGAGCTTACTCATGGCGATCTCCAATAAATTCGGGCATTTGCTAATTTCTACGGGGAATAAATCCGAGGTGTCTGTGGGCTATTGCACTCTCTATGGGGATATGAATGGTGGTCTGGCGGCGATCGCTGATGTCCCAAAAACGCGAGTATTTTCGATTTGCGAATGGCTGAATCGCACTAATTCACCACTAGCAATTAAACAGGGTGTTGCGGAAGTTATTCCTGTAAATATCATCACAAAACCCCCTAGTGCAGAGCTAAAGCCCGATCAAGTCGATCAAGATTCTCTACCGCCCTACGATATTCTCGATGATATTTTGCATAAGTTAATTAATCAGCATTTATCGGCTGCCGAAATCATCGCCTCTGGCCATGAGCAAGCAACGGTCGATCGCGTAGTGCGTCTGGTCAAAATTGCTGAATTCAAACGCCGCCAAGCCGCCCCCGGTTTAAAAATTACCGATCGCGCCTTTGGCTCTGGTTGGAGAATGCCGATCGCTAGTAAAGTTACGCCCTAAAAAATTCTGCACCGCAGAATTTTGTCTAAAGCGATCGCACTGGCACTTGATGAGCGCTGAGATATTCTTTAATTTCAGAAATGGTCAATTCGCCATAGTGCAGTAATGAAGCTAGCAATGCTGCTTCGGCTTTACCTTCTGTCACAGCTTGGAGAATATGCTCGCAATTACCTGCCCCACCTGAAGCAATTACAGGCACTTCTACTAAATCCGCAACTTGGCGCGTAAGTTCGAGATCATACCCAGCCTTGGTTCCATCAGCATCCATACTGGTCAGCAAGATTTCGCCTGCACCACGCTTAACGACTTCCTGTGCCCACCAGAGCGCATCAATACCTGTATTTTCGCGACCACCTCGTACATATACATCCCAACCCAAATTCTGCGGATCGTTTCTACGACGGGCATCGATCGCCACGACAATGCACTGATTGCCAAAGCGATCGCTACTGCGATTAATAAGGTCAGGATCGTGAACGGCGGCGGAATTCATGCTGACCTTATCGGCTCCTGCCCGCAACAGTTCGCGAATATTGTCGAGATTGCGGACACCACCACCAACGGTGAGGGGAATAAAAACCTGTTCGGCAGTGCGATAGACCACATCTAAAATCGTGCCGCGATCTTCATGGGTAGCCGTGATGTCAAGGAATACTAGTTCATCGGCTCCTGCTTGGTTATAAGCCTGTGCTAGTTCTACGGGATCCCCAGCGTCCTTGAGATCGACAAAGTTCACCCCTTTGACGACTCGACCTGCTTTTACATCAAGACAAGGCAAAATCCGTTTCGCCAGCATAAGCCTTTTAACTATTCCACAATCACAGTAAGAGTGAATATTTTACCTTAAAAGGCAATGGCGGCGCTTCGCGCCGCCATTGCCTTATTTTAGAATTACGATCTCATCGCGATCGCTTGCTTGCTGAAACTCCTCACCAAAATCACAATTTGCTAACTCACCTAATTGAATATTCTGCTCAAAATTGGGAATGGCGGGATTGATTTCAAGCGATCGCAGACATAGGGACAGGCGGGTAATTTCGATAGATTCCTCGACTACATCACAGCCAAAGAGATTATTCTGCAAAATATGTGCGATCACTTCTGTGGGATTCCTATGCACAAGGACTTCATGGTGGGGAGAGAATTTGGTCAAGAGATGATGGATACGCTCATGTTCAGAAATTAAAAATTCTAGCGCCGTAGTCAGAAATACGCCTGCACCACATTTGGGATGGACAATTTTGATATTGAGTAGGCGCTCTTGATATGCCTTGCAATATGCCAAAGTGTCTTGAGCAAACTGGCGATCGCGATCGTCATCTTTATTTCCTAGAGACAAATGCTGCTGTAAAGTGCGGATAACGGACTCACTGTGGAGAATCGCTTTGCAAGGTAACTTGGGAGTGCGTCTTTTGCTAAGATTACCCAGATCTTTGCGATATTGAGACAATTCTTTAATAGAATCATCAAAAAGTGCTGTCAGAATATGGCGCGTAATATCTTCCCCAAAGTCAAATCGCGCAATCTCTTTAATCTGCCGACATAGCTCATCCCCCACAAACAGCGCACCATCTAAAATGCGATCGCTTTCAAATAAACCCGATGGATAAGCATTAATTGGACTGTGGTAATTGGGATTCCCCTTTTGTACCCAACAAAAAATCGCCTTGTAATTTTCCCAAACATGTTGCTCTACATAGGGATTGATAAACTCGTAAGCATCCTTAATCAGATATTCAGGTAGTAAACCACGATCTTCGCAACAAGCAACAAATAAGATACGGTTCAACAATTTCTGGGCTTGATAAATTGCGATCGCAATGACATCTTCAGGATTAATTTGCAGATGTGAGTCCAAATTGCCTGTATTGGGGGCTTGAGCAAGCAAGAGCAAACGATAGCGAAAATCTTTAATTAACTGACTTCGGATTTTGTAATAGTGACTGTGAAAATTTTTAAGAACTTCGGCTTCCAGTTGGTGTGACTCTTCTAATAGTTGGGTGGTACGCGATCGCTCCTCACTGTTAGCAATGCCCCGCAAAAGTGTCCGCCGCGATAGTAAAAAATAAAAAGCTTTAAGTTGTTCTAAATCCGCCAGCGATTCCCACGCAAATCTTTGGCAAAACAGTCCTGAAACATCGCGATGGTAAAGACAGATCTCACGATAGTCCAGCACGATCATCCATTCAGTCGTATCATGCTGCGGCTCAGGTTTAACGATCGCCCCCTCTTCGGCAGCATTAACAATAATTTCGGCAATGACATTAACTGAAGTTTCTGTAAAAAAACCTACGGCAGGCTTGGGATGTAGCTCTAGTTCCCAAGCCCCACCTGCCGTCTCGAAGGGGGATTTGTACCCTAAAATATCAACAAAAATATCGTGTAAAAACTGCGCTTCTGCAATTAGATTCGACGGTTCGCCATCATTGGCAAAGCATAACCATCGTTGAATAATTTGAAAGCGATCGCCCAAGTCTCTCGGAAAGCCAAAGGAACTAACCCGCCTCGCAAGCGGCTTAGGATGAAACAGAGAATAATAGGGCGATCGCTGATTCATTCATCTTTGACGGCATTTTGAGTTAGTTTCTTTTCTGCCTCTACCTCAGCTAGCAACTTTTCGCGATCTTCGGGAGACATTTCCTCAAGTTGCTTTGCCAAAACTGCCTTTTTGTAATCATCAAGTTGCTGATTGTAGGTCATGGTTTGAGTAACGGCTCGAAAGACATAGGTAGAAATCCAAGCTAGCAACACACCGACAAGGACAACCTGACTCCAAACGCCTGCATTGGTTGCATCGAAGCCATAGGCGCGAAAAGCCCAAAAAGCAACTCCACCAAATCCGAAAAAAGCAACCATAATTGCTATGGCATCAATGCGGCGCATAATCTTCAATCTCTCAAATATTTGTTTAAATCAGCGCTTAGCGCTGATTTAAAGGCATTTTCAACTAGTGCTTTAAATAGTGCGTGCTTCGGGTCGGAAGTTAAAGAAGGGTGAGAGTACTAATAAACCGGGGAAGAAGAAAAAGGCTAAGAAACAAATGAATACTCTTTCAAGAGAGCCTGTTTTGTACCAACGTGCCTTGAAATAAAACAAAATGATCAGAGGTAGAACAAGTAAATATGCACCTGCGATCGCGGCATACACAACTGCGGCAAACATTGGAGAAGAGAGGAGAAACGACATATTTCTAGACAGGATTGTGTAGGTGTATCTGTTAATAGATTGTAACAGTATAGTAATCGCGCAACTCAAAAAATCAAGATGACCAAAGTTACATCTCGATTTTTATGGTAGGGATGGGCGGCGCTTCGTGCCGCCCATCCCTACCACAGAAAATTGGACTACCAGATTTTTAGGTTGCATAGAATCTAGCAAAATTTGTGTTTGATTTTAGTTTGTTAGGGTGCTAACATAAGAAACGCTGAAAATTTTACCCGAATACATCCCTAAGACTGTGGCACCTCAACAACAAAAGATTCGGATTCGTCTCAAAGCTTTCGATCATCGCCTGCTAGATTCTTCCTGCGAAAAAATCGTCGAAACTGCTAATCGTACAAACGCGGCTGCCGTTGGCCCTATTCCTCTGCCAACACGCCGTCGTATCTACTGCGTTCTCAGATCGCCCCACGTAGATAAGGACTCTCGCGAACATTTTGAAACTCGTACCCATAGTCGGATTATCGACATTTATCAACCTTCGGCAAAAACCATCGATGCTCTCATGAAGCTCGATCTTGCTGCTGGTGTCGATATCGAAGTAAAACTATAAAGTTCAACCTTCAAGAAAAGCCCAGAATTATGGAAGTATTCAAGTATTGCTTTCATAACTCTGGGTTTTTCTGATCAAAGCAATAAAATAAGGGAGGTGTACCACCTCCCTTATTTTATTGCTTACCAAGTAATACCAAAACTAAAAATTGCGTAGTCATTTTTAGTTTTGGTATTACTACTTTAAGATTTGGGATTAAAGCAAATCTCTGTCATTTGCAGAACTTATATTTCGTCACAAATATGGTTTTATTTGTAATGGAAAAAGAGCCGTTTTCCTATACTTAAGCAGGAAGTTTCTGGTTTTCTGGTTATTAGTAAATATTAGTGAAATATATACGGAATAAAAATGCTGAAAAAGCTAAAGCTTAATCACCTTCTTGCCTTTGCCCTTGCGGCGATCGCTGCCATCATGTCAATGACAATTGGGCAAAGCTGGGAGCCTGTGGTAGCTCAAAATCAGTCACAAAATCAAGTTCAAAAGCAAGCCCAAAAAACTACGGAAGCACCGCTTCAAACTATTAGTTTGCAAAATGCAGGTTTACAGTTACAAGAGGTTGCTCAAGGTGTATATGCACTGATTGCTAGTACTGATTTTCCACCTGCGAGTCCTGCGGTAGCGATCGCCAATGGTGGGATTGTCATTGGTAGTGAGAGTGTATTGGTGATTGACCCATTTCAAACCTCAGACTTAGCTGAACTATTGATTGCGACAGTAAAATCTCTGACAGATAAGCCAATCAAGTATGTTTTGAATACCCACTATCACTTTGACCATACAGGCGGTAACGTTGCCTTTGTAAAGCAAAATATTCCTGTGATTGGACGTGGTGTCATTCGTGAATACATCCAAAGTGGCAAAAACAATACTAGTGGAGTTACACCTCCTACTATGGTTGTCAATAGTCAAACTGATATTTGGTTAGGCGATCGCCAAGTCCGCATTGAACGTGTCGATGGACATTCGGCGGGTACGGATCTGGTTGCCTATGTTCCCGATGCCAAAGTCCTATTTACAGGCGATATGGTTTTCAATAAGCGGATTCCCTACACTGGCGATAGTGATATTCGTCAATGGCAAGGCAGCTTGTATCGCTTGATTGCCACTTTCCCTGAAGCGAAGGTTGTCCCCGGTCATGGTGATGTCACTGATGTGACTGGCTTACAAGCTCAGCAAGCTTATTTTAGTTGGTTAGAGCGTACAGCTTTGGAGTGGAAAGCTCAGATTTTAACTAAGGAGCAAGTATTGGAGAAATTCGCGAAAGTACCTGATGCTTACAAAGATTACAAATTTAAAGGGATCTATCCTCTAAACTTAGAGTCCGCCTACGAGCAATTTACTCGTAGCAGAACTATCCCCTTGATTCCTTAAACTAATAAAGAGCGTCCCTAAAAGACGCTCTTTATTGTTTTGCTAGTAGCTTCATGATCTAGTTCTAAGGAAGCATCATGCTAAAAAATTTCAAAAAAACAAGATTTATAGCTTTAGTACTAAGTAACTGGGCGAAATCAAATATAAAACCCCAAAAACTGTGGCGCACGCGCAGCGTGCGCCACAGTTTTTGGTTCTGGTTTTTAATTATGCTCAGCTACTTAACAGCGATCGCTGTCATCATGATGTCGATGGGCGATGTGGTGATTCCTCCAACATCTCAAGCTCAGCCGCAAAAACAAGTACCGAAAGCAGCACCTACGCAGACCCCAAAACCAACACCTAAAAATAAACCATTGCCAGTGGTTAAAAAAATTGGCTTGCAAGATGCTGGTTTAAAATTGCAAAAGGTGGGGCAAGGAGTTTATGCTCTAGTTGCTAGTGCTGATATTCCACCCGTAATACCGACGGTGGCAATTTGTAATGGGGGCATTGTCATTGGTAGTGATAGTGTTTTGGTGATTGATCCCTTTCATTCCCCTCAATTGGCGGAATTGATGATCACAACGGTGAAATCACTCACAGATAAACCAATCAAGTATGTTTTAAATACGCATTATCATTTTGCGCGCACTGGAGGCAATGCCACTTTTATCAAGTTGGGGATTCCTGTAATTGGACGTGGGGCAATTCGTGAATATATTTACATGGGTAAAGATGGTACAAAGGGCTTTACACCTCCTAATTTAGTCCTCAATAGTCAAGTCACCCTCGATCTTTGGCTAGGCGATCGCCAAGTCAAAATTGAACCTGTAGAAGGTCATACGGCTGGCACTGACTTGGTCGCTTATGTGCCTGATGCTAAGGTTTTATTTACTGGGGATATGGTTTTTTATAAGCGAATTCCCTACACTGGTGATAGTGATATTCGTAAGTGGCAAGCTAGCTTAGCTCGCTTAATTACGAATTTCCCCAACGCTAAAGTTGTTCCAGGTGAGGGAGAAGTTACGGATGTGACGGGGATAAAAGATCAGCAAACTTACTTTAGTTGGTTAGAAAATTTAGCATTTCAATGGAAAGCGCAAAATTTGACTAAGGATCAAGTTCTAGAGAAATTTGCTAAAGTACCTGATGCTTACAAAGACTACAAATTTCAAAGCTTATATAGCCTAACCTTAGTCTCAGCCTATGAACAATTTACGCGGAGCCAAAATATTCCCTTGATTCCTTAAATCTGAAGTAAATCAGGTGGCACGCTCCTTACTTACCTTCCTTTATTCCCTGTGGTTATGGTTATTCGTCCTTTTAAAGTTACTTTACTCATTGGTTTAAGCTTACTGTCGGCGATCGCGGCGGTGATTTTTGGTGTATCCAAGGCAGATGCTTTGCAAGTAATGCTGAAGCCAAATACACCTGTACTTGGGGATACGGTATCGGTGTGGATTGCCACTGATCAAAAAACAGGTGTGCCACCAACGGTATCAGTGGATCGCAAGCAGTTTCCTGCTTTTCAAATGTCAGCTAATCGCTGGAGAGCGTTTATTCCCACGACTCCTCTTGATCAAGTGGGGCTAAAGCAGGTGGTAGTCACAGGAGATGGCTTGAAGCAAACTCTACCGATGCAATTAGGCGATCGCAACTTTCCAACGCAAAGTATTTGGCTGAGTGGTTCTGGTAGTGATTTGGAGCCAACGGATTACGAATGGGATAAGGTATCGGCATTTAAGAAATTAGTGACACCCCAAAAGTTCTGGAATGGGGCTTTTTTGAGACCTAATGAAGGTGAGATTACCACAGGCTTTGGGGTACGCCGTTATTACAATGGCGAATTTGCTAATGACTATTACCATCGCGGCATTGACTATGCGGGTGGCTATGGCTCCCCTGTGATTGCACCTGCGGCTGGCTATGTGCGTTTAGTAGGAACAGTGTCACAGGGATTTCGTTTGCATGGCAATACGGTTGGAGTCGATCATGGGCAGGGTGTAGAGAGTATATTTATCCATCTCAGCGAAATTTATGTCAAAGAAGGAGATTTTGTGAAGGCGGGACAGCCTATTGGTGCAGTTGGAGCAACAGGTGCGGCAACTGGCCCCCATTTGCACTGGGGACTTTATGTGAATGGTGAATCGATTAATCCTGTAGCTTGGCGATACGAAGGTGTCGAATAAACAAACGCACGAAGTGAGTTTGTTTAAGCAAATTGAGTTCGGGATCATTTAAAACGGGATTTGAGAGATGGTTTGCGTAGCAACCCATCTCTCAAATCCCAAAAGTAAAAGCCTTGCTTAGCAAGGCTTTTACTTTTGGGATTTTAAAATTTACCAGATTAATCGGCACTGACGTTAAGCAAGTCCAAACCAGCCTAGATAGGTAGTCAGAATCGCTTTGCCAAAAAATAGGGAAATTGCGCCGCCGATCGCTAAAAAAGGACCAAAGGGAATGGGCTGTTGTTTGCCGACTTTGCTAAATAGTAAAGCGATCGCTCCCACACAAGTACCGATTGCTGAGGCAAGTAAAATTGTGAGCAAAACCTGTTGCCATCCCAACCACATACCAATCATGGCAGCAAGTTTCGGGTCGCCGCCGCCCATCGCTTCCTTTTGTAAGAAAATTCTGCCCGCGATTCGCATTATGTCGAGTAGCCAAATGCCAAGCACAGCACCGCCAATGCCCAATAGTAAATGTGCTGCAAAACTAGTGCGATCGCCAGTATTTGCAAAAGCTAAACTGCCTTGATAGACCAACCCTAGTACAAGCCCTGACTGAGTTAAGGAATTTGGTAAAGTCATCGTATCGAAGTCGATCATTGACAAAGCCAATAACCAACTGAGAAACAAGGCATAAAATCCTAAAACTAAAGGTGGTTGTGAAGTTCCAAAATATGATGCCACGCACCAGAACAAGAACGCTGTGAATGCCTCGATCGCAGGATAGCGCCAAGATACTGGTGTATGGCAATAACGACATTTACCTTTGATTAAAAACCAACCAATGATCGGAATATTGTCGCGTGGCGCAAGTTGGCGCAGACAATGGGGGCAACGTGAAGGTGGATGCAGAATTGACAGTCCCGCAGGCACGCGATAAATCACTACGTTCAAGAAACTGCCAATGCAAGCTCCGATCGCAATCGCTAAAATTTGTAAAAAAAGAGATTCGATGAATAGCAAAGAGGTTAGCGAAGTCTAGTAATTTGATTTCTTACTAGTATGGCAAACAAATTGTGCGAGTTATGTAGCAATTTGTGCCGCCGTAATCGTAGCAAACCTGACGAGCGATTCTTTCCGCTTGATCCTCATCGACTGACCAACCACTTCCTGCTGCACCATTACTACTTTCAGATAGTGACATACAGGCATTTTTAGCCCATATCAACACTTCACAGTCTCCTGCACCAGAAACGCTTTCACATTCACTGATAGCTCTGTGTTCCGCAGCATTAAGCGAACGATAGTTCCAAGAATAGCCTTTATCTTGAGTTGAGGGAGATCGTGCAATTGCGCCATAGCTTTGGGCTATGGCTTCTAGTCCCCCTATAGCCATTGTGGGAACAATGGCTACGATTAATAAAGCATTCCAGAAGTTTTTAGACATAATCCTTGTCCTCCTGAGGGCTTCTGTGAGACCCTATATATCTATGTTAATGCGCCCATAAAGGTCAGACTGCATAAGTTGCGAAGTCTTAACTTAAATAATGCTTAAGCATCTCGAAGGAGTTACAAATTGCTTACAAGTACTAGAAATCCATTAGTTAAACAATTGCGATCACTTGGAGAGAGTGCTAAAACTCGCAAAGAACAGGGACTATTTTTGGTGGAAGGAACTCATGCATTGACTGAGGCGATCGCTACGATTTATCCCCTCTCAATAGTTTGCTGTACTGAGAAATGGATAGCATCTAATTCTGATTTATATCAGCAAATTTCAGCATCTATAGATGAAATCGAACGTATAGAAATTGTTTCAGAAGAAGTGCTACAAGCGATCGCTACTACCAAAAATCCTGACGGGGCGATCGCGGCAGCCTTTCTACCATCTCATAAAGTTATTCCGATTAATACATTAGGCTTAGCATTAGAGACGATTCAAGATCCCGGCAATATTGGGGCAACAATTCGATCTGCTGTAGCTGTGGGAATTGATGGCATGTTAGTGAGTAGCGATAGTGTAGATTTGACGAATCCTAAAATTATTCGAGCTACCGCAGGACAATGGTTTCGCTGTCCTATGCAAACATCAACAAATATTGCCGATGATATTCGCAACTTGCAAGCTAAAGGTGTTAAAGCGATCGCCACATTAGCTAATGCCCAGAAAACCTATTGGGATTATGATTTTACCCAACCAACTCTGATTTTGTTGGGAAATGAAGGTAATGGATTATCTCAGGAATTAATTGAACTTGCCGATGAAGCGGTGTCTATCCCCCAAAGCGATCGGGTTGAGTCCTTAAATGTCGCTATTTGTGCATCACTACTACTTTACGAAGCAAAACGTCAAAGAGAAATGGGCAAAAATTAGTTCACAGGCTCATGGGTTTCCAAATAATCCTTAATCCAATTATTTCCTAATTGCAGAAGATTACCTAAATTAAAATCCCATAAAATAATCCGTCCATTCACACTTCCTGACACGATATTGTCACCATCAGGACTGAAGCAAACAGACTTTACAGTTGCCTGATGTCCTTGTAAAGCTAGGAGTTCTTTACCATCAATACTCCATATTTTGACTAAGCGATCGCTACCACCCGATGCTAAGTTTTTGCCATCGGGACTGAAGCAAACACTTTTGACTTCTGCATTATGTTCATTGAGCGTGCGTAATAACTTACCTTCAATATTCCAGAGTTTAATACTTCCATCTTTGCTGCTACTAGCCACAGTGTTGTTGTCGGGACTAAAGCACACACTATAAACCTCTCCTGTATGACCAATAAAGGTATTGAGCAAAGTTCCATCCCAATGCCATATTTTTACAGTTTTATCTTGACTAGCAGTAGCGATCATATTCCCATCGGGACTAAAACAAACCTGATAAACCGCATTGGCATGACCAACTAAGGTATGTATCCAGTCTCCTTCCTGCGTCCATAATTTGACTGTACCATCTCCACTCGCAGTGGCAAATAATTCTCCATCACTCCGATAGGCAACACTATAAATCGTTGCTCCATGCTCGTTATAAATGGTTTTGATCAAATTTCCTTTAGAATTCCAAATTTTAATTGCACGATCGCTACTAACTGATACGAGAAAACGATTATCGGGACTAAAGCAAATACTATTAATGCTCTCTTTATGTCCTTCTAGGGAAGTTAGCATCTTGGTAGAAATCGCCATCCAGACTTTTACTGTCAAATCACTACTAGCCGATGCGATAAACCGACTATCAGAACTATAGGCAACGCAATTAACCTCATCTGAATGTCCAACTAACTGCGGTAAGAAGTTTCCTTGAGCCCACCAAAACTTGATCGTCGTATCTTGGCTTCCCGTAATTATCTTCTGCCCAGTAGTATTAAACGTAATGCTATGGATCGCTCCCTTATGCCCATAGAGGGTTTTGAGTAAATTACCTTTAATATCCCACATTCTAATTGAGCGATCGCTACTGATAGAAGCAAGAGATTGACCATGAGGATGAAAACGTACTCCCAGAACCTTGTCAGTATGTCCTTCAAGAACGGCAAGGAGGCTTCCTTCCATATTCCAGATTTTGATGTCGCGACCACGACTTGCTGAGGCAATCAGTCTACCTGATGGTGAGATATCAACATCTTCGATAAAGCTATCATGGGCTTTAATAGTTCTGATCAGAGTGCCATCAATATTCCAGATGATTAATGTGCGATCAGCGCTACCTGTAATTAGACGTTCTCCATCAGGGCTAAAACAAAGGCAGGTAATCCATTTGTGATGTCCATTGCCAAACGTATTAAAAGGTGCACCATCATTACGCCATAGCCTAACTTTGGCATCTTCGCCACAGGACGCAAAGATAGCAGATGTGGGACTGAATCTGACTCCTAAAACAGGAGCTTGGTGATCCTTAATGACTTGAATTGGTTGTTCTAAATAGAATTTTTGGGAAAGATCCATTTTCCAGAGCCGAATTGTGCCATCACGGCTCGCTGATACTAGATATTGTCCATCATTGCTAAAACTGAGGCTAGTAATCCAATTGGTATGACCAACAAGGGTTTGCAGCAAGTTTCCTTTGCTATCCCAAATTTTAATCGTGCGATCGCTACTCCCTGATGCAATTAAGCGATCATTTGCTTGAATGGCAATACAGGTGACAATATCTAAATGTGCCTCAATGTAATTATATTCCTGCACATTGTAGATAGCTTGGTGCAAAGCTGTAATACCATGCATTCGCAAACCCACTTTTTCAGATATAGAAGTCTCTAAGTTATGTAATTGTTTAGCCGCTTCCATTGCCTCAAGCAAAGCTTCAAATTGTTGATTGAGGATAAATGTTGCTTTGGCTGATGCACTTTTGAGTACGACTTCGGCTTCTGTTAAGCTGGCTTGCAATCTTTGTTGCATTTCAACTAGTCTAACTTTTGCATCTTTTTCGGCAACTAGGGTCTGTTCTAGACGACGCTTGGCGGCTGAAAGAATTTGATTAGCTTCCGCTTGAGCAATGAGTGCGGTTTCTACTTCGCGTTTTTCTAGTTCTTGACTCGCCGAGAAGAAATGATAATCACGATTACTTAAATTCTTGTCAGCTGACCATGTTAGAGCATCCTGTAAAGCCTGTCCGCGCAGTAATCGTGACTCATCTTGATAATTAGAGTCAACCCAAGCTTTAAAGGCTTCACCATAGGGACGTAAATTAGCGAGTGCTTGATTGACCCAATTTTGATTAAAAATAGCAGCATAGATGGGATTATAAACCCGCAATTTCCCTTCACGCTTGACGACTAAGCCCGTAATGCGTAATTCCGTCTGTTCAGGACTATCATCTGCAATAATCCCGCCTTCTAGATTATTTTTTAAAGATGGCTCAGAAGATAAGATCTGTTGATATAAGCCCAGTAGTTTCCCTTGCCGATTCTCGCTACTCCAGAGAATACGATCGCGAATTGTTTTGAAATGTTCTGGCTGATCGTGGATTTCCCAGTTAGAGATTAACTGCGATCGCACTAAATTGCTTACCCAGACAAGTTCATGCTGAGCAGGAATCATATCCTGTGAATTGATAATCAGTTGACAAATTTTCTGGGTAAGAAAGGGTTGACCACCTGTATAGGCAATGATTGCCTTGAGGACAGCAACAGGATTTTGTGACTTAGATACCAAGCCGCGCATTAGTGGCTTAGCTTCTTTGAGTTGGAAGCCCCTTAGCTCGATCGCTCGACCAATATTAAAAGGAGTACGTTGTTTATCCCGAATCAGATCCGCAGGTGTGGCAACTCCAAATAGGGCAAAGGTTAAGCGATTATAGGCAATGCGATCGGCACGACGATTAAATAATTCGCGAATTAAGGCGAAAAAATCATCGACAGGAAAATTCAAACTGAGGATACTATCAATTTCATCAACAAATAAAATGATTGGTGAAGAGATTTTTTTGAGCAAGCCTTCATCAAGAAATTTGCCAAATCTTTGCACAGGTGATAGTAAGTGGTTACGCTCCCACCATTCTTCCAAATCGAAGGTTTCGTACAGCTCAAGACTACTAATAATGCTATCAATTAGTCCTGCATACCATTGTTCAGGATTAATGTCAGATGTGCCGATCGCGGTAATATCAATCGCCGCACAGGTGAAGTTTTCCTGCTGTAAGCGTTGCATTGTTCGCACTCGCAAGCTTGATTTCCCCATTTGTCGAGAGTTGAGGATATAGCAAAACTCACCAGTCTTTAAGCTTTCATAAAGATCACTGTCTGCCTGTCTTTCCACATAAGTCGGTGCATCTACAGATAGACTACCGCCAACTTGATAGAGATATGTGGGTTTCTGTTCGACATTCATCATTTTGTATGATGCTATTTGGTTCTAAGTTTGGCTATCTGGTTGTGGTTGATGTTAATTGGTATTATCTATATATTCCTAAATACATTCTCGAAAGTACTGATAATACAGATTACACATTGGAATGATCTGATTTCCTTGTAACTTAACTAACCCCAAACTACGTAACTTAAAAGCTAAATGACTCTCTACATGCAAAGGGCGATCGCTAGCCACTAGATCTTTAAAAGCTTCCATTATTTCAGGATCTTCTCGTAAATAACTAAGCTGCCGTCGCAGATGATCACCATAAATGCCTTCTTCAGTGGGTGCTAATTCGAATAGCTTGGATAAGTCAATGCGACCACGGGCAATTTGATAGAGGGCTTGCCTCACCAAATAAGGATGTCCACCTGTAAGTGCCATTAACTTTTCTACATTTTCAGGTTGCCAGTCTAGTTGATGGCGATTTACCAGATCAGCAATTTGTGAAAGCGTTAATTCAGGCAACTCAATAGGTAAGCCGACGTTAAAAGGAGATTGATTAATGTTTAAGGGAATATAGACTTCCTTAGAATGTACAATCACCAATCTGAGCTTCTTCCACACATCTTCATTTTTAGCCTTTTCATGCCAAGCGCGTAATAATCCGAAAAAATCGGAAGCAATTTTAGGATATTGGAAAATCAAATCCACTTCATCTAGACCCAATACTAAAGGAGATTCTATTGATGTGAGTAAATACCTCTGAAAATATTTAGTACATTTATTTTTACTACCCAATACCCCTTGCCAATATTCAGCCAAGTTGTCATTTAGATTCAGTTCGGAAGCAATACTGGCACAAAACCATTGCAAAAAGGAATCTAGTTCACGAAATACGTCACTATCAGCTTCTTGAAAGTATAGGTGGGCAACTTGATTGCCTTTATATTTGGCATAGGCAAGAGTCCGTGATAGTAAGGATGATTTTCCCATTTGTCTGGGAGCTTTAATCCGAATCAAAGCTCCTGGTTTTAGGACTGTTTCACAACTATCTTTTTCGATGGGGGGACGTTGAATATAAAAGCGAGAGCCTAATTCTACTTGTCCCTCAGGTTCTTCTAGTTGAATTTGCTGCTGTTTTGCTTGAAGAGTAGAAGTTTGCGTGGAAATAGTTGTGACTGCGTTGGAGTTGCTGAGAAGACGTTCGAGGGCTTGTAGCGTTTCGGTTGCATCCATGAATCGTTGACGATAGTCATAGCGAACCATTTTGTCAATAATTGCTGCTAGCCCTGCATGTATTTTGACATTTGCTTTAGTACTTGCTAAGGCACAACTATATTCATTGGTTTGCGGATCTTTGGGCAATTCCTTAAATGCTAATCCTGTAAAAGCTTGCAAGCACATGATCCCCAAGGCATAGATATCGCTACAAAATTTGGGCTGTCCCGCTAATTGTTCATTGGGCATATACACAAGGGAACCCACCACAATGCTACGGGTTGGATTGCTATCTGCCATCAATTGCTCTAAAGAATCGGTACTCAGAGCTTTGACTGCACCAAAGTCAATGAGCACGATTTTGCGATCGCTTTGGCGGCGGATCAAATTCGTGGGTTTGATGTCGCGATGGATTACTTGGCAGCTATGCACAAACGCAAGCACCCTGAGAATATCTCGCAAACCAGAAACTAGCTTCTTTTGTGACCATTGTTGTCCAACACTAATCTCGCGATCTAAGGTATGACCTTCAATAAATTCTTGAACTAAATAAAAATCACCGTTTTGTTCAAAATGTGCAAATAGTCGAGGAATCTGATCGTGAACTCCTAAATCATGTAAAGTATTTGCCTCATTATCAAATAATCGCTTCGCGATCGCTAGTTCTTGGGGTTTATTAAACTGTGGTTTGAGTTGTTTGACTACACATTTAGGGAAATTAGGGAGTTGTAGATCAATCGCTAAAAATGTCTGCCCAAAACCACCACCACCAAGTGGTTTAACTATTTGATATCGTCCTGCAAGGATTGCCTTCGCATTGGTCATGGTTGGTGGCTGGGATGGACTGAAAGTTTATCTGAGTAATAATTTTAGGCATGGCGCAGCGATCGCAAATTGATTAAAGCTGCCTTAAAGCTAGAAGTTATCTATATCCTATTGTATTAACGCAGATCAATAGCTGAAAGTGGTCAATAATGTAAATCACTTAATTGATGTAGCAATCCTAAATGGTTTGTGGAAGCGCACCCAGAAAGGGTGTGCTTCCACAAAAACAAAATCTAAATAACATGGTTAAGGACTGCCCTATACCTCATCCTCACCTAATCCCACAATTATTATGATATTTGTGGGATTAGGTTAATACTTTCTCGAATTGATATAGCTGAATTATGTAATGCGCTAGTTTCATCAGATGTTAATTGCAGTTCAATTACTTCTTCAATCCCATGTCTTCCTAATTGTATGGGTACACCAATAAACAGATCGGTTAATCCATATTTCCCCGTAAGATATGCTGATGCAAACATGAGCCGATGCTGATCATATAGGATTGCCCTGATCATCGCACAGGCTGCTGCTGATGGGGCAAAATAAGCGCTAGTTTGCATTAATTTGACTACCTCTGCTCCAGCATGTCGAGTTCTTTGGACGATGTTGGCGATCGCATCCTGACTCATTAACTCCGTAATTGGCACACCATTCACTGTCGAAAATCTTGGTAATGGAACCATCGTATCTCCATGCCCTCCTAAAACCGTGGCTCTGATATCTGCATTAGAGATACCTAATTCCATACCAATAAAAGTTTGAAATCTTGCTGCATCTAACACTCCCGCCATACCCATAACTCGATGCGGGGGCAAACCACTTACCTGCCATGCTAAATAGGTCATGATGTCGAGAGGATTAGTCACCACAATCAAAATTGCGTCAGGGGATTGAGCGATCGCCTTGGGAATGGCATCTTGAACAATAGAGGCGTTAATCCGCAATAAATCATCTCGGCTCATGCCCTCTTTGCGCGGTAAGCCTGCGGTGAGGACAATGATATCTGCATCCTTTGTATCACTAAAGTCATTTGTGCCAATGATTTGACGATCATGAGTAGCGATCGCTCTTGCCTGCATTAGATCTAGAGCAATCCCCTGTGGTTTACCTTGCACAATGTCATAAAGTACGACATCTGCTAAATCATTTTCGACAAGCCGATGGGCAAGAGTTCCGCCAACATTGCCAGCTCCGATGATACAAACTTTAGGCGATCGCATATTTGGCACTGGCAAGGTCAACATAAAATTTCCCAAATAATTTTTGTAACAAGCTTGTAAAGCCCGACTTAAAACTTAATAGTGCGACGATGGGCAGCGACGGATTCAACGAGACCGATCGCCATAAAATTTGCAATTAACGCTGATCGACCATAACTGAGCCAAGGTAAAGGAATGCCAGTTACAGGTGCGACATTGATGTTCATCCCAATATTTACAAAGGTTTGAAACAGCACAAAGGAAAATACGCCAATCGCTAATAGAGAACCAAAGTTATCTCGAGCATTCACCGCAATTACCAATAAACGCCAGCAAATACCCACAAATAGCAACAGGACGCAGATGCAACCAATAAAACCAAATTCTTCGCCGATCGCCGAAAAAATAAAATCAGTATGTTGCTCAGGAATGAAATTTAGTTGGGTCTGTGTGCCCTTGAGCCAACCTTGCCCCCAGAGCTTACCTGCTCCGATCGCAATGCGCGACTGAATCACGTGATAGCCTGCGCCAAGGGGATCTTGATTAGGATCGATAAAGAGTAACAAGCGTTTTTTTTGATAGTCATGGAGAATATTCCAGAGCAGCAGTCCCGCTTGACCTGAGACGAGATTAACTACTACTGCAATTACTGTACTGACAACTCGAAACCAAGGTAGGGAAACCCATGCAGCAACGCCCATGAGAATCACCCAAACAATCCATGCAGGTAAATAGAGTGAAAACAATACCGCGGAAACAATTGGCGAAAATATCAGAGCTAGCCAGCCACCACTTGCCCCTGCCCAATACAACATCCCAATCGTAATTGCGGCAAATACGAGGGCAGTTCCTAAATTTGGTTGTAAAAAGATCAAAATCCAAGGTGGCAAGGTCACCCAAGCGACCTTAAAGGCATCAATGGGATTTTGGATGGGGCGATCGTGCATGACAGCAGCAAGGGAAATAATAATTCCCACCTTGGCAAATTCCGAAGGCTGGATATTAAATCCACCAATGGTAATCCAGCGCTCTGCACCGAGGGCAGTCGTACCAATCGCTAGTACTAAAATTAAAGAAATATTGGTGATGGCATAGGTAATCCAATGCAATCGTAACAGCCGATCATAATGAAAACGAGCGATCGAGAACATCGCAGTTAACCCGACCACAGCTGTTACCCAATGCTGCCACCATTCCGTGCGTTTAGCGCTATAGTCGGAACTGTAGATAGCGATGCCACCTAAAACTGTCAATAAAATTGGAAATAACAACAACATGGGATCAGCATCACGCCATTCCCGCTTGATATTTTCCCAATTTGGCAGTTCTAAACCTTTTACGATCATATGCTGCTACTTTTGCAAAACTAATATTCCCATCATGCCATTGGCGATCACATAATGGGTGGCACTAGAAAAACCTGCGGCTTTGGCAAGTTTGACCTGCTCTGCACCAATCGGAAATCTTGCTAAACTTGGTGCAATATAGGCATATTCAGCAGTCATGGCAAAGCGATCGGCTAGGGGGACGACGATGCGATCTAGATAAAGCTTTTGAAAAGCTTGCATCAGCCGATCGCTAGGACGATGAAAGTCTAAAATTGCTGCCTTTGCTCCATCCTTTAAAACTCGACGTAGCTCTGATAAGCACTGAGGAATATTATTCACATTGCGTAACCCGTAGGCTAAAGTTGCCCCATCAAAGCTATTGTCGCCAAAAGGTAAGCTTAATACATTGCCCTCCTGCCATATCATACTGTTTTGAATTTTTGGCAAATAGTTACGTGCTTTGTCCGCCGCGATCGCTAAAAGTTCCTTAGAAAAATCAACCCCGATCACTTGACCCGTTGGGGCGATTTTTTGGGCAATTAAAGCAGTCATATCTCCAGAACCACAACAGAGATCAAGCCATGTTTCTCCCTGCTTCGGCTCACACCAACGCAAAGCCATTTTTTTCCAGATTCGATGCTGACCTAAACTGAGAAGATCATTAAAGCGATCGTAAACTGGGGCAATGCGATCGAAAATCTGTTGGACATCAGTTTCCGAAGGTTGAGACATGTTTGTACCTAAAACTTTTACCGAAGAGTTATAAAAATCATCATAAGGGGTCAGTGATTTAATAAAGAATCAGATTTTTGGTGGCTTCGCCACCAAAAATCTGATTCTTGAATTTGAGGGTTGCGATATCAGCACAATCGCTGAGCGAATTCATAGCCGAGAGCTTTGTCCTCATGCAACAATATTAGAAAATAGGTTCATTGTCGGCAGCAAAATTTTGCCTAACTATGCAAAAACTTTGGTTTAAAAGCAAGCGATCGCAACCATTGCTACCAGAAGAAGATACCCGTAGCTCTTCTCCAGCAACAGAGGACTCTCCACAGACATCCACTGATCCTGTACTTAGTACTTCCGAAACATCAGGTCAGGAGTCTGAGAAATTTACATTGACGAAACATGGGATTTTAAAATATCTTTCCCAAATACCCCAAAAACCTCCAGAATGGCAAATTTCACCTACTTGGGTGATGTTGATCTTGGGGCTAGGTGGAATAGCGATAGTTACAATGCTCGGAATGCAGTATTTAACTACACCTGAAGCAACACCTGATAGCACCCTTACCTGTAGATCAAAAATCAATGGCGATTGGCATACCCCTATTGGTAAGTTAACTTTGCAAGAGGAAAATGGCGATAGAATTTCAGGTAAATATGAGTATACCAATTTTGATCGCGGCAAGATTATCGGTGAGTTTAGAGGCAAATTAAATAACAATGTCATAAATTTTGATTGGCAGGAAACTCCCAAACAGCAACCAAAACAACAAGGGAAGGGAATCCTCATTTTTGGTGAAGGCTGCAAAGAATTTTATGGAAGTTATGGGACTGGCGATAGTACTAGTAACTTTGGTAACTGGCAAGGCTCACGTATGTCAAAATAAAAGCCAATGCATTGATAAATACTTATAGCGATTTGACAAGGAAATGATTTCGTACTTAAGACTAGTCAAAATCTAAGTCGTAAGGCAAAATTCTAAGTCGTAAGGCAAAATAAACCTTCAACAATTGTTCACGAGCTAATGAGACCTGCTCATACTCTTAATATTGCTATGTCATTAGTCACTGCTTTTGATGCCAGCTCATTTAGCCAACATCAAATAAAGCCTCACTAATTATTCAGCCATTATTCAATAGCTCACCCAAAAACAGTTACAACTAGATTAAACAGTTAGCTAATCCCCTTATCAAACCGATAACATAGAGTTAAGTTGTTTAAATTCCAAATTTAGAGTTCAGTTCCTCTTTGGGCGAGTTGCACCAAATTTATCACCAAAAATCTTCAAAGATATTCCCGAAAGCCTCGACAAATTGCGATAAGTCTTATGAAATTTGGAATAATAACGACTCATTTAGCTAAAATTCTACTGTCTAGATGGCGACTCAGATGGTGGTGGCTTCAGCTACAAACATGTCAACAGCTCTCCAAAAAAATGGATTTTCGCCTTGGTCAGAGATATTTATTGACCTTCGTCAACCTCATTATATTTGAGGAAATATTCCCTTTTAGAAATTTAGAAAAAGACACTGTTGACAAATAGGGACGTAAACTATGGAAATTGGCGACACCAAATCAGAATCATTTGCGTTAATCGAAAAGCTAAATGAAATTGGAATTGCACTATCGGCGGAGAAAAATACGCCTAAGCTTTTGGAGATGATTTTGAGGGGTGCAAAAACAATTTTAAATGCTGATGCTGGTACGCTTTATCTTGCGACTGAGGATAAGAGATATCTGCAATTTGAAATAATGATGAATGACTCCCTTGGCACTATTCTTGTATCTAAGCCAAATGAGCCGATTCCCTTTCCTGCTTTGCCTCTCTATGATGATCATGGTAACCCCAACGAGACCATGGTGGCAGCTCGCGCAGCTCTTGATAAAAAAACGATTAATATACCTGATGCCTATATAGCTGAAAGTTTTGACTTTGCAGGGACTAGAGCTTTTGATACAAGAACGGGCTATCGATCGCAGTCATTTCTTACCTTGCCGATGCTCAATCATGAAAATGAACTGATTGGGGTGTTGCAGTTAATTAATGCTAAAGATCCAGAAACGAATAAGATCATTGAATTTTCGCAAATTTCCCAACGCATTGCTGAATCTTTAGCATCCCAAGCCGCGATCGCTTTAACTAACAACAAGCTAATTGGTCAATTTCGAGAGCTATTTGAATCGTTTATTAATCTCATGTCTGAGGCGATCGATAAAAAATCGCCCTACAATGGCGCTCACTGTCGCCGCGTCCCTAATTTAACGATGATGATCGCCGATGCCGCTTGTAAGGCTGACTATGGCATTTTTAAAGATTTTGCCTTGGATGAAGACGAGCGCTACGAACTGCGAATTGCTGGATTGCTCCATGATTGCGGTAAGGTGACTACTCCTGTCCATGTGATTGATAAGGCAACAAAATTAGAGACTATTTTTGATCGCATTCATTTAGTAAATACACGCTTTGAAGTGCTCAAGCGGGATGCGGAAATTAGTTTTCTCAACCAAAAAATTGCAGCGATCGAATCAGGTAATCTCAGCATTATTCCCGACCTCGAAGCAGCTTTGCACCAAAAACTAGCCCAATATTCCAGCGATCAGGATTTCTTGCGGATCTGCAATATTGGTGGAGAGTTCATGCATGATGAGTACAAAGAACGTCTCCAGCAAATTGCTAAATATCGCTGGATTGATCCCCAAGGTGTGGAGACAAATTTCCTCACCGACAATGAAGTTTACAACCTGAATATTTCAAGAGGAACACTAACAGCGGAAGAACGCAAAATCATTAACGATCACATTGTTGTTACGATCGAAATGTTGGAGCAATTGCCTTATCCCCTTAATCTCCGTCGTGTGCCTGAGTATGCGGGTGGTCACCATGAGCGCATGGATGGTAAGGGATATCCTAAAGGTTTAACCCGCGAGCAAATGTCTTTACCCGCCAGAATGATGGGAATTGCCGATATCTTTGAAGCCCTTAGCGCAAAAGATCGTCCCTACAAGAAGGGAAAAACTTTGACCGAATGTCTCCATATCCTCGGTAAAATGAAGATGGACAACCATATCGATCCCGATCTATTCGATCTATTTGTTAGTGAAAAGGTTTATTTGCGCTATGCCCATGAATACCTTGATCCCGATCAGATCGATGAGGTAGATGAAAATAATATTCCTGGGTATACACCACCTTTTGCTTATTTCTTTGGTACTAGCTAAGGGAGGTGCAGTAAAATAGATAGCCAATTTTTTGTGGTGTAGTTTTGCCGAATCATAAAAATTGGATTGTTTATTAAATCACCGAAACCTAACTTTTTGCCATATTTTTTGTCATAAAAATGAGACGATGGAATGCGCTTTGCTTAGTGCATTTCTACCCCAAAGCATTTTTGCTCAAAATTTTTCAAGAATTTGATTTTGTACTTACTTATGTTCGCTCAGTTTCGCTCTCAATATCCACAGGGGCGCATCCAGACTGAGATGCTACCTAAAATAGATGGTCTTCATGCTTTTAGGGCAATCGTGTCTCAAGGTGATGCGATCATGGGAACGGCTACGGCTGTTGATAGCGATCTGGAGATAGCGGAAGATCGAGCAGTGAAGCGTGCTTTGACGATCGCAGGGATTGCCTTTGATAATGGTTTTGATAGTAACTATGGCAACTATGCAGGGCGATCGCCAATTTTGACACAGGTTTCCCGTGAGCCTGCGTCGGTCAATTCGTTACCATCTGCAAATTTAAATAATCTAGGCAGTTTAGGGGCAGGACACCACACAACAACGCATACGATTCAATCGGAGCCAGCCCTAGAATATGCTAATGAATATGGAGGGAATGACTATGCAACCGATGATAATTTGCCATACGTGCCTAGTGAACAGCCCCATCGCTCCCATGAAGAAGTCGCCACGCGATCTGCTGAGCCTGTCCCTGCCTCTAGCAAATCGACAGCCCCTGCGATCGCACCAGAGCCAATTGATTTATCCGATGCAATTTCTAAAATTGATGTGGAGATGGATCGACTTAATTGGACAAAGACACAGGGGCGCGATTATTTAGTCCGTACCTTTGATAAAAAATCTCGACAGCAATTAACTAACGATGAGTTATTGCAATTTCTCAGTCATCTCAAATCCTTGCCAACCCCCTATCGCCAACCCGCCAATAATGACGATTTCTTCTAAATTGGAGCTTCAAATAAATAGACGGGCATAATTATCTATAGGATGTGTTAATGAAATGCGACCTACTCTTTAAATATGCAGAATATGCTCTTACCGCAACTTGTCAGCGATCAAAAAGCAATAAATTTTGAGAAAGTGTTGTTTTATGACACTTTCTCAAAATTTATTGGGTTTTACTGAAGCGCAAAGCACTGTATGCTTTGCGTATTTTGATTAATCCCAGACATTCCGCCATAATGAAATCTCTTAACTTTCAAGAAGAACTGAGCTTACTCATCCGTGCCAAATGCCCGATTATTTATGTCGTGACATGGGAAGAAGAGCGTGCGGAGAAGGCGATCTCCCAAGTTGCTCAAGAATGTAGTCCACCACGGCAAATGCTCTATTACGATTTGGTGCGGGGCTTTGAGCATAATCAGGAGGGTAAAAATAATTTATTGCAAGCCTTGCAGGTTGTAGAAAATGGCGATCGCCAAACGGCTAGTATTTTTGTCTTTCGGGATCTGCATCGTCGCTTAGCCTCACAACGACTTGATGAAATTTTTGTGCGTCAACTGCGGAATCTCTATCGCAGCTTTCGCAATACCCGCAAGACTTTGATTTTGCTTAGTCCACTTCTGGAAATGCCCTCTGAGCTTGAAGAACAGGTGGCAGTCCTCTATTTCCCTTTACCCGAAAATAAAGAAATCCGTAATATTATCGAGCAGATGATTCCTGCGGAACAGTTGCGCTTGGCAGGGAATAGCCTCGACCAACTAGTAAAAGCTTGCATGGGGATGACACGCGATCGCATTTGTCACACATTATCGAAATCCATCGTCCAGAAGCATTATTTGAATGAATCGGATATTGATCGCGTCCTGTTGGAAAAACAAAAGCGAATCCGTCAAACAGAATTTTTAGAATTTTTCACACCCAATGAAACTTTAGATAGTATCGGAGGTTTAGATAATTTCAAGCTGTGGCTAATGCAGCGTCAGCTAGCCTTTTCCGATGAAGCAAGAGCCTATGGCTTACCGAATCCAAGGGGGGTTTTGTTATTAGGGATTCAAGGAACGGGGAAAAGTCTCTGTGCTAAGGCGATCGCTAATCTTTGGCGTTTACCATTGTTGCGGCTAGACGTGGGTCGGTTATTTGGTAGCTTAGTGGGGCAATCTGAAAGCCGTACTCGTCAAACGATTCAGCTAGCTGAAGCTCTTGCACCTTGTATTCTTTGGATTGATGAGATTGATAAGGCTTTTGGGGGAATTGCAAATAGTATGGGGGATTCGGGAACTAGTCAGCGTGTATTGGGAACCCTGTTAACTTGGATGCAGGAGAAATCTAGTCCTGTATTTGTAGTTGCCACGGCAAATAATATCCATGCTCTACCCCCTGAACTTTTGCGAAAAGGCAGGTTTGATGAATTGTTCTTTATCAATTTACCAACCTATGAAGAGCGCAAGGAAATTTTCCAACTCCATTTGAAAAGATTTCGTCCAATGGAATTGCGGAACTTTGATGTAGATAAAATGGCTTCTATCTCGAAGGAATTTAGCGGTGCGGAAATTGAACAGGCAATTGTAGAAGGAATGTATCGAGCCTTTCATGAACAGAGGGATGTCACGACTGAAGATATTATTGGCGCAATTAAAGAAACCTATCCCTTAGCGAGTACCGCAAGAGAACAGATTAGCTTTATGCAGGCATGGGCAACTCAAGGAAGGGCAAGAAGTGCTTCGCGGGGTGAAAATAATTCACGCGGTGATAATAATTCTCGGGGCGAAAATACCTCACGCGGTGAAATAGTTAAACAGGGTCATAATAATTCCAATAGCTCTAGCAATAGTGCCACTAATAGCTCAAGAGATATTAGTGTAATTAAGCAGGCAACTAAAGCCGCGATCGACAAGTCAATTGACTTGCCCTTATCGAAAACTAGTGATCTGGCAGTCGCCAAGCGTCGTCCTTTACCACCACCACCTCTGCCTCAAATTAAATCAAGCTCAGATTCATGATTCCCCATTCTGCCACATCCTTTGATAACCCAGATTTGCCACAATTGCAGGCAATTAAGGCGCATTTGGATTTAGTGTTGCTTGCCTTAGAGTCGTTGACAGGGCTGGGTTCCGATGAGATGTTGGCGGTTGCCGAAAAGCTCGGTTTAGAGGAGATTTTAAGCGATCGCATTACCCTTTGGCGGTTGCGACAGGCTAGTCCACTTCGCAAGGGGAAGGGACGAAAAAAGCTAGATGTGGATGAAGCGAGGGCAATGACTCTAATCAGTTGTACTCTAGCTGCCCAACAACAATTTGCCATTCGCAATGCCGTAGCCCAGCTAGAAAAATGTACGGCTCTCAAGCGTCCTCCCTATCGCGAACCTATCCTTGGCGACTATCTTGATCGCTTTAATACGCTGTATCAAGAACGGATGGCCGAGGAGGAGCAAGCAAAACCTGACGCAATTCAGAAATTAGCGTTAAAATTACTAATAGATCTGCTTTTTTACAGTTCCCAAATCGGATCGCGCCGCCTTTGGGTTGCCCTATTCGAGCGAAGCCAGAGTGGTTAGTTTTTAGTATTATGAGCTACTCCCCGTCAGAATCAAATATCTTCAGTCGTCGCTATGAACTACCAACCTGCTTACTAGAGGTCTGGACAGAGCGATCGCCTTTATCTGACTGGCAAGCACAAATTGTGGCTCAAAATTTACGCTTTCGCTTGCAGCTCGCGAATCGTCACAAAGTAATTAAGGGCAATCAACAGCAAATTGCAAATCTCATTGAGGCTGTAACTAGCTATTGCGATCGCTGGTTAGCTCAGGATGATTTTGAAACCCTTGATCATGTGATTGAAGTTCCGAAATTATCAAGACTAAAACTCACAACCTTACAATTATTTGATCTTTATGAAAGTATCGAACTCTGTGCCAATGAGTTTGTAATTTTGCCGAATGTATTGCTAGAGGTACGCCGCCTCAATCTCAATTGGCTCAAAATTATGGCAGGAGCGATCGCCATTGTGGGAGTCAGTATTGGCGCAATCCGTCTGATTTCTCCTCCCTTTGGCGAACAACCTAGTTATCAAATAGCGATTACCCCTAGTGCTGCACCCCCTGAGCAAGCCGCACCACCTGCCGTTAGCTCAGACAATAAATTAGATAAGCCAGAAAACACTTCCAAAATAGCCACCTCCTCAAAGTCTGCTAATCCTGAAACTCCGAACTCCGCGATCGCACCTGCTCCGAATCCCCCTAAACCTGCACAGAAAATCACTCCTGTGGCAAAACCTCGTGAGAGAACTGATAAAGTAGCGATCGCTCCCGAAGCAATGAATAGTCCAGTTGGGAATGTAGAGCGATATCGCCAAGACTCTACTGCAAGCTCTTCTGTGACTAATGATGGTATAACCGCAGCCAAGACCGCACCACAAAGGCGATTGGATCTACCCAATCAAGATACTTTGCAAGCTCCAGTTAGCGTTGAAAATGCCAAACCTGCGCATTCCCCATCTACTAACTCGTCAGTCCCTGCGGCTGAGTCCCGTGTCGCTAATAGCAATATAGCTACAGATGCAAATTCTAATATCAACACTTTACAAATTAAATCTGAAGTCCCTAGTGACATAACTACGGATCTAGTACGTTACCTACAATCCCAACGTATTACCATACAGACATCTGGAATAATCTCTCTCGAACTTGAGATTGTTGGTGATCGCATTAGCAATATATCAATCGATAGCAAAAACTCAACATTAAAAGATGGTAATGCGACTGCTGAATTAGAAAATATTATTCGCAAATGGCGATCGCCTAGTTCCATGACAGGAAAAATCAATTTAATCTTACAGATACAGAATTAAGGGACTTGCTATAGCAATGTAAGGGTTGCTTAGGAAATAAAACCCAAATAAGTGAAGGTGGCACGGAGTGCCACCTTCACTTATTTGGGTTTTGCTTTGTCCTACTCCCTTCCCACCGAAGAAATAGACATATAAAACCAAGAAATAGCGGTGCGGGGCAAAGCCCTGCACCGCTATTTCTTGACTGGGAAAGGAGTATCTATCTCTTATTGCTAAGCAGCTAGGCATAAATAAACCGAAAAGATTGTTCCGCCCGCGTAGCGGGCGGAACAATCTCTGGTTTTAGTTTTTAATATGCTCATCTACTTATAAGAATTCAATAAAGTACTTGTGACTTCGACTCCGCTTAGCCAACGTTAGCTGAGCGGAGTCGAAGCTAACGTTGGTGGGATATTACATTTTATATCCGCAAGAGAGAGACTAATCATCAAAACCTAGTGTAAGGTGGCGCGAAGCGCCACCTTACACTAGGTTTTATAGCTATACAGCAGATTGCTAAAGCTGAAACTCAAGAATTAAGTTGAAAAATAAAGCTGACCTTATCACCTTTGCCTAAAGAAATGCGATCGCCTGCTCTGAGCTTATGCCGATTACCCGCAGGTAGGGGCAAATTATTGATATAAGTACCATTAGAGCTACCTGTATCCTCAAAATAAAAAGAGCCACCCTCCGTGCGAATATCTGCATGAATCCGCGACACAATATCAGAATCAGGAAAGCCAGAGACATCTATATCAGGGGGAATTACCGTATTGGGCTTACCAATATGCACAACAGGTAAATGGGGAGGAATTTCGATAGTCAGGCTCGTCTGCACATGGAGTAACGAGGCTGCAAATTGCTGTAACTGAGTTTTTGGGCTTAGTGATGCAGGAATATTTGCAGGAGCAGTACTTGGCTCAACAGATACAAATAGTTCTTCCTCATTGATATTGGGAACAGTTTGTACCTCTTGGCTATTCGCGACTGAGTTTGCCATAGCATTGCCTTCAGTTGACTCTTCGGGTAGAGGATTAGACATAGCGCTTGAAGTAGTGATTACAGGGAAAATTTCAGTTGACAGATTGATGGATGGCGATGGATCAGTTGTGCCGCTTCCTAAATTAACTTCTGGCGGATGACTCCCAACCTTAGCTGTACTCAGATTAAATCCACAATGACCACAAAACTTCGCATCCGATAATACTGTTGCATTACAGCTAGGACATTGCACGCTTTTGACAATGGGTAATGGAGTAAAGCAAGCTTCACAGTTTACCGCTCCGTCAGGATTGGAATGAGCACAATTAGGGCAGGTGATCATAAGAGCAACTTAAATAAATAAAACTTGAAGGAAAACTGACAACAGGAATGAAACAGAAATTTCTGTAACAATTTCTATGTACTAGGATCGGGCGGTGTTTGCAGTACAGTTTTGGAAGCAATGCGGGTCTTTTTGCGATCGGCTTCACTGAGGAATGTACCTGATTGTAGACGGGTAGCGTTATTCTGCAAGATTGTCGAGGCATTATGATCACCCATTTGCAATGCGGTTTTTGCCGCAGACTGCAACATTGTTGCTGCACCAGTACGATCGCCTTCTTGCAGTTTTTGTTCCGCAAGTTGAGTCTGTCGATATTTGGCTAGAGCCAATACATAATTTTGTACCTGTGGATCGACCTGCGGATTAAAGTCTTGAACTAGCTCGGCAGCGATCGCTACAGATGGTGAGAGCGTATTAACTTGTCCTTGTGAGGGTATGTCATAACGGACTTGAGCGGACAAAATAGGAATCTCTGAGCTATTTGGATCACTCGCAATATAGCTAGCAGGGCTGATGTAGAGATTAAATAGCACCACTCGTTCCACATCAGTCATCAAGTCTCCTAGCCTGACAATAATGGCATCACCTTCAGTTTGGTAGGATAGCTCGATGGTGTCAGGTGCAACTTGGGCGATCGGCTTTAATTCAGCAAGCCTAACATGGGGGGGAAGTTGCAAAATTAAATGGGCATTGGTCAAGCCGATCGCTTGAACCCGCCTTAATAGTTTCTGAAATTCTGCTCCAGCTACTTCTGGTGATGGGATATATGCCATTGCGCCACCGCCAGCATCAGCAATACGTTCTAGCACATCTTGATTCCAACTATCGCCAAAACCGAGACTATGCAGAGTCATGTTGTATTCTGTTGCTAATCGTGAGAACTGGAAACAGCGTTCATTATCACCATGCTCATTTTCGCCATCCGTTAGGACAAATAGCTGACTTACAGTGCCATCTTTACCCTTACTGGTTTCTTGTAAACCCAGCTTAATACCGTCATCAATACAAGTCCCCCCTGATGCTTTGAGGGATTGAATATTTTCTTTGATGGAACCGATCCGCTCAACTAACTGATTTTCTACTACGACCTTAGCCTTATGGTCAAAGCCAATTACGCTAATGCGATCCTGTGGATACATTTGATCAACTAGATCTTGGGCTGCGCGTTTGACCGTCTCTAGTGGCTTTCCCCCCATAGAACCACTATGATCTAACACAAGGCATAAATTTAAAGGAGCATTGCTGCTAGTACTAGAAGAGCTAGCGGATACAGCGATCGCTAATTGGCGCTGACTACTGCCTTGATGGCTATCGAGATGGCGATCGCTTAACTTACAGGTCAGATTTACGCTCATTTAAGCTTCTATCCCTAGAATTTCACAGGACTTTTCTAAAATTTCATCAGGGTCAAAGGGTTTAGTCATATAAATATCTGCCCCAACATCCTTACCCCGATCGCGATCGAACTCTTGCCCCTTAGCGGTCAGCATAATAATGTAGACATCGCTCAAGCTGGCATCACTTTTGACGGTTTGACATACTTCATAACCATTCATCTTAGGCATCATGACATCTAAGAATACTAGGTTTGGCTTTTCCCTCTGAATTACCTCTAGTGCTTCTACACCGTTGGTTGCGGTTAGTAGCTCTACGTCATAATCTTCCAACTCTTCCAAGGTTTGCTCTAACAGCAAACGAATATGAGGCTCATCATCAACGATTAATAGCTTCTTAGACATTTTAAAGACTTTGAGGTTTCTCAAAACTAATGTATCACTTACAGCGCTTTGCGCTCAAAAATAATCTGTTCGATCCTGATTACCTATTGCAATTGACTATGACAATTTACCTTGGTTCCTGAATAGAGTAATTTACATTTTCTTAAAAGCTCAATAAATTTTGAAAAAGCTTGCAAAGCAAGCTTTTTCAAAATTTATCTATACGACATAAAACCTAAATGGACTGTAAGTAACACAAGTTGGTAGTGCTAAATAGGTAAGGATGGGCGGCGCTTCGCGCCGCCCATCCTTACCTCAATAAATCTTTTCCTTCTTAGGACTACCTGCAATTTTGGGACAATTTAAATTAGGCTTTAAGAGATGGGTTGCTTAGCAACCCATCCCTTAAAGCCTGAAATCAAAAGCCTTGCTTAGCAAGGCTTTTGATTTCAGGCTTGTAAAATTTGTCAACTTAACACGAACTGAAGTTACAGCCTATTTGGGGTTTGTGTAGTACAGATAAATTTTGAAAAAGCTTGCTTCGCAAGCTTTTTCAAAATTTATCTGGGTTTTGAGAAAGCGCAAAGCTCTGTAAGTACTAGTAAATAACTTCAAAAATTTCTACTAGATTCTTTTTGCCTTTGACAGGTAAAGTTCCAAACTCGCGAAACTGAAAACTAGCCTGTGTTGCTTCATAAACACTACGGGTCACTAAAATTTGTCCTCCTTGCGCCAATCCTTGCAAACGTGAAGCAATATTCATCTCATCGCCGATCGCAGTGTAGTCCATATGTTGTGGTGAGCCGATATTACCCACAATCACATCTCCAGAGCTAATCCCAATTCCTGTGATAAAGTTTTCTCGAATCCAATCAATCGGCAATTCTTTGATACGCTTTTGCATATTAATTGCAGCCGCGATCGCCCAATATTCCCGATCTGCGATCGCCGAAGGTGCACCAAACATGGCGACGATCATATCGCCAACAAACTTATTGACTGTCCCCTGATTCGTGAAAATCACATCCACCATTTGTGTGAAATACTCATTCAAGTATGCGACTAGTTGCTCTGGCTCTAGCTCTTCACATTTCGTGGTGAAATTGCGAATATCAGAAAACAACATAGCAATTCTTCGCTTACTTGTGGTGAGGGAGACTTCACCTGCATCATTGATGACAGCTTGAGCAACTTGAGGTGAGAGGTATCTTTCTAAATTGTTTTTGATTCTCTCTTCTTGTAGTTTGCTCTCATGGAGTAAGGCATTCTCAATGGCTCCAGAAGCTTGCGTGACCAATGCGGTAAATAGCTTAAGATCTTGAGATGTATAACTAATAGGTTCAGAATTACTGATATTGACGACACCTAAAATGCGATCCTTAGTGAGAATTGGTGCACAAATTAACGCATAGGAGTGATTCTCATTAACAATATAGCGTGGGTCTTTAGTGGCATCATTAACTAATTCTGGTTTACCAGTGGTAAAGACATACCCTGCAATTCCTTTGTCAACTGCAAATTTTAAACATCCTATCTGTTCAGCAGTACCTCTAGCCGCAATGATCTCTAGCGAATTATCGTGTTGATTATGGATCATGACCGATGCACTAGTACATCGGATCAGCCGACTCGCTTCCTCTATGACTAGAGTACCAATTTCCTTAACATCTAGGCAGCTAGACATTTTACTTGCGATCGTATACAGCAGACTAATCTCTCGGTATTTATCTAACGCATCTGCTGCAAGGGTTTTTCTTTCAAACTCACGCTTAACTATATAGTTTAAAAAATCAGCAACCTGCTTAGTCTGTTCAGAGCCAATCACCCAACCCAATATTTCTTCATCTAGTAAAATTGGAACTTTAGTGACATGGTTTGAATCATGAGCGTGATTAACTTCAGATTTTTCTGCTTTCTCTACTTCTATACCAAGGTCTACAACTAGGACTTTCCCTTTTTGATCTTGAATCATGATTGGGGATGTAAGTGTTGTAATTAATCCTCTCAATAGGGACAATACTTCTCCTTTTAGAAGAATCTTGCTGAGATTGATGGATGGCATAGGTTAAGAATTATATAGTTATGACGTTTAAAACTAGTGCCGCTTGCTTGGTGCTGCTTGTCCTACTAAGGGACTTAAAGTACCTGTAGCTTTGGCTCCACTTAGCCAACGTTAGCTGAGCGAAGTCGAAGCTAGATAACTTTGGTGGTTTTTATCCGCAAGAGCCTAAGTAGTTTGTTGGAATCAAATGTAGGATGTTTTAGCGATCTCGTAACCTATCATCTTTAGCCAATTGATACGTAACGTTACACTCAATACACCCTACAAATAATCAAATACAGCTACTTATCATCATAATAACTAACAAAATAGAATCAATCGCCATAATGCTGAGAAAAACTATAGCAATCCCAAATGGTTTGTAGAAGTACACCCCAAAGGGGTGTGCTTCTACAAACCCAAAAATCTATAAATGCTCTAGGGTTGCTATAGGTAGCATTTTTGTTGCTCTGTAAGGTAATGCATTGCTCTTTACAAATCTCTTGAGCTAGTTGATCGGTATTTAAGTATAGGACTTACGCATCGAGTGGATGTGGCGCGGGCTTTGCCCGCGCCACATCCACTCAAAACCCAGTAAATTCGTTAGCATTGCGTAAGTCCTAAAGTAGCTAGGAATAAATTAAAACCAGAGATTGTTCCGCCCGCGTAGCGGGCGGAACAATCTCTGGTTTTAGGTTTTAATATGTTCATCTACTTACTGCAGGATTGTTATGAATAGATTGCTTAGGATAAATAGCTGAATTTTGATTGGGAAAAGGTTTATTGAGCTTACCTTTGCTAGACTGAGGTTAACTCTTGAGACATAAATAAATTAAGGAATCGGGTAAGTTTAATATGCCTTACTCAGCAGAGATCAGTCGTCGCCAACCTAGTTGTTTTCTTTTTCTAATCGATCAATCAGGATCGATGGCAGACGCATTTTCTAGTGAAAGTGCAAGTAAGGGAACAGCCAAAGGCGCAAATGAAAGTTTGCACAAAACTAGTGAACCGATCCAAAAAGCTCAGGCAGTTGCCGATGCAGTCAATCGTTTGCTTGACTCTTTAGGACAACGCTGTGTTAAAGGTAATGAGATTTACGATTATTTTGATGTGGGTGTCATTGGTTATAACAGTGAAGTTGCCTCAGCACTTAATGGGATTGCTGGCGATCAGGTGATCGCACCCATTGGCAAAATCTACGAAAATCCCGCCGAATTGGAGAAACGTGCCCAAAAATTACCTGATGGGATGGGTGGTTTGGTCGAAGTTTACAATGACTTTCCAATTTGGTTTAAGCCTGTAGCAAGTGGTGGTACAGCGATGTGCAGTGTATTTGCAATGGCACGACTTCTGTTAGAAGAATGGATTGAAAAACATCCAAATAGCTATCCGCCAACAATTATTAACATTACTGATGGCGAATCGACGGATGGTAATCCCACGGAAGAAGCGATGCATCTCAAAAAATTGTGTACTTCCGATGGTTCTGTTCTGCTATATAACATTCATCTGTCTGCCGAATATACTCAGCCAGTTTCTTTTCCTAATACTGTGGAAGTATTGAGCGATCCCTATGCTCGTTTAATGTTTGAACTATCAAGTCCTCTTCCCTATGCTGCCCAAAAAGCGGCTGAGAAAGAAGGCTATAAAATTGCTCCTGATGCTAGAGCTTTTATGTTTAATGCTGATCCTGTCAAGCTAATTCAATTTCTAGACATCGGCACTCGGACTGAGAATCTCAGATAAAAAAGCGGCGCATTGCGCCGCTTTTTTATCTTTTATCTCAATGGTGCAAGTATTGTTGCTGTAATCGGTACAATACCGACTTCATCACTATTCAGTGCGATCGCTGCGGCATGGGATAAATCCAGACTGCGGTTGCCCACATAGGGACCGCGATCGTTAATTCTCACGACTATTGATCTACCATTTTGGCTATTAGTAACTTTGAGGTAAGTGTCAAAAGGCAGACTGGGGTGAGCCGCCGTAAAATCCTGTTGTTCAAACTGTTCTCCTGAAGCAGTCTGTCTACCTTGAAAATAAGGACCATACCAAGAAGCAATACCATCAATTTTTTCGTTAGTGACGGTTAATTGATACATTTGCTTTTGGGCTTCAACGATAGTCATTGGTTCAGCCTCAGCCGCAACTCTGAGATTATTAATCCATTGGGTTAAGCGCAGCGAAGGATTCACCACCTCGGATTTAGGGATTCTAAACAGGACTATATTTTTATATTTACCAAGGTATTCGCCATCAACTACTAATGGCTCAAGTTGACTGGGATCAAAGTCAGGTGTGTTGAGAATAACGGCAAGTTTAGCTGTAGCGATCGCTGCACTAGGCAAGTCTTTAACCTCAAATGTAGGCTGCTGATTGACCATAATTATCCATTGATTAGCAGTCTTTGACTGAAATTCGATGATGTATTTTGGCTTAGCGTCATTTGTGGCTTTTTGACTCGATTGTTTATTTGTCAAGGATTGATCTGGCGAAACTTGATTGAGATCATAGTTGAATTTACTATCAGCTAGATCTGATGCAAATATTGGGGATGTTACGCTAGAAGCCAATGAAATTAAGGATATTGCCCATAATTTAGATAAACTAGACATAGATTGTAAATATTATTAAGCAAAGATGTTCGTTAAGAAAAAGTAGGCTGTAGATAATAAGAAAACATTTATTTTGAATTTCCCAAACAAGCAGTTTGGGATAACAATTAGGAATAAATTAAATGATCTCTTTTTTTGAAAAAATTGCATCTAAAGCCAGAAAAATGTTTAAGTATAATTACTGTTGTTTTAAACTACGATATTAACGGGGATCATAAATCATCCTTTAGAAAGATATAAAAATGGGATTATTCCAATTACTTCAATACTTCAGTTAAAACTTGTTAAACATCCCTTCCGTTATCGTATTTAACTGCTTAATAATTATTGATATATAATGCTTGAAACCTATATCTATTGCTCGTTGAAGTCTTTGATATTTCTATAATTTACGACCACTAAATGAGTCCATCGTCTATGTCAAACCCATAATATTAAATTTACTTTAAATTTTTACGCAGCTTATACAAAAATCTGAGAGTTATTTGCTTGAGGACAATTTTTATAGCTGTCGCTATGCTTGTTCGGACAAAAAAATAGTGTAAGGCGTTGCTTTGCAACGCCTTACACTATTTTTTTATTTGCCCCGATACAGGTGATCATAGCTATATTAAGAGGATAGATAGGGCAAAGCAAAACCCAAATAAGTGAAGGTGGCACTTCGTGCCACCTTCACTTATTTGGGTTTTATGTCCTAAGCAACCCTTACATTGCTATACCAAGAGAATCTCAATCTTTTGCGTATGATTTCGAGATTGCTATAAATTAATGTTTTTACAGCAAGTCAAGCAATTTTGCGGATGTATAGTCGATTTTTTGTTGATAGCTTATTGTAATGTCTCGGATAATTCCTCTATAGCGTGGATTGCTAACTCAAACTTGGCAATGCCCGCTATTTTTATTAGTACTAAATTCTAAACGAAATAGGGCGTTTCTGATACGCTTATGGCATGTAGAGAGAGCCATTGGGCATTGTTGCACCCTTAAGCTTAACGTTAGTTAACTTGACCATTATTTTTTCGCCAAAACCTACCTTTGCACCAGTCAGGTTTGCGCCACTTAAATCTGCGCCACTTAAGTCTGCACCGATTAAGTTGGCTCCACGCAGATCCGCATTTTGGAGATTGGCTTGGAATAGATTTGCTCTAAATAGATTTGCCCCTTGTAGATTTGCCCCTTGAAAGTTGACACGGTGGAGAAATGCATCGGTTAAGTCAGCATTACTGAGATTGGCATAACTGAGATTCCTACCTTCAAGATATTTTTCGCGTAAATTTGCCCCACGGAAATCGGCTCCAGTAAGATCCGTCGTTTTAGGACGCTTTTGTGGCTCTGATGATGGATTATGTTGTGGCGGCTCAGGCTGGGGATGTTTACTGGTTTGCTGACGTGTTTGGTAAGACTGATAGGGTTGATAGGACTGAGATTGCGATCGCGATTGATAGGAGTAATAACGTTCCGAAGTGCGTTCCGAGGTGCGATCTGAAGTACGGTCTGCTGCTTTTTGTTGAGCGTAGCCTTGAGAAGCACTCTGGTATTTACTGTGATATTTCGTTTGGTGTTGATGAGTTTGTTTATTTTGATGTGAATATCTTTGGGAACCTGATGCTTTCTGCTCAGCAGCTTTTCGTAAGCTATCCCTTGCATGGTTAATTTCTTTGAGCTTTTCTTGTGCTTGCAGTTGTAGTTGCACATTCTCTCTGGGGATGCGATCAGGATGCCATTGCATAGCCAGTGCTTTGTAAGCCTTGTTGACATCTTCTAAGGTCGCGTTAGATGTTAAGCCGAAGAGTTGGTAGCATTGATCGATTTCCATAGTTTGTCGATTCCACAGCGACAGAGATTTTGATTTTACGCTGGCGATCGATCCCAAGTGTATCAAAACAGGCAAGTCATAAATGACTCGGCAAATTTAATTCGTTAGATAGAGATACAACTTGGGATTTCTGAGTTTAGGCGAAATAGTCTAAAATCGCTTGATTAATGGTTTCTTCTCCATGCATATCTAGCTGTTTTGCTTCTGCTAAATCTGGAGGGAGGAAGGTTGCATTGAGAAATGACCAATCACCTTCATAAAACTCTTGGGGCGAAATAATCAAATGTTCTGAGTAGTTCTTTACGCCAGCTATTAGGGTTTCAGCTTCTAAAAATCCTTCGCGGGTCAGACAAACAACGGGAACGCCAACACGCAGAGCTTCCGCTAATGTGCCATACCCCGGTTTCGTGACGACGCGATCGCATACCACCATCAGATCCACAGGACGAAGGCGATCGCAATTGGCTTTAGTCAAATTTGGTAGATCAGGAGCGCCTCGATCAAAGGTGATAAATTGCCATTCGGGAAACTTGGCTAGATTTTGATAGGGAATTGATTGTAAACTCAACCCCCCAAAGGTGAGCAGAGCCGTGGGGCGATCTCCATCCAAATTAAATTTCTGACGTAAATACTCAGGGGAATGGTTTGGCTTTGCGCCAGTGAGTCCCACATTTTGAATATTGGGAAAACTGGTCATGGGTTCGGCAAAGGGTAAGCGAAATAGGCGATCGCAATGGCTATAGGTTTCTGATAGGCGATCGGCAAGTTCCGCATACTTACCACCCCAATCGCGATAGATAAAGTCCCAGCCAAAGTTGCCTGCCATCCAGCAAGGAATCTGTGCGGCTTTAGCAATTTCTGTAAGCATGGGAGGAATATCCCCAAAAATTAAATCAACCTTATTCTCTTGCAAAAATTTCACTTCTTCGACGATTAAGTCTGCCCGCTGCTCATAAATTTTTTGCCAAGCGGCAAAGGTTGCCTCTTGATCAGTAACTAAGCTATCAATCTGGATTACGCCCACATCAAATACTCGTGGATGATATACAAAATCCCCTGCGATATATTCTTCCAATAACCAACGCGGAGCCGTCGTCGCAATGATTAACTTAATATCAGGCGATCGCTGTTGCAGATCAGCTAGGACAGCCGCAGTGCGCGTTGCGTGACCAAAGCCATGATTGGTAATTGCAGTATATAAAGTGGGCATGAATTTAATTGAGCTGATTATTGATAATGATTGAAATGTAATGATGTGTCATGCTGGGCACAGCACATTATCCTTTACATTTAGAATTACTTAAACTGCAATCTCAAAGCGATCGCGCCCATTCTGTTTAGCTTGATAGAGAGACGCATCCGCACGTTTAAACAATGAGTCAGTTGTATCATCTGGTCTTGATGTCGCAATACCAATACTAAACGTCACATGACCAACTTTTTCGTAAACCCATTCAGAATTTCGTTCGTATAGACGTTCAGCTAGATGACAGGCTGTCTGCAAATCAGTTTTCTGCAAAATCACGATAAATTCTTCGCCGCCCCATCTTCCTAATACGTCGGAATCACGAAGATTCTGACGCAAAAAACTGGCAAGACAAATCAGTACGCGATCGCCAACATCATGACCAAAAGAGTCGTTAACTTGCTTAAAATGATCAATATCTAATACGAATACTGTTAGAGGGAAATTTTCTATTTTTGCTAGTTCCAGTAGATGAAACAGGGACTGAGTAGCAAATCTTCTATTTGTAATACCTGTGAGGTAGTCAGTTGTTGCCGCAACTGACATGTTTTCAGCTTGAGTCTTTGTTTGCACAAGTTGCTCTTTTAAAAGAGCTATTCCTAAAAGCATTAAGATATAAACTGGATGAGCAAAACAAACCACCATTGCTGTTAGGTATATTTTGTTTAATGTTAAATCAGGAACATACTGAATGAACCTATAGGAAATAATGGATGCGACTAAGGATGCATAAAACAAGCTTGAAGCGATAATAGCATTGCGAATTTCCAGCATAATAAATGCTGATATATAGACCATTGGTAACCATTGTAAGAACGTGGCAACGCTATATAAATCTGCAATAAATAAAGACAACCCAAAAAGCATTGCTTGAAAATTTACAAAGCAGTAGGCGGCAAAAGTAGTGAAGGTAATATACTCAACTCTTCTTAGGCTTTTGGGCTTGAAATGCAACCAAAATGCACTGATACCAAATACCGCAATCATACTTGGGTAAGCAATGCGATCTATCGGATTTACATGCGATTCCAATACCTCTGTCCACCATATTCCTACGATCACCAAAACTGCAAAGGTTAAAAACACCTTCATCAAAATCGTCTTGAGCTCGTAAAGTGATTGCAGATATTTTGGCTTGATTAAATCCATATAAATCGCAATAAATATCAGTTTTAGTAACTGCTTAAAGTTCTCAAATATATCAAGATAAGATACTTTAATTAAAAGAAACAAATATATTGTGTTGAAGATGCTGCTTTTCTAAACTTTCAGCAAAAATATAATGATTAAGCCCAGTTTCTTATGGGTAACTGTGACGAGAATTTTATATAGCGATTTTCAAGCAAGCGAGGTACAGAGGGTTGTGTCCCTGCCTTTGGCAGGGACACAACCCTCTACTTCACTAGATTGGTATACGCTATATGGCACAAATGGCGGAAAATGTTAATAATTGCCTATCACTTACAGCCTATTTGGTGTTTATCTGGGCTTTGAGAAAGCGCAAAGCGCTGTACTACCATTTGCCGCGTTCATCAAACTGACGTTCATTGACTAGGGAGTCATTAAGAGGTTGCTGCAAAATTGCTCCAGATGAACTAACTGCCACCTGCTCAGCCGCAGTCAAAATTTTAGATTCCGTCATTGTTTCAGATTTAGAATTTGCTTCACTACTATCTGATTCTGAGCCACGTACACTGACAAGATAAATACTCGTTAGCGTCAAAATTACACCGATCCATTGCACTAAGGTCAAGTTTTCCCCAAGAAAGAGACTGCTAAACATCAGTGCAAATACTGGTGTCGAGAATGTTAGGGCGCTCAAGGTAGTCAAACTTCCTGATGAGGCAAAAAAGAAAAATAATCCATAGGCGATCGCACTACCCATAATCGCCATATAAGCCATGCCTAGCCATCCCCAAGCAGTGACATCTTGCCATTGATTCTGCTCGATCTGGTTAGAAATCAGTAATAAAGGTAAACCACCAATTACCATATGCCAACCAGTCGCCATGACTGGATCAGCATAGCGCACTACAGGTCTAATTAAAATTGTGCCGATCGCCATTGAAAGAGATGCACCGAGCATAAACCACTCACCAAGAGTAAATACTCCAGCCTCTAAAACTGTGTTGAAATCTCCGCTTAACAGAGCAGTCATTAGTTCTGATGGTAAGCCAATTAAGCCAATTCCAATCACCCCTACAAATAAACCAAGGGTTGCACCGATACCAATTTTTTCCTTATACAAAACTGCAGCTAGTATGGCAACTGCCAGAGGTTGCGAGTCAATTAGCAATGATCCAAGCCCTGCATTAGTTCTGACTAATCCCTGTGCTAAGAATCCCTGAAACATAGTGCCATCGACTAATGCAAACAAACTAATCCATAACCACGCTTGCCAACCTTTGGGCTGACTTCTACCAAAATAGGCTGCGCCGAGAATTAGTAATAAACCTGCGGGAATTAACCTAACTGCCGCCATAAACATGGGACTAGTTTGTGGTAACAAAGCCTTCATCACGACCATCGCTGTTCCCCAGAGGAAAAATGGTGCAATTATGAGGGGAGACTGACGGGTTAGCTCATTGGTACTAGATGGCGTAGATGAATGCATATATGGTAAATGGAATGCAAAGTTTAATTGCGAAGATGCTAAGAAGTATTAACAATACTATCTTGATCAAAACCTAGAATTTTGAATCATAACCAACAAAGTGATGTGAATCCATCTAAAAGTAGAGGTTTATGAAGTATCAAAAGCTGCACTTAATCGTCCCCTAGCCCCCAATTTTGGGGGAACAAGAGAATAAAATTATTGCAAAGTCCCCCAGAATTGGGGGATTTAGGGGACTTAAGTAGCTATAAACAAAACCCAGATTCCTGTACCGCTCGCGTAGCGAGCGGTACAGGAATCTGGGTTTTAAGTTTATTTATGCTTGAATACTTACTTTAGTTTGGACTAATAGGCAGGAATGAGAGAGAAACAAAAAGACACGAGAA
>VFQS010000046.1_pt1 | contig 187464 bp, 186 predicted proteins | sample 3512361 | NCBI WGS metagenome assembly VFQS01 (sample SAMN10412375, study PRJNA504923) | tailings metagenome | isolation source: Relicate 1 Philex TSF3 active mining | place: Philippines | reverse complement strand
TGACCTTGTGGGAGAGTAGAACGTCGCCGGACTTCTTTTATAAAAAGGGGCGCTTATTTTTAAGCGCCCCTTTTTTATTTCTCTTGCCATCACTTTTGACTTGGGAAGTTAAACTTAGGAATCTTTTTTGGATCAAAACGTCGGGAGAAGTAATTGGAAGAGCGTCCACGTAATAGTGATCGTCCAGCGCGACCATCTAGCGCCCGCCCTTCCGCACGTCCCGCTTCAGGACGTTCCTCTTCGGGTCGCCCAGCATCTAGCCGTCCCCAATCACGAGAAGATCGCCCTGCTCGCGGAGGTCGCTCAGATAGAGCAGGAGCTACACGTCAAGTTTCTCAAGGGCGCGAAGTCAGCGATCCACGTGGGTTTCGGCCTGCGCCGCAGGAACGCGACCAATCTCGAATTAGACCACGCATCTTCGAACCAGATATCCCTGAAGATGTTACGGGCGAAGAACTCGAAAAGAGCGTGCGTGCAGAGCTCCTGAGTTTGTCTGCAGAAAATGCCAAGGTTGTTGCGCGACATATGGTCTGCGTGAATTTATATATGGATATTGACCCCGAGCTTTCTCATAAACATGCAGTAGCTGCTGCGCACCATGCAGGACGCCTTGCAGTAGTTCGCGAGACTGCAGGATATGCAGCGTATCGCGCGGGACATTACGAGATTGCTCTAAAAGAGTTGCGCGCTGCCAATCGAATCTCTGGCGATGTTTCGATGTGGCCAGTTATGGCAGATTGTGAACGTGGCCTTGGAAACCCTCTAAAAGCCCTGAATTTAGCTGGTTCTGCAGAGGTCAAACGTTTAGCCAAGGCAGAAGAGATCGAGATGCGCATCGTGGCATCAGGCGCCAGGCGTGATCTTGGTGAGTTTGATGCAGCGGTTGTGACCTTGCAATGTAAAGAACTCAAGAACGAGACTGATGAGTGGGCCCTACGACTACGTTATGCCTACGCTGATGCTTTGTCGGCTGCGGGAAGAGATGAAGAAGCTCGAGAATGGTTCTCCAAGTGCGCAGAGTTAGATGTCGATGAAGCTACTGATGCAGCAGAGCGCGCAACTGCTTAGCAATTATCCACATCACTTCCTCTTCTCTTACTAGTTCGTCATACCTGTACTCCACTATCTGCCAACACGCGCCCAAGTGTGCGCGCTTATGTGGAGGTAGAGATGGCAGCAGCTGTAAAGAGCACAATTAAGAAGAAGAACGCTCAAATGGTGAAGAGTGAGAATGAAGAAGTGGATTACTCACTTAATGATGTACTGCTTCGTGGACGAGTCTCAGCCGTGGCGACAAGTAAAGAGCTTCCCAGTGGAGATAAAGTTGTTGAGTTCCGTCTTATTGTGACGCGAGAAGAACGTCAGGGTGTCGACACTCTTGATATCGCAGCGTGGAGCGCTAAATCGCGAAAGCTCGCGCTGGCGCTACAACCAGATGAATGGGTCGAAATCTCAGGTTCGATCCATCGCAGGTTCTGGCAGAGCCCTGCTGGCGTTGCAAGCCGTTGGCAGGTTACAGCTAGCGAGATAGTGCGCCTGTCCTAGCTATTGTCGATACTCTTACGCCATGGCTAAAGCACCGGTAAACGAGGTCTTTTCTACCCTGAAGAGTTATGCGCGCAAGCTCTCTGACGGCGAACGCACGCCTGCCGAGATTGCAGCGGCCCTCAATGATTGGGCGCACGAAAGTGGTCAGACTCTGAAAGCCAAGATTAGCGAAGAGGTCGAAGCTGCAGTCTTGAAGATGGGCTTCGTTAAGCGAGAAGAGTTTGATGCTTTAGTACGGGAAGTCAACGCACTCAAGAAGAGCGGTGCAAAGAAGTCTCCAGTTAAGAAAACTGCCGCAAAGAAGACAGCCGCAAAGAAGGTAGCTAAGCCAGCTAAGAAGACTGTAAAGAAGGGCGCCTGATGTCGAATGAAGAAGAGAACAACCTCGTCTCAGAGGTTCGTGCAGAACTTGAAGAGATCGATGCCAGTGATCTGAGTGAACATAGCGCTCGTTTTGAAGCGCTCCACCAAAAGTTGCAAGAGTCACTTAAGTCAATCGATAACCTGTAAGTAAGAGATGAAGACTCGACTCGACGCTGAACTTGTACGCCGCGAACTGGCACGTTCGCGTGAGCATGCAGCAGATCTTATTGAGTCACGTTCAGTACTTGTCGCTGGAATTCCGGCCACCAAACCCGCGACGCAGGTAGATGCCGAAACATCAATCACGCTCCAAGGTAAGCGTGACGATTTTGTTTCTCGCGGTGGCCATAAACTTGCTGGCGCCCTCGATGTCTTCTCTGGAGTTGTTGTTCAAGGCAAGAAGTGTCTCGATGCTGGCGCATCCACCGGTGGCTTCACGGATGTTCTTTTGCGTCGAGGTGCCTCTCTGGTTGTGGCAGTTGATGTTGGATATGGGCAACTTGCATGGGAGCTACGCCAAGATGCGCGCGTGAAGATCCTAGATCGCACAAATATTCGCCATTTGACGGGTGAACAAGTTGGAGAAGATATTGATTTAGTAGTTGCAGATCTCTCATTTATCTCACTCTCTCTTGTTCTTCCGGCGCTTGCTGCGGTATCGAAGCCTGAAGCTGATTTTGTTCTTATGGTGAAGCCACAATTTGAGGTTGGTCGTGAAAAGTTAGGTGCTGGGGGAGTTGTTCGTGATCCAGCGCTTCGACGCTCTGCCGTACTTGATGTTGCCGAATCCGCCTACGACGTTGGTCTAGGAACGATGGGAATTGCAGCAAGTCCACTTCCAGGACCTGCCGGAAATGTTGAATACTTCTTATGGCTACGTCGGGGAGCGCCTGAAATTGAAGAACTGGCGCTTGATCAAGCGATAGAGATGGGGCCGGCGTAATGGCCACCAGAAGTGTTGCGTTGATCATCAGCCCATCTCGAGAAGAAGCGATCTCTGCAGCGGGTGAACTTGCTCCACTACTAATCACCGCGGGGTTCTCTCTCTACACAATTTCAGATGTAGATGTTTCAGGAATATCGAGGGTTTCACATGAAGAGCTTCCGGAAATCGAGGCTGCCATTGTTCTCGGAGGAGACGGCACCATTCTTCGCGCTGCAGAAGTAACTCTTTCGCGCAACGTTCCTCTTCTTGGAATTAATATGGGACATGTTGGATTTATGGCAGAGGTCAATCGCCCAACGATTGCAGCAATTGCAGATTGCATCATTAACTCCAACTATGTCACCGAAGATCGTATGGTTTTACGATTTGCTGTTGAACGTGAAGGAAGAGAGATTGGAGCTGGCTGGGCTCTCAATGAAGTAGCCGTCGAGCGTGATGGAACAACGATGGTCGAACTCTTCGTCGAAATTGATTCCAGGCCGCTGTCTCATTGGGGTTGTGACGGTCTTATCTGTTCGACTCCAACAGGTTCTACCGCATACGCTTTTAGCGCAGGCGGTCCAGTTCTCTGGCCTGAAGTTGATGCGCTCGTCCTCCTTCCTATTTCCGCACATGCCCTCTTCTCTCGTCCAATGGTTGTTTCACCTAAGTCCGAAATACTCGTCACCATCGAATCTACTGATGCGCTCCTCTCTGCCGATGCGTTGCGTAAACTTCCACTTAAAAAGGGCGATAAAGTCCTTATAACTCGTGGGTCTCAGACCATCAAGCTCTCCCACGTTTCCAAAACACTCTTCACGGATAGATTGGTAGCTAAGTTCAAACTTCCCGTTGATGGTTGGCGCGGTGAGTGAACGTTCTTATCTAGAAGAGATTTCGATTCGCAATTTAGGCGCTATCGAGCAATCTCAACTCGAACTAGGTCGTGGCCTTAATGTCTTGACCGGTGAAACCGGCGCCGGAAAGACGATGATTCTCACAGCACTTAACTTGGTTTTAGGGGGAAAGAGCGATAGCGCGCTAGTTCGACATGGCGCAGATCGATTGATTGCGACGGCCCATTTCTCACTCCCAAAATCTGAGCAGAGCGCATTCGAAGAAGTAGGCGCAGAAGTTGAAGGCGGAACAGTAATCATCTCTCGTACAGTTAATGCGGATGGTAAATCTAAAGCTCTCTGTGGCGGAAACGCAGTTCCAGCAGGAACGCTGGCAGAGCTCACTAGCTCACTTATTGAAATTCATGGTCAATCGGCCAATTCGCAGATAGTAAAACCAGCCAGACAGCGAGAGCTACTGGATCGTTTTGGTGGAACTGATGTGGCAGAAAAGCTAGCTTCTTATCAAGAGATATTCCAAAGTTACGGAACGCTCAAAGATCGACTAGGCGCCCTCAAGGCAAGTGCGAGCAAGCGCGATGGTGAGATCGCAGAACTTCAAGAGTTTCTCACAGCCTGGAACAAGTTGAAGGCATCGCGCGGTGAATGCGCCGCCACTTCTGATGAAATCAATCGACTCTCTAGCGTTGAAGATTTACGTATCGCCTCTTCTGGAGCGCTTTCATCCCTTGATGGCGAGGAAAGTGGAGCGCTTAACTTGCTCCACTCTGCACGCAGATATTTAGAAAGTGCAAAGGCCAAGGATTCAAAGTTGGAAGAGATTGCTGATCGAATCGCTGAGGGCCTCTATATTCTCGATGATGCATCGACTGATTTAGCTTCTTATGCCACATCCCTTGAAGCGGACCCTGATCGACTCAATCTCCTGCAAGAGCGCAAGGCTGAACTCAACTCTTTTCTTAAGCGTTGGGCAGGAACGGGGGATGGCGATGAAGAGTTGGTTCTTCTTGCAGCCAAGGCAAAGAACGCAAAGGATGCAATCGCCGATCTGCAGGGCGGCGATGAGCGCACGGCTGAGATTGAAGGCGAGCTTCTTGTTGTAAAGAAGAACCTGCTTGCTGCTGCCAAGGGACTTTCGTCTGCGCGCGCAAAGGCAGCAGCAACCTTATCCGCTGAAGTCACAGGTGAAATCAAAGCTCTGGCAATGCCGCATACTCAATTTTTTGTTGATGTTACTTCACCCGATTATGCAGGAACATTAAAGGAGAGCGACTTCACCTCGATTGGTTGCGATGAGATCACGATGCAGATACAAGGGCAGATAGATGGTCCAAAGATTGCACTTGGTAAAGGTGCAAGCGGTGGTGAAATGTCACGCATTATGTTGGCGCTTGAAGTTGTTATCGCTAAATCACATCCTGTTGGAACATATATTTTTGATGAAGTTGATGCTGGCGTTGGAGGCAAGGCTGCGATTGAAGTGGGAAAGCGTTTGCATGCCCTCTCTCAGAACGCTCAGGTAATTGTCGTAACCCATCTTCCACAAGTAGCGGCTTGGGCAGATACACATTTTCTCGTCAGCAAAAGTAGCGATGGGACTATCGTGGCATCTGGTGTAAGCCGACTCTCTGAAAACGCACGTGTTGAAGAGATTGCGCGCATGCTCGCTGGGCTTGAAGGCTCTACGAGTGCCCGAGAACACGCAGCCGAACTCTTAGCCCTGCGGGGGTAGTCCTAGATTCGATGATAGGTTGGTCTTCCATGAGCCAAGCGCATGTGACCAAACATATTTTTGTAACTGGCGGAGTCGCCTCAAGTCTTGGAAAAGGTCTTACCGCCTCATCTCTAGGTCGCCTTCTCGTGGCCCGTGGCATTCGAGTCACGATGCAGAAACTCGATCCATATCTCAATGTCGACCCAGGCACGATGAACCCGTTCCAGCACGGTGAAGTCTTTGTAACCGATGATGGAGCCGAGACAGATCTCGATATCGGCCACTATGAAAGATTCCTCGATCGCAATCTCTCGGGTTCAGCAAATGTGACGACTGGTCAGGTTTATTCACGAGTAATCGCCCGCGAACGTCGCGGTGAGTATCTTGGCGAGACGGTTCAAGTCATTCCTCACATCACCAATGAAATTAAAGAGCGAATGCTGGCCAACGATGGTCCTGATGTTGATGTCGTCATCACTGAAATTGGCGGAACTGTTGGAGATATTGAATCTCAGCCTTTTCTTGAGGCTGCGCGTCAACTTCGACAAGAGGTAGGTAGAGATAACGTTTTCTATCTTCATATTTCACTTGTTCCATATATTGGCCCTTCTGGTGAGTTAAAGACCAAGCCAACTCAGCACAGTATTGCTGCACTTCGCAGTATTGGTATTGCACCAGATGCCGTTGTGCTGCGTTGCGACCGGCCAATCCCAGAAGGAATAAAGAAGAAGATCTCCTTGATGTGTGATGTTGATGTGGAAGCTGTAGTAGCTGCAGTCGATGCCCCGTCAATTTATGACATTCCGAAAGTCCTGTTTGCAGAGGGACTCGATGCCTACATTGTTCGACGTTTGGCGCTCGGAGGCCATGAAGTGCAATGGGGAGAATGGGATGATCTTCTCAAGCGAGTTCATTCTCCAAAGCACCATGTAAAGGTTGCTCTCGTTGGAAAATACATCGACCTTCCCGATGCGTATCTTTCTGTCTCTGAAGCGCTGCGTGCTGGGGGCTTTGCCAATGAGGCGAAAGTTGAACTTATCTGGGTACCTAGCGATGAATGCGAAAGACCTGAAGGTGCAGCGAAGGTTCTTGGGGGAGTAGATGCAATCTGCGTGCCAGGTGGTTTTGGAATTCGTGGGATTGAAGGAAAGTTGGGCGCGCTGACATATGCACGCACACACAAGATTCCCACGCTTGGTCTTTGCCTAGGTTTGCAGTGCATGGTGATTGAAGCAGCGCGTAATTTAGCTGGTATCAAGGATGCTAACTCAGCAGAGTTCAAGTCAGATAGCGGAACTCACGTGATTGCAACGATGGATGACCAGAAAGAGATTGTTGCTGGTGGGGCAGATATGGGTGGATCGATGCGCCTTGGTCTCTATAAGGCCACGTTGGCGCCTGGCTCAATTGTTGCGGAAGTCTATGGAGCTACTGAGATATCAGAACGCCATCGCCACAGATATGAAGTCAATAATCAGTATCGCGATCAGATTGCCAAAGCTGGGCTATCTTTTTCAGGAATGTTTACAGATCGTGACCTCGTTGAATTTGTTGAATTACCGCGAGAAGTTCATCCTTATTATGTGGGCACACAGGCTCATCCAGAGCTTCGGTCTAGACCTACGCGTCCACACCCTCTCTTTGTAGGATTAATCAAAGCCGCCATCGCTCAACAGAAGTAGGTTCTATTGAATTTCGAGAACGCCAAGAGCAGTTATCTCGATCAACTGCGCATAGAGCGTGGGCTCTCACCAAATTCAATTACCTCGTATTCGCGTGATTTGGCCAAGTTTGAAGAGTTTCTGGCTGATACCGAGAAAGACTTTCTTAAGCTGTCAGCACATGACATTACCGAGTTTGCGGTCTTTCTCAAGGATGGCAACCTTTCACTCTCATCGGTGAACCGTGCGATATCCGGCATCAAGGGTTTCTATAAATATCTAGCGCTCGAAAATGGGGTAACGGATCCAACTACTGAGATTTCCTCTGCGAAGTTGCCGCGGAAGTTGCCTAAGGCGCTGACCATTGATGAAGTCACAGGTCTCATAGAGAGCGCTGATAGAGAGGGTGATCCAGTCTCACTGAGAGATAAGGCAATCCTTGAACTTCTTTACTCAACGGGTGCACGCGTGAGTGAGATTATTGGCTTAAACGTCGCTGATTTCTCTCTTAGTCCAACTACTGACGGAGATGTGCATATCGTCAAAGTTAAGGGCAAGGGTTCAAAAGAGAGGCTAGTGCCACTCGGAAAGTTTGCTGTGGCTGCAATAGATAACTACTTAACAAGAGTGAGGCCAGCTCTCGTTTCGAAAAACTCTAATAGTGAAGGTGCACTGTTTCTCAATTCACGAGGTAAGCGCCTATCGCGCCAGAGCGCTTGGCAAGTGGTTCTAGATGCAGCGAGTGCGACAGGATTGAATGGCAAAGTTTCGCCACACGTTCTGAGGCATTCTTTCGCAACACATCTTCTAGATGGGGGTGCAGATATTCGCGTAGTTCAGGAACTTTTGGGCCATTCATCGGTAACAACAACTCAGATATACACATTAATTACAATCGATAAGGTGCGCGAGGCTTACAGCACCGCGCACCCTCGAGCTTAAATCAAATTCCGCGAAGTCTGCGGGCCAAGATACTTTGATCTCCCTTGGCCTCGAGATCCGCGATAATTACGGCGATAGATTCGCGCACAATACGACCGCGATCTACTGCAAGCCCTAAGTCACCGCGCAGCATAAGTCGAGCTTGGTCTAGATCGAAAAGTTCGTCGGTCGATAGATAAACGGTGATTTTCTCTTCATGCAGTTCACGACCTGAAGGCGTTTTCTCTGCCGCTGTCACGCGACGACGAGAAATAGTGCGAACGCCCTTCTTCGTCTTCGGTGTTGCAGCCGGTGTGCTCTGCACGGGAGCCTGAGTAACTGGTTCTGCGACTTGGCGAACTGCGCTGAGGGCGGGAGTGTTGGCGCGGAAAAGTTCATCAGCACCCGGCAAGCTAGCTCTACGTGTCATTGTGCGCCTCCTCGGGCAATTAATTCACGGGCGAGTCTTCGGTAAGACTGCGCACCTCCAGATGATGATGCATATGCAGTGATTGGCTCACCAGCAACAGTTGTTTCGGCAAATCGAATCGTCTTAGCGATAATTGTTTCAAAGACATCCTCAGGATACTTCTCGAGAATTGCGGTGAGAACTTCACGGTTATGAAGCGTCTTGCGATCGTACATAGTTGCGAGGATTCCAATTAACTTAAGTTCTGGGTTGAGGAAGCTCTTGACCTTATCGATATTGCCCTTGAGCTCGATAAAGCCATGCAGCGCAAAGTATTCGCACTGCAACGGAACGATGACTTCATCGGATGCAACGAGCGCATTAATAGTTAGCTGGCCCATTGTTGGCTGACAGTCAATCAAAATCACGTCATATTCAGGGCGCAGACGGGCGAGCGCGCGCTTGAGATATTGCTGTCCGCCAATTTCTGCACCGAGAGTCGTTTCAGCTGTACCGAGATCACGGTTTGCAGGAAGGAAATCAAGACCTGCAACAGAAGACTTCAGAACAATCTCGTCGATATTTGCATCGGGGGACATGAGAGCGAAGTAGACAGTGTTCTCTAGTGGCAAGCTATGTGCATTAACTCCCAGGCCAAGTGAGAGGCCTCCTTGTGGATCGAAGTCAACGAGCAGAACGCGACGACCGAGTTCAGCTAGCGCTGCACCTAAGTTGATAGTTGATGTTGTCTTACCAACTCCACCCTTCTGATTGAAGATCGAGATGACCTTGGCGTTGCCATGTTCAGTAATGGGCGCTGGGATGGGGAAATTTTGTGGCTCTCGCCCAATGAGAGTGGCGGTCGTTGCCACGTCATCATCAAATGTCGATTTAGCGTTCAAGCGAGAAACCTCTTTTCAGTTGCCGCGACTCTACGCGTAGAGAGAGGCGAACTGCAAGTAAGGAAGTAGTGTTCGACCGTGGAAAATATCGTAGAGCCGCTTGCGCGTACCGAGGAGATCACCTCCGAGCAGGCCAGCGATATCGCCCCTGAGAGCGGCTTTAGCGTTCATCTCGATAACTTTGATGGCCCCTTCGACCTGCTGCTCCAACTGATTTCTCGCCATAAGCTTGATATCACCGAGGTATCCCTGAGCATGGTGACCGATGAGTTCATCTCCTTTATCCGTGCCCTCGAGGCGAGCGGAGAAGGTTGGCGCCTTGATCAAGCCACAGAATTCCTCGTTATTGCGGCCACCTTGCTTGATCTCAAGGCGGCCAGGCTCCTACCTAGCGGCGAGATCGAGGATGAGGAAGATCTAGCCCTTCTGGAAGCTCGAGATATCCTCTTCGCTCGACTCCTGCAGTACCGCGCCTTCAAGGAGATAGCTTCATCTTTCCAGGATGCGATCGCCGCAGCTGATAAGTCATTCCCTCGCGTAGTCGCCCTCGACCCCGCCCTCGCCTCGCTCCTACCTGAGGTCCTTATCGGAGTAGGCCCTGAACGTTTTGCAACCATCGCCGAGCGCGTCTTGACCCCTAAAGCGCCTCCTGTGGTCGCCGTAGAGCACCTCCATAGCGCCCTGGTTAGCGTTACCGAAGAGTCTAAACTCGTAGTTGAGGCTTTACGTAAATCTCGAACCCTCTCATTTAGATCACTCATCCAAGGGGCCGATTCAACGCTCGTTGTTGTTGCTCGCTTCCTTGCACTCCTTGACCTATACCGGCAGGGCGCGCTCCGCTTTGAACAGGTCATCGCCCTCGGTGAGCTTCAGATTAGCTGGGTTGGGTCAGATGAGGGAGATGTTCTTGTGACTGATGAATTCGATATTCCGCCGCAAGCGATAGATGAGACTACAGAGAAGAAGTTAGAAGGTGAGCCTGACAATGCTGGAGAATGAGATATCTACATCTGAGGTTGAGACTTTTGAGGCTGAGATAACGGCTGCGAGCTATGACCTTAGCTCGATAGGTCGTCAGATTGAGGCGATTCTGATGGTCGTAGATGAGCCGGTCACAGAGATAACCCTCGCCTCCGTTCTGCAGGTGCCAGTCGACCAGATCAAGGCAGCCCTCGAACTACTGGCGCCTACCTACGAAGACCGAGGCTTCACCCTTAAGGCCATCAACGGGGGTTGGCGCTTCTACAGCCACCCTGAATGTAGCGATGTTGTTGAGAAATTTGTCCTAGATGGCCAGCAGAATCGCCTGACTCAGGCAGCCCTCGAGACCCTAGCAGTTATCGCCTACCGCCAGCCGATCTCGCGGGCCCGGGTCTCAGCTATCCGTGGCGTCAATGTTGAGGCTGTCATGAAGACCCTCGTCACGCGTGGCCTGGTTGAGGAGTACGGGCTCGAGAACGAGACTGGTGCAATCCTGTACAAGACCACCAGCTACTTCCTTGAGCGCCTGGGGCTCAACGCCCTCACTGATCTGCCACCTCTAGCCCCTCATCTGCCTGATATCGATGGGTTAGATGAGATCCTCGATTCGCTTACAGACTAACCAGCCCCGTACACTTACGCCTGCCCGTTGAAAGGGCGTAGCCCGCACGCTGTGCGGGGGAGTTGACTGTCGAGAATGGATAGCCCTCATGGCCGAGATGCGCCTGAACAAGATAATTGCCGATGCTGGGATCACCAGCCGCCGGGGCGCGGACGAACTCATCATGGATGGAAGAGTGACGGTCGACGGAAGACAGATCCGAGAGCTTGGCGCAAAGTTTGACCCAGACAAGCATAAAGTCAAGGTTGATGGCGAGACAATTCAGCGTTCTTTGTCTAAGACTTATTTAGCACTTCATAAACCCAGAGGTGTTCTGTCAACGATGTTTGACCCTGAAGGTCGAGCTTCCTTGGCTGACTTTATCGACCTAAGAACTGAGCGGTTATTCCATGTAGGCCGCCTAGATAAGGATTCCGAAGGCCTCATTCTTCTGACAAATGATGGCGATCTCACCTTTAGAGCAACACATCCGTCTTATGGCCTAGAAAAGACCTACATCATCGAATTCGACGGAAAGTTGCCTACTGGAGTAGATAAGGTCCTTCTCAAAGGAGTTGAGCTAGAAGATGGAATGGGCAGGGTCTTGGCCTTTAAGCACCTATCTCCGCAGTGGATCGAAGTAACAATCCACGAAGGTCGATACCACATCATCCGTCGTCTAATGGAGGCGGTCGGTGTAGATGTCCTTCGCCTGATTCGAACCAAGTTTGGACCTATCTCTCTGGGGGAGACTCTCGAAGGAAGATGGCGTGATCTCAATAGCGCTGAATTAGTAAGCCTACAAAAGGCTTTAGATATAAATTAACAAATCACCTTTATGACAATTTAGCGTTTTATGGTTTTATCGTTTTTTCAATCCAATGATCCGTTAATAATAGTTTTATCGATATTTCCACGCATAGAAAAGCACGTTTTATGTCGATAAATAGATTCAAATAATCTCAGATCCTCGATTCCGGTTTTGAAACGCGAAAGAGTGAGCCAAAGGATTAGCTGTCTAGTGATTCTTCGTTTTATCGGCAAAACTATTTATATATAACATCTTATTGTGGGGACTACGGGTAGCATTGGCCTATGTCAGTTCGTGCGATCAGGGGAGCCACTCAGGTGGTCGCTAATTCAGCTGACGCTATTTCGAGCGGCACCCAGGAGCTCGTCTCTGAGATTTTGAAGAGTAATGGGATAACGCCAGCCGATGTCATCTCAATCCTCTTCACGGCGAGCCCAGATTTGACCGCCTCTTTTCCTGCTGCGGCAGTTCGCTCCCTTGGTTTTGAGGGCACTCCGCTTATCTGCGCCGTTGAGATAGATGTACCAGGTGCCCTTGAGCGCACGATTCGAGTAATGGCCCACGTGGAAACGCAGCTCAAAAAGAGCGAAGTCAGCCATATCTACCTTCATGGCGCCAAGGCTCTACGCGCAGATATCGCACAGTAGGTAGCCTCAGCTATGGCGCTTTCACACGTACGAATCGTTGGCTCTGGACTCATTGGTAGCTCCATCGGTCTAGCTCTAGTCCAAAAAGGTGTTCAGGTCTCGATGGTTGATTCAGATTTGAGAGCCCAAGGCCTCGCCCAAGATCTGATCAAGAGCACACCAATAGGTGAACCGGATCTAGTCATCCTCGCTTCACCTATTGGGTCCATTTTGCAAGCCTTAGAGAGCGAGAAATCCTCATCTGTGAAGTTAGGGTTTATGGATATTAGCTCGGTTAAGACTAAAGTTAAGGTTGAAGTATCAACTTCTGGAGTTGATGCGGGAAGATTCTTACCAACGCATCCAATGGCTGGGCGCGAAGTCGGGGGAGCCGAATCTGCGCGAGCTGATCTCTTTCAGGCTCGACCTTGGATTATCGATAGCAAAGGCGTGAATTCAGAGTTACACCAGGCGGGCCTGGAGGTGATTTCACTCTTGGGAGCTGTCGCAATCGAGATGGATAGCAAGGAACACGATGAGGCAGTAGCCCTCGTCTCTCATCTGCCTCAATTGGTCGCATCACTCTTGGCTGGTCAACTCCAAGACGCGAAGGTCTCCACCCTCGATCTGGCCGGCGCTGGCCTGCGGGATACCATCAGAATTGCTGGCTCCAATCCGCAATTGTGGAAGGAGATTGTTGCGGCCAATAGCGCAGCGATCGCCCCTCTTCTTGAGCAATTTATCAAGGAGGCGCAAGAGCTTCTGAAGAATTTGGATGATGAGAATTTTGTTGCTGAAGTTATCGCTTCGGGTCAGCGTGGAAGAGATCAGATTCCAGGTAAACATGGAGGCAAACAACGCAGTTACACCTACCTACCGATTGTCATTGAAGATAAACCGGGCCAGCTCGCTGCGCTCTTTGAAGAATGCGCAAGCGCTGAGGTCAATGTTGAAGATCTCACTATTGAACATAGTCCGGGTCAATTCACGGGTCTTATCACGCTTGCTCTCTCTGAAGATGGAGCCAAGAAACTCTCGTCGCATCTTCAAGCAAAAGGTTGGAGCGTCCACCTTCCACGTTAGGTATGCGTTGATGTAAGCGAATAGAATTAGTTAACTTATAGATGGGCTCATTGAAATGATTGTTGTAGCGCTAGATGGCCCAAGTGGTTCTGGCAAATCAAGCACATCCAAAGAGATAGCTATCCGCGCCGGTTGGAACTATCTCGATACGGGCGCTCTCTATCGTGCGGTTACTTACATTGCTTTATCGATAAATAGTGAAAAAGCCGATGACATTCTTGGCAAGCTTAAGGTTTCGCCTATTTCTTTTAATTCGGACCCACGTGAGCCGAAAGTTTTTGTTGGCGATTTAGATATATCAACAAATATTCGTTCACATGAAGTTACTGAGAAGGTATCAGTGATCAGTGCACTTCCAGAGATACGCGCAGAACTTTTACAGCTGCAACGAAACATCATCGCCAAGGCCGAGCGAGGAATCGTTGTAGAAGGTCGCGATATCGGAACAGTCGTTTGTCCAGATGCTGCGCTAAAAGTCTTTCTTACCGCAGATATTGTAGCGCGTGCGCAGAGACGTGATGCTGAACTTGCTGCCGATTCAAAGGGCGTTGACTCAGTAGGCGCATCTCTCTCGGCTCGTGATGAAATCGACTCGACAAGAAAAGTTTCACCTCTTGCACCTGCTTTTGATGCTGTGCATATCGATTCAACTGAGTTGAATCTGACCGAGACGGTAGATCGTATTTGGGAGCTACTTTCAGAGCGGTCACTTCTCGGACTTCCAATCGTCGCCATCTTGGGTAGACCAAATGTTGGTAAATCAACTCTGATCAATCGCTTCATTGGACGACGTGAAGCAATCGTTGAAGATACCCCCGGAGTAACTCGAGATCGCATTCAATACGAGTGTGAATGGGGCGGCCGTCGGTTCATCATGATGGATACCGGGGGTTGGGAATCAAAGCCGGATGGAATATCCGTTCAGGTAAGCGCCAGCGCAGAGCTTGCAATGCAGGAAGCTGATGTTCTCTGCTTCGTTGTTGATGCGCAGGTTGGCGCACTTGATGAAGATGACATTTTAGTTCAAGAGTTGCGCAAGGCGAAGAAACCGACACTTCTAGTGGCAAATAAAGTCGATGGCGATAACGATGAATCAGATGCGCATGCGCTTTGGAATATTGGATTAGGTGAACCGCATTTTGTCTCTGCTTTGCATGGTCGAGGAAGCGGTGATCTTCTCGATGCGATAGTTCGTCTCATTCCAGAAGTTGGAGCAGCGCAGGTTCAAGATGGGTATCGCCGTATTGCTCTGATTGGTCGCCCGAACGTAGGAAAATCAAGTTTGCTCAATGCGTTAGCCGGGGAAAACCGTTCTATTGTCGACGATGTAGCAGGTACGACTCGTGATCCCGTTGATGAACTTATCGAATTTGGTGGAAGTATCTGGCGCTTTGTTGATACCGCAGGACTCAAGAAGCGTGCGAATCAAGCGAGCGGTACTGATTACTACGCAACGCTGCGAACTCAGACAGCGTTAGAAAGATGTGAGTGCGCGGTCGTCGTACTCGACGCATCTGTGCCTATCTCAGAGCAAGATTTGCGAATTATCACGATGGTGGAAGAGGCCGGTAAAGCGATGGTCATCGTGATGAATAAGTGGGATCTAGTCGATGAGGATCGCCGCGACCAGTTGGATAAAGAGATTGATCGCCATCTCGATCAGGTGGAATGGGCACAGCGAGTGAACGTTGCTGCAAAGACGGGTTGGCATAGAGATCGCTTGGCTCCGGCGCTGCGAACCGCCATCGATTCATGGGAGCGTCGCGTTCCCACATCGAAGCTCAACTCGTTCTTGGGGGCGCTCATTGGCGCAACGCCACCACCCGTTCGAGGTGGAAAACAGCCAAAGATTTACTATGCAACGCAAGCAGGGATAGCGCCTCCAAAGTTTGTTATCTTCTCAAGTGGTTGGATTGAGGCGTCATATCGTCGCTTCATCGAACGACGTCTGCGTGAAGAGTTCAAATTCCCTGGCACACCGGTCCAGGTGGCGATTCGAGTGAAAGAAAGGGATAAGGAGTAGACATGTTGACGATTCCCAATGCACTCACCTTCGCACGTTTTCTGGGAATCCCACTCTTTATCTATTTAGCTTTAGACCTGAAAGCCGATGGTTGGGCGATTTTTGTCTTGGCTATCGGGGGAGCGACCGACTATTTCGACGGAAAGTTGGCGCGTGCACTGGGACAAGAATCAAAGTTTGGTGAGATTGCAGACCCAACTATTGACCGGCTCTATATCGCAGCAACGCTCGTCGTTCTCTACATTCGTGATGCCGTTCCTGTCTGGCTCATAGCCGTTCTTGTACTTAGAGATATTTTTATGGCGCTCGTAGCCGCAGCTCTTGCTATGAAAGGTTTTGCTCCGCTGAAGGTCACGTACTTGGGTAAAGCGGCAACTTTCAATCTGCTCTACGCCTTTCCATTCCTCCTACTCGCCCTCAATGAGAGTTGGTATGGCACGATGGCATTCATCTTTGGTTGGGCCTTTGCGATCTGGGGAGTCTGTCTCTATCTAGGAACCGCAGTGGGGTATTTCCGTACTGCGCTCATGACCATTACAGTTCGACCACACATTATCGAGGGGTAGTTTCATGTCTCAGATTCCAGCTGATCTTCAATATACAAAAGAGCATGAATGGGTTGCCTCTACATCAACACCGTTACGTATCCGCATGGGAATTACTGACTACGCACAAGGTGCACTCGGAGATATCGTCTATGTGCAGATGCCTAAAGTTGGGGAAGCGGTTAGCGCAGATCAAGTCTGCGGAGAAGTTGAATCCACAAAGAGCGTCTCTGAGATCTTTGCTCCAGTTTCAGGAACAGTTGTGGCAGTAAATGGTGACTTGGATAACTCACCTGAACTCATCAACTCAGATCCCTATGGCGCTGGCTGGTTAGTCGAAATTGAAGTACCAGCGGAACCCCAAGGACTCCTTTCGGCCGCTCAATATGGTGAAATCACCGCCTAGAGCTCCACTTGATTTATCAAAAGTAACTCTCTAGTGTCACCCTTAAGTTGACGTCCAAAGTCGAGAGTTCTTCGCTTTGGCGATGAGGATTTGATGTTTAATCGATCTCGAGAGTGAAGGGTTGGGCTATGGCGGCAGCAGATGCAGATCGCGAACTCACCAGCACCCTCCATCTCGGTCTTCGCTCAGTGGTCGGAAATTCCCCATCGACCCTGTTTGAAGATTTCTACAACCAAGCCTCCGACGAAGAGAAGGCGATTATCGATAGCGCACTCTCTTCCAAGAGCGAAAACGCGATGATCTTTATCCATCGCGGAGCTCAGAAAGGATCGCGATTCCTCGTTACGCCCGAAGGCGTCACCATCGGACGCGCCCCTGAAAGCTCGATATTTCTTAACGATGTCACGGTTTCCCGTAAACATGCATCTATCGAGAAGAACGGAACCGGCTTCACCTTCAGAGATTCTGGAAGCCTCAATGGTTCTTACGTAAATAATGAATCTGTCACTGAAGTGGCGTTATCTACAGGTGACGAAATTCAGATTGGAAAATTTCATCTGCTCTTTATTGGCAGTAACAACAACGGGGGAGAAGTAAGTTGAGCGTTCCAGCACGTGCCTATTTAAGTATCGGTGAAGTACTCACCAAATTGCGTGGAGATTTCCCAGATATCACGATCTCGAAGATTCGCTTCCTCGAATCGGAAGGTTTGATTGAACCTCAGCGCACCCCATCCGGTTATCGTAAATTTACGACGACTGATTTAGAACGACTTCGCTACGTACTGTTGGCGCAGCGTGATCAATACCTTCCACTCAAGGTCATCAAGGAGAATCTTGATGCGCTTGATCGTGGGTTGCAGCCTGCCCCAGCTGGTGGAACCCCATCACCTCGACCAACGCTTGCCACAATTGATGGTGAATTTGCCCCATCAACATTCGCAGAACAATCAGAGATGCGCCTTAGCCGCGAGGAACTTCTTAAGGCATCAGGGCTAGAAGATTCACAGCTCGTAGAACTTGAGTCATTTGGCTTGATCACTATCCGCGGCCGTCACTACGACGGAGATGCTCTCTCAGTAGCTAAAGCTGTTGCTGAAATGGCAGGCTTTGGAATTGAACCGCGCCACTTGCGCTCATTCAAATCTGCGGCAGATCGTGAGATCGGATTGATTGAACAAGTCATCACACCATTTACTCGACAGAAAAGTTCCGAAGCCAAGGCACGTGCAGAAGAAGTTCAAAAGGAGATCGCATCTCTCTCAGTTCGTCTCCATGCTGCTCTGGTTCGTGGTGGACTCAATCGTCCCCGTTAATCTCATAGCGACTATCGATCTCGTCAACTCGCAGCGTTGATTCCATGTTGATTCCAGTTGAAGTAGTAGGCGTTCGAATCGAGATGCCTTCCAATCAGCCGATAGTTCTGTTGAAGGAGATTGAGGGAACGCGCTTTCTGCCTATCTGGGTGGGCGCTGTTGAAGCCACCGCCATCGCCTTCGCGCAGCAAGGTTTGGAAGCGACTAGACCTCTCACTCACGACCTCATCCGTGACCTTCTCGATCGGGTAGACATAACGCTGACCTCTGTCCACATCACTTCGATCAACGATGGCATTTTCTTTGCCGAGCTCAACCTCCGTAACTCCGATGGTTCGCTCGAGCCGCTCTCAGTTCGCCCTTCCGATGCCATTGCAATCGCACTTCGTACCAAGAGCAACATCATGGTCAACAATGATCTGCTGGACGAGGTTGGAATCGATATCCCTGAACAGGTAGCCAGTAGCGCAAGCGCTGCGGGGGACCAGGAGCTGGAAGCCTTTAGAGAGTTCCTCGAGGGGATTAACCCCGAAGACTTCGCGGGATAGCGCTTAGAAGTCTCAACCTCAACCTGAGGTTTTGTCCGTGTCGCTCGTCGCTTTGTGTGCGCTGCGGGCGTAGCCTTCTCTCATCCCCACTACCTGAAGGCGAGCCCCCTCTCGTGACAGAACAAGAATTTGAAATCGGATATCGCGGCGCTACCGCTTGTTCTGCTGCAGGAATTTCTTATCGCCAACTCGATTACTGGGCCCGTACTGGGTTGGTAGAACCATCAATTCGCACAGCTACAGGATCCGGCAGCGCTCGACTTTATGGCTTCCGTGACATTTTGGTCTTAAAGATTGTTAAGCGCCTACTTGATGCTGGGGTTTCACTTCAGAATATTCGTACTGCAGTTAATCACTTGCGTAGCCGTGGCGTCACAGAACTTGAGAGCATTACGCTCATGAGCGATGGCGCATCAATCTACGAATGTGCTAGCCCCGATGAAATTGTTGACCTTCTCGCTGGCGGACAGGGTGTCTTCGGTATTGCAGTCGGCAAGGTTTGGCATGAGGTAGAGGGTTCACTGGCATCGCTGCAAGGTGAGGTTAATGGCGAATTCATCGGCGGCGAAAATAGCGATGAACTCTCGCTACGTCGAAAGGCGAAAGGCGCCTAACAGACATATATTTCCTTCCCTAAGTATCTAGGGGAGTGGCGCAGTGACTAATTATCAGGGCTTTGAAGATCGCCATATTGGCCCATCTGCCTCACAAGAAGAAGAGATGCTCCGAGTTCTTGGATATGACAATCTCAAGACATTTATCTCGGATGTAGTTCCATCAAATATCGCAATCGAAACTTCTCTTTCAGAAACACTCGATTCAGCAAAGAGCGAAGTGGAAGTGATAGCAGAGCTACGTTCACTTGCAGAACAGAATCAAGTCTTCACTTCACTCATCGGTTCTGGATATTACGGAACTATCACCCCACCTGTGATTAAACGAAATGTTCTTGAGAATCCTGCTTGGTACACCGCCTACACTCCATATCAGCCTGAGATTTCACAAGGACGACTAGAGGCGCTCTTCGCTTTCCAAACTGTTATCTGTGACATGACGGCACTTGCATTATCTAACGCATCGATGCTCGATGAAGGAACAGCTGCAGCAGAGGCAATGACACTCGCACGTCGTAGTTCAAAGGCTACAGATTCAGCGGTCTTTGTTATTGACGCACATGTTCATGCTCAAACCAAAGCTGTGGTTGCCACTCGCGCCAAGCCACTTGGCATTGAAGTTATCGAATGCGATGTGCTGAATATCCCGGTAGAAACTGAATACTTCGGTGTACTTGTGCAGTATCCAGATACGACGGGTGCGATTACTGATTACTCAGCTCTTGCTGAAAGTGCGCACGCAAAGGGAGCACTTGTCATCGCAGCAACTGATTTGTTGGCGCTCACTTTGATTACACCTCCAGGTGAATGGGGCGCTGACATTGCGGTTGGAAGCGCACAACGTTTCGGAGTTCCGATGGGATTCGGTGGTCCGCATGCTGGGTTTATGGCAGTCCGAACAGGGCTTGAGAGATCCCTACCGGGACGATTGGTAGGACAGAGCGTTGATGCGCATGGCAACCCAGCCTTTCGTTTAGCTCTTCAAACTCGCGAGCAACATATTCGCCGCGATAAAGCGACGTCGAATATTTGTACGGCGCAAGTTCTATTGGCAAACATGAGCGCGTTTTATGCGATGTGGCATGGACCAAAGGGGCTGAAGAGAATTGCAGAACGTGTCCATAATTTTGCGGCGCAATTAGCTGCCGTCGTTGAGACTGAGAATAAGAGCTACTTCGATACTCTGACGATCAAGGTTGCAGATGCGCAAAGGTTGCATCAAGAAGCGAAGGCTCTTCGAATCAATCTAGGTATGGTTGATTCGAATCACGTAAGAGTTTCCTTCGATGAAACTGTGACCGATAATCTCTTTGCAACCATCACTTCACTCTTTGGCGCTCAGGCAAAGCCAGCCCAGGGGAGCGGTATCGCAACAAAGTTAGCGCGAACTTCTTCTTATCTCCAGCATCCAGTCTTCAATACCTATTTCTCTGAAACATCAATGCTTCGTTATCTTCGCACCTTGGCCGATCGCGATTTGGCACTCGATCGCACAATGATTCCTTTGGGCTCTTGCACAATGAAGCTCAACGCTACAACTGAGATGGAGGCGGTCACCTGGCCTGAGTTTGCATCCCTTCATCCTTTCGCACCGGCTGAACAGAGTAAGGGAACTCGCATACTTATTGAGCAGCTCTCTTCCTGGCTCGTAGAAATCACCGGGTATGACGCAGTCTCGTTGCAGCCAAATGCGGGCAGCCAAGGCGAATTTGCTGGTCTGCTGGCAATCCGTAACTATCATGATTCACGTGGAGACCAGAGCCGAAACATCTGTCTGATTCCATCCAGTGCGCACGGCACAAATGCTGCCAGCGCCGTGATGGCTGGCATGAAGGTTGTCGTTATTGAATGTGATGATCATGGAAATGTCAGCGTTACCGATTTGAAGGCGAAGATTGCCGAACATGGCTCAGCTCTTGCAGCCCTGATGGTCACTTATCCGTCCACCCACGGGGTATTTGAATCAGCAATCTCAGAGATTTGTGCTTTGGTACATGATGCAGGTGGTCAGGTTTATGTGGATGGTGCAAATCTCAACGCACTTGTTGGAACATCTCAGCCAGGAAAATTCGGCGCAGATGTTTCGCACCTTAATCTCCATAAAACTTTCTGTATTCCACATGGTGGCGGGGGACCGGGAGTAGGACCAGTAATCGCGAAATCGCACCTGGCTCCTTTCTTGCCTAACCATCCACTCGATCCCAGCGCGGGTCCTGCAACAGGTCCTGGCCCAATCTCTGCTGCGCCATTTGGTTCAGCGAGCATCTTGCCGATTTCTTGGGCCTATATACGCCTTATGGGGGGAGCAGGACTTACCCACGCAACTGAAGTTGCTATTCTCAATGCAAATTACATGGCTGCAAGATTACGTGATTCATTCCCTATTCTTTATACAGGGGAGAAGGGATTGATAGCGCACGAATGTATTCTCGATATTCGCGAAATCACCAAACTCTCTGGAGTCACCGTTGACGACATTGCGAAGCGATTAATGGACTTTGGCTTCCATGCACCCACAATGTCCTTTCCTGTAGCTGGCACATTGATGATTGAACCTACCGAATCTGAAGACATCATTGAGATGAACCGATTTATCGATGCGATGATTGCGATTCGCTACGAGATTCAAGAGATCATGGATGGCAAAGTAGCGGTCGAAGAATCAGCTCTTCGCAATGCACCTCATACAATCGGGGCTATTGCAGCTACTGAGTGGAACCGTAGTTATTCGCGTGAGCGCGGCGCATTCCCGGCCACTCTGACAGGTTTAATTCCCGGTGAACTCATCGGCATGAAGGGCAAATATTGGCCGACCAGCGGCCGTATAGACGGGGCATATGGGGATAGGAACCTTGTTTGTTCCTGCCCACCCGTCGAAGCCTTTGCCTGATTCCTTTTACTTTACATAATGTAACTTATCGGCGTTAGGCCGAAAGCGTCGAGATAGCCCCCAGAGGGTTGTTTGCCAGAGCGCTTCGATAACGATTGCCCGGCTCATCTTGGAGACGCCATTTGCGCGTTCTACAAAGGTAATGGGAACTTCAAATGTTTTAGCGCCTGCAAGCACTGATGCCATCGCCATTTCAATTTGGAAACAGTACCCAGTAGCTGTCATCCGATTGAGATTTAACTTCTTCAATAGCGCTGTGCTGTAAACGCGAAAACCGCCAGTGAGATCATTGAGAGGAATTCCAAGCGCTATACGAGCGTACTTTGTTCCTGATTTAGAGAGCAATTGTCGACTCTTGGGCCAATTAACAACCGACCCTCCGGGCATCCAGCGAGTGCCTAAGGTGATAGAAATTTCTGCATCTGATGCATCTAACATCGCTGGAAGATCTTCAACTCGGTGCGATCCATCTGCATCCATGGTGACAATATGTGAATACTTGCCAAGAGGTAGAACATGCGCAAAGCCTGCGCGGTAGGCAGCACCTAATCCGGCTTTTCCGGGTCGCCTCAGTACTTCAACCCAAGGCAGTTTGAGCGATTCGACGATATCAGCTGTTTTGTCTGGGGAATTGTCATCGAGGATTAAAACATCGAAACTTCGAATTTTATGCAGTTCCTCAAGAGAGCGCAGAAGCTCGATGATTGAAGTGGCTTCATTGTAGGTCGGAATCAAAATTACCGGCTTCATGATTCTCCCCTCACTACCAATTTAGCGCTGATATTAATCTATCAACGCTTGCACCTAAGCCGTACTCATCCTTCATTGCATAAATCTTTGATAAATCCTTTGGAGCCTTCGGCATAGCAATATCAAGTTTCGGCAGCGCGACATCCTTTGCGCAGTGAACGAGCGTTGATGCAATCTTGAGATAATCCGCACCTTCAATGATCTTCTTTGCAAGGCTTGAAGTGAGAGCCTCATGCCCAGTTCGAGCGCCAATGAGGGCTTCATCAACCGTTGCAAAGTGATTCGCGATGATGGCAGCGCCCTTCTCTCCTATCCCCTTGACTCCAGGTAGACCATCGGATGGATCACCACGGAACATGGCGAAGAGAGCGTAACGATCACCTGGAATCGCATACTTGTCAGCGACCCATTTGGTATCAACAAGATCATGCTGCGAGATTCCACGGGCTAGGTAGACAACTTTCACATCGCGGCGATCATCAACGAGCTGAAACAAGTCTCTATCCCCAGTAACGATACGGATAGGACCCTTCTCTTGCACTGCAAAAGTTGCCATCACATCATCTGCTTCATAATCATCGACGCCGACCATGGGGATTCCAAATTCATCAAGGAGGTCGAGTAGAACAGGAATCTGCGGAGTAAGGGTCTCTGGCTCTTCTTCCTCCTCCCCCTCTTCCTCCAAACGATTTGCCTTGTAGTTAGGGAAGAGATCGACTCGCCAAGAAGGTCGCCAATCCCCCTCGATACATGCAACGATTCGATTCGGTGAATACATACTTACGAGCCTTGCCGTCATATCGAGATATCCACGAATTGCATTCACTGGCATACCCGATGGAGATACGAGGGTGTCAGGCATTCCATAGTAAGCGCGATACCAAAGGGAGGCACTATCCAAGAGCATGAGAGTCATATATCCCCCAACATATCTGAGATGACTCCACGATCCAATCTTTTGATTCCTTCTTTACATATAGGGCGTAACTCTTCGGATGCACCAGCAATCTGGGTTAACAAATCAATCAACTGGCGGATGCTGCGGACAAAATCTCCAACAGTCATATCTGTTCCCTTCAAAACGCTGCTGAGTGAGTGGCCGTTGGCCCATCGGTATGCGGGATAACAGAATCCAAAATCGGGCTCTCGTTGCGTCTTCACATCGAACTCATTCTCGATATCTTCGAGCTCTACCCATATTTTTGCAACAGCTGCAAGTGAGTTTGCAACGTTTTGATGGGGCATCTTTGGTGCATAATTCTCAGCGCTCCGACTTTCATAAATCATCGCTGAGGCCACTGAGAGCAATTCAGGAGCGTTGAGATTGCGCAACACTCCCCTACGAATTGATTCAGTGAGCAAAAGATCTGACTCTGCATAGATTTTTGCCAGAATCTTGCCCTGCTCTAGTGGCTTCTCACCTTCGATATACCCAAGATGAGTCAATACGTTACAGATTCGATCGAAGGTTTTTGCAATCACGTGCGTTCTGTTTTCAACGCGGGCACGAAGCCCATCTGATTCACGATTGAGGCGATCGGCACGTTCAGCTAGTCGCGCATGGGACTCTCGATCACTACATGAATGGCATGAGTGCTTACGAAGTGCGCGTCTCATGCCGTCAAGTTCGTTCTCCATGTGAACTCGTTGACGCTGATCGAAGGTTCGTCGCCCGTCTCGTTTGCTCAGCAACTTTTCGAGCTCTTTGATCTCTATACGGATCCTTGAATATTCATTGAAATCACCGAGATGGCATTGCGCCGAATCAGTGAGCTCTGCAGCGAGTGACTCATTCTTTCTAATCTGTCTGACTAGTCCAACTACTGCACGGTCGGCTTGAAACTGTGCAAAGGAAGATTCCAATGAGCCACGGGCGCGCTCTCGTCCGAATCGGGCGATGAGATTGATGGACATGTTGTACGTTGGCGTAAAAGATGAACGGAGCGGATAGGTGCGTGTTGATGCAAGACCGGCAGCAGTTGCTGAATCAACAGTGGGCGACCATTGAACGACCGCATTTCCTTCGATATCAATGCCGCGACGACCGGCGCGACCAGTTAACTGTGTGTACTCACCCGGAGTAATCGAGACATGCGCTTCACCATTCCATTTCGTTAACTTCTCTAGCACCACAGTTCTTGCCGGCATATTGATGCCAAGTGCAAGAGTTTCGGTAGCAAAGACTGCCTTAACCAATCCTCGTTTAAAGAGATCTTCGACCGCCCCTTTAAAGCTAGGCAGAAGTCCAGCATGATGCGCCGCAATCCCCCGTTCTAACGCGAGCAACCAATCTCTGTAGCCAAGAACTTCTAAATCTTCCTCAGCGAGATTCTGGGTGTATCTCTGTGCAGTTGTAATAATCTCTAGCCGCTCTTCAGCGCTTGTAAGTTTGATTCCAGCTTGAAGACACTGCTTCACGGCGGCATCACAACCTGCTCTTGAAAAGATAAAGGTAATTGCCGGTAAGAGATTCTCTCGTTGCAATTTATCAATGATGTCGGCTCGAGTAAGCCGATTATCAGAATCACCATATCTATCCCGCCGACCTCGAGGAACTCTCGTTCGGCGGAGCGCCTCTCTTTCCAGCCCCACAATCTCGGGATTTACGCGACCCGGCTCGGTAAAGAGATCCATCAGACGGTTACCGATGAGCACATGTTGATAGAGCGGAATTGGACGAATTTCAGAGACGATGACTTCAGTGCTCCCCCGAACTTCACCTAACCACTCACCAAATTCTTCAGCGTTGGAGACGGTTGCAGATAGTGAGATCACTTGCACACTCTCCATGAGATGAATCAATACCTCTTCCCATACGGCGCCTCGGAACTTATCCGCCAGATAATGCACTTCATCCATCACAACAGAGCCCAAATTTGTGAGAGTTGAAGAGTTTGCATACAGCATGTTGCGAAGAACTTCTGTTGTCATTACAAGCACATCAGCATCGGAATTGATATTGGTGTCTCCAGTCAGAAGACCCACTCGATCCTCACCAAAACGTTCGACAAATTCAAAGTACTTCTGGTTAGAAAGCGCCTTAATTGGTGTCGTATAGAAGCATTTCTTACCGCGAGATAGCGCAGAGAAAGCGGCAAATTCACCAACCACAGTCTTTCCTGCACCAGTAGGTGCTGCAACAAGAACACCCTTTCCATCTTCGACTGCTTGGCATGCTTGAATTTGGAAGTCATCAAAACCAAACTCAAATTGGCTAATAAACTCAGTTGTAAGTGGATGGCTGCCACGTTTCTTCGCTGCAGCATATCTTTCGGCTGGCGTTGCTACAGACTCCACGTTAGTCCAGCCCCCCTTACGCACTCGGCCGAGATCGGCGCAGCGCCGATTCTTTCTCCATCTGCATATGCGATGGCTGTTGCGGTGAGTTTTACCTTGGTACTTCTTACAATCCGCACCTTTGGATGCGAGATGTGGGAGCCTGAGTAAACCTTTGGAAAGACCTTGAGGAACTCGACCTTGCTGACTGGTTCAAGAATCATGACATCAAAGAGGCCATCGTTGATTTGCGCTTGTGGGCAGACATACATGCCGCCTCCGTAGGAGCGACCATTTCCAATAGCTATCAACATCGCCTCAGTCGTAATTCTCTCGGTATCAAGCTCAATCTCATATCGAAGCGGTCGGAATCTAGGAAGTTCGAGCGCTATAGCGACGTTGTATCTCTGAGGCCCCTTTGGCCAGGAGAGAGAATTGGCTCGTTCATTCACTACTGAATCAAAGCCAGTGCTTAGTATTGCTGCGAACCACTCAGAATCCACATTACCTAAATCGATTGGTCGAGGTGTTTCGTTGATTACTCGATCCAGATAGGTGGTGATGTCATTGAGTGACCAACCCAGAGTCCTAACGATGTCGTTACCAGTACCTGCTGGCATCACGGCAAAGGGAATACTTCGTGGGACTACTAACTGCAAGACGAGATGAGCCAGACCATCGCCACCGACACAGATCACTCCGGAGCATTCATTGGAAGTCAGAAAGGTCTCTAAATCCTTCTTGAGTTCATCAGCTGTGGCCCCAGAGAAAGTCTGATACTGGATTTGGTGCCGAGCAAAGTAGTCGATAACTTCCTGGCCAACTATTGCGCCCTTACCGTGTCCAGATTTTGGATTGATTGCAATCGCCCACATGGGACGACCCTATCGGCTATTCGGTGATGGCGGTCGGTGCATCAATCTTTGTGCTGGAAATTTCAATAGCTTCTGCTTTTCTGTCGCGCTTCTTATCTACCAACACGGCTATTCCCCCAGCCATAAAGTAGAAGAGAATCAGTGGAGCAGAGAGAAGAACCATGCTAAGTGGATCTGCCGTGGGCGAAAACGCAGCCACCACCAGACATATAGAGAAGACCCACGCGCGCCAAGGTTTGAGAATAGTACGTCCGCGTAAAAATCCAATGAGATTGAAGGTAAGCAGAAAAATCGGAAGTTCGAAGGCCAATCCCACTAGGAGGATGAGGCGTAGAACAAAATCTAGATAATCGTCGAAGCGAACGAGGTTACTTACTGCATCAGGAGTAAAACCGAAGAGCGCTTGAATGGCGACTGGGAGAATCAAGTATCCGAGGGCTGCTCCCATAAAGAAAAAAGGGGTGGCTGCCGCAATGAAGAGGATGCTATTTCTCTTCTCTTTCCTATGAAGCGCAGGAGCGATGAAGGCCCAGAGTTGATAAAGCCAATAAGGGGCCGAGACGATAATTGAGGTGAGGAGTGCGACCTTTATCTGCAGATCTAGCGGACCAAGTACACCGCTGATGTAAAGCGCCCCACAACTGGCAGCGCCTGAGGCTTGTGCAGCACGCAAATCACAGACAGGTTTCGCTAGGGTGACGATGATTGAATTGTAGAAATACCATCCCCCACCAAATGCCACGACAATTGCGATTGCTGAATTGAGAACTCTTCTTCTCAGTTCTCGTAAGTGGTCGATGAGCGGCATCTGTCCTTGTGAAGATGCCATCAGATTACTTCTCTTTTTTGCCGTCTTCTTCAATAACTGAATCGTCGGCCTTCATCTCTTTCATCTCACTCTTGAAGATTCGCATTGAGCGACCGAGTGAACGGGCAGAGTCAGGTAGACGCTTTGCACCAAATAACACCAGTACAACTACGAGCAGGATGACTATTTCTCTTGGACCTAAATTCATCTTGGGAACTCCTTAGCGTCAGATTTAAGCCTAGATTACACCAGACATCTTTGAATGGGTAGGCGAGGAACCTAATCCGAGTAACGATTGAGCATCAATCCCGCTCTCCTCGCAACTTCGCTTCTTATCTCTGTGGGCGAGAGTAATTCCACGGCCCCACCAGAGGCGAGAACTGATCGCTCAATCCAATGGCGAGAGAAAGATGACCCTGAGAAAGTACTACCGGCCTGAACATCCATTCGTTCAAATCGCTCAGCAACATCTCGAGAAGACTCAACTACTCGCAATTCAAAATTTGTCTTTTCGGCGCTAGATGCAGAAGCGCGTGAGGGTTTTTCTACTTGAATAAATTTTGCAGACTGAATTCTATCGAGTCGGAAGTGGCGGAAATCCTCCGCTGTGAAGCAATACGCATGCAGGTAGCTGTAACCCTGGCTCTCGATAACTTCAACTGGGAGAACTTCTCTCGAGGTGATCTCATCTTTATAAAGTGCGTGGTAAGTGATGCTCAAACCGCCCCGATCTGAAATTGCGCTCTGTATGGAGCTCACAATTCCCTGGTCGATATGAGACAAGGCAGATAGGGCTGATGGAAGATTTACTAGTTCAGCTATGCGCTTCGCGAGAACATCAATAGCCGCAAGCAGATCCGTCCTATCACTTGAAATAGTCGAACGTAGAAGATCAAGTCCAAGTACCAACGCCACGCCCTCTTCGTGCGTGATTGAGCGCGGCTTTGCCAATGTAGGCGCATTTCGAATGGTGACATATCCGGATTCAAACTCTAAATCCATTAACTCAAGCGGTGTGTAGCCGGGCAGCCCGCACATCCAAAGAGTCGTCAAGTCACTCACCATCTGTTCGGTAGAAACTTCAAAAGCTTCAGCCAACTCTGATAGCGGGATGCCCTGATGAGTATTGATGTAAGGAACTAGATCAAGTAATCTTGCAGCGCGTTCTAGTGGATTGGCGTTTTTTCTACTCTCGTTCTTAGCCATGGTTACCCACCAAAGCCTTAAGTGATTCAACAATCTGCATTCGCAGCTCTTCTGGAGCATGTACATAGGCATCTTCGCCATGCCACAGCACTAAAGCAGATAACGTTTTCACATCAAGGATAGGGATCTGGATTTGGTCCCATTCCCCTATCGACTTGGTGGATGTTGCGAGAGCTCGTAGTGAGATGCACTTACCTTTGCGGATATCAATGATCGCTACTGATGCAGCATCTGGCTCAAACACCTGGCTCGCCTCAAATCCTTCAGGAATCTCAAAGTCCTTCGGTCCCTTGTGGACATTGAAGCCCTCCAAGACCCGGTCAAATCGAAAGGTTCGTATCTCCTGAACTGCCTGGTCGACACCCGTGAAGTACCAGAATCCAGAGCGAGTGGATAAGCCGATTGGAACGACTCGTCTGCTTTCACTTGACAAGTCATGGCCTCGATACAGGAACTCCAATACTTGACGTTCTGCAATAGCGCGAGTGACGACCGTGATATCAAACTCCGAATTGGAGATCGAAGGAATCGAACCAGGCAAATTGGCTTCATCGAGTGGGAATCCAAGTGAGCTGAGTTTGACCAATGCGCGCTGTGCTGCATCATTGAGAGAAGCTCCCTGCCATGCTTTTGCAGCTAGTGATAAGAGTGATACTTCCAAGGTCGTGATCGCACCAAGATCTAGTTGATAACTCTCCTGCTTTATTCGATAGCCAGCTTCGTCATTGAAGAGTGGGTCAAAACTTCCCACTTCAATTTCGATACCAAGAGATCGAAGGTCGTCCTTATCTCGCTCAAACATTCTCTCTTTGGATTCGGCACTACCTTCGTAGCCTTCTACAGACTTGAAAATCTCGGATTTTGTGATGTATCTCTTTGTAGCAAGGAGAGCTATCGTTAAATTGATGAGTCTTTCACTCTTCCGGGACACCGTAAGCGCCCTTTGCTGGTCGGCGTCTGCGAGGAAGGACATCTACACCGGGCGCCATTCGCCTGCTCTGAATCAGGAACCCAGTATGTCCAATCATTCTTTGTTGGGGACGAACTGCTAGCCCCTCATGATGCCAGCCGCGAACAATGGTTTCTGAGCTTTCCGGTTCAGTGAAATGACCATCTTCCTTCAGAGCCTCAGCAGTTGCGGATAGTTGCGTTGTCGTCGCAACGTAGGCAAGAAAGACTCCACCAGGTCTAAGAACTTCAGCTGCTTTGGCGACACACTCCCATGGCGCAAGCATGTCGAGTATTACACGGTCGTACTGCGTAGAAAGTTCCTGATCTTGTAGAGAGCCAACTTCGAGCTTCCAATTCTCTGGCTTTGCGCCAAAATAATTTGAAACATTTGCTGTCGCATTCTCAGCAAAGTCCATGCGTCTCTCAACTGAATGAACGCTTCCTTGTGGTCCTACTGCGCGCAGAAGTGAAAGCGTGAGCGCACCACTTCCTACCCCAGCTTCGAGAACCCGTGCACCAGGATAAATATCTGCAAATCCGACAATCATCGCCGCATCTTTGGGGTAGACAATCGTTGCACCGCGAGGCATAGAGAGAACGTAGTCCGCTAGAAGTGGAACAAAGGCAGTGAACTTTAAGCCTGCAGTTGTGGTCACTACTGAACCTTCAGGAAGACCCACTAAATCATCGTGGTTAATCCACCCCTTATGGGTATGCCACTCTTTGCCAGGTGTAATTGTGAAGCTATAGAGCTTGCCTTTTGGATCGGTAAGTTGAACTCGATCGCCAATTTGGAAATAGCCGGGAGTAGACACAGCAGTATCTTAGGTGAAAGCCACCTCTTTTGGTCAGGCCTGCGCTGTATCGTGCGCACAATGGAGATGTTGCGGTTATCCCCCAGTCGAATCAATGACTTCACAAACTGTCCGCAGTTATACAAATACCGCGCCATTGATCAGTTGCCAGAGCCGCCGAGTATCGATGCTGAACGCGGAAAGCTCATCCATGCAGTGCTTGAAGATCTCTTTGAACTGCCTGCTTCAGAGCGAACAATTGATTCAGCGCGCGCTGCGCTACCTGTTCGCTGGCAAACGGCTCTCTCTGAAAAACCTGAGCTGGCAACTTTGGTACTAGACGAGAAGGAGTGGCTAGATCGCGCCACTTCGCTATTGCAGAACTATTTTGGACTCGAGCAGCCCCATACCTTTGAATCCACCTATCGCGAACTTCATCTCGAACGAAATTTAAGCGATGAGATGTATCTCCATGGTTACGTTGACCGCATTGATGTCGCCCCAACGGGTCAGGTACGAATTGTTGATTACAAAACTGGTAAATCACCAAAACCGGGCTGGGAAGAGAAGGCTCTTTTTCAGCTACGAGTGTATGCACTGCTCTATTGGCAGAATGAAGGAGTGCTCCCCTCTCTGCTCCAACTTATCTATCTGGGTGATTCGCAACTTATCAAGAGTTCACCGACTGAAGCACAGCTTCTAAACACTGAGAAGATTCTCAAAAATATTGGCTCAGAGATTTTGACAGCTATTGAAACCAACCATTTCCCGACCAAGAAATCGCGCTTATGCGATTGGTGCTTCTTTAAGGCGATCTGCCCCGCACATGTAAAGCCTTAGCGGCTAGTTGGCGTTGAAGTACTTAGCTTCTGGGTGGTGAACAATAATCGCTGAGGTGGATTGTTCTGGATGCAGCTGGAACTCTTCAGAGAGTTCAACCCCGATACGACCTGGCTCTAGTAATTCACACAGTTGCGTCTGTTGTTCGATATCTGGGCATGCTGGATACCCAAACGAATAGCGAGAGCCGCGATAACCTTGATCTAGAATCCCTTGAATATCTGGAGCATCATCTCCACGCACTGACATCTCTTCTCGAATTCGCGCGTGCCAGTGCTCTGCAAGTGCTTCAGTGAGTTGAACTGACAGACCATGCAGTTCGAGATACTCACGATAAGCATTAGCGGCAAATAATTCATTTGCTGCCTTACTTACTGTATTTCCCATGGTCACAACGTGAAAGGCAACGACATCAACTTTTCCGGATTCGCGGGATGCAAAGAAATCCGAGAGACAGAGTCTGCGATCGCGTCTCTGACGAGGGAATGAGAAGCGCACGCGCTCTTTTCCTTTGTCGGCTCCTTCATGATGCAAAATCACCAAGTCATTACCCTCGGAGACGCAAGGGAAATATCCATAAACAACAGCAGCCTCTAGCCAACCTTTCGATTGAACTTCATTGAGTAGAGCACGTAATCGAGGGCGACCTTCAGTTTCGGCCATCGCTTCGTATTCTCCGCGAGCTCCCTTAAGACCCCATTGACCCATGAAGAGTGCGCGTTCATCAAGCATTCCTACGTAATCTGCAAGTGGAATGCCTTTAACAATTCGCGAGCCATAGAAAGGCGCCTCTGGAATATCTATATCTATTGCAACATCGCTGCGACGAGTATCAATCTCGGTTGGCTCATCTGGGCGTGCAACCGCCTTTACTTTTCTTTCACGCAAAGCTGGAAGCGCAGCGCCTTCTTCGCCTCGTTTCACCGCCATGATTGCATCCATTAGGCGAAGACCTTCAAAGGCATCGCGCGCGTAGCGGACTTCTCCGGGAAAGACACTTGCCAAATCTTGCTCAACAAAGGCGCGCGTAAGGGCTGCGCCGCCGAGGACGATTGGCCACTTTTGATCGAGCCCTCGAGAAGTGAGCTCTTCTAAATTCTCCTTCATGATGACAGTAGATTTCACAAGAAGGCCTGACATTCCAATCGCGTCAACTTCATTCTCTTGGGCTGCATCGATAATCTGATTTATGGTCTGCTTGATTCCGATATTAACTACCTGATAGCCATTATTGGAGAGAATAATGTCAACCAAATTCTTTCCAATATCGTGGACGTCTCCTTTTACAGTCGCCAGCAACATTCTGCCGCGTCCAGCATCACTGGTCTTCTCCATATGCGGCTCAAGATAGGCAACAGCTGATTTCATAACTTCAGCGCTCTGCAGAACGAAGGGAAGTTGCATCTCACCCTTACCAAAGAGCTCGCCGACTACCTTCATTCCTTCAAGTAAATGGTCATTGATGATTGTGAGTGGCTTTATTCCTTCAGCCATCGCAGCATCAAGATCATCAGTCAGGCCAACCTTCTCACCATCAATGATGCGCCGCTCTAAACGCTCTTTGAGAGGAAGGGCTGCTAACTCTGATGCGCGAATGTTTCTTGAGGCAGCAAGCTCGACGCCTTCGAAGAGTTGCAGGAACTCACTTAGAGGATCGTAGGTGCAATTCTCGCCGTCGAAGGTGCGACGATCGTAGATGAGGTCGAGAGCGACTTCCTTTTGACGTGCATCGATGCGGGCCATAGGAGTGATTTTGGAAGGATGCACAATTGCAGAGTCCAGTCCCGCTTCTACACATTCGTGTAGAAAGACGGAGTTGAGCACAACGCGCGCGGCCGGATTGAGTCCGAAAGAGACATTGCTAACGCCAAGAGTGGTCTGTACTTCAGGAAACTCTTCTTTAAGAGATTTAATTGCAGTGATTGTTTCGAGTCCATCGCGACGAGTTTCTTCTTGACCTGTCGCAATCGGGAAGGTGAGGGTATCGATCAAAATATCTCCAACCTTAATTCCCCAGTTTTCAGTGAGATCCTTAATCAAGCGTCGAGCAACTCGTAACTTCCACTCTGCAGTTCGTGCTTGTCCTTCTTCATCAATCGTTAAGGCAACAACTGAGGCTCCATGTTCTTGAACGAGCGGCATGATTCGAGCAAAACGAGAAGTTGGTCCATCTCCATCTTCATAATTGACTGAATTGATTACGCATCGTCCACCCAGCGCCTCAAGACCGGCCTTCAGCACTGCTGGTTCGGTCGAGTCGAGCACAATCGGCAAGGTTGATGAAGTCGCAAATCGTGAGGCGATCTCAGTCATATCTCTGACACCGTCTCGGCCAACGTAATCAACAGAGAGATCGAGCATATGCGCACCATCTCGAATCTGATCTCGCGCTATCTCAACACATGTGGACCAATCCTCGGCAACAAGAGCATCTCTAAAGGCGCGTGAACCATTGGCATTAGTGCGCTCACCAATAGCCAAGTAGGTTCTATCTTGTCTAAAAGGAACATATTGATAGAGGGATGATGCTCCAGGTTCAATCTCGATGGTGCGATTCTTAACGGCATGACCTGAGAGTCGATTGACTACCGCAGCAAGGTGAGCTGGGGTTGTGCCACAGCATCCGCCTATCAATGTGATTCCATAATCGTTGACAAAGGTTTCTAGCGCTGTCGCCAACTCTTCTGGTCCTAGTGGATATTCAGCACCTTTCGCCCCAAGAATCGGAAGTCCGGCGTTGGGCATTACTGAGATGGCAGTATGTGAATTCTTCGACAGGTAACGCAAGTGCTCGGACATCTCAGCTGGCCCTGTTGCGCAATTTAATCCGATGAGATCAATATTCAGTGGTTCTAGCGCATTAAGCGCAGCGCCGATCTCAGAACCAAGCAACATGGTTCCAGTGGTCTCAACTGTAACTTGGGCGATGATAATGACATCGCGATCAGATTCAGTAACAGCCAGACGAGCCCCATTCACAGCAGCTTTCGCCTGCAGAAGATCTTGCGTTGTTTCAATCAGAAGCGCATCGCTTCCTGAATCTACTAAGCCTTTTGAGGCCGTGTAGTAAGCGTCCTTCAATTTCTCGTAAGAAGTATGGCCAAGACTTGGAAGCTTGGTTCCGGGACCGAGTGAACCGAGTACGAAGCGAGGTTTATCGGATGTGCTGAATGCATCAGCTGCCTCCCGTGCAATCTTTCCTCCTGCAAAGGCCAGCTCGTAGATGCGATCTTCAATCCCGTACTCGGCTAGGTTTGCCCAGTTTGCACCAAAGGTATTTGTTTCGATGGCATCGACTCCAACAGTCAGGTACGCATCGTGAACAGCACGAACTAAATCAGGTCTTGTCACATTAAGAATTTCATTACAGCCTTCATGGTTTTGAAAATCTTCAAGAGATGGATCAGCGGCCTGCAACATTGTTCCCATAGCGCCATCGGCGATAACGGTCCGCTGTGCTAAGGCCTGACGAAGAAGGCCAGGCTTGCTATGGCTCTTATCTCTCGTCACAGAGCGCAGGTTACCCTAAGGTATCGATATGGAGATTCTTCAAATTCCAGTTCTGCGCTCACCAGTGATGGTTGTCGCCTTCTCAGGTTGGAACGATGCTGGAGAAGCAGCATCTGGTGCTGCTTCTCACTTGCTTGGTTGTTGGACCGACCCTGAATTTGATGTTGTTCCCGAGCTGATCGCTGAAGTCGATCCAGAGGATTTCTATGACTTTCAAGTAAATAGGCCAATGGTTTACGTCGATGATTCAAGTATCAGAAATCTCACTTGGCCCGGAACGCAAGTTTTTTCGCTAGCCACACCATCTCTTCCTCACGATTTCATTGTTGTTCGGGGAGTTGAGCCATCAATGAAATGGAAGACCTTTGCATCAGATCTATTGGATCTAGCTGATGATTGCGAAGTAGATCTTGTTATCACTCTCGGTTCGATGTTGGCAGATACTCCTCACACACGGCCCATCACCGTCAGCGGTAGTGGCGCTCATCCCGATATCGCAAAGCGGTTGGGCGTTGAGATCAGTAAGTACAAAGGGCCCACTGGAATCCTCGGAGTCATTCAAGATTCTTGTGTACGCCGCGGCATTGATGCCATCTCGCTGTGGGCCGCAATCCCCCATTACGCATCAAACTCGCCTTCACCAAAAGCTTCGCTTGCCCTTGTCAATGCCTTAGAAGATTTCCTCGATATCTCAGTTCCTCAGGGAGAACTCCCGGAAGAAGCTTCCGAATGGGAAGCAGAAGTAACGGAGCTAGCCAAAGAAGATTCTGATGTTGCTGAGTACGTCAAAGCGCTAGAGGAAAGTAAGGATGCAGTTGACCTGCCGGAAGCTACTGGTGAATCAATAGCGCGTGAACTAGAGCGATTCTTGCGCCGTCAAAACGATAAGTAATTCGCTACAGGGCAATCCCGAGCAGCGTGTCGAGAGCTCTGGAGAGTTCACCCGCGCTTCCTCCGGTGCCCCCTGACTCCGTGTCGTTCATCCACTTTCCAATAACCGTTAAGGCGCCGGCTGTATCTAAATCCCGAGAAAGGCAACTGATGATCTCGGCGATTACTGAATCAGTAGGCGCCACCTCCATCCTTGCTAGATTCAACTGTAGTCGATCGATAGCAGCAATAGATTGATTCAAAATTGTTGTACTCCACATCGCATCTTCACGATAGTGGCGATTTAAGAGCGCCCATCGAATGGACATTGGGTTTACGCCTTCAGAGATTAACTTTGAAACGAAGACTAGGTTGCCCAGTGACTTGCTCATCTTCTCGCCATTCAAGCCGATCATTCCAGCGTGAACATAATGCCGTGCAAATGGCTGTCCTGTCATCACCGCGCTCTGTGCTGCTGACATTTCGTGGTGAGGAAAGATCAAATCTGATCCACCTCCCTGAATATCAAGTGAGAAATCAGCGTCTGAATCTGGCTCTAAGTAATGAAGTGCAATCGCGCTACATTCGATATGCCATCCGGGTCTACCTTTTCCGAAGGGGCTAGGCCAGGTTGGTTGTTCTGGTTTTGAGGTGAGCCAAACAAGTGCATCGAGTGGGTGCTCCTTGCCCGCCTTCTGAGGGTCTCCCCCACGTTCGGCAAAAGTCTTAAGGGCTTCATCGCTATTGATATGGGATCGCTCACCAAAGTGGGGGTCAGCATGAACGCGGAAGTATTTATCTCCATTAACCAGGTAGGTGGTTTTCTGGTCATCAAGCTTTGCAATAGCGCCAATAACCTGAGGCATAGCCTCAACTACGCCGATGTAATGATCTGGCGGAATCACATGAAGATCGCTCATGTCGCCTCGAAACAGATCGATCTGAGAATTGGCAAGTTTCTTCCAATCAACGCCGTCGCGTTCGGCTCGCTCCAAAAGCGGATCATCGATGTCGGTGATGTTCTGGACAAACTTAACCGTCGATCCGGTTGCTTTCAGGTAGCGGATGATGACGTCAAAGGTGAGGTAAGTAGCTGCGTGGCCAAGATGGGTCGCGTCATATGGAGTGATTCCGCAAACATATATCCGATAAAGATCCTGATCTGGAATCGCCTTTAACTCTTGCTCTGCCGAATCAAAAAGAGATAGCGCTGGAATCTCAAAGCGCTTTGATAGTTCGGGAATATAAACAGATGGCCAAGAGCGCATGAGCAAACCTTACTTTAGAAGGGAGGCCACGGTACTGCAGGCCAATCTTCACTTGGTGCTGGGAACTCTCCGGATGTAAGCAAGCGTTCAATTCGTTGGATGAGAGCTAGGTATTCGTTCTCGGTTACGAGGTTAAGGATCGCGGTGGTGCGTAGATTGAGATGGTCGAGTAATTGGGTCAGTTCAAATTTTTCAGTATCTGTTAGTGGCTGATTTGCCCATTGCCACAAAACTGTTCGCAACTTATCTTCCTCGTGGAAAGTAACTCCATGGTCACAACCCAGCAGTCGGCCATCCTTAGTAGGAAGTAGATGTCCGATCTTTCGATCCGTGTTATTGATAATCGCGTCAAAGAGCGCCAACTTTCTGAGTCGAGGGTCATCTGTGCGATAGAAAAGAGCAAGATCAACATCTTCATCAATATCGATCCACTGCTGAACCATTCCTTCTCCGAAAGGTCCGTCACGAAGAACTGTTACGGGAATGAGGCTCCAACCAACAAGTTCCGAGAGCAAGAAAGCGGCGTACTCCCGGGAAGCGAGATTGCCATCTGCGAAATCCCATAAAGGTCGTTCTCCTGCGATTGGTTTGTAAATGACTGAAAGTTCACTGCCTTCATGGGTACAACTTCCAAACAGTGTTGCATTGGAAGCATCGACGAGCCTCCCTGAAATCTTGATCTCACCTACCAATAGATGTTGACGAACTTCTTCAAAGGACTTCATTAGCGGCGATATCCATTCGCACGAGGGCAGAGATGTCCTCGTGGATCAATGGGTCCGCCACAAAATGGGCAGGGCTGACGTCCCGCACTGACGACCGAGTTGCATCTTTTGCAGAAACGGTCTGCTTCAGATGGTGAGATAAGAACTCGAAGAATGTCTTGGTCACCCGTGAGGTCGTCAACATCGATAAATTCTGGATTGCCACCATCATTTTCAGAGACAGCCTGGAGATCTATCTGAATTAACTGCCTATCCGCCTCAAAGGCAAGACCAATTATTCCAATTCGGAATTCTTCTTCAATCGGCGTATCGAGCGGTGCGCCATCCTGAGGTAGCTTGACGGTGACTGTCGTTGGATCACTCTGCTTGATCTCTCGAATCATGTATTGCAGCCGTTCGGAAAGTGCTTGAACCTGGGCCTTTTCCAGAGAAACTGAAATCAGGCGAGTTCTATCTCTCGCCTGAATGAAGAAGGTTCGCTCCCCGGGCTGGCCAACTGTTCCGACAGTGAACCGTTCTGGTTCTTCGAAGAGTATGACTCGTGAAGTCATCGCTTCTTTCCTTTAGCAACTCCACTGCCTCCACCCAAAAGCACCTTGCCAACCTTTTTCGAGGTAAGAAGCGGCGCGATGCATGTAGTGGTGTCGTTGTAGGTAAGTAGACGACCGTGGTGACCATCAAAATCAATCACTGTCAGAGATGCTGGATTGATGATGAGATTCTGGAAAGAGTCGAGTGGAAGACCGATCAGCGAGGCCACGGTCGATTTGATAATGTCGCCGTGGCTGACAAAGAGGAAAGTTCCCGATTTTTTCTTTGCGTGAAGTTCCGTAATCGATGTAACTGCCCGCTTCTGAGCACCTTTTATTCTCTCGCCGTCAGGGAACTGCACCTTACTCGGCGTGGATTGGATTACTTTCCAGAGTGGATCTTTTGAAAGTCGTGAGAGCTTACGACCACTCCAGAGTCCGTAATCAACCTCATTCAGGTTGTCGTCCAACCCATACTCACCGATACCTTTTGAAAATGGCGATTGCAACCATGGCTTGATCGTCTGTGAGCAGCGTTCCATTGGACTCACACGAATCTCATCGAAGAAGCTAGCACCTAAACGAACTATCAATGAATCTGCTTGAGCCAATCCGGCCTTACTGAGAGAAATTCCTGGAAGTCGTCCAGATAAAATCCCTAATTCATTTGCGGTCGAGTGCGCATGACGTAGAAACACTAAACGACTCATAGAACCAAGATTAGCGGTGATTATTGCTAAGGTCTCTCTCATGGAAATGCGCAGAGCTGGCAAGAGCGGGTTAACTCTCTCTCGCTTAGGTCTTGGAACCATGACCTGGGGACGTGATACCGATACCCATGAAGCTGCCGACCAATCCCGCGCTTACATCGAAGCTGGTGGAAACTTCTTCGATACATCTCCCACGTATGGCGATGGTGATAGCGAACGAGTCCTTGGTGGCCTTATCGGAACGCTTTTTAAGCGCGAAGAAGTCGCCATTGCGACAAAGGCAGGCGCGTCATTTCAAGATGGCTTACGGACAATCAACAATTCGCGTAATGCACTTATCGCCGAGCTCGATAAATCCCTTGCGCGCCTAGAAACGGATTATCTCGATCTCTGGCAAGTGCACTCGTGGGATTCAGCCACACCTCTTGAAGATACGCTCTCTGCTCTTGACTATGCATTCTCTTCTGGAAAAGCTCGCTACGTTGGTCTCTGTAACTTTTCCGGTTGGCAGAGCGCTCGTGCAGCAACAGTTCAAGAGAGCAATACAGCAAAGGCGCCGATAGCTTCAGTGCAGGTTGAATTCTCATTGCTCAATAGATCTGCAGAAGAAGAAGTTCTCGCCTGCGCCAATCAAATCGGCTTAGGTTTTCTCGCTTGGGCTCCCCTTGGTCGAGGTGTTCTGACAGGAAAGTATCGAAAGGGAATCCCAATTGATTCTCGCGCAGCTGCTCCTCATTTTGTAAAACATGTAGAGCCTTATCTCAACGAAGGCTCTTCCAGAATTGTTGAAGCAGTAACTGCGGCAGCAGAAGGTCTCGGCTTTTCTCCTCTCGAAGTCGCTCTTGCCTGGGTCAGAGATACTCCCGGTGTTACATCAGCGATTGTGGGCGCAAGAACGGGTGCGCAACTTCGAGGAGTGCTCAAATCAGAGGAAATTACTCTTCCAGCAGTCGTCAGGGACGCGCTGGATGAAATCTCTCGCTAACAATTCTCCAAGAAGTTTTCAAGAACTTTTACGCCAAATTCAAGTCCACTGATTGGAACCCGCTCATCTACGCCATGAAAGAGCGCCATGAAGTCAAGATCGGATGGAAGTTGTAGCGGGCTAAAGCCATAGCCAATAATCCCCAATTCAGAGAGCGCCTTGTTATCAGTGCCGCCACTCATGAGATAAGGAACAGGGATTCCCTCCGGGTCGAATGTTGTGATGGCCTTACACATCGCTTCTACCAAATCACCTTCGAAATCAATCTCTAGAGCGATATCACGGGAGATAGTTTCGATTGAGATATCTGGGCCAATAATCTCTCGAATAGTTCTATTCAACTCGTCCTCATAGCCAGGGAGAAAACGTCCATCGATGACTGCGCTGGCGCTTCCCGGAATTACATTTGCTTTATAACCTGCTTCAAGCATCGTTGGATTAGCTGTGTTCTGCAAGGTTGCACCGATCATTCTTGCTGTTGGTCCTATCTCAGTAAGAAGAGGTCGCAAATCTGATTCGTCATACTTCTTTCCCGTGGCCTGTGCGATCTTTGAGAAGAGAATCTTTACAGTCTTGGTGTACCTCTGAGGCCATTCATATCGTCCAATTTTCGCGACTGCCTCAGAGATGGATGTAAGAGCATTCTCGTCATTCATCATCGACCCATGGCCGGCGCGCCCGTGTGCAGTCAATCTCATCCAGTGAATACCTTTTTGAGCAGCTTCCACAAAGTAAAGACGTTTGCCATCAGCGACAGTTACGGAGAAGCCACCAACCTCAGAGATTGCTTCCGAACAGCCAGCAAAGACCTCAGGATGTTCAGCAGCCATCCAGCGTGAACCGAAAGTCATACCTGCTTCTTCATCTGCAAAGAAGGCCAGGACGATATCTCTCGGCGGCTTGTATCCACTTCTTGCCCATTTGCGAACAATCGCCAAAATCATCGCATCCATATTCTTCATATCAACGGCACCGCGACCCCAGATCATTCCGTCGCGAATCTCTGCAGCGAAGGGATCTACCGACCAATCCGTCGCATTTGCTGGAACTACATCTATGTGTCCATGGACAACCAAGCCGGGACGGGATGAGTCACTTCCAGGTAGTCGCGCAATAACGTTGCAACGATTAGGAGCAGATTCATAAATTTCAGATTTGATTCCTACCTCGGCTAGTGATGCAACGATGTATTCAGCGACTGCTTTCTCGTCGCCCTTACCTTCGCCGAAATTTATCGAAGGAATCCGGATTAAATCTTGGCAAATCTTCACGACTTCGGCCTCGAGGTTCATGGGGTAATTCTGCCTGTAATCTCTACTAAATATGGGTCTTTTGCATGAGAGCCTTCACGTTGCTATCGTTACCCAGTTATTTCGACCCAAACGCGTAAGATATTACTTATAGCAAGCGGGTACTCGTCCGGGTGGCGGAATTGGCAGACGCGCTAGCTTGAGGTGCTAGTGCCCGCAAGGGCTTCGGGGTTCAAGTCCCCGTTCGGACACAGTTACGGTGGTTAGTAGTTATGGCGACAATCAGCACGTGAATCTAGATAACGCGCTGTCACTAATCCGTGATATTCCGGATTACCCGAAACCGGGAATTCTCTTTCGAGATATCACTCCACTTCTCGCAGATAAAGAAGCTTTTGCGATAGTTACAGATTCCCTTTTGTCATCTGATCTCGCAGCAACCCATATCGCCGGCATAGAGGCTCGAGGTTTTATCCTGGCAAGTGCCATGGCTAATAAAGCAGGTGCAGGATTCGTGCCCATCAGAAAAGCCGGAAAATTGCCCCACAAAGTTTTCAGCGAGAGCTACTCACTTGAATATGGGAACGCCATTCTCGAGATTCATCAGGACGCTCTGGAGAACGCTGAAAGGGTGCTTCTCGTAGATGACGTTCTGGCTACAGGTGGAACCATTCTGGCTGCGTTGGCCCTTATTAAAAAGGCCGGTGGAAAAATCTCCCACATCTGCGTCCTGCTTGAAATCAAAGGTTTAGGTGGGCGTGAGCGAATTACAGAGCGATTCCCGGAGATACATATCCACTCTTTGGTGCAAGTGTGAAACGTATTCCTCAAATCCAAGCGTTACGCGCCCTGGCTGCAGTTCTTGTAGTCATCTATCACGCAAAGGTAATCCCTGGCGGCTACATTGGCGTGGATATCTTCTATGTAATCTCAGGATTTCTGATCACAGGACTCTTACTCAGAGAACTAGATGGAACCGGATCTCTGGCTCTCAAGTCCTTCTATCTCAGACGTATTAAACGTCTCCTGCCCACATCATTCTTCGTGCTATTTGTTACGGCAATAGTTGCATGGTTGGTGTATCCGACAACGCTACGTCATGGGTTGGGTAAAGATATCGCCGCAGCGGGTGCCTACGTATCGAACTATCTCTTTGCGATTTGGCAGATGGATTATCAGAATCTCAACACGACTCCCCCAGTTGTCATTCACTATTGGTCCCTAGCCGTTGAAGAACAGTTCTATCTCTTCTGGCCCTTCATAATTTACGCTCTCTACAGATTCGGTGCACGCAAGGCAGTCTTTTTGGGCGTTGCTGGAATTACCGCATCATCATTTCTTCTAAGTCTCTATCTCACGCCACGTGAACCGATCTGGTCCTTCTACTCACTGCCAACAAGAGCATGGGAACTTGGTGTCGGGGCGCTCCTACTTTTCATACCAAAGCGGATTAGATTTTCATCAAACTATGGGTGGATCGCACTTGGACTTTTTGTTTACGGAACGCTGGCATTCACTGATAAGACGCCTTTCCCAGGAACTGCAGCGTTGGTACCTGTGATTGCAACAGCATGTGCGATAGCCTCCTTGAACAATTGGCCGCAAGCGCTGACTCGCGTGGGAAATTTGAGAGTAGTCCAGTGGCTAGGAGAAATTTCTTACCCTCTCTATCTGTGGCACTGGCCGGTCTTAGTAATCCCCTCTGTTGCATGGGGACGTTCTTTGCAACCCTATGAACTTCTCCTCTGCGTGCTTTTGACCGCACTATTGGCCGATCTGACTCATCGATTCATCGAGGACCCGATTCGTTATTCAAAACCCCAACCACGTCTGATCGTAAAATCAGGCGCCGCTGCGACAACTGCCTCGTTGATTATGGGCGCCGCTATCTACTTCTCCTTCAATGATCGAATCACTCTTGATAACGGTCGCTCGTACTCCGTGGGTGAAATGATCAAGCGCCCCGTGATCTACGACGATAATTGCCATGTAAACAATGGCGAAACAGTGTCACCCGAGTGCACATACGGTGATGTAGGGGCTAAGAAGAAGGTAGTTCTCTTTGGAGATTCACATGCCGCCCAATGGTTCCCGGCTCTCGAACGACTTGCACAAGAGAACAATTTTGAACTTATCTCACTCACGAAATCTGCATGTCCAGGTCCTGCGGTAAGGAAGGTAGATTCAGGTGAGTACAAGAATTCTGATTGCTTTGCTTGGCGTGATAATTCACTCGCGCGGATTTCGGCACTTAAGCCATACGCAGTAATTTTCTCGGGTTTTCAGCACTTCCAAGTTCCTAAAGGATTCTCAACAAGACAAGAGTGGTGGCAGGCTGGCCAGCGTCGAACACTCAACTCACTGCAAGGAAATGCAACTCATATCATTTACATCACCGATACCCCTCATCCACAACAGGATATTCCAGCTTGTTTAGCTGGCGGGGTGATTTCTGAATGCAATGACAGTAAACCATCAGAGCCGATATCTATTCCTGGCATGAAGAAGATTGACCCGACACCATGGCTCTGCACCAATGAATGCTCTGCCGTGATAAACGATCTCGTTGCGTATCGTGATGGTTCTCATATCTCTATCGCAATGAGCGAGTCTCTTGCGCCACAACTTGGTGCTGCGCTCAGACGTGCAGGCGTCTTGTAGAAAAATTGCTTGATTTCAAGGAGAGCAAAAAATCTCGAAGCATGGCAGGATTCGACTGTGGCTGAATTGGTGTATTACTGCGGAACTATGGATAGTGGTAAATCCACACTTGCTCTGCAAACTGCCCACAATCATAAGAGCCGTGGTCGTTCTGGTCTCATCTTCACGAATAAGGACCGAGCGGGCTCTGGCGTAATCAGCTCACGATTAGGTTTGCAATCAGAGGCCCTCGAAGTTGAAGTAGATTTAGATATCCATCGACTTGTTGTTGAACGCTTGTCAATGGGTGAACGAATCGATTACATCATCTGTGATGAGGCTCAGTTCTATCAGCCAATACAGATCGACCAACTAGCCAAGATTGTCGATGGTCTTGGCATCGATGTCTATGCCTTCGGAATTCTTGCTGATTTTCGAACCAAACTCTTCCCAGGCTCGGCGCGATTGGTAGAGCTTGCCGATCGAGTGAACACTCTTCAGGTCGAAGCGCTCTGTTGGTGCGGTTCGCGAGCTACTCACAATGCTCGAACTGTTAACGGAGTTATGGTCACCGAGGGTGAACAGGTAGTCGTTGGAGATGTAGGTAAGAGCGACGAGATAGCCTACGAAGTACTTTGCCGTAGGCATCACATGCGACAAGTAACTGCCCGCGCTTCGCGCGCTGGACATATTTCGACAGATCCACTCCCCTTTACCGAGACCGCTACCCAATGAAGAAATAAGGAGCAACGATGACAAAGAACACCAAAGGCTATGCAGCCATGGGCGCCAAGGAAGACCTTGTTCCGTATGAATTCAATCGTCGCGAATTAGGCGCTCACGATGTAGCCCTTGATGTCCTCTATGCGGGCATCTGCCACTCCGATATCCACCAAGTGCGCGAGGAATGGGGTCCAGCTCTCTTTCCTATGGTTCCAGGCCATGAAATTGCAGGGGTCGTTTCAAAGGTAGGTAGTTCAGTAACCAAATTCAAGGTTGGCGACAAGATTGGCGTTGGCGTTTTTGTTGATTCCTGTCGCAAATGTTCATCATGCCAAAAGGGATTACAGCAATACTGTCTCGAAGGGATGACTGGAACTTATAACGGTTTAGAGAGAGATGGAGTAACACCTGCAATGGGTGGTTACTGCAACTACTTCGTTATTAATGAAGATTACGCAGTGCATATCCCTGAAGGTCTTGCTTTAGAGGGGGTTGCTCCTCTGATGTGCGCAGGTATTACTCTCTATTCACCAATCAAGCATTGGGGCGTTGGGCCAGGAAAGAAAGTTGCCGTCATGGGTCTGGGCGGATTGGGCCATATGGGAGTTAAGTTTGCAGCAGCGCTAGGCGCAGATGTAACAGTACTTTCACATTCTCCAAACAAAAAACCTGATGCTCTAGCCATGGGTGCGCATCATTTCGTTGACACCAGCTCCGAAAAATCATTTGAAGAGTGCGCTGGATCCTTTGATGTCATCCTCAATACTGTCAGCGCAGAGCTGGATATCAATAAGTACCTTAATCTACTTAAGCTCGATGGCACACTGGTCGTTATTGGCCTCCCGGGCAAGCCATATGCAGTACACGTCGGATCGCTTCTCAATGGGCGTCGCTCCATCGGTGGCTCGATGATTGGTGGAATTCCTGAGCTACAAGAGATGCTCAATTTCTGTGGTGAAAAATCTATTGTCAGCGACGTAGAAGTAATCAAAGCTGACTACATAAATAAGGCTTACGAGCGTACCGTTGCCAGCGATGTGAAATATCGCTTCGTCATCGACGCCAAAACTTTTTAAACTCGTAAGGCTAACTTAAGCCAGAAGAGCCACTATCACTGGTGCGATCACCAAAGCTGGAAGAAGATTTGCAACTGAGATTTTCTTGATATCCAGAAGTCGTAGCGCTATGCCTACCAGCATGAGACCACCAGTAATTGTCATGGCATCAATCTGCGTTTGTGTCAGTATCTGCCCAAGCAATAAACCCACAGCAGTCCAGAAGAGTTGATAGATCGCTACCGGGATGGCAGAGGCTGCAACTCCCCAACCGAGCGTTGAAGCAAAGGCCATAGCAGCGAAGAAGTCGAGGGCTGATTTCAGAATAAGTTGATCCAACCCCTGAGACATTCCATCGCTCACGCTTCCCAGGATGGCTAATGGACCGATGACAAAGAGCAGCGATGCAGAAACAAATCCTTCGACGAATGGACTTTCAGCAGATGCCTTAAATCTTTTGCGAAGGTTTTCTCCAAAAGTATCCAACCGAGTCTCGAGGGAAAGCAGAGAGCCAAGAAGTCCACCTATGAGCATGGCAGCCAAAATTACTAACAGAGATGAGCTATCTGGAAGCGCGCTATTGAAATCTTCTGACCACAGAGGCGCAAGAGCCGATGCAGCACCAAGTAGAGTGATTAGCCCCAGAATGTCGGTGATGAGAGTCTGAGATTTAGACGATAGCTTCGATCCTGCAACAACACCAAGCGCGGCGCCAATAAGAATCGCAATAACATTGAGAGCAGTGCCTGCTCCTACGAACTCCAGGCTCGACATTGTTCAACTATATCGCGTAAAGATATGTAGAATCCGTAAGTGAAGTTGAGATCTCTGTTATCGGCGCTAAAGCCGCACAAAACTGTTCCAATCACGCCTTGGCGCGCGCATACGCGTTGGGATATCTCGCCCTTGAGAGTGGTTATTCTGTTCTTTGGTTTGGCAATATTTGGATTGGGTGATTCACTCTTTATTCAAGCAGGAATCGGAAACGCACCGTGGACTGTCTTTGCCGAGGGCCTTACCTACAAAACGGGTATGAGCATCGGCTTTGCTACATTCGTCATTAGCGTCTTTGTGCTTCTCTTATGGATTCCATTAAAGGAACGCCCTGGCTTTGGGACAGTTTCGAATATCGTTCTCATCGCAACTTTCATTGAACTTGGAACACACATATTTCCAGAAGCCAATTCCTTTGCAGTTGGCATCGTCTACAACTTCATTGGGATTTCGCTCGTAGGTATTGGATCTGCGCTGTACATTACCTGCGGACTAGGACCTGGCCCGCGCGATGGCGCAATGACGGGGCTTCACTACCGAACTGGCGTGCGTGTCGGGCGGGTGAGGATGGCCATAGAGGTGACCGTCCTCGCTGTCGGCTTCCTCATGGGTGGCACAGTCGGAGTCGGAACCGCCCTCTTCGCCCTCTTTATTGGCCAATCCGTGGCTATTTCTCTTGGAATTCTCGCGCGTCTGACCCGCCAGTAATCCAGGTCTCCTCTAGATTTCTATCTACCTTCCCTCGGTCTGTGAGCCGTCACTTCACACGGGGTCGCAACCACCCCCGTTAACAAAATTAGGAAGGACCTCATGCTCGATACGTACTTCAAAATATCCGAACGCGGCTCAACTATTGGTCGTGAAGTTAGAGGTGGCCTCGTCACCTTCTTCACTATGGCCTATATCGTCGCTCTTAACCCACTGATCATCGGTTTAGCTAAAGATGCTGATGGCAAATACATTGGCGGCGGGGATGCGCCAAATCTCGCTCTTGTAGCCGCAATGACAGCTCTCATGGCTGGTGTTCTCACCATTCTGATGGGGCTCGTCGGAAATTATCCGCTCGCACTTGCCACTGGCCTTGGTCTCAATACCTTCGTCGCAGTTGGTATTGCATCTCAAATGACATGGGCGGATGCGATGGGTCTGGTCGTTATTGAGGGAATCATTATTACCATCCTGGTTCTCACAGGCTTCCGTACTGCAGTCTTTAGAGCAGTTCCAGCTCAGCTCAAGATTGCAATCTCAGTCGGTATCGGTCTCTTTATTGCACTCATCGGTCTCGTTGATGCTGGTTTCGTGCGTCGTACCGGCACTGGTCCAGTTCCTGTCACTCTCGGTGATGGCGGAACTCTTGTTGGCTGGCCAGTCATTGTCTTCGCCTTCGGACTCTTCCTCACAATTGCTCTCATGGTCAAGAAGACTAAGGGCGCAATCTTGATCGGAATCGTTCTCTCAACAGTGCTTGCCGTGGTTATTGAGACCACGCTCAAGATAGGTCCACTCTTCAATGGCGCAACAGGAGATGTAAATCCAAAGGGTTGGAACCTCAATGTTCCAGCGGTCCCAGAAAAGGTCGTAGCAACACCTGATTTCAGCCTTCTTGGTCAATTTAATCTCTTTGGGTCTCTTGATCGAATTCCACTTATCACAGTAATCCTCCTTGTTTTCACACTCCTTCTCTCTGACTTCTTCGACACTGTTGGAACAGTCACTGCGATCGGACACGAAGCTGGATTGATCGATAAGGATGGAAACATTCCTAACAACGATCGTATTCTGCTCGTAGACTCACTTGCAGCTGTAGCAGGCGGTGCTGGAAGCATCTCCTCAAATACCAGCTACATCGAATCTGCATCAGGTGTAGGCGAAGGCGCTCGTACTGGTCTAGCCTCTATTGTTACAGGGCTCTGCTTCTTGTTAACAACATTCCTAGCTCCGCTCGTAGCTGTCATTCCTTACGAGGCAGCAACTCCGGCGCTCATCATTGTTGGTTTCTTGATGATGACCCAGATCAAAGCAATCGATTGGGAAGATTATGGAATTGCTATTCCTGCCTTCCTCACAATCATCTTGATGCCATTTACCTATAACATCTCAGTAGGTATCGGTGCAGGGTTCGTCACCCACGTAGTAATCAGATATCTCCAGGGTCGACGCAAAGAAGTACATCCTTTGCTTCTTCTCGTCGCTGGATTGTTCATGATTTACTTCTTATCATCACCAATAAACACTTGGGTTGGTTAAACTTCCAAGACTGAACAAGAAATAAGCCCGCATCGAATGGTGCGGGCTTACTTCTTTATAAACTCCAATCAATCGGTTCTTTACCTTGGGCTACCAGTATCTCATTGACTCGTGAGAATGGTTTTGAACCGAAAAAACCTCGATACGCGCTGAGCGGGCTAGGGTGTACCGAACTGATCTGATGGTCAAAAAAATGAGATAACTCCTGGGCGCTCTTTCCCCACAGAATTGCGATTACGCCTCGAGAACCTAACTCTTCTGCGATGAAATCAGTAATGCACTGCCAGCCTATATTTGAGTGTGCTGCAGATTGACCGATGCGTGTACTCAAGACTCGGTTCAGTAATAAGACCCCTGACCTCTGCCATGAAGAGATATCACCGTTCGACGGACAAGGTACGCCTAAATCGCTCTCAAGTTCTCTAAAGATATTGCGCAGGGACGCCGGAATCGGAGAAACATCTGCAGGAACTGAAAACGCTAAACCTGTTGCGTTCCCTAAAGTCGGATAAGGATCTTGACCAAAAATTACAACCTTAACGCTCTCAACATCTATCTCTAGAGCCCTGAAGATGAGATCCCGACTCGGTGCGATTTTTTCCACGCCGATATCGGCCAAGATCCGATCTATTTCAGGCGCCAGTGGTTCTAAAAGGCGTTGCCAACTAATGTGCACGGCCGAAGAAACGCGAACCGTCGAAGCTAACCTCCATGGGTAACTCGAAAACCGCAGACATATGCTCAGAGGTAATGACATCTTGTATAGGACCAGAAACGGCTATCTGTCCTTCTTTGAGAATAAGAGCGTGCGTCGTTCCACTTGGAATCTCTTCAATGTGATGAGTTACCAAAATTGACGCTGGAGCAGCTGGATCTGATGCAAAGATGGAGAACCTTTTGAGCAAATCTTCTCGACCACCAAGATCTAGGCCTGCAGCAGGTTCATCCAAGAGCAAGAGTTCGGGGTCAGCCATAAGGGCTCTAGAAATCTGTACTCGTTTTCGTTCGCCCTCACTGAGTGTTCCATATTCGCGCTCTGCAAGATCGCGCACACCAAAGGTTGTCAGCAGTGCGACTGCTCTTGATTCATCCCAAAGATCATATGCTTCATTCCAGCGACCAAGTACGGCGTAGGCTGCGGTCAAAACAACATCGCGAACCTTCTCTTCGTAAGGAATATCTTCTGCGACCAGAGCGCCACAAATTCCGATCCGAGTACGGAGCTCGAAGAGATCTACCCGACCCATTGTCTTGTCGAGAATAGAGACCGTTCCAGTAGTCGGAAAAGTCCTCGTAGCAAGAATCTGAATCAAAGTTGATTTTCCAGCGCCATTAGGTCCAAGAACAACCCAACGCTCACCTGCTGTTATGGAGAAGTTGAGCGGACCTAAGATGGTGCGCTGACCACGACGCACAGATACGTCGCGCAACTCCAATACAGTCTGGCCACTCATAGGGTCACAAGATATAGCTTTCACAATCAAATCGAGGGAAATTATCGCCTTGGGTGAAGTGATTCGCGATAACCTCGCGTAGTGAGCGCAGATACGAGACGTTATACGGGGCTCATTCTGGTCTCTGGAATTGATAGCCCCGGAATTACTCAAGCGCTCTTTGAGACCTTAGCGCCCTTTGCGATCACCGTTCTTGATATCGAACAGGTTGTCATAAGAGAACGACTCATTCTGACAGTCCTTATAGACCTCAATCCAGATCATGCCGCAGCTATCGAAGAAGATTTAAACCTCTGCGGCGAACGTCTCAGTGTGGATATCGCAACATCTTTCCAGGAACAAGAGATGGCATCTATTGCTGCCAAATCTGGTTTGTTGCATGTTGTCGCTCTCGGTTCTCCTTTAGCGCCACAAGCCATCGCTCAGATTGCAAGCACGATTGCATCGTTATCGGGCAATATTGAGCGTATTCACCGCACTGCTAGTTACCCAGTAACTGCTCTTGAATTTATCGTCTCAGGAGCTGATCAAGGTGCACTAAGGCAGAGCCTTGCCATTGTGTCAGCAGCACAGAACGTTGACATTGCTGTCTCCCCTGGCGGGCTTATGAGATGGGCGAAGAAATTGGTTGTCATGGATGTTGACTCAACGCTCATACAACAAGAAGTTATTGAACTACTTGCATTCAAAGCAGGAGCCTTGAATGAGGTAAAGGAAATCACCGATGCTGCGATGCGTGGTGAATTGGACTTCGCTCAAAGTCTCATCGCACGCGTTGGTCTACTCAAAGGGCTGCCAGAAGCAGTACTCAACGATGTAAGAAATGAGATTACTCTTACCCCCGGGGCCAGGACTCTCGTGCAGACGTTAAAGAGATTAGGACATAGCGTTGCAGTAGTTTCTGGTGGGTTTACCTCGGTTATCGAACCTCTCATCAACGAGCTTGGCATCACCCACTACAGGGCCAATACTCTTGAAATCAAAGATGGTTGCCTGACAGGAAATATAGTGGGCCCCATTATCGATCGTGCGGCAAAAGCAACTGCACTTCGTGATTTTGCAAAAATTGAAGGCGTTGATCTCGAGCAGACCATCGCAATCGGCGATGGTGCCAATGACCTCGACATGATTGCTATTGCAGGTCTTGGTATCGCTTTCAACGCTAAACCTGCAGTGAAAGCCGCTGCTGACAGTTCAGTGAGCGCTCCCTATCTTGATTCAGTCCTCTATCTCTTAGGAATAACCCGTGAAGAGATTGAAGAAGCTGGCGCAATTCGGAAGTAGTTCAATAAAGCCACTTCAATCTCTAGAGTCGACATGCGTGAATATCAGTAACCAGAATGCCCCGTGCGCCCAGAGCCCAGAGCTCATCCATAAGTCGATTGGTTTCTTTACGTAAAACCATGGCACGCACTGCTACCCAATCTTGCTTCTGCAGAGGCGAGATAGTTGGAGACTCTAACCCCGGTGTAATCGCACATGCCCTATCTACCGAAGCAACTGGAATGTCGTAATCCAACAGAACGTACTGGCGCGCTGTTACAACGCCTTGTAAGCGTCTCATGAGAATCTCAAGTTCAGTATTGAGAACACCGCCTGCACGTTTAATTAGGATAGCTTCGGAGATCAGGATTGGATCGGCGAAAATTTCAAGGCCCGCCTGCTTCAATGTATTTCCCGTACTTACAACATCGGCAATAAGATCGGCAACCCCAAGGCGTACGCTACTTTCGACGGCACCATCAAGGCGGACAACAGATGCAGCTAGTGAATTCCTCTTGAGAAAATTTTCAACAAGCCCTGGGTAAGCTGTTGCAACTCTCTTACCTGATATATCAGCTAGCTTCATGCTCTTACCTAAAGGCGCTGCAAACCGGAAGGTGGAACGGCCAAAATCGAGTGAAAGAATCTCCTCCGATGTAGCGCCAGAATCAATCAGAAGATCGCGCCCAGTGATTCCAGCTTCTAACTCACCAGTACCTACGTAGATTGCAATATCTCTAGGCCGAAGATAATAAAACTCAACGCTATTCTCTGGATCAATCAAAACTAAATCACGAGAATCGCTTCTCTGTCGATAGCCGGCTTCCTTGAGAATTGATATAGAAGAGTCGGCAAGGGAACCCTTGTTAGGAACGGCAATCCGTAGCATCTCTCAACTCCTCAAATTCTCTTGTGGCTATAAAAAACGGTAGATATCTTCGGGCTTAAGGCCCCGGGCGAGCATTAATGTTTGTAGGTGATAGATCAACTGACTAATCTCTTCAGCTAGCGCCTCATCAGATTCATGCTCAGCGGCGAGCCATACTTCGCCCGCTTCTTCCAGAATCTTCTTTCCGATCTGATGTACTCCAGAATCAAGGGAGGCAACAGTCGAAGAACCTGCCGGACGAGTAATCGCTTTCTCGGCTAACTCTCGCCATAAATCATCGAAATTCTTCACAAGTTAAGTTTACTGCGCCAAGGCTCGCGCGCGCAGACTATTTACCATCTGCGCAGGATCACTGGATGAAAAGACTGCGCTCCCTGCGACAAAGGTGTCTGCCCCGGCTTTACGCGCAATCTCGATGGTTTCAAGTGAGACTCCCCCATCCACTTGTAACCAAATATCTCTTGAGCCAATCAATTTTCTCGTCTCTTCCACTTTCGTCATCATCTCGACCATAAATTTCTGTCCACCAAAACCTGGTTCGACGGTCATTATCAACACCATATCCACCTCATCGAAATACTCTGAATAATCTGAGATAGGAGTACCTGGTTTGAGCGCCATCGAAGCACGCGCGCCATGAGACTTAATGTTGCGCAATGTTTGGCGAATATTTTTGCACGCTTCCACGTGAATAGTGACGCTGGTGGAGCCGGCTTCTGCATACGCGATTGCGATCCCATCAACATTGGCGACCATCAGATGGGAATCCACCGGTAGTGGACTCGCTTTAATGATTTCACTAGCATCAGCAAAGTTCCAGGTGAGATTGGGAACGAATAAATTGTCCATGATATCTAGATGCAAAAGATCGCTGGCTGATGCAATCTTGGCAATCTCTTGCTGCAAATGTGTCTTATCTGCATTGAGGATACTTGGGGTTATTCTGACTTCGCCCAACATAGTCAAACCCTAACTCACACTCTTACGAAAGAGCGCAAGAAACATCGAATCAGTATTGTGAACACTTGACCATAAAGACAGAGATGCCTCCCTGGTTGCTGAAACGAGATTATCTGGAAGATACGGAGCTACATCGATGAGTTGTAACTTTGGATGCTTCTTGAGAATCGCCTTCACCTGAGCGCTGGTTTCTGCATAATGAGGGCTACATGTGGCATAGCCAAATACTCCCCCTGGACTCAAAACTGAGAGTGCGCCTTCAGCGAGTTCTAATTGCAACTCAGTGAGCGTTCTCAAATCTTGCAACGTGCGCCGCCATCTAACCTCGGGCCTACGACGAAGAGCTCCTAGCCCTGTGCACGGAACATCTGCCAGAACGGCGTCAAACATTTCTCCGTGAACTGAGATACTCCGTCCATCACCAACCCACACTTGTGCGCCCTTAACAACCTTCTTGACTAGGGCCGCTCTCGCTTCGGAAACCTCATTCGCAACAAACATCTGTCCCGATTCTCTGGCGATGCTCGATAAGAGCGCTGCCTTCCCGCCAGGACCAGCACACAAATCAAGAATCCGTTCTGATTCTTGTGCTGCACGAGAAAAGATGTGAGCCACTAATTGTGAGCCTTCATCCTGAACGCCAGCTAGACGATGACGAATGAGATCTATTGATGCTGGGGGCAGATCAACTTTGGCACCATAGGGAGAAAACTCAGTTGCTACTCCACCAAGAGCAATCAAATCTGCCTGAGTCGATAACCCAGGCCATGAGACAAGGGTCGGCTGAGCAGGGGTGTTATTTGCAATTAACTCAGCTTCAACCTTCTGCACATCCTTCAATAAATCAAAATAGGCTGAAACAATCCACTCTGGATGCGAATGAACTACTGCAAGTCTCGAAATATCGTCCCTAATCTCTTGCGCAGGCGCCATCCAATGGTTGGCATCGTGCGCACTTACCTTGCGTAGAATTGCATTGACGTAAGATGCTTTGGATTCCCCGATCGCCTTCCGTGCTAGCTCTACCGTTGCTGAAACTGCAGCGTGAGTGGCAACCCGCATCTCAAAGAGCTGATGAACACCTAGGCGACAGATATCGACAATCCCAGAATCGAGTTCTGTGATTGGACGATCAAAGACTTGAGCGAGAATGTAGTCGTGGCGCCCCTGCATACGGATAGTTCCATAAAGCAGCTCTGTTGCGAAACCTCTGTCACGCGTATCAAGGTTCGAGGCCGCTAAAGCACCTGGGAGTAATAAGTTTGAGTATCCATCTCTTCGATTGACCTCTGTAAGTACATCAAAGACCAAAAGGCGAGCTGCATCTGGCTTCGGAGATTTAAAGCTATCTCGTCTGGCCTTAACCAAAGCGTTCACCGGAAACCAGACGTACTCCATTTACCCATGAATTCGCCGGCATTAAAGATTTTCCAGATGGCTGAACTTGCCCTATCTCAAGGGCAAACGTTGATGTTCCGACATAAAGCTTCTTCCCTCTAAAGGAAATTTCTCCAGGAGCTAGCTCAAAATTCGCAACTGAGGGTGAAAAAATCTTGATCGTAGATTCTCGAAAGTGAGTCCAGGCGCCAGGGTTGGATGTGAAAGCTCGAATCTTCTGTGAGATAGCTGTGGCCGACTGACTCCAATCGATCTTCGAATCTTCCTTTGATATCTTCATAGCCCTGATTGCACCGTCTTCGCTCTGCGCTCGAGGACGAACGCCGTCTTCAATCAATTGCAAAGTTTCCGCTACCGCTTCAACCCCTAGCTCAGCAAGTTCGGATAGCAACTCATCACTTGTGATATCAGCATCTAAGGCAAATCTTTTTTCCACGTAGATGGGACCCGTATCCATGCCTTCATCAAGTTTGAATACTGTTACGCCAGATACAGCATCACCTGCCTCAATAGCGCGCTGCACGGGCGCGGCACCTCGCCAACGAGGCAGTAGTGAAAAGTGAAGATTGATTGATCCATAGGTAGGAGAAGAGAAGATCTCTTTCGGCAAGATGACTCCGTAACCAATGGTAAGAAGTAAATCCGAATTGATGAGTGCATGTAAGGTCTCCTCGCTCCCCTGAGGCTTTACGCATGCGACCCCGTGAACTCTGGCCCACTCAGACACTTCAGACTCACGGCTCATCTGACCTCTACCTGCCGGTCGATCAGGTTGAGTAATTACTGAAACCAATTCGTGTTTGCTCTGCAGGAGAAAATCAAGCGTCGGTAAGGCCACTTTCGGGGTAGCCGCGACACATATGCGCATTTACAGCCCTTGCCCGAAAGGCCCGTGCGGTGAAACCTTAATAGTCGGAGTTGATCCATTACTTGAGTTCATTCCGAACCAATCAGAATTTCGAATTTCCTTCATAGCTTTCTTGCGATCTTCATCACTCAAGCGATCAATAAAGAGGATTCCATTGAGGTGATCTGTCTCGTGTTGCAATGCGCGAGCAAGTAGCTCAGTACCTTCCACTGTGATTGGTTCACCATGCATATTGAAACCCCTTGCGACGGCGCGAAATGCGCGAGGTGTGGGATAAACCAATTCAGGGAAACTCAAACAGCCCTCTTCGCCCTCTTGAATCTCTTCGCTTAGATCAAGAGTCGGGTTAATCAAGTGGCCAAGAGCTTCATCGACATCCCATACAAAAACGCGAAGCGGAACCCCAATCTGGGGAGCCGCAAGTCCGGCACCTGGCGCATCAAGCATTGTGTCAGTGAGATCTTTAACGAGCTTTCGCAACTCCTTATCAAAATCAACCACTTCTGATGCAGGAGTCACCAGGACTGGGTCCCCAAAGTGACGAATCTGTTGTACTGACATAAGCCAAGTCTACCTAATCTTGTTACGAGAAAGTACGGCTACGAAAGCGAGTAAGGATCAATTCTTAAGGTTGCGAGAGTCTTTTTGGAAACACTCCTCTTTCTCTGAAATTCATGAATAAGCGTGACGAGCGCGTCACCATCGGCGAGAGGAACCAGAAGTAAAATCCTAGATTTTCCGGAAGAAATATGAGTTGGTCCAAGGGCTCTAGTGGATACTGGTAAACGACCAGTACTTTGCGCACTCTTTAAGCCACGTAAAAGCGCTGGCGCCTCACTGGTTTCTATATCTAACAAGAGAGAGCGACTAAATGGTGGGAAACCAACTTCCTCGCGATCTCTTAACTCCTTAGCCGTGATAAGAGATGGTTTCCAAGCAGCTATCGCACCAATAACGGGATGGTTATGAGAGATCACGAGAAGAAGTTCTGCCCCTGCGGAAAGGCTTCCTGCCGAGCTAAAGATCACCCCGCGTGCGCGTTCTTGAGAACGAACATCTGCTTGGGAGAATAAGCGATCACATTCCAGCACAACGATGGCGCTATAACCACTCTTCGACCTTGGAACCGCACCCGGAGTGGCTATGACGATTCCATTTGACGGAAGATAGGTACTAAGAATCTTTTCACCGCTGGATTCCGTCACTGCGTAACCTGGAAATGCCCTACCGATTTCGTGTGCAAAACGCTCCGAACCACGGCCCAAGAGGAAAAACTTCTGCGCCTGGCACCACGAGCAACGCCAATCTGGATAGCGCATCTGGCAGATTGAACACTCAATCGCTCGACCTGATCCACGTTGGAGAACTCGGCCTCCGCAATCACAAACCGCAACGTTTCGGCACTGAACGCAGAGGATGGATTGTGAATATCCCTTGCGGGGTGCGATAAAGAGAACCGGTCCATTTTTGAGAGATGCTCTAATAGGAGCAAAGATTCCTGCTGGAAGTAGTTCCCCTGTGGTCGGCTGAAAACTCTTTACACGGATTGAAGCTTTGACTGGTTCATACTTCATCCAACCAATTTCGATAAGCCTGGCAACTTCTACGCTTGGAGAAAAACCCATAATTGTCAGGGAGACTGATTCCATCTGACTTCTTACTGCCGCCACATCCCGTGCATTCCACCCTGGGGTTCGATTCTCATAGAAAGCTTCAGAACTTTCATCAACGATGATGATCTCGCATAAGTCGATAATCGGAGAAAATACGGCACTGCGAGTTCCAATCACAACAAGATTGCAGCTTCGCAAGGTCTTTAAGTAATTTCGATATCGCACGGGTTTTTCAAGATTGGAGTCGAGAACGGTGACATCAGGAACTAACTCTTGGAGACGTTCAACTGATCGTGAATCAGGAAGTAGGACAAGGATTGAGCCTTGCCCTCTTTTCTTTCCTACGTAATCTGCAATGAGGCGGAAGCAATCTTGGGCTGGCGGAAATTGGAGATACTTCCGTGAGCATTTCCTTGAAAGCTTCTCAACTTTCTCTTGTGTAAAGCTTTCTTTATCAACTGCGGCGCTTCGTGGAGGGATCGCAGATCTCATCACATCAAAGGGGTGTGCAGCCCATCTTCGCGAGACTTCCCTGATGAGCGCCAACGAATTTTCATTTGCAACAGGGAATGGCGAGAGCACCTTAATTATCTGTTTAAGTCCGCCTTGATTGCCAAGTGAGTGACGAGCGAGAACTATTGCCTCACATTCACGTCCACCGAAAGGAACTACTACGCGAACGCCTGTCTCTATAGAACTATCTAGATGTGCCGGTATCGCATAATCGAACTCACTATCTAGATGATAGACACCTGAGTCGACCCAGACTTGCGCAAGGCCTGTGCTCTCTGATGAGGCAGATGCACTACGGAACAACTCCGCCTTAAGCTTTAGTGGCCGCGCTACCGCCACAGTTACGGTCTCGTTCCTATTTAACAGCTGCTTGCAACTCAGCTACGCGATTTGTAACTTCCCAAGTGAAGTTAGGAAGTTCGCGCCCGAAGTGACCATAAGCAGCAGTCTGTGAGTAGATAGGTCGTTTCAGATTCAAATCACGAATAATTGCCGCAGGTCGAAGATCAAAAACGGTAGTCACGGCGCTTTGAATTTTCTGCACTGGCACAGTTTCAGTTCCAAAGGTTTCGACAAAGATTCCTACCGGTTGCGCTTTTCCAATTGCGTACGCCACCTGAACTTCGCAACGGCGCGCCAATCCAGCGGCCACCACATTCTTGGCAACCCAACGCATCGCGTAAGCGGCAGAGCGATCAACCTTCGATGGATCCTTGCCAGAGAAGGCGCCGCCACCATGTCGGGCCATTCCTCCGTATGTATCTACAATAATTTTTCTACCGGTAAGGCCGGCATCTCCCATAGGTCCACCGATTACAAAGCGCCCAGTTGGATTGATTAATGTCCGCAAGTCTTTACGCGGCAGATCAATCTTGGCAAGAATTGGATCAATCACCTGCGAGATTATTTCTGGGGTTAACTGTTTTACGACATCAACGTCTTCGGAGTGCTGACTAGAGATAACAACGGTATCTAAGGCAACGGCTTTATCGCCGTCATACTCAATGGTGACTTGAGTCTTTCCATCTGGGCGCAGGTAAGGAAGTGCGCCAGATTTACGGACCTTTGATAACTGCTGCGCCAATTCGTGTGCAAGCCAAATCGGAAGTGGCATCAGCTCTTTGGTGTCATCACAGGCGTAACCGAACATCAGGCCTTGGTCACCGGCACCTTGAAGGTCTAGCGGATCTGCAGCCGCCGAAACTCGATGTTCGAATGCATCATCGACGCCCTGGGCGATATCCGGCGATTGCTGGCCAATAGAGATTGAAACTCCACAACTATTACCGTCAAAACCCTTAACAGAGGAGTCATAGCCGATGCCAATTACTGTGTCACGCACGATTCCCATGACATCTGCATAACCGTTTGTTGTTACCTCACCGGCGACATGAACCTGCCCCGTGGTGATCAGTGTTTCTACTGCAACTCGGCTAGTTGGATCCTGAGCGAGGAGAGAATCCAGAATTGCATCGGAGATTTGGTCTGCAATCTTATCTGGGTGTCCTTCGGTGACGGACTCGGATGTGAAGAGGCGCTTTGACATTGTCCTAACTTAACTTATGAAGTGCTTCTGTGAGTAACTGATGGGCTAGCGTGTCTTTGGTGGTCTCTGCCACTTCAACAATTTTGCCTTCCCTAGTAATGATTTGACCATGCGTTGTCTCGCTATTGAAGATATCTCCCCCAGAAACAACGTTGAGATAGAGGATATCTGCGCTTTTGCGGACCATCTTCTCCTTCGCCCCTTCTGTGTCAAGGCTAGTTTCGGCCGCAAAGGCGATTATCACCTGGTGATCTTTAGCGGAGGCAATCGATGCAAGCAGATCAGGATTTTCAGTCAACTCAATTGAAGTAAAGTCCTTCTTCTTAATCTTGCCATGTGCATTCTGCAGAGGGCGCGCATCTGCAACCGCTGCCGACATCACCAGTACTTCAGTTTTCGAAAACTCAACTTTAAGTGCATCATGCATCTGCTCAGCTGTTTCAACTTTAATGGTTTCAACTCCGGGAATATCAGGAATGCTCACATTTGCAGAAATAAGGGTTACCTCAGCGCCCCGCGCAAGAGCTGCGCGAGCTACTGCATAGCCTTGCTTTCCTGATGAGCGATTACCAATAAAACGAACTGCATCGATTGGCTCTCGGGTACCACCTGCTGTGATCAAAACTCTGCGACCCTTGAAGTCTTCTTTCTCATCAACTAACCCTTTAAATGCAGCGATGATATTTGGGGTACTTGGAAAACGTCCTTGCCCGATATCGCCCGATGTGAGAGCGCCAACCTCGGGTTCGAGAACGACGTAACCTCGAGATCTGAGCGTTTCAACATTTGCGAGCGTCGCCGGGTTATTCCACATCTGAGGATGCATCGCTGGAACGATGAGAGTAGGCACCTTCGCTGCAAGGACTACATTGGTGAGTAGGTCATCTGCCCTACCAGCCGCAATACGCGCGATCAAATCTGCTGTAGCTGGGGCGATGATGAGAAAGTTAGCTTCTTTAGCTAGTGAAACATGGCGAACTTCCTCGACTGATTGAAATACTTCTGTTGTCACACGTCTACCTGAAAGTGCTTCCCAGGTAGCCGCACCGACGAAATTCAAACTCGAAGGTGTAGGGACTACCGTAACTTTGAAACCAAGATCGAGTAAGCGACGCAATAAATCACATGATTTATATGCTGCGATTCCGCCACCGACACCAAGAACTATCTCGCGTCCCAAGCCCTGCATGGCTAAATTAGAAAAGTAAGTTAAGCGGTCGGTTCGAGATTTTCGATGGTGAGCAGACCCTCATTGATCTCACGAAGTGCGATTGAAAGTGGCTTCTCATGAACGTGTGTGTCAACAAGAGGTCCTACGTACTCGAGAAGACCCTCGCCAAGCTGTGAGTAGTAAGCGTTAATCTGACGGGCACGCTTCGCTGCGTAAAGAACGAGGCTGTACTTAGATCCTGCCTTATCGAGAAGTTCATCGATTGGTGGGTTCGTGATTCCGTCCATGTGTACGCTCATCTTAAAAACTCCATCAAAGGTCATTGGGTAAAACCCAGGGTGTTATGCGGTGCCCCATTCTATCAGGGTTGCTGCCACCTGCTCGACGCGTTGATTTACGAGTACTTTATCGAAGAATGAGGCCGCCGCCATCTCTTCTTGGGCTAGCGCCAATCTCGCTGCTCTGCGCTCAGGACTATCTGTGCCGCGACCTTCAAGGCGCGAGACCAACTCTTCCCAGGTGGGAGGTTCGAGAAAAACCAGTAAAGCATCAGGCATTTTCTTTTTAACTTGTTTAGCTCCAGATATCTCAATCTCTAAAAGAACGCTCTTCCCCGATCGAAGTGCATCTTCGACCGCTTTCTTCGGTGTGCCGTACCGATTTCCAGCAAAGGCAGCCCACTCTAAGAACTCGTCGTTCTTTATTGCCAGATCAAACTCCTCATCCGACAAAAAGTGGTAATCAACGCCCTCACGTTCGTTGAAACGAGGTGATCGAGTCGTAGCCGATACTGAAACATGGAATGGTGAAGAGACTCTTAATTCGTGAGCAACGGTGCTCTTGCCAACTCCTCCAGGGCCTGAAAGAACTACAAGCTTTCCTCGTTTAAGCGACGCAGGTGCAAGGAACTCGTCGGAAAGTGCCTTCGCTTGACGAGCCCCTAAGCCTTGTATTCGTCGAGTTAAGGAAATTTCCAACTTTTCAAGAAGAGCTTTAGCTCTAATCTTGCCAACACCTGCGAACGATTCAACCAATTCCAAAACTCGCATCTTTGCCACTGCCTCATCGCTCTTAGCTAATTCAAGGACATCTTGAATTGAGAGCTCCCCAGTCTTTACGCGAGCTTTTACTGCAGCACGAACCAGTCGAGATTGTTTCGCCTTTGCCAGAGCACGTGCACGTTCTTCTGGAGATAGTTGAGGAGGTGCGCCCATGAGCTAAATCTAGTTCAGAATTTCATCAGCGATGGAACGAGCCTTTGCGCTCATCTCATCGGCGCCTCTTTGCCACGCCTGTGTAATGGGACGACCTATGACCACGAGCGATGCTCCAGCCTTAATTGCATCTCGTGGCGTCATTGTTCTCTTCTGATCATCACTACCCACCTCGGATAGGGGTCTGACTCCAGGTGTAATTATCAAAGTCTCATCGCCGACCACTGCCCGAATCGCACTGATCTCAAGCGGTGAACAGACAATCGACTTGGCGCCAGCATCGACTGACATCTTTGCTAAAGCAACTGCGCTTTCCAGCGCCGGATTAGCAAAACCAAATTGAAATAGATCTTCTTCCGAGAGCGAAGTCAATATCGTTACAGCAGTCACCTTTGATGCTGGAAGTGCATCGACTGCAGCCTTCACCATCGCACTACCCCCAGAGGCGTGGACGGTAAGAAACGTAGGCGCAAGATCTGCAATAGCTCGCGCTGCACCAGCGACCGTGTGAGGAATATCGTGGAGTTTGAGGTCAAGAAAAATATCTGCATCTGTTTCATTCTTGACCGCCAAAACCCCCTGGTGACCAAAGGTAAGGAAGAACTCAAGTCCAAGTTTGTAGACACTGACAGAATCTTGGGTTGCACTCACCCAACGCTTTGCGACATCTAGTTCCGGAGTATCAACTGCTAAAACAATGGGGGCCTTCATGCGCCTTCCTCTCGATGAGCATAGCCAACGGCTTGCGACATAGTCGCAAATCCACGTGCTGCGAGTAAGGCCTGGAGTTCATCTCGAATCTGAATCAATGCGGTTGGATTTCCAAAGCTGGCTGTACCAACTGAAACACCTGATGCTCCAGCCAGAATTAGTTCCAGCGCATCTCGCCCGCTAGATACTCCACCCATTCCTAATATGGGCACTTGCGGGAGCGCTGCATGCACTTGATAAATAGCGCGTACCGCCACTGGTTTGATCGCTGGCCCAGAAAGTCCGCCCGTCTTCCCACCCAAATGAGGACGCATTGAATCAAGATTTATCACCATGCCAAGAACGGTATTGATCAGCGCCAGCGCATCAGCTCCAGCGTCAACAACGCCTTTGGCAATGGCTGGCAAGTCAGTCACATCCGGAGATAACTTTGCGATGATAGGTAGCTCGCCGCCGATAGTTTTACGAACTCCATCAATTACTCGACGGGAAGCATCTGGGTCACACGCAAAAACGAGGCCACGATTTTCAACATTTGGGCAACTGATGTTGACCTCCACAGCGCTGATGCCTGAAACGGATCTCAATTTTCTTGCCAGCGTTGAATACTCTTCAATAGTTTCACCAGCAATAGAGACGATTACGCGCGCCTTCTGCTCAAGCAGCCATGGCACATCATTTGCCAAGAAAGCATCTATCCCGGGGCCTTGCAGCCCAATGGAGTTGAGCATTCCTGAAGGTGTCTCCGCCATACGAGGTGTTGGTCGACCATGGCGTGGTTTGGTCATAACAGACTTGGTTACGACAGCACCAATATCTTTCAAAGGAAAAAATTGAGCAAGTTCTTTTCCACTACTCGCACAGCCACTTGCAGTAAAGATTGGTGACGGAAACCAGGCGTTGCCTAGAGTTGTAGACATGTCTACTGGCATCGTCATAGCGAATTCGGAACCTTTCCTACCAGGTCCCAGCGGACATTTGATCCATCCATAACAGGCCCATCAATGCATGAGCGCAACATGGATGTAGTTCCATCGGCGTTTGTCACAGGTAGTACGCAGGTCATACAGATACCTATGCCGCAGGCCATGGACTCTTCCACTGCGCATTGATGAATGACATCAGTTGCTGAAACCAGCTCTGTTATCGCCTGCAACATGCCCATGGGACCGCATGAATAGATAACATCAATCGCTCGGTTCTCGATGATTTCAAGCAGTGATTGCGTGACTCGTCCGGTCTCCCCCATGGAACCATCTTCGGTATAGATCTTGAGAGAATTGACAGATCTTTTACCCTCCATAGGTGCGTAAATTTTTGAACCAACGCTTGCCCCTAGCAACATATCTACTTTGCACCCACGGGATTTAAGCAGATCTGCCAGACCAAAGAGAGGAGCAGACCCGTATCCTCCACCGATCAGTAACGCATTAATCGGCTGGGTTGGAATTCCAAAGGCTGTCCCTAGTGGAGCAACGATATCTAGCTCGCTGCCTTCGCTCTGAGAACAGAGCCACCTGGACCCGGAACCATGTGGAGCCACGATCAGCTCCATCGTTCCTCCGTATTGCGAATTATCAGATGTCCGCGAAATTGCAAAGGCGCGACGGAGAATCATCTTTGAAGTTTCTCCACCTACAGAGATGGCTACAAAGTTTCCTGGTCTGCAGCTTTTAACGATATCTCCTACATTAAGAAGGATCTGATGATAAGCACCCACTCGTTTATTGGAAACTACCGTAACTGTCTGCTGAACAGCGCTCCTATTAATTGATGACATCAGCGTGCAAGCCACTCTTGGATTGGGGCAACTGATAGCTCGTTTGCTTGAAGCGACTTAATTCCTTCTACTGCTGCGCTAAAACCAGCGGTAGTCGTGATAATTGGTATTGATCGTTGTACGGAGGCGGTTCGAATAGCCCAGCCATCCGCACGCGTACCACGCCCAACTGGAGTATTAATTACCAAGTTGACTGCACCTGCGTTGAGCATTTCGACAATTGTTTTTTCGCCCATAGGTCCAGTTCCTTGAGAGTTCTTTCGAACAGGTACAGTGTTGATACCGTGTTGACGCAAAAATGAAGATGTTCCATCTGTTGCAATCAGATGAAATCCCAGTTGAGCCAAAGCTTTCGCTGGAGCGATGCCAGAGTTCTTATCTTTATCAGCGAGTGAGATAAAGACAGTCCCTGACTTAGGCAACGGTCCAAAGGAACTTATTTGCGACTTCGCATAGGCAGCGCCAAATGAGGAGGCTATACCCATTACTTCACCGGTAGAACGCATCTCTGGTCCTAGGACTGCATCCACTCCACGACCGTCCACGCGACGGAAGCGATTCCATGGGAGTACCGCTTCTTTGACACTAATTCCCTGTGCAATTGCATCTCCTTGAGCAGGTAACAGGCCTTCTTCACGCAGAGATGCAATTGAACTTCCAAGTGCGATACGCGCCGCCGCTTTAGCAAGAGGAACGCCGGTTGCCTTACTTACGAAAGGAACAGTTCGTGATGCGCGCGGGTTCGCTTCTAGAACGTAGAGAACGTAATCGGCCATCGCAAACTGAATATTGATAAGTCCTGAAACACCCACTCCCTGAGCAATCTTCAGTGTTGCTTCACGGATCTTTTTTCGCTGATCTTCGTTAATTGTCATCGCGGGTAGCACACAGGCGCTATCCCCAGAGTGAATGCCCGCCTCTTCAATATGCTCCATGATCCCGCCCAAAAAGAGCTCTACTCCGTCATACAGGGCATCGACATCGAGTTCGATGGCGCTATCGAGAAATCTATCTACCAACACTGGGTGATCTGGAGTGATATCTGTAGCTCTCGAGATGAAGCCAGATAAAGCGGCATCGTCATAGACGATCTCCATGCCACGACCCCCAAGAACAAAGCTTGGACGCACTAATACTGGATACCCAATGCGTGCAGCTATCTCAAGAGCCTCGAGTTGAGATGAGGCCATTCCGAACTCGGGCGCCGTCAATTCTTGATCTGCAAGCACTTGTCCAAAAGCGCCACGCTCTTCTGCAAGATTTATCGCATCCGGACTTGTACCAAGAATTGTTACGCCGGCGGCTTTGAGACCGGCCGCTAGTCCAAGCGGAGTCTGACCACCAAGTTGGGTGATGACACCAAGAACGGGACCTGCTTGAGTTTCTGCATAAACAACTTCAAGAACATCTTCCAGAGTGAGTGGTTCAAAGTAGAGACGGTCGCTCGTGTCATAGTCGGTCGAAACAGTCTCGGGGTTGCAGTTAATCATGATTGTTTCAAATCCTGCTGCCCTCAATGTAAACGAGGCATGTACGCACGAATAATCAAACTCAATTCCCTGGCCGATTCGATTGGGACCACTACCAAGAATGATTACAGCCGGTTTTGTTCTACTGCGCACTTCGCTCTCTTCCTCATAGCTTGAGTAGTGATACGGAGTAAACGCTTCAAACTCAGCTGCACAGGTATCAACCGTCTTGTAGACAGGTCTGATTGCTAAATGGTGACGCAGTTTGCGAATGTCGTCCTCGGTAGATGCGCGTAAGACCGCAATCTGCTGGTCAGAGAAGCCATGTTCTTTGGCTACCTTGAGTGTTGTGGCATCTAGTTCAACTGCGTAGCGGATGTCACGAGCTTGATCGTTAATCATCTCAATTTGATTGAGGAACCAGCGATCAATCTTGGTAGCGGAATACACTTCCTCAATATTTGCACCAGCCCACATCGCCTTCTGTACCTGCTGGAGACGATACTCAGTCGGCATCTTCATTGATTCCAAGAGCATTTCTCGTTCTTGGCTAGTAATAGCTGATGGGAAGGTAAAGATTGCCTCCTTGCGCTCTAGTGAGCGAAGCGCCTTCATGAGCGCCTCCGAAAATGATCTTCCTATTGCCATCGCTTCACCGACAGATTTCATCGTTGTCGTAAGTCGTGGGTCGGCATCTTGGAACTTCTCAAAAGCGAAACGAGGAACCTTGACGACTATGTAATCCAATGTCGGCTCAAAGGAGGCCGGGGTTACCTGAGTGATGTCGTTCTTAATCTCATCAAGTGTGTAACCAATGGCCAGCTTGGTGGCAATCTTGGCGATGGGAAAACCAGTTGCTTTTGACGCTAACGCCGAAGAGCGAGAAACTCGAGGGTTCATCTCGATCACAATAATGCGACCATTTTCCGGATTGACCGCGAACTGAATGTTGCATCCTCCGGTATCAACGCCAACTTCGCGAATAATGGAGATAGATAGATCCCTGAGCTTTTGATATTCAACATCCGTCAAAGTCAGCGCTGGCGCAACAGTGATGGAATCGCCGGTGTGGACACCCATGGGATCAATATTTTCAATACCGCAGACAATCACTACGTTATCTGACTTATCGCGCATTACTTCAAGTTCGTACTCTTTCCAACCGATGATTGACTCTTCTATCAATACCTCGGATGTTGGACTATGGCGTAAACCTGCACCAGCAATCTGCCTTAGAGTTTCTTCATCGAAGGCTATTCCAGAACCTAATCCGCCCATGGTGAAAGAAGGGCGAATTACGACTGGATAATTCAATTGCGCTGCAGCGGCAAAAACTTCTTCCATGGTGTGGCAGATTATGGAGCGCGCGGATTCACCACCAACTTTCTCGACAATATTCCGGAAAAGCTCTCGATTTTCACCACGTTCGATCGCGTCAACATCTGCCCCAATAAGCTTGACGTTGTAACGATCGAGAGTACCCGCCTTGAATAGTCCAATCGCCGCATTAAGGGCAGTCTGCCCACCAAGCGTTGCCAGGACTGCATCTGGACGTTCCTTCGCAATAATCTTTTCAATAAATTCAGGAGTAATCGGCTCAATATAAGTAGCATCAGCAAACTCCGGGTCAGTCATGATCGTTGCCGGATTAGAATTAACCAGGATTACTCGAATGCCTTCAGCGCGCAAAACTCGACAAGCTTGAGTACCCGAATAATCGAACTCACAGGCTTGGCCGATAACAATCGGGCCCGAACCAATAACTAGAACGCTCTTTATCGATGCATCGCGCGCCATTAGTGAGTAGCCACCTTTCTAGGGTATTTCTCCATCACTTGCACGAAACGGTCAAAGAGGTGAGCCGCATCGTGAGGACCGGCAGCGGCCTCAGGGTGATACTGAACGCTAAATGCACCACGCTCTGAAAGTTCCAAGCCTTCAACGACATCATCGTTAAGACATACATGAGTAACTTGTCCGGGACCAAAGACTGTTGTGAAACCGCCCTCGGTTGGAGCTTTGAGAGCAAAACCATGATTATGCGCTGTGATTTCAACTTTACCTGTTCGTTTATCCATAACAGGTTGATTGATACCACGGTGTCCAAATTGCAATTTAAAGGTCTCAAATCCAAGTGCTCGACCGAGAATCTGATGGCCAAAACAGATACCGAAAATAGGTATCTCAGCGCTCAGGATTTCGCGTACCAAATCAATTGTTGCTGTCATTGTGGCTGGATCACCAGGCCCATTGGAGAGAAAGACTCCATCTGGCGATATTGCCTGAATATCTTCAAAAGTTGAATCAAACGGCATCACATGCACCTCGATCCCACGTTCGGCCATCGCTCGTGGTGTAGCTCCCTTAATTCCAAGATCGATAGCCGCGACAGTAAATCGCTTCTGCCCAATTGCCGGTACAACATAGGTTGCATCAGTTGAAACGTCAGCACAGAGATATGCACCGGCCATGGCCTGCTGTTTACGAACCTCAATGACCATCTCTTCGCGAGTGAGATCCTGGCCCGAGAAGATACCCACTCTCATGGCGCCGCGATCACGTAGGTGACGCGTAATCGCTCGAGTATCAACGCCTTGAATACCGACGACTCCTTGATCTATCAACTCTGCTTCTAGATCGTTCTCACTTCGCCAATTGCTGGTGAGTGTGGAGGGATTTCGCACAACAAAACCTGCAACCCAATATTTCCTAGACTCATTATCGAAGGCATTCACACCCGTATTGCCAATATGTGGAGCTGTCATCACTACTACTTGTTTGTGATACGAAGGATCCGTCAATGTCTCCTGGTAACCGGTCATTCCGGTTTGGAATACGGCTTCTCCGAAGGTTTTACCCAAGCTAGCCCAAGATTTACCTTCAAAGATGCGACCGTCATCGAGTACTAAGAACGCTTTAACCATTATGCGCCCACCTTATGTGTGAGACGCCCCTTAAAGAAGGTCGCTTGTACAACCCCAGGGATCTCCATGCCATGGAAGGGAGTATTGCGGCTTCGTGAAGCCAGGCGGTCGCGATCCACGCGCCATAGTTGGGTCGGATTTATCACAGTGATATGCGCCAGAGCTCCTACCGTCAGCTCGTGCCCATGGGTCTCGTATCGACCGATGCGAGCTGGGGCAAAGCTCATTCGATCTGCAACCTGGCTCCAGTTCATCAAGCCGGTCTGCACCATTGTCGCGTTGATAATCGGCAACGCAGTTTCAAGTCCCAGCATTCCAAATGATGCCTCTTGCCATTCACACTCTTTGGTCTCAGCAGCATGGGGCGCATGGTCTGTTGCGACGATATCGATGATTCCCTCCGCAAGAGCTTCACGAAGAGCCATTACATCGCTCTCAGTTCGCAGTGGAGGGTTCACTTTATAGATCGGATCATAACTACGCGCAAGTTCATCTGTGAGCAGTAAGTGATGAGGAGTAACTTCAGCCGTGACGTTAATACCACGAGATTTCGCCCAGCGGATGATCTCTACTCCACCTCGTGTTGTGATGTGGCAGATATGAAGTCGTGCTTGAACGTGATCTGCTAGCAAGACATCGCGCGCGATGATTGACTCTTCTGCGATTGCTGGCCAGCCTTTAAGTCCAAGTTGTGAAGATACAAACCCCTCATTCATCTGACTAGCTTGGGTGAGTCGCGGCTCTTGAGCGTGCTGAGCGATTACACCATCAAACTTTTTTACATACTCAAGAGCTCGACGCATCACCAGTGGATCAAAGACGCAGTTTCCATCATCGCTAAAGACTCGAACACGGGCCGCTGAATCTGCCATGGCGCCAATTTCGGAGAGATGCTCTCCCTGAATACCTTGGGTTACTGCACCAATTGGGAATACATCCACAAGCCCTGCGCTTTGGCCAAGTCTAAAGACTTGTTCAACTACTCCAGCTGTATCAGCGACCGGAGATGTGTTCGCCATTGCACTTACCGCAGTAAATCCGCCGCGCGCTGCAGCCTGTGAACCTGACAGAACAGTCTCAGCATCTTCCTTGCCCGGCTCACGTAGATGGGTGTGTAGGTCAACAAGTCCTGGAAGGGCGATGCTCCCCGTGAAATCGTACTCAGTTGCACCATCGCCCTTAAGATTTATGCCAATCGCTGTGATTAACTCGTTCTCAATTGCGATATCTGAGAGAACGCCATTGACCTCAACGTTCTTAATGAGAGATTTCGAAGTCATGCAATTACCCCTTCACCTTCTGGAGAGCCAGCCAAGAGCAGATAGAGAATTGCCATACGCACGCTGACACCATTTGTGACCTGTTCGACAATTACTGACCGTGCGCTATCGGCGCTATCAGCAGTGATCTCCAGCCCTCGATTCATTGGTCCTGGGTGCATCACAATCGCCGTTGGTTTCATTCGGCGTAATCGATCTGAGTTAAGCCCGAAGTAACGCGAGTATTCGCGAGCGTTGGGAAAGAACATCTCTGACATACGTTCCATTTGAATACGGAGCATCATCACCGCATCAATGCTCTCAATCACTGCATCGAAGTCATAAGAGACCGTGACTGGCCATGCTTCGATTCCTACTGGAAGCAGAGTTGGCGGTGCAACCAAGGTAACTTTCGCGCCGAGTTTGGTAAGAAGTAAAACATTCGAACGAGCAACGCGAGAATGCAGCACATCTCCAACAATCGCGATGTGAAGCCCCGATAAATCTTCTCCACCGCGGCCTAAATGGCGTCGAATAGTGAAGGCATCAAGGAGGGCCTGGCTCGGATGCTCATGAGTTCCATCTCCTGCATTAATAACTGAACCAGACATCCATTGGTTATCCGCTAGACGCGCTGCAGCACCTGATGCGCTGTGTCTAATAATGACTGCATCTGCCCCCATCGCTTGAAGAGTCTGAGCAGTGTCCTTAAGAGACTCCCCTTTGCTAACGCTAGATCCTTTAGCAGAGAAGTTGATGACATCGGCAGACAAACGCTTTGCTGCAGCTTCAAATGAAATTCGTGTACGTGTTGAATCCTCGGCAAAGAGATTCACAATAGTTCTACCTCGCAGGGTAGGAAGTTTCTTCATTGGACCGTCAGAGGCTCTCGCCAACTCTTCCGCGGTGTTGAGTATGGATACTGCCTGCATTTTTGAAAGATCAGCAATTGATAGGAGATGCTTCATTGCTTCTCGCCATCCTCGATTGAGACCAAATCAATTCCGTCGAGTTCCGTAAACTGCACTCGAACCACCTGGTTCTGCGCAGTGGGCAGATTCTTTCCCACGTAATCTGCGCGAATTGGAAGCTCGCGGTGACCTCTATCTACGAGAACTGCCAACTGGACTGTTCGAGGACGACCAATTTCTCTAAGCGCATCCAAGGCTGCTCGAATAGTTCTACCCGAGAAGAGAACATCATCAACTAATACAACGTTTCGACCTTCAACACCGAGCGACGGAATAACCGTAGGCATGAGAGCCCGCGGCGGTCTTAGTCGCAGATCATCTCTATGAAGTGTGATGTCGAGAGTTCCATGTTCGACGGGGCGACCTTCAATCGACTCAATAGCAGAAGCTATTCGGGCAGCAAGATGTGCGCCCCGAGTCGGGATTCCCAAGACTGTGATTGATTCTGAACCAGAGTTTCGTTCGAGAATCTCATGAGAAATGCGGGTGATAGCGCGGGCCATATCTGGCGCAGGCAGGGCAAGGCTCATCTGTAAATCTCCTTCCCCGCCTCGCAGGACGGGTCGTTAAAGGATGTAGGTTAAGAGTACCACTTGAGTTCTATCGCCTGTGGATTGAAATAGAACTCTTCATTAGCCGTCACCCTAGATTCCAGAGATGGATACTGAAGTTACCGATAAGTCCGTAGCGCACCGCCTGCGCTCAATCCGACGAGCGCAATCTCTCTCCCTGAATGATGTTGAGACCGCAAGTCGTGGCGCAATCAAGGCGGTCGCACTAGGTTCCTATGAGCGCGGCTCCCGATCCCTCAGCGTGAAGAGAGCAATTCAAATCGCCCAGTTTTATGGAGTACCCGTTTCAGTTCTCTTCGGTGGCTCTTTGAGAGCGGAAGCAGTGAAGGCGCAGAGAACCATCATCGACGCACGGCGACTTAGATCAATGCTTGAGATCGGCAGTCAGATTGATCAAACAATAATCACAATACTCCTTAGGTACGTTTCACATATCCAAAGCTCGAGGCAGGATTGGAATGGCGAGGTAATTTCACTCCGTGAGCGTGATACCGAATACATAGCAATCTGCATCGGCTATTCACCAGAGTCGCTAGTACAGTGGCTTGATGGGAAAAACTTACTTCTTACTTTCAAAAACTAGCGGGCCTTACTCTCTTTGATCTGAGAAATCTTGCCTAAAACCCCGTGTATGTACCCAGCAGACTCATCTGTCGAAAGCTCCTTAGCAAGGTTGAGAGCCTCATCAATTGCAATACCTTCAGCAAGCTCAGGCGTCCAGACAATTTCGTAAATTCCGAGACGAAGAATATTTCTATCTATTGCTGGCAAGCGATCCATATCCCATCCCTGGGCATACGTAGTGATGAGCTCATCAATCTTTCTCTTATTCGAAGTGATACCAGCTATCAACTCGCGCGTGAACTCTCGTATCGGTCTAGCATCGGGGCCCTCTTCTTCTACATCTCGAGTAGAGAGAAGATCTGCTGCTGAAGCCCCACGAATGTCGGCTTCATAGAGGAGATCGAGGGTCTGCTTACGTGCCTTACTGCGTGCTGACACTAGTTTGCGCGGCCCTGATAAGAACCATCTCGAGTGTCGACGAGTACAACCTCATCTTGCTTGATGAAGAGCGGGACTTGAATCTGTATTCCAGTTTCGACTGTTGCAGGCTTCGTTCCTCCAGATGAACGATCACCCTGCAGACCTGGCTCCGTATAGGTAATCTTCAAGGGAACTGATGCAGGTAGTTCGATATACAAAGGGTTGCCCTCATGGATTGCAACTATCGCCTCGGTATTTTCTAGCATGTAATTGACTGCATCGCCAACGGTGTCGGCAGAGATATTCATCTGATCGAAGTTGACGTTGTCCATAAAGACAAAATCATCACCCTCCTTATAAAGGAAGTTCATTTCACGCTTTTCGAGGATGGCTACATCTACTTTGACTCCAGCGTTGAAGGTTTTATCAACAACTTTGCCGGTCATAACCTGCTTCAACTTGGTGCGAACGAAAGCTGGTCCTTTACCTGGCTTCACATGCTGAAACTCAACGACAGTCCAAAGTTGGCCGTCAATATCGAGGGTCATACCATTCTTGAGATCATTAGTTGTTGCCACGATAACTCCAGTCCTGCATTCTTTGAATTAAATATATTGCGCGAGTTTAGCGCATAACAATTGCTCTCGAAAAATCAGGAAACAAGCGCTTTGAGCGCAATAAGTGCCAGCACGTAAGAATTTGGACCGAATCCGCCAATAGTTCCATTTGCAACGCCGGAGATAACCGAGGTATGTCTGAATTCTTCACGAGCCATTGGATTTGATAGATGCACCTCAATCAGTGGCGCTTTTACCAATTCCGCAGCATCCCGTATTGCATAGGAATAGTGCGTGAAAGCTGCAGGATTGATAACAACCGGAATATTCAAATCTGCCGCCTCATGCAGCCAAGAAATGATCTCTGCTTCATCATTACTCTGTCTGACATCCGCGACAAAACCATGGGTCTTTGCAGCTGATTCAATATGCGCAACGAGCTCGGCATAGTTCATATCCCCATAGATTGAGGAATCTCGTATATCAAGGCGACCCAAATTAGGCCCGTTAAGTACTAATACCTTCATTGGCTAACCTTCTCATACGCTCTTATCAAAGCGCTCTCTTCTGGATTTTCTAGTCTCTGTGTCTTGCCTACATCTGAAATCACAACGAAGCGAAGGTTGTTACCACGGGATTTTTTATCTAACTTCATTGCTGCGAAAAGTTCTGGCCATTCTCCACTTGCATAGGTGGTTGGCAAGCCTAGCCCCTGCAAAGTTGATATGTGTAGATCTAGCAACTCTTTTGAAATGAGGTTTAACTCAAAAGATAGATGAGCAATATAGGCCATCCCTATTGAGACGCATTCCCCGTGACGCAATGAGTACTTGGAATGGATTTCTACAGCATGACCGAAGGTGTGGCCGTAGTTGAGAATCTCGCGTTCAAAACTCTCCTTGAAATCTCCTGATACAACTTCGGCTTTAACTTGTACCGCTCGCTCGATGAGTTCTTCTGTCAAAGTTTCAGAGGCACGGATTTGTTGCAAAGTCAGACCTGCTATCTTTTCGAGGATTAGACCATCCTTAATAAAGCCACACTTCACAACTTCAGCTAGCCCCGCAGAAAAATCTCGATCAGATAGCGCCTTGAGCCAATTGGTATCGATGACCACTTTTACTGGCGAATGGAAAGCCCCAATTAAGTTCTTTCCATAATCGCTATTAATGCCAGTCTTCCCTCCAACCGCCGCATCAACCATTCCGGCAACAGTTGTTGGAATAGCCATCCAATCCATTCCGCGTAACCAAGACGCGGCGGCGAAACCTGCCACATCCGTAACTGCGCCGCCACCAATGGCAACAATCAGATCGCTTCTGGTGAATCCCGCGGCTCCCAGCCAATTCCAGATAGATTCCAGCGCACGAATGGATTTACCTGCTTCTCCATCGGGGATTCCAAAGTAGAAGAATTCGGCACCTTCGAATTCGAATGGGGGAATCAATTCCTTCATGGAATCGCTGTAAATGATTGCGATTCTCTCTCGATTCTTCGCCGCATCTTCTATTACTTCACGATAACCGCGAGCTATCTCAACCTCATAGTTGCGTTCAGCGGAGATTGCAATCCTCTTCATTACAACTCCCCCAGGTTAGAAAGAGCAATGGTAACAATCTCTTCTTCACTCTTGTCGTCAACATTGATAGTTGTATCAGCAATCGCCTCATAAATCGGACGTCGCGCTTCCATGAGGGTCTGCCATTGCCCCCGCGGGTTATTGAGCAGAAGTGGCCTATCGCGATTGAAACCAATTCGAGGCGCGACAGTTGAAAGCGAGATATCCAGAAAGAGAATATGGGAGGCGATAGCTCTCAACGCAGATTGTGCATCGATAGATATGGGCGCCCCACCGCCAAGGGATAGGACAGTCCCGTCGGTGAGTAACTCCTGACGCAGCACTCTCTTTTCAATGACTCGAAAGGCATCTTCTCCTTCATCAAGAAAGATTTGCGAGACTGTCTTTCCTTCCTCTCGTTCAATAATCTGGTCGGTATCTCTAAACTCGAGATTTAGCTTCTGCGCGAGAAGAGATCCAATAGTTGTCTTTCCTGAACCCATAGGTCCGATCAGAATTACTCTTGGAGCCATTACTTGAAACGTAGATTCTTCATATACGACTCGTAGTTGCGTCGGACCTCTTGAACAGAGTCTCCCCCAAACTTTTCCAAAACCGCCTCTGCGAGAACGAGGGCTGCCATCGCCTCAGCGACGACTCCTGCTGCCGGAACAGCGCACACATCAGAACGCTGATTGATCGCTTTCGCGGCTTCGCCTGTTCTCACATCAATCGTGTCTAACGCCTTAGGGACGGTTGAAATAGGCTTCATTGCAATAGAAACACGAAGTATTTCTCCGTTAGACATTCCACCTTCGGTGCCACCTGCGCGATCTGTGCGTCTTTGAATTGCACCACTGCTTCCACGCTCTATCTCGTCGTGCGCAATCGAACCTCTACGAGTAGCTGTTCTAAAACCATCGCCGATTTCTACGCCCTTAATCGCCTGGATGCCCATCATGGCCGCAGCTAAGCGTGCATCCAATCTGCGATCCCAATGCACGTGCGATCCCAAGCCGGGCGGCAAGTTGTACGCCAAAATTTCGCAAACTCCACCCAACGTATCCCCATCAGAATGCGCTGATTCGATTTCAGCAATCATGGCAGCACTTGTCGCCTTGTCAGCACATCGAACTGGATCTTCATCAATGCGAGCCATATCGCCAGCTTGAGGTAGTTGATACCCATCAGGTATACGGACGCCTCCAATAGAAACCACGTGGCTCAAGATTGTTACGCCGACTGCTTGCTCAAGAAAATTGCGCGCGATCGCACCAAGAGCAACTCTTGCTGCAGTTTCACGAGCGCTGGCTCTCTCCAAAATTGGTCGCGCGTCATCAAAATCGTACTTTTGCATTCCAACCAAATCTGCATGTCCCGGACGAGGTCGAGTAAGTGGTGCATTGCGCGCTAGGTTGGCAATCTCATCTTCAGGGACGGGATCTGCCGACATAACCTTCTCCCACTTAGGCCATTCACTATTTCCCACTTGAATAGAGATTGGGCCACCCTGTGAAACTCCTAGGCGGATGCCACCCAGAATCGTGACTTTATCGGCTTCAAAATTTTGTCTAGCTCCACGTCCAACTCCCAGGCGGCGGCGCGATAGATGGAAATCAATATCTTTGGTTGAAATCTCAATATGAGCTGGAAGACCTTCGACTATTGCCGATAGGGCTTGACCGTGTGATTCGCCTGCAGTTATCCAACGCATGTGCCTATTGTGGCAGATGTCTTTTAACAAGGAGCACCCATTTGCGCCTTTGAATCGGGATTAACTCATGAATGACAGGAGATATCCCCCACTGATCGCAGGTCCGAGTGGCACCGCCATTCTGAGATTGCGGCTTCGAACAATATAGATGAACATCAGGATGCAAGTGCAGAGTAAGAGGTTAGATCCATATTGAAGAAGCCCCTGCGCTGGCACTACAAAAACCAAGATGGCACTCAATAATTTGATATCCCCGCCACCAATTTTTAGGTACCTCCAGGCCAGTACCCCTATGGGCAGAAGTAAGAGCGCTAGTGATGTGTTCGCAGAACGCGCACCCACAAAAAAATCGAGAATTACAACGGCCCCCACTGCAACATTGGGTATGCGATGGAATTTGACATCATAGATTGCGATAGCAATCAGAAGAAAGGACATTCCGAGAAGGTATCGCCTAGCATCAAGATCTGAAGGTGCTCCTGTGGATATCTAGAATGATGTTGCCAACTTCTGTCGAAGCGTTGCGGCCAGTTCCTCTGTATCAAATTTCTTATCTGTTACCAAGCGCAACTGCTCAATCCCCTGATAGAGCAGAAGTTCAAGGCCTGAAATCACAGGGGCGCCCAGGTTACTCCACTTCTTTGCCAGCACTGTTGGCCATGGTTTGTAAATAACATCAAAGAGAAGGCAAGAGATTGCACCTTCAGCGCTCTCCGCAAGCAGATCGGCAGCCCCGGCAGGAGTGGTGTTAACAACCAAAGAATATCGATCCAGAGCTATCGTGTTACTCCAGATTGCATATGAGAAATTGGATTGAGTGACAATACTTTCAAAAGATTTTTCACGGGTACTGGTGCGCCCCAAAATTGTGATTGCATCCGCCAATCCATCAAGACTCGCGGCAATAGCGCGGGCCGTTCCTCCTGCACCAAGAATGAGGACTCCGGAGAAGTCAGAGAACCCGCGATGTGCGAGAGCATCCAAAAAACCAGTCCCATCAGTTGAAGTTGCGCTCCATGAGGAGCCGCTTTTGATGAGGGTGTTTGCAGATTGCGCTTTCTGCGCTAAATCGCTGGTCGAGAAACCGAGTTGTAGCACCTCTTCTTTCAAAGGCATTGTCAGTGAAAGGTAATCAAAATCAGCGCCACGGGTCTCCAAGAAGTTCTGTAGTTGACCTGAGCCGACCTCTATTCGCTCATAACTTCCCTTTAGGCCAAGCTCTTCAAAGGCAGCGCGATGCAACACTGGTGAAAGCGAATGTTCAATCGGAGAACCGAGCACTGCTCCACGAATCATTCTTTACTCCTGAATAAACCATTTCTTAGATTCTTCTTGTACTCGCTCTTCCAGATATTGAACTGTCCAAGATTATCTGTAAAGCGGGTATCGGAAGGTGCAACTGTAATGAAATAGAGCCAGTTCCCAGGCTCTGGGTTAAGGGCGGCATCCATTGCCTGCCGGCCAGGGTTATTAATCGGTCCTGGCGGAAGGCCATACTTACGATAGGTGTTGTACGGTGAATTAATCAAAGTCCCTTGAGTGCTTAGGAAGATGTTTCCCCTAGATTTCTTCACATAATGCACTGTCGAGTCAAACTGTAAAGGCATTCCCTTTGCCAACCGGTTCCTGATGACTTGAGAAATCTTTGTGAAATCTTGCAGTTTGCCCTCGGCTTGAATGAGCGAGGCGATTGTCAAGAATTGTTGCGGTGTGAATTTCTCGCGACTTTCAAGAAACCCAGCAGATTTCATCTCCCTTTCAGATCGCGCAATCATAGAAGAGAACGCTTCCAGTGCCGTGGTACCTTTATCGAAGCTATATTGAGCTGGGAAGAAGAGTCCCTCAAGCGAAGTGAATCCTGTTGGCTTCTTCACGATAGCCAAAGCCGATTTCACATCACTCGCGCTGAATCCCGCTTCATACATTTGAGGAAGAATCTCAGAGAGCCACATACCCTCTTGGACGCTAATCAATCCGCTGAGACGCCTCACATCCAAAAGTTGAACTAACGCTTCCTGTGCGCAGTTCTGCAGGGTGAGTCGATGATCGCCAGGCGCTACTTGAGATGAACGTGAATCACCAACTGCTACGCGAAAATATGATTCAGATGACTTCACGACGCCAGCATTGAACAGCACCTTTCCTATCTCTGATCCTGTCGAACCGGCATCAATATGGACAATCACTTCCTTGCCAGAATCTCGGCACGCAAAGTCAGGAGCGCTCGATGAGTTCGAACGAATCTCACGCAGCCCTACGGTGATGAGAAGAACAACCATAAATGCGGAGAGAACTCGGATAAGTGGTGAGTTAGGAAGATCTCGCACGCTGGAGCCCTAACTCGAGAATTTCAACTGCAGCCATGGCATCGATTAACTCTTTAGAATCTCTGGTTGATTTACCAATTTCTCTCAATTTTGATTGAGCGCTCACGGTAGATAGACGCTCATCGATAAAGATGATTTCAGCATCCGTTAGTTCGCTAAGGCTCGCACCAAAACTCCTGGCTTTCTCAGCACTGGTACTTTCAGCACCAGATAGATGCTTGGGAAGACCTACAAAGATTTGGATTGGTTCGTATTCGACAAATATTGCTTTGATTTCGCTAGCTAGGCTCTTATTCCCAGTCGCCAAAACGGTTAAAGGTGACGAGATGATTCCATCAGGATCGCAGATTGCTACCCCGATACGGATATCGCCGTAGTCGAAGGCGACCCGTCGACCCCGTTCCATAAATTACTTTCCAGAGATAGCGTCAGTGATTGCTGATAGCGCCACCGGAATCTGATCAAGCTTGACTCCACCACCTTGGGCAAAATCATCTTTACCGCCGCCACCGCCACCCAAAATCGTTGAGCCAATCTTAACAAGCGCGCCAGCTTTAACGCCCGAAGATTTTGCAGCATCGCTGACCGCGGCGACAAGAACTGCCTTGCCCTCAACAACGCTGACGAGAACGACTACAGAATTCGCAGACCTACTCTTCAGGTCGGTTGCAATCCTTCTTAAATCATCAGCTGCAATTCCTTCGCCCAAGGCTGTTGCAATCACTGATATGCCGTTCACAACTATCGCCTTCTCGGCCAACGGCCCTATCTGTGACATCGCTTGCGCAGAGCGAACGTTCGCTAACTCTTTCTCAATCTCTTTAATCTTGGTTAAGAGATCTGAAATTCTTTCAGGCAGTTCCTCGGTGCGAGAACCTTTGATGATCTCTGTAAGAGAGTTCAGAAGAAGATGTTCGCGCGCCAGATACTTATAGGCGTCCACACCCACTAGGGCTTCTACTCGCCTGACCCCTGCGCCAACAGATGACTCTGAAAGTAACTTAATGACACCCAGTTGTCCTGAAGCAGAGACGTGTGTGCCTCCACAAAGCTCTCGAGCCCAGTCGCCAACGCTGACAACGCGAACTTGATCCCCGTACTTCTCGCCAAAGAGGGCCATCGCACCAATTTTCTTGGCCGCATCTTGCGACATTGTCTCTGCAGTCACCTCGAGATTATCGAGAAGAAGTGTGTTCACTCGCGCTTCTACTTCATTCAAAACAGAATCGGGAACGGCGCCAGTAGAAGGGAAGTCGAAACGAAATCGACCAGGAGAATTCTCAGAACCCGCTTGAGTCGCTGTTTCTCCAAGAATCTCACGGAAAGCTTTGTGAACCATATGAGTTGCGGTATGCGCTCGAGAGATTGCATTTCGACGTTCCAAATCAATGACTGCGTGGGCCTGAGATCCAAGAGCAACCTCACCGCTGATGACTCGACCGCGATGAACCGAGAGCCCGTTTACTGGATTCTGTACGTCGTCAATTTCCACAACAGCGCCATTAGCGAGAGTGATACGCCCACCATCTGCTAACTGTCCGCCGCCTTCGGCGTAGAAAGGAGTTCTATCAAGAACGATTTCAACTTCGCTGCCTGAGATAGCTGATTGGACGCTCATCCCATCGACCAGAATTCCATTCACAACCGCATCGGATTCAATTTGGGTATAACCAACAAATGTCGATGCACCTTTTGAATCCGCAATCTTTTTATACTCACTCAAATCAGTGTGGCCACTCTTCTTAGCTTTTGCATCAGCTTTAGCGCGATCACGCTGTTCATTCATGAGGCGTTTAAAACCTTCTTCATCAACTTCAAGGCCCTCTTCGCGGGCCATTTCCAGGGTGAGATCAAATGGGAATCCATAAGTGTCATGGAGCTTAAAGACTTCATCCCCCGGCAAGACCGATTTCTTCTGTGCCTTCAACTGAGTAGAGGCAAGATCAAATATCTGTGTTCCGCTCTTTAGTGTTTGCAAGAAAGACTCTTCTTCCGCCACAGAGACTGCCAAGATTCGCTTCTGATCTGAATTCAGTTCTGGATATTGGGGGCCCATCGCGCCGATAGCGGCTTGTGTGAGTTCTGACATTATTGGATCGTTGACACCCAAGAGTCGCATATTTCGGATTGTGCGACGCATCATGCGGCGAAGGACATAACCGCGTCCTTCATTGCCTGGGGTAACTCCATCACCGATTAACATCGCCGATGTGCGTGCGTGATCAGCTACAACGCGGAGGGAGACATCTGATTGCTGAGACTTTCCATAAGTCACACCAGCAAGCGATGAGGCCTTCGTGAGAATCTGCATCGTGGTATCAATCTCGTAGATGTTTTCAACACCTTGCAGTAAAGCTGCAGTGCGTTCGAGACCTAAACCAGTGTCGATGCTTTTGGCTGGTAGCTCGCCAAGAATTGGATAGCTATCTTTCCCACCACCAGCACCACGCTCGTTCTGCATAAAGACGAGGTTCCAAACTTCAAGGTATCTATTCTCATCAGCAATCGGACCGCCTTCGGCTCCATAACCTCGACCTCGATCGTAATAAATCTCTGAGCAAGGTCCGCATGGTCCAGGAACGCCCATCGACCAAAAGTTGTCTGCCATATCGCGCCGTTGGATTCGCTCTCGTGGAATGCCAATCTTCTTATGCCAAATATCTGCAGCTTCATCATCATCGAGATAGACAGTTACCCAGAGACGATCCTCGGGAAAGCCATATCCCCCATCGCTTATTGGTCGAGTTAAGAGCTCCCAAGCAAGAGAGATCGCGCCTTCCTTAAAGTAATCTCCAAAAGAAAAATTTCCGCACATCTGAAAGAAAGAGGCGTGACGAGTTGTCTTTCCAACTTCATCAATGTCGAGCGTGCGCACGCACTTTTGAACAGAAGTCGCGCGCTTGTACGGTGGCGTTACTTCGCCAAGGAAGTATGGCTTAAATGGAACCATTCCTGCATTTACCAAGAGAAGGTTGGGATCATCAGCTATCAGAGACGCCGACGGGACCACGGTATGGGTTAGACCTTGACGATTCTCAGACTCAAAGAAGCGCAGCCAACGCGAACGGATCTCGGCGGATTCCACTAGTTACCATCACCCACTTGATCTATTCAGTCTTCTTCTTTTTGCGACCCTTGCTCATCTGAGCAGCGCTTAAGAGAGCGCCTGCAACTTTTACAGCAGGTCCGTTCTTCTCCATAAAATCCGCAGTTGCCCCAGTGACCTTAGTGGTGACTTCTTCAACGCTCTTGGTGATCTTTGCAAAGCTTTCGAGCGGGCTGTTGATGAGTTCAAGAGTCCGAGTCGATTCATTGATCAAAGGGGTCGTATCGTCGGTGAAAGATTTGAGTGAGACTTTTGCCTCATCCACCAATTTACTGACACGGAAAACTGCATAAGCCACCGAAACGGCAATCACAAAGAGTGACGCTGCTGCGATTATTGCTGCAATTCCACCTGGACCCATATCGATAGCCTACCTGACTACTCCTTTGGAGGAGTCCAATCAATCGCCGCTTCCTTACGTTGCGCAAGTGTAATTGGCGTTGGTGCCCCGGTTAATGGATCCCCACCGCTGGCAGTCTTTGGAAATGCAATTACTTCTCTAATTGAATCAGAGCCAGTTAGAAGTGCGCAGACTCTATCGAGACCAAGCGCGATACCGCCGTGAGGTGGTGGGCCGTAGTTAAATGCTTCCAAGAGGAATCCAAATTTGCTCTGCGCTTCTTCATCGCTCAATCCGATGACAGTAAAGACATCCTTTTGGATGTTGCGGTCATGGATACGAATCGAGCCTCCACCAAGCTCTGTTCCGTTAAGGACGATGTCATATGCATACGCAAGTGCCGTTGCTGGATCATTCTTAAATGTCTTTGCAAATTCAGGTTTAGGTCCAGTAAATGGATGGTGCACAGCAGTCCAACCACCGTTGTCGGTTGGTTCAAACATCGGCGCATCGACAACCCAGAGAAATTCCCAAGCCCCTTGGTCAATCAAATTGCAACGACGCCCTATCTCTAACCGCGCTGCCCCTAGAAGTTGCTGGGATGAAGAGCGTTCGCCTGCTGCAAAGAAAATGGCATCTCCCGGCTTTGCACCAACGAAAGCAGCAATTCCTGACTGTTCGGTCTCAGAGATGTTCTTCGCTACCGGTCCTCCTAGAGTTCCATCAGCGTTAACAAGAATGTAGGCAATGCCCTTTGCTCCTCTTGCTTTAGCCCAATCTTGCCACGCGTCGAGTTCGCGACGAGGTGAATCAGCGCCTCCAGGCATAACAACCGCACCAACATATGGGGCTTGGAATACTCGGAACTCAGTTTTAGCGAAATACTCCGTGACCTCTACGAGTTCATGGCCAAAACGGAGATCTGGTTTATCTGAACCGTACTTATCCATGGCATCTGCATAAGTCATATGGCGAATCGGAGTTGGAATATCGTAACCAACAGCTTCTTTCCAGACCTTCACCAATATCTTCTCGGCCACTGCCAAGATGTCGGCCTGATCAACAAATGACATTTCGATATCTAGCTGAGTGAACTCTGGTTGGCGATCAGCTCGGAAATCCTCATCGCGGAAGCAACGAGCAATTTGGTAGTAACGCTCCATGCCGGCCACCATCAAGAGCTGTTTGAAAAGTTGTGGAGATTGAGGAAGGGCGTACCAACTACCGGGTTGAAGTCTTACGGGGACCAAGAAGTCGCGTGCTCCTTCAGGCGTTGATCGAGTCAGATAAGGCGTCTCGATTTCAAGAAAATCTAAATCCTCCATTACCCCCCGGATGGCGGCAGTCACTTTAGAGCGAAGTCGCAAATTTGCTGCAGGCCCTTCGCGTCTTAAATCTAGATAGCGGTAACGAAGACGCACTTCCTCTGAAATCTCAACTTCAGAACCTGAGTCGACTGGGAATGGAAGTGGCGCAGACTCGCTTAGGACGACGACTGAATCACCCATCACTTCGATTTCGCCCGTTGGAATATTTGTATTTTCATTTCCAGCAGGACGAAGGGCAACCTCACCGGTGATTTGCAAACACCATTCGGCACGTAGTTGGCCAGCCATCTTCTCGTCGCGAATTACTACTTGGACAGAGCCCGTTGCATCACGGAGATCTATAAAGGCAACTCCACCATGATCACGACGGCGGGCAACCCAGCCTGCCAAAGTGACGGTCTTACCTGCGTGAGAAGCGCGCAGCGCACCTGCATCATGATTTCTTAACATGAAAGTGAGCCACCCTTATCTTCGTTGTGCCGATAATTGAGAGCGAAGCTCTCCTTGTAATTGCTCAATCTTAACGGAATTTATCGCCCCATCATCCATGCGCTTGAGTTCGACTGTTCCTGCTTGCAACTCTGACTCACCCAGAACAATGACAAATCTCGCACCAGATTTATCGGCAGCTTTCATAGCGCCTTTGAGGGCGCGGTCTCCAAAGGCAATCTCTGTCGTAATCCCAGAGTTTCGCAACTGTGAGGCAATCGTCAGGGCAGAGCTCTTTGCGGTCTCCCCCAAAGGAATGATAAATAAATCAGATGTGAATGAGTCGCTCGGTAATACGCCTTCTGCGACTGCAGCCAATAGCGCACGATCAACTCCTAACCCAAAACCAATACCCGAAAGCGGTTGGCCACCAAGAATCTCCATCAAGCCGTCATAGCGACCACCGCCACCGACTCCACTTTGGGCACCAAGATCTGAATGAACGAATTCGAAAGTCGTCCCTGTGTAATAGTCGAGGCCTCGCACCATCCGCGGATTAATTGTGAATTCAATCTTCATAGCATTGAGGTAGCTCTGGACTTTCTCAAAGTTATCTGTAGCCTCTGCTGATAGATAATCAATCAAAAGCGGCGCTTTGGCCATAGCCGCAACCATTTCAGGGCGCTTATCGTCAAAGAGTCGCAATGGATTGAGCTGTGCGCGAGCGGCAGTTGCCTCATCAAGGTTTAGCGTTTGATAGAACTTCATAAGATCTTCGCGATGCGCCGTGCGCGATGCGGCATCGCCTAGTGAGGTTATTTGTAAAGTGAAATTCTTGAGCCCAATATTTTTAAAACCCTGATATGCAATTGCTATTACTTCTGCATCTATCGCAGGATCGTCAAGACCTATAGCCTCAATTCCAACTTGGTAAAACTGGCGATATCGGCCTGCCTGGGGTCTCTCGGCACGGAAGTACTGACCCGAATACCAAACCTTGACTGGAAGTTGGCCACGGTCAAGGTTCTGCTCAATGACAGCACGCATGACGCCAGCTGTTCCTTCAGGTCGCAGAGTGATGGATCGACCGCCACGATCTTCAAAGGTGTACATCTCTTTCGAAACAACATCGGTTGATTCACCAACGCCACGAGAGAAGAGATTTGTATCTTCAAAAACAGGAAGTTCCATAAGCTGATACCCAGCAAGACGGGCAGGCGCAATCAGCTGCTCTCGAACCCATTCAAAGGCTGTGGATTCGGGAGGCAGATATTCGCGAACCCCCTTGGGCGCCTGGATCTTCTCGTACTTCACAAGACCAATTCTTTCAGATATGGATTGTTTTTTCGCTCGAATTTAATGGTTGTCTCGGGTCCGTGACCAGGCAGTACGCGTAAATCATCGGAGAGAGCAAGAACTTTATTCTTCAGCGTTGATTTCATATCGCTGGCACTGCCTGTCGGAAGATCAGTTCTTCCAATTGAGCCGGCAAAGAGCACATCTCCGCTAATCAAAATTTCTTGGTTGAGTACAAACATCACAGAACCCTTGGTGTGGCCAGGGGCATGAATCACATCAATCTTTACTCCTAGCAAATCCAAGTTGGTTCCATTCTTCAACTCATTTACCTTGAGAGGTTCCTCGAAAACAATTCCTTTGAGTTGATCAATAAATTCTGGGCCATGAATTCCACTTGGATCTGCGATGAAGCGACGATCCTCGGTGTGAATGTAAGTAGGAATGTCGTAGCCATCTGCAAGTGGCTTAATGGAGAAGGTATGGTCTAAGTGGCCGTGGGTGATGAGGGCAGCGACTGGCTTTAACTTGTTCTCTTCGATAATCATCTCAATATCTGCCGAAATATCAGGCATGCCAGGGTCGACGATGATGCATTCACCTCCAGCTGCTGGCGCGATGACCCAACAGTTGGTGGCAAACATAGGCGCAGGAAATGACCGAATAAGCATGAAGGTCACCCCTATTTCTCGCGTGGATTTACTGCTTCTGGATGCACAGGGTACCTTTGACCTCTACCAAAACTACGCACATATCAACGAAGGCAAGGAATCCGACAGAAGGTCGAATGACTTACCAACGCGCCAAAGGGGATCAAAATGACCGATGTAAATCCAACCGCACTTGCACAGACACATTCACTTCCAACAAGCGCAGCATCTGCTCTCATTGGAGATCCTTCAAAATTTGGTCGCGTTGCCGAAGATGGCACAGTTTTTGTTCGTACACCTGACGGTGAGAAACCTGTGGGTTCATATCCAGGAAAATCTGCTGAAGAAGCGCTCGCCTATTTCGTGCGTAAATTCGAAGCGCTGGCATCTGAAGTTGCTCTCACCGCTGCTCGAATCACCAGTGGCGCCATGGTTCCTCAAGATGCGTATGAAGCTGTTAAAAAACTTCGTCAACAGGTTCGCGAACTCAATGGCGTTGGAGATCTCGCAGCGCTCGCTCTCTCTGTTGAACAGATTGAACCGCTCATCGAAGGCCATCGCGAAGCATATGAAGCAAAGAAAGCAGCTGAAGCTGCTGCAAAAGCCGCTCGACGTGAGCAGATCCTTGTTGAGAAAGAAAAGATTGTTGCTGAAGCGGAATCTCTTGCTTTATCTGAAAATTGGAAAGCAACTGGCGATCGCCTAAAGGCTCTCCTTGAAGAATGGAAGGCTGCCCCTCGTTTGGATAAGAAGAGCGATGCCGATTTCTGGAAGAGATTCTCTGCATCAAGAAATAAATTCGATAAACGTCGTCGCACCCACTTTGCACAGTTAGAAGCAACTGCAGGAAAGGTTGCAGAAGTGAAGATTGCAATTGTTGCTGAGGCCGAAAAGCTAGCTACATCTACAGAATGGCTTCAGACTGCACGTCGTTTCAAAGATCTCATGGATCAATGGAAGGCTGCAGGACGCGGTAAGAAGAACGAAGATACCAAGTTGTGGAATCGCTTCAAGGCGGCTCAGGACCAGTTCTTCGCCGCCAAGAACGCTGATTTAGAAAAGCGTGAAGTATCTATGGTTGCCAACCTGGCTAAGCGTGAAGAGCTCATTGTTCAGATTGAAGCTCTTGTGCCATTTACCGATCTCAAAGCAACTAAGAACGCTTTCCGAGAACTCATGCGCACTTGGGACAAGATTGGCATCACACATAGAGATAAGCGCGCTGCATTTGATGCACGTATTGCCAAGGTTGAAGAAGTAATCAAATCCGCTGATGCAGATCTTGCGCGTAAGACAGATCCAGGAGCCAAGGCCCGCGCCGCTGAAGTAGTAGCTCAATTAACTGAATCTATTGAGAGCTATAACAAGGCAGCCGAGAAAGCTGAAGCTGCAGGGAATGCCAAGAAGGCTCAGGAAGCACGCGAATCAGCGGTTGCGCGTCAGGCTTGGCTTATGGAAGCCCAGAAGCACTTAGCTGAATTCAACTAAGTCCCAATAGATTCAGGTTCGATAGACGTCGTAGACGCCTTCAATCCCACGCACTGCTGCAAGCACTGAATCAAGGTGCTTTGCGTCGGCCATTTCGAAGGTAAAGCGAGAAATAGCCACTCGATCCTTTGATGTGCTTACCGCAGCGCTCAAGATATTTACGTGTTGCTCTGAAAGTGTGCGCGTTACATCGGCAAGCAGTCGGGCTCGATCTAGAGCCTCCACTTGGATATTGACCAAGAAAATACTGGCAGCCCCCGGTAACCACTTGACTCCGACAACTCTCTCGCCTTGATTCTTCTGCAAGTCCGATGCGTTGATGCAATCTTCGCGATGGACCGAGATACCCGAACCCTTGGTAATGAAACCCATAATTGAATCTCCTGGCACAGGTGTGCAGCAGCGCGCCAACTTTACGAGTACATCATCCACACCTTCTACTTCGATGGCGCTGGAAGTTCGTCGCGTGGTTTGAACTCCTGTAGGAATATTCTCAATAGTTGCTTCAGGATGAGAATCTTCAGCGCCAAGGCTGGCAACCAATTTCTCAATGATGGATGCTGCTGAAACGTGACCATCCCCAACTGCGCTGTAGAGCGCATCGATATCCGCGTAGTGCATATCGTGCGCCAGTTCAAGAAGTGAGTGGCCTGCAAAGATTTTCTGAAGAGGTAACCCGGCTTTACGCATCTGGCGAGCGATGGATTCTCGCCCAGCGTCAATAGCTTCTTCTCGACGCTCTTTGCTAAACCAAGCCTTGATTTTGGAACGTGCGCGCGGGCTTTTAACGAAGTTCAGCCAATCGCGGCTTGGCCCTGCGTTCTCGCCCTTATTGGTAACAATCTCTACAACATCGCCATTGTTGAGCTTTGATTCGAGTGGAACTAAACGTCCATTCACCTTTGCGCCAGCACAGCGAAGACCTACATCTGTGTGAACTGAGAAAGCAAAGTCAACGGGAGTTGAACCTCCGGGAAGGGCTACTACTGAACCCTTTGGTGTGAAGACAAACACTTCAGGGCTACCTAAATCAAAGCGGAGCGCTTCAAGAAACTCTGAAGGGTCTTCCGTCTCTTTCTGCCATTCATGTAACTGGCGCAACCAGAGCATATCAGGAGAGTTTCCTTCTGGGTCTCCCCCTTGCTTGTATTTCCAGTGCGCCGCAATTCCGAATTCAGCGCGCGAATGCATCTCGTAGGTTCGAATCTGAATTTCAATCGCTTTTCCATTTGGACCAATCACCGTTGTATGCAGAGATTGATAGAGATTGAACTTCGGCATTGCGATGTAATCCTTAAATCGTCCTGGAACTGGACTCCAGCGCGCATGAATCGATCCGAGAACCGCATAGCAATCACGAACATCGTTGACGAGAACTCGGATTCCAACCAAATCATAAATTTCATTGAACTCTCGGCCGCGTACAACCATCTTCTGGTAAACGCTAAAGAAGTGTTTCTTGCGTCCGGTGACGGTAGCCATAATTGAATCGCGAGCTAGGTCGCCCTGAACCGCCTCAATAACTTCTGCGGTGAGTGCATCGCGTGAAGGAGATCTTTCTGCGACAAGTCTAGAAATTTCCTCAAATTTCTTAGGCTCAAGAACGGCGAAGGAGAGATCTTCTAGCTCCCATTTGATGGCATTCATTCCAAGGCGGTGAGCCAGCGGCGCATATATATCGAGAGTTTCACGCGCTTTGCGTTGTGCGGATTCAGATGAGACAAAACCCCATGTGCGCGCATTATGAAGTCGATCCGCGAGTTTGATGACCAGTACCCGAATATCTCGCGACATCGCAATAACCATCTTGCGAACTGTCTCGGCTTCTGCGGTCGGCCCGTAGGTCAATTTATCTAGCTTGGTAACGCCGTCAACTAAGTTTGCAATCTCGTCACCGAATTCAGCTCGGAGCTGCGTCAAAGAGTAAGGAGTATCTTCGACAGTATCGTGAAGAAGAGATGCAATCAGGGTGATCTCGTTGAGCCCTAACTCAGCCAAAATCTGAGTCACTGCTACCGGATGAGTGATGTACTCCTCGCCTGATTTTCGAAGCTGTCCTGTATGCGCAGTACGCGCAACCTCGAAGGCGCGGTTGATATCGGCGGTATCAGCGTTTGGATGATGCTCCCTGAGTGCGTCGATTACCGGCGCAATCAAAGGCTGAGTCTCCATAAAGCTAAAAGGTTATTTGCGACCTTTGCGCTTTGCTTGAGTGCGACGGCTGATCTTTGTAGCAGCGCCTGTATTTGTCTCTGCAGCGCTCCCGCGAGAAGCAACGCGCTTAGCAAGTGCCTGCATCGCAGGTTCTCTTTCACGAAGCTGAGCCAAGAATGGAGGTGCGATAAAGAGAGATGAGTAAGTACCCACAGCGAGACCAATAAAGAGCGCAAGTGAAAGATCCTTGAGAGTTCCGGCTCCAAGCAATCCGGCGCCAACAAAGAGAATCGAACCGACAGGGATCAGCGCGATAACCGATGTATTGAGCGAGCGAACAATCGTTTGATTAACAGCCAAGTTGGCTGCTTGAGAGTAGGTAACCTTCGAATTGGCGACAACTGATTTCGTGTTCTCGCGAACCTTGTCGAAGACAACGACGGTGTCATACAACGAATAACCCAGAATCGTTAAGAATCCAATAATCGTTGCTGGTGTGACATCGAAACCAACGAGCGCATAAATACCCACGGTGATAAAGACGTCGTGGATCACAGCAAGAATTGCCGCTGCTGCCATCTTCGGCTCAAAGACCATTGCCAGGAAGAGCATAATTACAAGAAGAAAGGCAACAAGGCCATAAATCGCCTTCTTGGTGATCTCTTTACCCCATGATGGCCCAACAAGTTGAGTATCAATAGATTCTTCACTCACGTTGAACTTCTGTGTCAACGCTGCCTCAATCGCTCGAGACTGTACAGAATCAACAGCACCTGTCTGAACGCGAACCTTGGAATCACCAATCTTTTGAACGATGATCTCACCTGGAAGGCCTACTGCTTCAACAGCTTCACGTGCTTGTTGCACAGTCGCAGTTGGCTTATTCACGGTAAAGGATGCGCCGCCCTTGAATTCAATTCCAAGATGCAAACCCTGAACAAAGAGGGCGAAGAAAGAAACGATGATGAAGATAGCCGACAAGCTGTACCAACGCTTACGGTTTTCGACGATATTAAAAGAAGTTTCTCCTGAATAGAGACGGCCACCAAGACCAGATAATTTCGCCATGTGCTTATGCCTCCAAAGGTGATTCAGTTTGAGAAATCTTGGCGTTCTTGTCTTTCATTCCGACGCTCTTAGGCGATAGGCCAGATAGCGGATGGCCTGACGCGAAGAACTTCCAACGCGCAAGGACAGTAACAATCGGCTTGGTGAAGAGGAATACAATCAAGAGGTCGATTACGGTTGTAAGACCAAGTGTGAATGCAAAACCTCGAACGCCACCGACGGCGAAGAAGTAGAGCAAGAATGCGGCAATGAGAGAAACGATGTCGGCCACGATAATTGTGCGACGCGCTCTGCTCCAGCCCGTTTCGACGGCGGTGCGCAGTGTTTTGCCCTCTCGGAGTTCATCTCGAATACGTTCGAAGTAGACGATGAATGAGTCTGCGGTAACACCGATCGCCACAATCGAACCAGCGATACCTGCCAAGGTGAGAGTGAAGCCAATTGACTCACCAAGAACTAGGAAAAGCAAATAAAGCATGGCAGCTGCAATAGCTAGCGAACCAACAATCGCGATTCCGAGGCCTCTGTAATAGGCCACTGAGAAGATCAAGACCAAGCCCATACCGAGCGCTCCAGCTAGAAGTCCGGCTCGCAGCTGATCTTCACCAAGCGTAGGAGAAACTTGCTGAACTTCACCACGGTCAAATGCCAGTGGTAGAGAGCCATACTTCAAAACATTGGCAAGATCCTGTGCTTCAACTTGGGTGAAAGAACCGGTGATCTGTGCTTCACCTGATGGAATTGCCTCACGGATAGAAGGCGCAGAAACCACGAGCCCATCAAGAACAATCGCTACCTGATTCTGTGGCGATGGAAGAGATGTCACTCGGGCAGTCTGTGCTCCAAATGCTCGCGTTCCTTCGCCATCAAATGTGAGCGAGACAAACCAAGCACTTGCACCTTGCTGATCAATACCAGCTGATGCCTTAGAAACTTGCTGACCTAATACTTCAGCTGGACCCAATATGTATTTTGTCGAACCTGTGCGTGCGCATGCAACGATTGTGTCGCTTGGCGAATCAGCACCTGTTCCCTGAAGGTTTGCCGGATTTGTGCAATCGAGGGCTGCGAAGCGTGCATTAATATCAGCAGAGACTCCACCGGCTGGGGTTGCTTCCCCTCCACCGATTCCTGCGAGAGCAGAAGACTCAGCAAGAACCTGACGGAAACGAAGTTCTGCAGTCTGACCAACCAAATCAACAACGCGTCGACCTGATTCGCCAGGGACAGAGATAACAATCTGACGATTTGTACCGCTTCCTTGAGCAGTCACTTCAGATTCCGCAACGCCGAGTGAGTCAACGCGCTGACGGATAATTGAAACCGCTTGATCAATCGCTTCTGATGTCACCTGATTCGCTTCATTAGATGCGCGTGGTTGCAGCGTGACGCTGGTGCCTCCGCGCAGATCTAGGCCAAGTCGAACAGAGTCTGCTCCTTGAATAAGCGCAGTTCCGAGAAGTCCCACAAGAATTACCGCCAACAATGTCAGCGCGCGTAGTGGTCTGCCGGAAGTCTTCACAGGAGTCTTCACAGGTGTTTGAGGTGTGGACATAAGGCGAGAGTCTAGGCGTTACGTAGTGGGCGTGTCGAAAAGAGTCGCGGCTCCCGGTGGTGGCGTTCGTCCCACATGCGAGAAACCAGCGGCTGTGGCCACTCTTCCCCGCGGTGTGCGAGCCATGAATCCATTCCTGACTAGGAAAGGTTCCGCCACAGATTCAACGGTCTCTACCTCTTCGCCAACTGCGATAGCAAGAGTCGAAAGACCTACCGGTCCGCCATTAAATCTTTCGATAAGAGCCAACAGAACGGAGCGATCGAGCCGATCTAACCCTTGCTCATCGACTTCATACATTTCAAGAGCGGCCTTAGCATCCTCATGGCTGAGCGAATTTGAGCCATTGACCTGGGCATAATCACGAACGCGACGTAAGAGACGGTTGGCGATACGTGGAGTACCGCGTGAACGCCCTGCTATCTCAGCGATCGCTTTCTTATCAATAGTGAGACTTAACAAAACGGCGCTGCGCGAAAGTACTTCCTCAAGCTCGCTCTCTTCATAGAAATCTAAATGCGCTGTGAATCCAAAACGGTCTCTGAGCGGCGAAGGCAGTAGACCTGCACGGGTAGTTGCACCTACGAGAGTAAAGCGCGGTAATTGCAAAGGAATTGCGGTCGCACCGGGCCCTTTGCCGACAACCACATCAACTCGAAAATCTTCCATTGCTAAATAGAGAAGTTCTTCCGCGGGTCTTGGTAGGCGATGAATTTCATCTAAGAAGAAAATCTCTCCTTCGACGAGCGAAGATAAAATTGCCGCTAAATCGCCAGCATGCGTAATTGCGGGTCCGCTGGTAATCCGAATAGGCGCGTTCATCTCTGATGCCAGGATCATCGCAAGGGTTGTCTTTCCAAGCCCTGGTGGGCCAGAAAGCAAGATGTGATCTGCAGCTGAGTTTCGTTTGCGAGCAGCGCTCAGGAGAACATCTATCTGTTGGCGAACACGGTGTTGTCCAATGAAGTCACCAAGGGTCTTTGGACGAAGCGCATGCTCTGCAGTTAACTCATCGGGTTGTTCGCTCGGATCAACCATGCGGTCTGTGCTCACTTAACTGCGCCTCCCACTTTGGAGCGCCTTCTTGAGAAGTTCAGAGAGCTCAATCTCTGAGGGTTCAACACCACTTTCTGCATAGTCAGCAAGAACAGAGTTAATTGCAGCATCGGAATCTTTTGCAGTGAAACCAAGTGAGACAAGAGCTGACGTCAACTGCTCGCGCCAGACAGGTTGATGGTGTGCGCTCTTATGAGACGTGCCAAAGTCAGAGATCTTGCCTTTGAGTTCCAAAATCAATCGCTGCGCACCTTTTCTCCCGATTCCAGGAACTTTTTCAATCGCTGAAATATCTTCTTGCGCGATAGCTGCAGCAAGTGTCTGTGGTGAATGGCTTCCCATAATTGCCAAAGCAACCTTTGGACCAATTCCAGTCACGGTCTGCACCAATTCAAATGTAGAACGACTCTCTTCATCCAGAAAACCGAAGAGGGTGAGCGCATCCTCGCGCACGATAAGAGTTGTAAATAGCTGAACTGGCACACCTACATTGAGTTGAGAACCAGTTTGCGTCGTAACCAACACAGCCAGGCCTACTCCCCCTACTTCGACAATTGCTTTATCGCTGCCAATAGAACGGACAACACCATTGATGAGTGAGATCATCTTTTTACCAACTTTGAGATACGCGCCTTCTCTGCCTTGAGCGCTTCCTCAATTTTTGCATTGCTGCCACCACGCCACAAATGACAGATAGCTAGCGCTAGCGCATCCGTGCTGTCGACTGGCTTTGGGATCACTTCGAGGTTGAGTAATCGCTTAACCATTTCAGCTACCTGCGCCTTGTTTGCGCGACCAGAACCAGTAACTGCAGCTTTTACTTCAGAGGGCGTATGCATCATCACCGGAATACTGCGACGAGCTGCAACTAAGAGGGCAATTCCTGCAGCTTGCGCCGTTCCCATGACAGTACGGACATTGTGTTGAGAGAAGACTCTTTCGATGGCAATAACATCGGGGTGATGAGCCGAGATCCAATCTTCGAGTTCTGTTTCTAACTGAAGCAAGCGACGCTCTAAAGGAAGATCGCTTGAGGTGAGAATTACTCCGACACCTATGAGGGTAATTGGCTTACCAACGCTGCCCTCAATCACGCCGATTCCACAACGGGTGAGTCCTGGGTCTACCCCAAGGATGCGTTTTTGTGGATGGCTCATAATTTCCAAGCCTAGGACTAACGGGGCGTTCGGTTAGGAAAGGCTCGCCATGACTTCATCAGAGACATCAAAATTCGAATACACGTTTTGTACGTCATCGAGCTCTTCAATTGCATCGATAAGTTGAAAGACCTTCTGGGCACCTTCAGCATCCAATGGAATCTGCATCGATGGCAAGAAGGAAGAGTCTGCAGATTCGTAGTCGATGCCGGCTGCCTGAAGAGCAGTTCTTGCAGCAACTAAATCGCTTGCTTCACAGACCACTTCAAAGGATTCGCCAAGGTCGTTCACCTCTTCAACGCCGGCATCTAACGCTGCCTCGAGTATTGAATCCTCCGTCGCGCCCGCGGATTTACTTACGATGATGACGCCCTTGCGATTAAAGAGATACGAAACAGACCCCGGATCGGCCATCGATCCGCCGTTACGAGTCACCGCAACGCGAACTTCAGATGCGGCGCGATTACGATTATCCGATAAACACTCAATCATGATTGCCACACCATTAGGTCCGTAGCCCTCATACATAATTGTCTGCCAATCAGCGCCTCCAGATTCAAGACCAGCGCCGCGCTTGACCGCTCTTTCAATATTATCTGCTGGCATTGAGTTCTTCTTCGCCTTGGCGATTGCATCGAAGAGCGTTGGATTCCCATCAACTTCTGGCCCACCATTGCGTGCCGCAACTTCAATTGCCTTGATCAACTTTGCAAAATTCTTGGCGCGACGGCTATCAATGACAGCCTTTTTATGCTTCGTCGTTGCCCATTTGGAATGGCCTGACATCAATCCACCTCGTTCATTACCTAGCGCCTAAAGCGAACTTTATCTGCCTTTGCAGATCTCTTCAAAAAAGAAGCGATGAACTGCCAAGTCCGCGGTCAACTCAGGGTGAAAACTGGTTGCAAGAAGGTTCCTTTGGCGCACTGCAACCGCATGACCTGCCGCCTCTGATAACACCTGTACGTTCTTGCCAACTTCTTCAACCCAAGGTGCTCGAATGAAGACCGCATGAAGCGAATGACCGTTAAACTCTAAATCAGACTCAAAGGAATCCACTTGGCGGCCAAAAGCATTGCGTCGCACCGTCATATCTATTCCACCAAATGTCTTCTGGCCAACCTTTCCATCCACAATCCGTTCTGCCAGCAGAATCATGCCAGCGCAAGACCCATAGACAGGAAGACCGTCTGCAATTCTGGATCTAATCGGTGCGTAAAGATCGAATAGTTCAGCCAGATGAATAATGGTGGTTGATTCACCACCAGGAAGGATTAAAGCATCCACCTTCGCCAAATCTGCAGCGGTGCGAACCTCAATTGCGCTATGTCCACAAGAAGTTGTTGCCGCTATATGTTCGCGGAAATCACCTTGTAGAGCTAATACGCCAACAATCATTCGAAGAAGTTTTACCAGCCACGTTCAGCAAGGCGATGAGGAACTGGAATATCAGCAACATTGATTCCCACCATTGCTTCGCCAAGTCCGCGTGAAGCATCAGCCAAAACCTTGGCATCCTGATAGAAAGTAGTCGCCTTTACACATGCTGCAGCACGCTCAGCCGGATTTCCAGATTTGAATATTCCAGAACCGATAAAGACGCCATCAGCGCCCATCTGCATCATCAAAGCTGCATCTGCCGGAGTTGCAATTCCACCTGCAGTAAAGAGAACGACTGGAAGCTTGCCCGTTTCAGCAACTTCCTTAACAAGCGCATAAGGCGCCTGCAGCTCTTTGGCAGCCACATAGAGTTCATCTTTGCGCATAGACGTTAAGCGACGAATTTCTCCGCCGATAGTGCGCATATGTGTCATCGCATTAGAAACATCGCCTGTGCCAGCTTCGCCCTTGGAGCGAATCATCGCAGCGCCCTCGTTGATGCGACGTAGCGCTTCGCCAAGATTTGTGGCACCGCAGACGAATGGAATCTTGAAGTTCCATTTATCAATGTGATTGGTGTAGTCAGCCGGTGTGAGGACTTCGGATTCGTCGATGTAATCAACGCCAAGGCTTTCAATAATTTGTGCCTCAACAAAGTGACCGATGCGAACCTTTGCCATCACTGGAATCGAGACAGCAGCCTGAATCTTTTGGATCATGTCTGGATCTGACATACGTGCAACGCCACCCTGCGCACGAATATCTGCAGGAACGCGTTCTAGAGCCATCACTGCACATGCGCCAGCGTCTTCGGCAATCTTGGCTTGCTCAACGTTCACGACATCCATGATGACGCCGCCCTTGAGCATCTCAGCCATTCCGCGCTTTACACGCGCTGTGCCTGTTGCTTCGCTTCCAGTGTTCTGTGACATCTAATGAACTCCTTACAAAGACGTGAAATGGTCTATTCCACGCAGAGGTCGAGTCTACTTTGTCTCTCTCTATGATGCATCCGCTGGAACTAACGTGAAAAAAGGCGCTTTATCGGTCAAGGCAATCCAAATTGCACCGTGAGCGAAAGGGATTTCCTCACCAGAATTGGTGGTCCAGCGAGTTCCGGCCGACTCGGTTGGGCGACTCCAATTACCTTCAATGTACTTTCCATCTCTCAAGATAAAACCCTTACCTGATCCAACGGTCGCTGAAAATGGGGTCACTCCCCCAACTTTGTCCTTATAGATCGAATCCGTAATTGACACGAGTTGTATAACAAATGTGTCTGCTGTCAGACGAGCTCCTGTCGATGAAAGATTGGGAACGCCACCATGTGAAAGTTCCCAGAGCTTCTTTTCATTTGACCAAAAAACTTCATAGTTATTTGCAGGCCATAAAACCTTGGCCGAGCTAATGGGAGTTCCTAGTTCAGTCTCATCTGAGAAGTTCCAACCTGCGCTCTTCGATTGCGCAAATTCAAAGCCTTTGCTGCGCGCATACTCCATGAGCAGGTCAGCGCGTAAGACCATTGCATAAGGCTGAATACGCTCTGGATCAGTTGTGTAAATTGTAGAAGACATACTCTGAGCGCCTAAGTCAAAGAGGTTGGCGGCTGTGATTTCTGGACGTAGCTTCTGTTGAGCTCCACTGTAAGCAAATCCAACTCTTCCAAATTGTGAAAGTAATTCCAGATCTGAAATTCTGGCAGATCTCACGGGGCCAATCTCTTTTGGAATCTGGGAGGAGAAGACGGCTGCTAAACGAGTCAGCCCACCCTCCACTTGTTCTATATAGACGATGTCAGCGTATTCAATGCCAATCTGTGGATGAGCCAACTTAGTGTCATCAATCTTGACTACCAAAATGGGTCCATCTGCGCCAACCCTGCCACTGAGCGAATTTCGAACTTCCTCCCTGAAAACGGAGCTCAGCACATTTCCTGAATTTGGCGCGAGTAAGGCTGTCGCAACGATTGCGAGTGAAACCCCTGCTACACCCAGAGAGGTGGTTCGCTTAAAGAACATCGTCTTCAAACTCATAAACAATTGGTTCTGGAGCGTTTCCGGCTAATCGAAAGAGGCGAATTACTGGTTTTGCTCGCACCATGGTGGTGCGATTGACGGCATCAACATGAATCGCAATTGCCATCTTAATCTTTGCAGTAAGTTCTTGAAGTTCCCGAACCAGAGCCTTTTCATTCGCACCAGAGATTTCATCTGCACGCTCTAAAAGAATTCCTAGCGCACCGCTCAGCCCGGACTCGGCTTGAGAACGATCTTTGACACTCGCTTCACGCGCTTGGTGGGCGGCAAAGGTTAGGAGAAGGGACGCGGCTGGGTCCGAGATTTCAGAGCGAGCGATTTCGATGGCGATGGCTGCGCGACGTTGCAATAAGCTGTCTAAATTCGCCCAGCTCGTTTCGACGCGATGGTGCAATCGATCAAGTCGGGTTGCCGAATATGACAGGTACCAAGCGAAGAAAGCGACAATAATAATGAGGATCAGGAATTTGCTCACAACGATCTATTCCCTTCCCAGAAACTTATTCCACGAGCGATTCTCAGATGCCAACGTCACTTTACGACCACCGACCATCGCCATCTCGTAGACATCGAAAATTTTTTCAGCAACTACATCCCAATCAAAACTCTGCGCGTACTCCTTACCCAGCTTCGCCTTCTTGAGGCGCTCATCTGGGTGGGAGAGCAAGTCGATGATTTTCTTAGCCAAATCTTGGCTGACTTCTGAAGTAAAGGTCGTTCCATACTTACCATGACCTAGAAGTGAATCAAATGCTGGAATGTCGCTGGCAATCACACTAGCCCCACTGGCGAGTGCTTCAGCAAGAATAATTCCGAAAGATTCTCCGCCAGTATTTGGAGCGATATACAACCCAACTGAAGTCAAGAAATTTGCTTTCTCTTTTTCGCTAATGCGTCCTAAGAAATGAATTCTGTCTCGTAAGTTCGGTTCGATATCTTCTAGCGCCTCATCAGGACTGCCCGGTCCAGCGACGAATACTTGGATATCCGGGAAAACGCGTACAACGCGAGGTAGCGCATCGAGGAGAATGGACAGGCCTTTACGAGGTTCCTGAAAGCGTCCGATAAACCCCAAAGTATTCCCAGCCCAACGGGTTTCAAGTATGCCATCACGATATCGGTCGGCATAGATTCCATTCGGCACAACGATCGCATCTGTTTCGAGGTGCTCTTTGAGTGTTTCCCGCGCTGCCTCACTTACTGCGATACGCGCAGTAAGTTTTTCAATTACTGGTTCCAAAAAAGGTACAACAGCGAATGAAACTTTCTGTCTCTTGGCCGCGGCATGAAAGGTACCGACCATCGGACCCTCTGCGGCCCAACAAGCTAGGAGTGAAATTGAAGGAATAGCTGGCTCATGAAGATGAAGCACGTCGAAGTTTCCTTGTGAAATCCAATGTCGTACGCGCGCGAATGCTATTGGCCCAAAGAGGACTCTCGCTACAGCTCCGTTATAGGGAATTGCGATAGGTCGACCAGCGCTCACCACGTAGTCGGGTAAGTTTTCATCAGAAAGAGTGGGGGCTAGCACTGAAACGTTATGCCCAGCAGAAATTAGATATTGCGCTAAATCTCCAACGTGGCTCTGGACTCCTCCAGGTGTATCCCAGCCATATGGACAGACAATTCCAATCCTTTTCTTCGAGATCGGCATCATGTGGCGCTTCTCTCAACAAAATCTCCATCAATCCAAATTCTCTGGAGCATGTGCCAGTCCTCTGGATGTTCGGTAATGCCAATCTCAAAGAGGTCTGCGCATCTCTGAACCGTCTTTGCAATTCTTTCGTCATCACTTCCCTCCCTCGGAACAGGTACATCATGGAAATCGATATGTATTCCATGTGGGGTGTAAGACACATGAGCGACTATGAGTGGAATACCGGTCTTCACTGCGAGTAGCGCAGGCCCAGCCGGCATACGCGACGGTGCGCCAAAAAATGTCACGTCAATTCCAGAACGAGATAAATCGCGATCGGCTACAAGAGCGATTAGTCTCTTCTCGCGCGCCCGCTTCATGAGAGTTGCAAATGAACGATTATCGAGGGCTAGGACTTCAAACCCCATTCGTGTTCTATGTTCAAGGAATCTTTGGAAGAGCGCTTCTGGTTTTAGACGTTCGGCAACAGTCACTAGAGGGATTCCAAGGGCGCAGAAATAGGCTCCCGCAAGATCCCAATTTCCTGAGTGCGGAAGTGCAACCACCACTCCATCCCCACGTTCAATCCGATCAATGAGCAAATTGCCATTTGAGACGGTGACAGAGTTGAGAATTCTCTCCTTGCTCCAACTTTGAATTCTGAATGTGTCGCACCAGTAGCGCATATAAGAACGCATGGCGGTTTGAGTGAGGGCATCTAACTCTGCTGGGTTCAACTTCGGTTGAGTGCGAGATAAGTTGTTCCGTAGCCGCTTGACACTCTTTCCATTACGTCGGAAGACAAAATCTGCAATCGCATCAAAGAGTTTGTAAGCGCTCTTTTCTGGAAGTGATCTCACTACCCACCAACCCGTGAAATAGGTGGCAGCAGTCATTCGGCCCATCATCTTGATGCAAGCCCTCGTCGTACAACAACCATGCGTTGAATAACGGTAATTACTCCCAGGATTGCAAGGAGCCAGAGGCCGATAGCAAGTATGTAAGGAACTCCAAGTCCATGGAATCCAACTGCAGTAAGAATGATGATCAGCCTCTCGGTTCGCTCTGCAATTCCGATTGAGCATTCAATTCCAAAACTTTCAGCCTTTGCGCGTATATACGGTGTGAGAAACCCAGTTACGAGCGTGGCTAATCCAAGATATGAGAGGGGGTCATCTGCAGTAATTAGAGGAACGATGACTGCGATTGTGATTGCTGAATCCGTCACTCGATCGATTGTGGAATCTAAGAAACCGCCCCAAAGGCTGGCTCCTTTCTGCGAAATTCGCGCCATCGCTCCATCAAAGAGATCACTGAGGGCGAAGATGACGATGAAGATTGTTCCCCAGAAAAACTCTTCTCTTGGGTAGAACCAGGAGGCAGAGGCAATAACTCCGATAGCTCCAAGAAGAGTGACGGCATTTGGCGTCACGCCTATAGATACAGCAGCACGAGCCACCGGATTGATTAATCGAGTGACTGCTGGTTTCAGTGAGCTACTAATCATCGGCACCATCGTAGGCTTACCCGCGTGCCAAGCCCCAATTCTGAGCCTGTGAATTCCCCGTCAAAGCGGATACATGTTTACGGGCACGTCAGCGCATCCCCTGCGGCTATCGCCTCGGCCTTTCAGGGAAGAGTTTCAACCAGCGCCGAGGCGGATTCAGATCTTGCAATCTTTGCCATCAACCCAAGTGCAGGAATTGATACGCAGACAATTTCGCTCTGGCAGGCGCTAGATGATTTCCAGATTCCCCGCTTAGTCCTGGTGAACGGACTTGAAGGTCAAGAGTTGGACTTTGATGATGCTGCGATGTTGGCCAGCCGGGTCTTTGATCAAGTAATTACCCCTTACTTAGTTCTACATGGTGACGACGGTGAGCCAACGGCGCTCATTCGTTTGCAAGATTTAGAAATCACTGACTACTCAACTAATCCGCCAACCACAAGACATTGCGATCCTGAGCACGAAGAACTTGTTCGTGAATTTCGCGATGAATACTTTGAGCAGACTTCAGAGATGGATGAAGGTGCATTTGCTGCTGGAATCATCTTTCCTGCCATTCCCATCAATCTCAACAAGGGAATCGGTGTAGATGTTGTGCAGCGCTATATAGACCTGCTACCAAGCGGAAGCTAATTCATCCCGCGTCATAGTTAGAAGTTGCGGCATTACCTTTGTCTTCCCAATAATCGGCATAAAGTTTGCGTCCCCTGACCAGCGAGGGACGATATGTTGGTGAATATGCTCTGCAACTCCAGCACCTGAAATTGCTCCCTGATTCATACCTAGATTGAACCCATCCGCCTTGGAAATTTTTCGGATAACACGCATCGCATGCGATGTCATATCCGTAATCTCGTGGCGTTCATCATTAGTCAAGTCGGTGAGATCTGCAACATGGCGAAAGGCGCAGATAAGTAAATGTCCAGGGTTGTATGGGTAGAGATTCATCACTGCGTATGCGTGAGCTCCACGAGCAACGATGAGCCCTTCTTCATCACTCAGCGTTGGTATGCGACAGAACGGACAAGCGACATCGTTGCCTTCGAGCGGACGATTCTCTCCACGTAAATAATCTAAGCGGTGAGGCGCCCAAAGTCGTTGCCAACCATCGGGCATGCCCACCCCAGAAATCTCACTCATCTTTAGACCTGCTCGCGCGCAGCGATTGTTGCTTTGATTTCAGCGATAGCTTGCGCCACCGGAATGCCATTCTTCTGTTCGCCATTGCGATACCTAAATGAGACCGCACCAGCCTTCATATCTTCTTCTCCAGCAATGACCATGTAAGGAATCTTTTGCATCTGCGCATTGCGCACCTTCTTCTGCATGCGGTCATCCGAACTGTCGATTTCTGCGCGAATACCGGAGGCCTTCATCTCCTTAATAACGCCAGAGAGATAATCAGCAAAGGTGTCAGCGACAGGGATTCCAACTACTTGCACTGGAGCAAGCCATGGTGGGAACGCTCCTGAATAGTGTTCGGTGAGAACCCCGAAGAATCGCTCGATGGATCCAAAGAGTGCGCGATGAATCATGACAGGTCTCTGGCGACTTCCATCGGCTGCGGCAAACGCAAGTTCGAATCGTTGTGGCAATTGGAAATCAACTTGGATCGTAGACATCTGCCACGTACGACCGATTGCATCCTTTGCCTGAACCGAAATCTTTGGGCCATAGAAGGCTGCGCCACCTTCATCAAGTACTAGCTCTAACTTTTGGGCAACCGCAGCTTTGCGTAGCGCTTCAGTTGCTTCTTCCCAATCATGGTCTTCGCCGACTGATTTCTCTGGATTGCGAGTAGAAAGCTCGAGGTAGAAATCCTGTAGACCATAATCACGTAAGAGATTCAAGACGAAGGTAAGAAGTGAATCCAATTCACCCGGCATCTGCTCTTTAGTGCAGTAAATGTGCGCATCATCTTGAGTGAAACCGCGCGCGCGAGTAATTCCGTGCAAAACGCCAGACTTCTCGTAGCGGTAGACAGTTCCGAACTCAAAGAGGCGAAGAGGTAGCTCTCGATAGGAACGCTGCCTGGACTGAAAAATAAGGTTGTGGAATGGACAGTTCATAGGTTTCATGTAGTACTGCTGGCCAGCGCGCTTTATTGTGCCGTCAGCGTGCAGCTCTTCATCCATGATCATCGGTGGATACATGCCCTCTGAATACCAGTCGAGGTGGCCGGACTTCTGAAAGAGTGCTGCCTTTGTTAGGTGAGGTGAATAAACAAATTCATAGCTCTCTTCTTCGTGACGCTTACGAGAATAATCTTCCATCGCACGACGAACGATTCCGCCTTTTGGATGAAATACTGCAAGGCCAGAACCAATTTCTTCCGGGAAGGAGAAGAGATCTAACTCTTGTCCAAGACGTCGATGGTCGCGTTTCTCTGCCTCTGCAAGTAGCTCGAGATATTCGTTGAGCTCATCCTGTGATGGCCACGCTGTTCCATAGATACGTTGCAGCATTGGATTTTTTTCAGAGCCACGCCAATAAGCGCCTGCGCTACGCATCAACTTAAATGCAGGAATGTGTTTCGTGGAAGGTAGATGTGGGCCTCTACAGAGATCTGACCAAACTGGTTGTCCATCTCGGCCCAAGTTGTCATAAATCGTTAATTCAGCCCCACCTACTTCGACGTTAGTTTCGTCGTTGCCACCACTCTTGATACCAATAAGTTCACACTTATACGGCTCGTGAGCAAGTTCCTTAAGAGCATCTGCTTCGTTAGTAACGCGACGCTTAAATCGCTGACCCTCTTTCACAATTTTGCGCATCGCACTTTCGATTTTTTCGAGATCTTCAGGAGTAAATGGTTGCTGCGGGTCAAAGTCGTAATAGAAACCATCTGTAATTGGAGGACCAATACCTAATCGAGTCTGTGAAAAGGTTTGCTGCACTGCTTGAGCCATCACGTGTGCTGTCGAATGCCGTAAGACTGCCAAGCCTTCAGGGGAAGAGATAGAAACTCCCTCGATAACATCCCCATCGCTGAGATCCGTCCAGAGATCCTTCAACTGCCCATTGATCTTGCAGACAACAATTTCTTTAGCGTCAGCAAAGATATGGGTCGGCCTTTGATCTGCCTCGACCGAGCGGGCAGCGCCATCTACAGTTATGGAGATCAAGGACATGCGCTCAGCCTACCGAATGTGGTTGCGAGTGGCTTCGAATTCGCGCTTCCATGTCTTGAGATGCATCCCCTATCTTCAATTTCATCTCACCAATATGCGAGATCGGCGCTGCGATACGCAGGCTGGCAAGCGAGAGTCCTGATTGAACATCTGGAATCTCAGAGATATGAATCGGGCGCACCTTTACATCACATGTTTCAATGGCGATTGCACGGATAACTCCTGGCAGAACTCCCGCACTGATTGGCGGAGTAACCCATTCACCTTGAATCAAGAAGAGCAGATTTGCGACCGCTGATTCGGTCACTTCATTCTTTCCGTTAAAGAGAATGCAGTCATCAAAGCCTTCATCCTGCGCAGCTTTTAGGATTTCAAAGCGGTGGTCATATGGAAACTGCTTATGTTGTTCTCCGGTCACGGTCTGTGAGAAAAAGGTTAAACGCAGTGGATCTGTCTTTTCAGTGTACGCATCATGGGATAAGTGGTAACCATCTGCATAAATACAGATGCGTAGCTTTCCCACTTTAAAGGATCTCTGACTCAGAAGTTTCACCAATTGGATTCGCAACTCTTCCTCTGGTGGCATCTTGATTCCCATAGAACGTGCAGAATCAAGGGCACGTCTCATATGTCTTGCTAAGGCAACCGGCTCGCCATTGATGGTTTTTATCGTTTCGAAGATTCCAGATGTTTTCGGAAACCCATGAGCATCAAGTTCAAGAGTCACCGAGAGCTCCTCCTGCAATAGATATGAGTTTTCGAGCCTTCAATTGCGTCTCTTCCCATTCAAGTTCCGGGTCGCTCCCCCATGTAATGCCCGCACCGGTTCCAAACCGCAACGTGTCATCACCAGTCTTCCAGAAGGTTCTGATTGCGACGGAGAGCAAAGCATCAGAACCATTAATCCAACCTAGTGCTCCACAGTAAGGACCTCTTGCGCCTTCAACCTCTCTAATTATGGTGAGAGCAGCGCTCTTCGGTGCGCCGCTCACAGAACCAGGTGGTGTTGTGGCGCTCAGTACCTGCGCCCATGTTGTGTTCTCGTTCAACTCACCTGCAATATCCGAAACAAGATGAACCAAACCAGGATGCTTTTCGTGGCGAAATAGCTCAGATACATCTACCGTTCCAGGCGTGCAGATTCTCCCCAAGTCATTGCGCATCAAATCAACAATCATCAGATTCTCGGCTTTATCTTTTTCACCAAAGGAAGTCTCATTCTCACGAATCGTGCCCTTAATGGGCGAAGTCTTTATGACGCTACCCGAACGCGAAAGAAAGAGCTCCGGAGAAGCTGAAGCGATTTCGATACCTGGGATGTTCAGATAACTGGCATAAGGCGCAGGGTTTTCTTGCAACAGACTTGAGAAGAGGCCCTCTAATGTCAGTGAACCATCTTCAACTTTATTACTCAATTCGCGACAAGCATTGACCTGATAAACCCCACCGTCTGAAATTGCCTCACGAATGCGAGAGACATAATCTACATAACTGTTCCGATCTAGTGATGAACGCCATGGAGTCGCAATCGGTTGCCACTGATTATGCGGGAACTCTTTCTTTTCCACTTTGCCAAATCGAGCAAAGGTACACGCGCCCTCAAATGAAATTAACGAAGCCCAAAAACCGCCCTGATCAACTTTCCTTGCATCATCCGTAATCTCTTCTAACTGGGTGGCCAAGATGCCGCCCATCCAGAATTGATAATCATTGGCCATGAGGGCAAGGCTACGCATAGGAAGCCATTTATTTCAGAGAGAAAATCCTCGCTTTGTCATCAGCGCCTTGACTGCGCTAGATTTGCTCACTGTAAATGCGGACGTAGCGCAGCTGGTAGCGCGGAACCTTGCCAAGGTTCAGGTCGCGGGTTCGAACCCCGTCGTCCGCTCGGATTAACCGCCGCTTCGAATTCAATTTCAGGTGGCGGTTTATCTATGGTCGGATGGCCGAGAGGCGAGGCAAGGGACTGCAAATCCCTCTACACGGGTTCAAATCCCGTTCCGACCTCCACTTCCTTTGCACAAATGTGTGAAGCGGTGAGTGAAGTAATAGACTTCATGAAAGAAGTACCGAGGACGATTGGCTCAGCGGTAGAGCACCACATTGACATTGTGGGGGTCACTGGTTCGATCCCAGTATCGTCCACTTAGTAATCTATTTTTGAGATTTAAGAATTTGCCTTGCAGCATCAAAGTTCATGGCAAAGATTGCGATGCCGATTACCAGGTCCGGAATCTGACTCGACCAAACCAAGGTGATTGCCCCCGCAAGAATGATGAGGACATTGGCTGCTGCATCATTTCGTGCTGACAAATATGCAGCTTTCGCTAATCCGCCCTCTTCATTTTTGTGTCTTGTGAGAATTGCTGCGCAGTAAAAATTGACTATAAGAGCGCCTGCTCCGATTGCTGACATGCCAGCACCGTTTGGCACTTGTGGCTCGTTAAATCGGGAGATGGCTTCAACTATGAAAACAATTCCTGGAAAAAGCAGAATCAGTGCAAGCAGATAGCTCAGGCGTTTTCTCGCGATGAGTGACCACGAGAAGGCGATGAAGATGAGGAGATTGACTGATGCATCTTCTAGAAAATCTAAACTATCTGAAAGAAGGGCAAGAGATCCATAAATCTGGGCAAAGGTGAACTCAATCGCGAAGTAAGCGAGATTGAGAGCTGCAACCAGGGCAACAGTCCGTCTTAAAGTCAGATTCATTTAATACCCCTAGGAAAGAGTAACACTGGTGTCGCGGCGGCTCCACAAAAATTGACACTCAAAGACTTATATTCTGCAGGTGAGCGCCAACAATCAAATGCCCTGTGATTTCTGTGGGAAGCCTTATGACCCTGTATCAACTCGTTGGCTCTGTCCTCATTGCCATATGAAAACCAACTGCTGCGATGGAGCACCTTGCGAAATTCCTACCCAGAAAATGGAAAAACCCACCACTTCCCTTTCGAAGTGATGGGCTCTTCCTAAAAGCTACTCGGTTTTACCTGCAGCTTTGCTCAGCGCACGAAGCACTTGATATCCGATGACGGCAACGAGAGTTCCGTTGACGATTCCACCGAATGAATAATCACCACGCTTCCATGTCATATCAGCGATGCCGATAATCATGGTTGTTCCGGCGATGAAGAGGTTTGTAGAGTTTCCGAAATTGACCTTGTTCTCGATCCAAATCTTTGCACCAAGGACGCCAATCATTCCGTAGAGAGCAACTCCAACTCCACCAAGAACTCCTGCAGGTGTCGCGCTTAGAACAGCACCGAATTTAGGTGAGAGGGATAAGAGCACTGCTCCAATTCCTGCTACCCAATAAGCGGCTGTGGAGTAAATGCGAGATGCGGCCATAACTCCGATGTTCTCTGCATATGTTGTAGTTCCTGAACCGCCGCCTGCGCCTGCAAGTGTTGTTGCAACGCCATCTGCAAAGAGAGCGTTACCCATAGAGCCATCAAGATCTTGTCCGGTCATTGTTGCAACCGCCTTTACGTGGCCAACATTCTCGGCTACTAGTACAAGAACCACTGGCAAAAAGATAAGGATTGCGTTGACATCAAATGATGGTGTGGTGAATGAAGGCAGAGCTACCCACTTTGCCGCTTTTACTCCATCAAAGTTAATATCCCCTTGGAAGGCTGCAAATGCATAACCCACGATGATTCCGCCGAAGATGCTGATGCGGCCTAAGAATCCGCGGGCCACTGCACCGATAATGGCAACTGCAGCTAGAGTCACTATTGCAGTGACGGGTGCTGCTTTGAAATTGTTATTGGCTGCCCCTGCCAAGTTAAATCCGATAATCATCACAATGGATCCAGTAACGATTGGTGGGAGTAGCCAGTTAATCCAACCAATACCCACTGCATTCACAATCAGACCAATAACAGCAAGGAGCACGCCAGTTGCGACTACGCCACCAAGTGCTACTGCCATTCCTCCGCTCGCTTGTGCCGCTGCGATTGGTGCGAGGAATGCAAAGGAAGAACCGAGATAACTTGGGACTCGATTCTTGGTGATAATCAGGAAGAGAATTGTTCCAATTCCTGAGAAGAAGAGGGTGGTGCTTGGCGGGAACCCGGTAATGATTGGAACCAGGAATGTCGCACCAAACATAGCTGCAATGTGCTGAATTCCGACTCCGATAGTTAAAGGCCAAGCCAGGCGTTCATCAGGATTTACGACTTCGCCTTCCTTAATTGATTTTCCATTTCCATGCAGTTTCCACGATAGAAGAGACATTGCTTTCCTTTCAGTATGTCTTGCACGAGACGCAGCGAAGACCGCGAATGGGGATACTTAAGGTTAGAAGTTACTTTGAGGTATTTTGTGGAGTAACACACCGAGTTGCCTTGTACTCTGCGCTTATGATCGTGCTTATTCCTGGTTTTCTCACGGGACTCTCACTCATTATTGCGATTGGAGCTCAGAACGCCTTCGTCATACGACAGGGGCTTATGCGTCAACATGTTCTACTTATTGTTGCGATCTGTGCGATTTCGGATGCCGCCCTCATCTTTATGGGAACGGGTGGGCTTGGAACTCTCATTCAGAGCAGGCCATCGCTGCTCGAGTTCATTCGCTGGTTTGGCGTTATCTACCTAACTTGGTTTGGAATCAGAAGCGTTCGCTCTGCTTTCAAAAGCCAGAGTCTCAACGCTGGTGAAGGTGCTGCAATCAGCAAGAGCAAGATTGCTGCAACATGCCTTGCGCTGACATTTCTCAATCCCCACGTCTATTTAGACACGGTGATTCTTCTAGGCAGTATCGCCAATCAATTTGAAGAAGATCGCTGGTTCTTCGCTATTGGCGCAGCTGTTGCTAGCGTGGTCTGGTTCTCAACGATTGGTTTTGGCGCGCGTGCAGCATCACGCTTTATGTCCAAGCCAATTTTTTGGAAGATTCTTGACTCAGTAATCGCCGCAGTCATGTTTACTATCGCCATCACTTTAGCGTTCTACAAATTTTAAGGGGCAACCTTTACATACTTGTAGAGTCCCTTATAGATATTGCATCTTTTTGAGACATCCAACCAAGCCGCTTTATCTAACTTAGCCTTCGTGCAATCATCGCGAAGTTGTGTAACACCCGTGAGAAGTCCGTTGTATTCCTTTGAGGTTAAGCAATTCTTATTAACAAAACCCATTTGATAAGCCTTAACGATACGACGCGCATACTCTTGCGGCGCATCAGCTTCAGATCCTGAGTACTTGGCATCCAGCATCTGTTGGATATCTGTCTTGAGCGCAGAACATGGACGCTTTGCCGCAACTGCTTCTGGAGTGATAACCAAGGTGGAAAGGAGCAAGGTAAGTGCGACCAATAGACGCTTCATCGATTAACCCTTTGCTAGAAGTACCTCAACTGTAGAAGAGGATCTTTCGACTCGCACTTTAAAATCTTACGCCTAGGCGCTCATTCGCTTGCGCTTACTGATGTAGAGAATTCCGAGCGCAACGGTCACAATTCCGAGATAGCTCTGCCCCACCAAGGGCTCTCCGATAACAACGGCGGCCAAGATGGTCGCTGTGGCCGGCTCAGCAAGGACAACAGTGGCGGCAAGACTAGATGGGATTCGCTTCAAGCCATACATGAAAAGGATGTAGCCCAATGAGGTGGTGAAAATTCCAAGCCAAAGAGTAGTCAGGATTCCATTGCGAGTTGTAATCCACACTGGACTCTCGGCGAAAAGCAAGGGTGCGCTAAATAACGCAGCAATGCCAAATGTTTGGGCGGTAACCCAGATGTCACTAGCTCCTTTTTCGAGAGATTTTCTGCAAATAACATTAAAGATTGCAAAACCAAGACCCGCAATAGACGCAAGCAGAATTCCGCCGAAGTTAAATCCCTCAACACCATTTGCAGTTCCCACCAAGACTATTCCGATGATGGTGACAGATGTGCCAATGTACCAATTCAGCAGCGGCTTCTCTCGAAGAATTAAATATGCCACTATCGCCGAGAAGGTCGGAGCGGTTCCCAGAGCGGTGACCGTTGCTATCGCTATTCCTGTCGAGTCAACGGCGCTAAAGAAGGTCAATTGATAGATTGCAATTCCACATCCTGCGATAAGTAGATCGATACGTGGCATGCGATATCCACTATTTCTGCGCTCAAGCAAATATGCGAAGATAAAGAGGAAGAGCGCGCCGCACAGTAAACGGGCAGATGCCACAGCTACGGGTGAAATGTCTGGAACTCCTAGTTGCTGAGTTGTTCCAGTGGTGCCAAAGCAGAAAGCCGCCCCAAGGACAGCGAGTATGCCAGTGCGCGAAGAATTATCTTTTTCGCCAGCAGTACTCATCAGGCAAGGATACTCGTAAGATGCACTCATGACCTTTCGCGCGATGAAGCCAATAGATGGAAATCCTTTCGGAGATGAGATTGCAGAGCACTCACAGAACGATGTAACTCAGATGATTCAGAAGGCGGCATCTGTCGCCCACGAATTAGCGAAGTTGTCGCCAACTGAGCATGCAAAGCTACTTAGATCTATTGGCGTTCATATCGAGAACGCCCGCGAACAATTGGTAGCAACAGCGTGTGCTGAGACCGCTTTGGCTGAGGGCAGAATCGGGGGTGAAATTACTCGTACAACTGTTCAGTTCAATCGCTTCGCTGAATTGGTCGAAACAGGAGAACACCTCAAAGTCGTCATCGATAAAGCCAACCCTGATTACTCCCCTGCGCCACGCCCTGATATTCGAAAGATCAATCAACCTCTCGGCGTTGTAGCAATCTTTGCCGCCAGCAACTTTCCGCTCGCCTTTTCTGTGGCAGGAGGTGATGCAGCTTCAGCAATTGCAGCAGGTAACGCAGTTGTTGCTAAAGCCCATCCTTCTCATCCAAATACCTGTGCAATCATTGAAAAATGCGTCAAAGGGGCGTTGAAAGAATGTGGAATTTCAGAGAACGCGTTCTCAATCGTTCAAGGAGTAAGCCCACAAATCACGCATTGGTTGGCGCTGCACCCACTTATTCAAGCGATTGGATTTACTGGTTCTGAAATTGTTGGACGAATCCTCGTCAATTTAGCTGCATCACGCGAAGTGCCAATCCCAGTCTTTGCTGAGATGGGAAGTCTCAATCCACTTTTCATCACCGAATCCGCAATTGCAGAGCGCTCTGAAGCACTTGCCAAAGGATTGGTCGACTCTGCACTTATGGGCTCTGGTCAATTCTGCACAAAGCCAGGCCTTGTATTTGTTCCAGAAGATGCGCAATTTATATCCACAATCAAGAATTATCTCGCCACCCTCTCGGTAGCCCCATTACTGAGCAAATCAATCGCCGATCGCTATTCCAGTGCAATCGCAGAGCTTGCAAAAATTGCGGGCGTTGAGGTCTTATCTGGCACCCCAACATCTGCAGGATTCGGTGTAACCCCTACATTCTTCATCACCGATTGGAAGGCAGCGCAAGCAAATCCTCATCTTCTAGAAGAGCACTTTGGTCCTACAACAGTTATCGTCAAGTCCGCACAAGATAGCTTTGGCCCGATAGCGCAATCACTTGGTGGGCAATTAACCTCGACGATTCAAGGAACAGATAGCGACACCGTTGCAGAACTCATCGCCATCCTTTCTCAGAAGTCAGGGCGAGTAATCTGGAATGGCTTCCCTACAGGTGTCGCAGTAACAGCTGCAATGACTCATGGTGGGCCATGGCCTTCATCATCTACGCACACAACATCAGTAGGCGTAGATGCCATCTACCGATTTATGCGCCCAGTCTCTTATCAGGGACTGCCTCAGAGCGCACTTCCCGTTGCGTTACAGGATGCAAATCCGTGGAAAGTTCCGCAGAGAATCAATTAAACCTTGCGTAATGGTTAAACGATGAATCCGTTAGGGAATGGATCATTGGGATCAAGGGTCCATGTTGCTTCACCCATCACCCAAGCTCGACCAGTAATCATCGGCACGATTGCATCGAAGCTGCCGACCTTGGTCCGCTCTTTGATACGGGCTTCAAAGTGAGAACCGATCCACGATTCATTCTTCAAAACATCTGAATCGCTTAATTCTCCGCGTGCAACCATCTGCGCCAACCGCGCACTTGTGCCTGTTCCACAAGGAGAGCGATCAAACCATCCCGGATGAATAGCCATCGCATTCTTCCAATGCAGCGGACCTTCACTTCCAGGCGAAATGAAATCGATGTGATGACAGATTGCAATATCTGGATTCTCAGGATGGACCGGTCGATTCTGTTCATTGATTGCATCAGAAATCGCAAGACCCAAATCAAGGAACTTTTGACCATTCTCGCGCTTGAATTCCAAACCGACTCTTTCAACTGGAACAATCGCGTAGAAGTTGCCTCCATATGCCATGTCGTAGGTGAGTTCACCCAGACCAGGAACGTTCACCTTTTGATCGAGGGCAAAACAGAATGATGGAACATTGGTCAAAGTAACCGACTTGGCTCGACCATTTTCGACAGCTACATCAACGATTACAAGTCCGGCAGGGGTATCAAGTCGAATGGTTGTTACTGGCTCTACGACCTTCACCAACTTCTTCTCAACCAGAGCGGTTGCTACCCCAATAGTTCCGTGTCCACACATCGGCAAACATCCCGATACTTCGATGTAGACAACTCCCCAATCAGCATCTGGCCTTGTTGGTTTCTGCAGAATTGCACCGCTCATGGCGCTATGGCCTCGTGGTTCAAACATCAACCATTGGCGCCAGAAATCCATATATTCCATGAAGTGCAGGCGCTTATCAAACATCGTCGCACCAGGAATTTCACCAATACCCGAAGTAACTACACGAGTCGGCATTCCCTCGGTGTGTGTTTCAACCGTTGTGACCGTACGAATGCTCTCCATGGCCTGCAACCTACTTTGGATTAACGGTTCTTGAAATAAGCAAGAGCAACATCCATCTCACGATGAATTTGCGCTTGTTCGTGAGCCGGCAAAGGTAGGCGAGGTAGACGAGTTGGTCCGCCGTAGCGACCGACATGGTCCATGCCGAGCTTGATTGCCTGGATAAATTCCTTCTTTGAATCCCAGTGGAAGACATCGTGGAGGGCTGCATACATCGGAGCCGCCTCTTTGAAGTTTCCAGATGTAGCCAAGTTATAGAGTTCCATAGATTCCTTCGGAAGCGCATTTGGGAATCCAGCGATCCATCCATCTACTCCAGCAGTTGCTAATTCGAGGAATACATCGTCCGCGCCCACAATAACTTCGATGCGTGGTGCAAGTCGTTTAATCTGCCAGATTCGGCGAACATCACCTGAGAACTCTTTGATTGCAACAACTTCAGGAACCTCGTCTGCGATACGAGAAACCAACTTTGGAGTTAGGTCTACCTTGGTATCGAATGGATTGTTGTAGGCAATGATCGGAATACCAACGCGAGCAACTTCTTTGTAATGTGCAACCACTTCATCGTCAGATGCACGATATGCATTGGGAGGAAGCAACATCACAGCGCCCGCTCCTGCCTTCTGCGCGTGCTCTGCCCACTTACGGGATTCGGTTGCGCCATATGCGGCTACGCCCGGAACTACGCTAAAACCTTTTGGAGCTGCAGCGACAGCGACCTCGACCATCTTGGCACGTTCTTCCGCTGTAAGTACTTGATACTCACCCAATGAACCATTCGGAATTACTCCATGAGTTCCATTAGCTGCAAGCCACGCAACATGTTCTGCGTACTTGTCGTAATCGATAGTGAGATCTGCTTTAAATGGTGTTGCAGTAGCGGTAAGGACGCCGTTCCAAGGATTAGTCATGCCTCACACTTTACCCTGTTGTTCCATCACCAAGGACACCTAAAGAGATGGGTGCAGCGATGGGTCTATTGCTAGCAGTTAATCGTTCATTGCGTGAGACAGCACACTTTGTGGTACCTGCAACGAGATCGCTGACATTTCTTGAACACACGCGTCCCTGACAAAGCCCCATGCCTGCGCGAGTAAAGAGCTTTGATGTACGTGCATCTTCGGCGCCTAAGTCTTGAACAGATTCAATTACTTCTTGGTAACTGACCTCTTCACAACGACAAACGATGGTTTCATCGCTCAGCCAGCCTTGCCAACCATTGCCTACCGGATAGCTTCGTTGAAGTGCTCGAGCAAAGAGTCTCTTGGTAAATCTCTTCCAGATCATTTTTGATGAGATATCTGAGCCAGCCGCCGATAAACCAGCAATAGTTCCTTCGGCTAGAGCTAAATCCGCACCACCTATACCTGTGGCCTCTCCCGCAATCCAAATGTTCGGCACACTTGCACGTTGTTCTCTATCAACTGCGAAGATCACAGTTTCATCTTTATCGAGAGTCTGCGCACAACCCAAGATTCCACCAAGTGTGACATCAGGGAGAAAGCCCCATCCAGTTGCCACAACATCTGCTTTAGCACTTCGTGCGCTCTTCTTTCTGATACTCAAATCAGAGCGAACCTTGGAAATATGAACTACACCATCGTGATAACCAGTTACTGCGCAACCAAAAGAAACCCTAATTTTGAGGCGAAGAATCGCACTTGCGTAGTGAATCAACTCGGGGAACTTTCCAGGATTGAGAAGTAACGCTAGTGGTGAAAGCGCCCAGCGCAGCGGAGTCTGCGCCTCAATTATTTCTACCTGAGCGCCGTTCTTGGCGAGTGCAGTCGCTACAGGGAGAAGAAATGGTCCTGTTCCTGAAACTACGACTCTCTTTCCAGCAACAACTCCGTGCCCCTTGAGAAGTGATTGCGCGCCACCAGGAGTCATAACGCCCGAAGTTGTCCACCCTGGAAATGGCAAGGTGCGATCGTAAGCACCCGTGGTCAGAATGATCTTCTCTGTGAAGATCTTCTTCTCTGCTCCCCCTTGAAGGTAGTTGAGTTGATATCCCTCGCCTAACTTTTCAGCGCTCCATACTTGTGCGCCCGTTATGTGAGTGATTAATTTGTTCTGGTGCAACTCATTCAGGTAATCGACTGAACGGTTGCTCCTATAACCAGTGACCTCTCTTTGATGTCTCCAGTACTGACCGCCACCACGAACTTGTGAATCAATCACCGTCACGTGACAGCCTTTACTGGCCGCGCTCTTCGCCGCTGCTAGACCAGCTGGTCCTGCTCCTACAACAATAATCACAGACTGCTCTCGACCTTCATGTCGTTGGAGATTTCAATCAAGCACGCTCTCTGATTTGCAACCCCATTGATGGTTACTACGCAATCAAAACAAATACCAATGCCACAGAAGATCGAGCGGGGCTCTTCTCCAAAACGAGTTCTCCGCAGTTCTCTCTGCCCAGCTGCAATCAAAGCAGCAGCAATACTCTGACCCTGATTGCCCGTAAACTTCTCGCCATTAAAGAAGAATGAAATGTCGTTGCTCATACTTTTGCCATCGCAAATCTCGCAGGGCTAAATGCGCTTGCATCCATAAAGCTGGGGCGACCCAATATTGCATCTGTAATCAAGGCCGCAGAACCTGGGGCTAAACCGATTCCAGCTCCTTCATGGCCGGCTGAATGCCATAAGCCTTTTACTTGCGCGTCTTCTCCGACAACCGGAAGATGATCCGGCGCGTATGGTCTAAAGCCATGATAGGCGCGTAGCAGTTGGACATCGCGTAATACTGGAAAGAGTGAAGTTGCTTGAGCAGCTAACTTTCGTAAGATTTCAATATTCTTTGAACCGTCAAAGCCCACTCTTTCGCGACTTGCGCCAATCAAAATGGTTCCACTTCGAGTGCCTTCAACAACAGTGCTCGTCTGCAAATCTGCATCACTACTTGCCACATTAAAGACGTAGTCGGAGTCATATACTTTATGAAAAATGTACTGTGGCGCTGGTTCAGTTACCAAGATGAATCCACGACGTGGGGCGATCGGTAGATCAGAGCCTGCCATGCGGGCAATCTCGCCAGCCCATGTACCTGTTGCATTCACGACGATGGGTGCAAGAAATCTCCCTTTCGATGTCTGGATTCCGTAGACCTGTGAATCCTTAACCAAAACCTCAGTGACTTTTGCCTGAGAAATAAATTGACCGCCTCTGGTAATCACACTGCGAATCAAATGCGCTGCCGCCAACATAGGCTGACATTGGGCGTCTTGCGGATAAAAGACACCACTATGAAACTCTGGGTGCAGATAAGGCTCAAGGTTGTGAAGCTCTGCCTTGCCCACAACTTGTGCATCAACACCATGCTCTCTTTGATGAGTCGCCAGTTTCATCAGCGCAGAATCATCATGACGTGCAACTACTACCCCACCTTTGGCTTCAAGTTCAAAGTAATCGCCGACATCCTCCTGCATTTCGAACCAGAGATCGCGAGAGCGCAGAGCAAGGGTGAGTTCAGGACCTGGGTCTTTATCTGAGACAAGAATGTTTCCTTCGCCCGCACCCGTTGTACCGCTGGAAACAGATCCGCGATCTACAACAAGAACGTTAAGACCTGCATTAGTCAGCGAAAGCGCACACGATGCGCCCACAATTCCAGCGCCAATGACAATTGCATCAGGGCTTTGCATGGGAGAAGTCTGCTCTATTTCTGGATTTGTTGCAGAACATCATTGAGAGAGTCGTCACTTGTGGGCGCGATATCCCAAGGCTTATGGAGTCCGTCGTCTGGCCATCGCGGAATCACATGCATGTGAAGATGAAAGACAGTCTGCCAACCGGCTTCACGGCTCATTTGGAAAACAGTAGTTCCAGCAGAAGCAAGTTTTGTCTGCAAGAGATCTGCAACCTCTTTTGCCATGCTGGCAACTGCAGCATACGTTGGACTATCAGCATGATGAATGTCGTGCACGTGCTTCTTTGGAATTACTAACGTGTGGCCTCTATTGGCCGGAAAGATATCGAGAAATGCCAAACAATCTTCGTTCTCCATGACCTTCTTAGCAGGAATGGTCCCTGCGACAATTCCGCAAAAGATGCAATCAGACATAGGTTCACTGTAGGGCTTGGATTCTTGCCCGTGCAATCTTTTGACTCGGTGATTCATGCCCAAGCATGTATGACAAAAAGTCCAAGAGCTTCCTACTGATTCGTAGCCAATTTTTTGACCGTTTCTTAAGACCAAGCACTGTGAGAAACGGTTCATCGATAGTGGCTATGGCGGCATTTGCGAGTATTCGGTAGAAGAAAAGACCGCCTTTACTAAACGGTGGTTTTAAAATGAATTTAACTATAGGAGGCGTCATTGCGATTGCCTGTACCTCATTTGATACAAATCCTTCAATGGTTTCTTGTAATTCAATCGCAGATTGTGGCGCGTTATGTAGCCCCAAAGGAACTGCACTCTTTGACCACTCCTTCACATATCGATCCGCTCCCAAAGCGATTGGATAACCCAATTCAATCTGAGCACGAAGAAAAGAATCAGTAAATGCACAATGGACCCAGAGAAGATGGCGTGGATCTTGAGCGCTATAGAGCGCAGATTTACCGTCTTTAGCCGGATACTCCCCCTTCACATGTGCATGTAGCTCGTTGACACGACGGGCTTCTCGCTCGATTGCTTCAGTCGAACCGAAAGTTGTAATCGTTAGCCAGCGAGTAGTTCTTTCAAGTCGTCCCAATGGATCAGTGTCATATTGAGAATGTTCCGCAACGCCCGTGAGCGCAGCTGGATGCGCGGCTTGCATCAGAAGCGCACGAATTCCTCCCACCAGCGTTGAAATTGAGCCGTGGACTTCCCAGACCGCACTTTCAGGGCCAAATAAGCCAGCGTCGTTGCCTATAGCCATTTGCTGCGCCCAAGCAGGTGCACCCGTTGGGTCGCCAGAAACTGTTTTGCGAAATGCATCTGCAGCCCGTTTACCACCGAGAACAGAAACGACTTTATTCACATCGCGCAGTTTAGGTGCTGATAACCAAAGTGCAATTTAGATTCGCGTGGATAACCCAGCTGTGATTTCCAGAGCTACCAAAGCAGCCAACCGAATGGTTCGCTCATCGCTAGAGTCCTGAGCGGCATCTATCTCAGTGATATCAACTGAGACTACTTCGTTACTCGCTCCGACTAAGAAAGCAAACTGTCGAAGTTCATCGGCTGAAATTCCACCAGGAGCTGCCGCAGGACATGCCGGAACGACAGATCGATCGCAGATATCCATGTCGAAATCAACATGAATCCGGGAACCGGCAATCTTCACAGCGCCTTCCCAAACCTGCTTAAGACTGGCATTTCGAAGTGCAGAGCGATGGATGACAGTGATGCCAAGATCTCGAGCACGATCTGCGTACTCAGTTGAATTTGAGAAATCTGCAATACCAATTTGAACCACATTCTTGCCAGCTAAACCAGCTTCGATAATTCGCCGGACGGGGGAACCATTACTTACGCCATCTCGAAGATCGTGATGAGCATCAAAAGTGATCAAACCCGTCGCAGCAACCGCCTTGGCCACGCTGTACGTAATCGAATTATCACCACCCATTGCAACTAACAATCGATGATTCTGCGCAATCGCAGCGAGTTCTGTAATTGTCTTCGACTCATCTACATCCGGGGAACTCACATCGCCTGAATCAGATAACTTCAAGCGAGAGAGATTGACCTTGGAATCAGAGTGAGCCAACGAATAGCGCAGCAGCGCTTGCCTAATTGCCGCAGGCGATAGATGCGCAGAAGTTGGAGAGAGACTGGTCTGGTTAGCTGGCACTCCCACCAGAGTTAAATCACTGCCTTGATCAGCAGGATGAGTAAATAGTGATGCTGCCCTTGGCCATAACGGGTCATGAGGCAAGTTCACTCGTAAAGGGTATCGTGCGTTGACGCGCGTTATATAGTGACGAGATGACGACGATAGATGCTGCCTTTGGCGCACGCCCAGTCCGAGCCCCTCGTGGCACATCACGCACCGCACTTGGTTGGGGGCAAGAAGCCGCCCTTCGCATGTTGCAGAACAACTTAGATCCAGAAGTTGCAGAACATCCCGACAAATTAGTTGTCTACGGCGGCACCGGAAAAGCAGCACGAAATTGGGAATCTTTCGATGCGTTGATTAAAACTCTTACATTCCTAAAAGATGACGAAACAATGTTGGTGCAGTCTGGAAAACCTGTTGGGGTCTTCCGCACTCATGAGTGGGCACCTCGCGTGCTTCTTGCCAATTCAAACCTTGTCGGAGATTGGGCAAACTGGCCAGAATTTAGGAGGCTAGAAGATCTTGGTCTAACTATGTATGGCCAGATGACAGCAGGTTCTTGGATCTACATTGGAACGCAAGGAATCTTGCAAGGAACGTATGAAACTTTTGCAGCGGTAGCTGAAAAACATTTCGGTGGAACTCTGGCTGGCACGCTCACCGTTACGGGTGGCTGCGGCGGTATGGGTGGCGCGCAACCACTTGCGGTCACTATGAATGAGGGAACATGTTTAATTATTGATGTCGATGGTTCTCGTTTACAGCGCCGCGTCAATAAGAGATATCTCGATGTAATTGCAGATAACCTCGAAGATGCTGTGGCCCAAGCAGTTAAGGCCCGTTCTGAAAAGCGCGCAATCTCAATTGGCTTAGTGGGTAATAGCGCGGCAGTTCTACCCAAACTTTTCGCTATGGGTGTACCGATAGATATTGTCACCGACCAAACGTCTGCTCATGACCCACTCTTCTACATTCCTGAGGGTATAGATGTAGATAGTGCTCGCGACTTAGCTATCCGTAACCCTGAAGACTTCTCTAAACGCGCCAAAGAATCTATGGCAAAACATGTAGAAGCGATGGTCAACTTCCAAGACAAGGGCGCAGTTGTATTTGATTACGGAAATTCCATCCGTGATGAAGCACGACAAGGTGGTTACCAACGCGCATTTGAGTTCCCTGGCTTTATCCCTGCCTATATTCGCCCTCTCTTCTGCGAAGGTAAGGGTCCATTTAGATGGGTTGCCCTCTCGGGAGATCCGAAAGATATTCACCGTACCGACCAAGCCGTCTTAGATCTCTTTCCTGATAATAAACATCTGTACCGATGGATTCGTATGGCACAAGATCGTGTGGAATTTGAGGGTCTCCCTGCACGAATCTGTTGGCTCGGTTACGGTGAACGTGACAAGGCTGGGTTGAAATTCAATGACATGGTTGCCAGTGGCGAAGTAAGCGCTCCAATTGTTATCGGGCGCGATCACTTAGATTGTGGAAGCGTCGCATCTCCTTACCGCGAATCAGAAGCTATGTATGACGGCTCTGACGCAATTGCAGATTGGCCACTTCTCAATGCCATGATCAATATTTCATCTGGAGCATCTTGGGTTTCAATCCATCACGGTGGCGGCGTTGGTATTGGTCGCTCTATTCACGCAGGTCAAGTCAGCGTGGCCGATGGAACTCCACTAGCAGCGCAGAAGTTGGAGCGGGTACTTACCAACGATCCTGGCATGGGTGTCATTCGCCATTGCGATGCCGGCTATGCGCATGCGCAAGAAGTTGCGATTGAAAAAGGCGTTCACGTTCCTATGATGAACGGAGTTACCGGTCGGTGAGTTCTGTTGCACTCACCAACATCGCAACGTTGGTTACTAACTCTTCAGAACTTGGAGAAGGTTTGCTTGGGTTATGCCAAGGCAAGACCCTTGTACTCCAAGATGGAAAAGTCGCAGCAATTTCTGATCGAGCTCCTGAAGGGGTCGATGAGGAAATTGATTGCTCAGGCAAAACAGTAATTCCCGGCTTTGTTGATTCGCATACGCATCTGGTTTTCGCAGGTGACCGTAGCGCCGAATTTGCAGCTCGTTCTCGCGGAGAGAAATACTCTGCAGGTGGTATCAAAACTACGGTCGCTACAACACGAGCTGCTTCAAATTCAGAGTTAACTAGTAATGCTCAATCACTTCTTGATGAAGCGCTCTTGCAGGGAACTACAACTGTTGAGATTAAGACAGGCTATGGCCTAACGCTTCATGATGAGCTCCGCTCGTTAGATGTCGCAAGCTCTTTTACAGAAGAAACCACATTGCTCGCCGCTCATGTAATCCCAGAAGAATATGCAACCAATCCAGACGGATACGTGGATTTAATCATTAACGAAATCATTCCAGCCTCTTCGGCTAAGTGGATCGATGTTTTCTGTGATGCAGGAGCGTTCTCACCGGAGCAGACTCGCGCAATCTTGCTTGCCGGCAAAGGTGCAGGAATGTTGCCTCGAATCCATGCAAACCAATTAAGTCGCACAACAGCTGTTTCTTTGGCGATTGAAATGGACGCTGCTTCTGCCGATCACCTAAGCGTGTGTACAGATGATGATATTGAAGCCCTCGCAGCCAGTACGACAGTTGCCACACTTCTTCCAGGTGCGGAATTTTCTACGCAACATGAGGGAAAGTTGGGCCGTAGATTTCTCGACGTTCATGCACAAGTCGCAATTGCAACTGACTGCAATCCAGGATCTAGCTTCACGACCTCCATGCCATTTTGCATCGCAGCAGCTGTCAGCTTGTTGGGTTTTACCGTTGAAGAAGCTGTACATGCCGCAACTGCCGGAGGAGCGGCTGCTCTTCGCCGCAGGGACATCGGTAATCTCGCTATCGGTTCACGCGCTGATATAGCAATCTTGAAAACACCTTCATACATCCATCTGGCTTATCGCCCCGGAGCACATTTAATCGAGACAACACTCAAATCAGGAAGAAAAGTGAAGACATGGCAGAAGTAATAATCTCGACCCACGGAACGACCTTTGCAGATGTAGTTGCTATTGCACGAGATGGTGCTCAGGTGGTCTTATCTCAAGATTCTCTTGCGGCTATGCAGAAGTCGCGCGATCATGTTGAAGCTCTCGCTGCCAGCGATACACCTGTCTATGGAATCTCTACCGGTTTCGGAGCTCTTGCCAATCGTCACGTTTCGACAGACCTTCGTACTCAACTCCAACGTTCTTTGATTCGTTCCCATGCCGCAGGCGTGGGTGCACCTGTCGAAGTTGAAGTCGTTCGCGCACTGATGGCTCTACGCCTGAAAACTTTAGCCTCAGGCAGAACTGGTGTTCGTCCGGTTGTTGCCCAAACTATGGCTGCAATTCTCAACGCGGGAATCACTCCATTAGTACGCGAATTTGGTTCACTCGGCTGCAGTGGTGATCTAGCCCCACTTGCACATTGCGCCCTCGTTCTCATGGGTGAGGGCGAAGCGGTGAATCGAGATGGCGTCGCAAAGCCCGTTGCTCAGTTGTTAAAGGAAGCTGGAATCGAACCAGTGCAACTAGCTGAGAAGGAGGGCCTTGCACTTATCAACGGCACTGATGGGATGCTCGGCATGCTGATTCTTGCCATTCACGATCTTCGCAACTTAGTTGATAGCGCAGATGTCGTTGCTGCCATGAGCGTCGAAGGTTTGCTCGGTACAGATCGCGTCTTCATTCCTGAACTTCACGCTCCCCTTCGCTCGCATCCAGGGCAAGCCGCAAGCGCTGCTCGGATGTTAGCGACCCTTGCTGGTTCAGGAATCGTTGCTTCTCATCTACATAATGATGATCGAGTTCAGGATGCATATTCACTTCGCTGTGCCCCACAAGTTGCAGGCGCAGTCCGCGACACCATTGAATACGCAGCAACAGTTGCCGAACGTGAACTTTCTGCAGTCATTGATAACCCAGTTGTTCTAGAAGATGGACGTATCTCTTCGAACGGAAATTTCCACGGAGCACCTGTCGCCTACGTGCTCGATTTCTTAGCTATTGCAGTTGCAGATCTAGGAAGCATTGCTGAGAGAAGAACAGATAGAGCGCTAGATAAGAATCGCAACGCTGGGTTGCCCCCATTCCTCGCCGATGACCCAGGTGTTGATTCTGGTCTCATGATTGCTCAATACACACAAGCCGCACTTGTCAGTGAGAATAAGCGTTTAGCTTCACCAGCAAGCGTGGATTCCATACCTTCATCGGCGATGCAAGAAGATCACGTATCAATGGGATGGTCCGCTGCCCGTAAATTGCGTACTGCGATTTCAAACCTGAACCACATCATCGCTATCGAATTAGTCACTGCAGCGCGCGCCATAGAACTTCGTGCGCCGCTTACCCCAAGCCCAGTTTCTGCAAAAATAATCTCAGCGCTACGACAGAGCGTTGCCGGACCTGGTCCAGATCGATACCTCTCGCCTGAATTGATTGCGGCTAGCGAATTTGTATCGTCAGGAAAAGTTATGAATGGGCTTCGATAAAAAGTCGTGAGTTCTCGAAGATGATTTCTTGGTCATAATCGAGCGTTGCCACGTGATAGCTATTTACCAGTTCGATCCGTTGTTTTTCGCGTGAACCAACATCTTTCATAATGATCTCGGTATTTGTAACAGGCAAGGTGTGGTCATCAACGCTATGAAAGAGCAACATCGGCGTTGTGACATCGTGCAGGCGCTTACGTGTGTAATGAAGCATCTTGAGCAATTGGTAGACGCCCACTGCAGGTAGCGCGTCATATCCATACTCGGTGATTCCTGGACGCTTAATGTCATCACCAACCGAGTCACGCATCTTCTGGAATCTAGATATCACCCAGGCTAATTGATGTGGCACAAACTTTACATGGATCATCGGATTGACCAGAATGATTCCGGCCAAGTCCTTTGAGTACCGAGTAGCGATATTGAGAGTTGTTCCACCACCCATTGAAAGTCCGCAGATAAAGACTTTGCGACAGGTGCGCAGAAGTTCTTGTAAATCACTCTCAACTTTGGCTGGCCACTCTTGCCACTTAACTAAGTTTAAATCGTGTGGTGTTGTTCCGTGTCCAGGAAGAAGAGGAACTTTGACTGTATACCCCCGCTGATTGAGGTATTCGGCCCATGGGCGCATGGATGCCGGTGAACCGGTAAATCCATGAACAAGCAAGATGCCTATTTCTTTATTTACTCCACTTCCCTGAGCAAACCAATCAGCCAAGAGCCCTTCGGGTGCGCCTTCAACTGCCATGACTGCAGAGTATTACGTCTGACATGTCGGAGCAATCATCTAGAGTAAACACGTGATGAAAGAAGATGAGAGCAAGCCTTGGCAATCTACTCTTCAAGATTTTGGTCGCGCACTTCGCGAAACAACCTTTGTCGTTATTGATTTAGAAACTACCGGTGGCGCACCACATTTGGGAGCTGCAATTACTGAAATTGGTGCCATCAAATCACGCGGCGGCGAGGTACTCGGAGAATTCAAGACCTTCGTCGATCCTGGACATCTCGTGCCTGTCTACATCACTGAACTAACTGGAATCACCGATGAGATGCTCTTTCAATCGCCCAAGATAGAGCTCTTATTGCCACAACTCTTTGAGTTTTTAGGCGCCCCAGAGGAGACCGTTCTGGTTGCGCAGAACGCGCCTTTTGATCTCTCATTCCTAACATTTGCCACAAGAGAATCCGGGCTCAGGTGGCCTGCCTATCCAGTACTAGATACCGCGATTATCGCCCGCAAAGTTCTCACCCGCGATGAAGTTCCAAACTGCAGACTCTCAACTTTGGCGGAATTTTTTGGAACGCAAACTACTCCCAACCATCGCGCCTTGGATGATGCCCGAGCCACTCTGGATGTCTTTCATGGATTGCTCGAGAGGCTTGGAACCTTTGATATCTACACACTTGAAGAACTTCTAAATTTCAGTAAGCGTTCTAAGAAGCCGAAATCTCCTGAGTCAAAGCAGCCCATCGATTAAGTAGGTCAGTCGCAGCCCCTGAATCAACTGCGGCGGTAGCTCTTGCCAATCCATCGCTTAAGCGAGTTCGAATATCTTGGTTGAAGTTGCCCTCGAAAGCTGCAATCGCTGCTGCTGCATTAAGCAACACCGCATCTCGCGGCGCACCACGTTCGCCCTTGAATATCGCTCTGCTGATCTCGGCATTCTCTGCAGCATCTCCCCCAACAATTGCGTCCAGTGGTGCATTCTGAATTCCAAAATCTTTGGCATCAATTCGATCGCTCTTGATTTCACCCTCGCCAATAATCAATACAGAAGTTGTCGTGGCAAGTGTTATCTCATCGAGCCCATCATCTCCGCGGAATACAAAGCCATCACAACCTTTGGCGGCGAGCACTTGCGCCATCACCAGGTGCATCCGCTCGTTTGCTACTCCAATGGCTGCGGCTTTTGGCTGAGCAGGATTTGCAAGTGGCCCCAAGATATTGAAGACGGTTGGCACTCCCAGCTCTTTACGTGCCGGGGCAGCAAAGCGCATTGCCGGATGAAAAACTGGCGCAAAGCAAAATCCAATACCAAGTTCGCCGACAGTGCGTTCTACGCCCTTGCCATCTAGACCAGCAACGACGCCGAGCGCTTCCAGAAAATCAGATGCCCCTGAACGAGATGAGACGGCACGATTACCGTGTTTAACGACCCGGGCTCCTGCAGCGGCTGCGATGATTGCCGCAGTTGTTGAGATATTGATCGTATGTGCCCCATCGCCACCAGTGCCGACTGTGTCTACTGCTCTGTCGGTTATGGAGATAGGAGCCGAGTGTTGGTACATCTCAGTAACGAGCGCACTTACCTCCTCGGCAGTTTCACCTTTCGCTTTGAGTGCAAGTAGGAAGCTCTTGATATTTTCAATATCTGCATCTCCTTGAAGAATTTCGCGCGCCACAGATTGGATTTCATCGGCCTCCAGATCCAGGCCAGAACTTAACTTAGCGAGAGTCTTTACCCACAAATCTCGAGACTCAGTCATGAAAAACTCTGACTAAACAGTGGCAATAGTGCGAGAACGAAGTAAATCAGCGACTGTGTGAGCAAGGGTGAAAGGGTCTACGGGATGTAGAACGTTGGCTTCAGCGCGCGACCATGCGGCTAACCACGCATCTTCTTTGCGACCGGTAATCACCATAACTGGCGGGCAGTTGAAGACTTCATCCTTGAGTTGGCGAGCCATGCCGATGCCGCCTTCAGGAACTGCTTCTCCATCAAGGATAAAGAGATCGATGGGTGAATCATTCCCTGGCTTCTTTGCATCGACGAAGAGTCGAAGCGCCGCTCCGGTCGCAAATTGATGGATGACATGTTCTGCCATATCTGGAGCGACTCGGGTGCCAAGGGCAGAGATAACCGCTTCCCGGACAGTGACGTCATCTGAGTACAGGACTATCGAGTACTTACGCTCTCTCGGTGCTGACATGGGGCAGAGTCTAGCCAACTCGAGGCGCCAATTTGGAGCCGGCTTTTGCCTACCAACGCGTGACCCTTTTCACCTCAAATAGTCGGCAAATCCCGCTTATATGAGGGCTTCTAAATAGGTTTGTCCCAGCCTTTTCAGGAATAATGCCACCCATGACAAGTGCGAGCGTGAGCGATCATCACAAGATAACCCGCCCCAATATGGTGGCGGTCGGGACAATCGTCTGGCTCTCCAGCGAACTTATGTTCTTCGCAGCTCTCTTTGCAATGTACTTCACAACGCGCGCGGTTCAAGGCCCAGAAATCTGGGGCGAATCCACAGAGTTCCTCAATATTCCTTTTGCAGCCTTTAACACCACAGTTCTTGTTCTCTCATCCGTGACATGTCAATTTGGAGTCTTCGCAGCAGAGCGTTACCAAGCGCGACGTACCGGATCGATCTTTAAAATTTCTTCTTGGGGAATGCGTGAATGGTTCTCACTCACATTTTTGATGGGTGCCTTCTTTATCTCAGGCCAGATTTATGAATACGCCTTTCTAGTTTCTGAAGGATTAGCCCTTTCTACAAATGCCTATAGTTCAGTTTTTTATCTAGCAACTGGTTTCCACGGTCTGCACGTGACCGGTGGTTTGATCGCTTTCCTCATAGTGATGATTCGTGTAGCTAAGGCTCGTCGCTTTACCCAAGGCCAAGCAACTACGGCAATTGTTGTCTCGTATTACTGGCACTTTGTTGACGTTGTTTGGATCGCCCTCTTTGCCGCAATTTACCTCATTAAGTAATTTTCAATCGAAAGGAAATCAGTGAAGCGTCTATCGCGTCTACGCAGACATCGTGCGGCAGGTCCTGTCCTCTTGATCTTCGCACTCTTCACCATCGGCACAACTTTTCAGGTTGCAAGTGCAGTCAACCAAGAGAATGCAACCGTTCAGTCCCGATCTACGGCGATTGCGGAAGGCAAGGAAATCTTCCTGCGGGGATGCTCCTCTTGCCACGGGCTTAACGCTGAAGGCCAAGAGATTGCGCCATCACTCATTGGCGTTGGCGCCGCATCTGTAGATTTCCAGGTAGGCACTGGTCGTATGCCGATGGCTGATATGAGCCAGCAAGCGGTGCGTAAAGCCCCCGTTTATTCGCCGGAAGAAGTGCACGCGCTTGCGACCTATGTTGCATCTCTTGCTCCAGGACCTGCAGTACCAGGTGATGAACTTTTAAATTATGAACGTGATGGCTCTGTCGCAGAAGGTGGACAACTTTTCCGCACCAACTGCGCAATGTGCCATAACTTTGCTGGACAAGGTGGAGCCCTCACCCAAGGTAAATATGCTCCGACCGTAATGGGTGTTCAGCCAAAACATATTTATGAAGCGATGATTACTGGCCCGCAAGCGATGCCAGTCTTTAGCGATAAGACCCTTACACCCGAAGAAAAGCTCTCCATTATTAAATGGATTAAATCTGCAGAATCAGAGCCACAGCTTGGCGGAGTTGCCCTTGGGCGAGTGGGTCCAGTTACTGAAGGCCTTCTCGCATGGACTCTAGGAATCGGATTGCTCATTGGTGTAGCAGTATGGCTAGCAGCGAAGGCGAGATAAGCAATGTCTAATTCTGAGTCAAGAGAAGTAGATCTCATAAAAGATCCTGGACTTCCAGCGCACGTTCATCGCAGAACAGATACTGATCCAGTTGCTGCAAAGCGCGCTGAGCGACAAGTGGCAATTCTCTTCTCGCTATCCGCCCTCGGTACTCTCCTACTCATATTCTCATTTATCTTCATTAGCGATGAGACTTTTATCTTTATCCCAGTTATGGGTGAGACAAATGCTCATCAACTAGGTCTTGGCCTCGGAATGGCGATTGCCTTGTTCTGTATTGGAGCAGGAGCTATTCACTGGGCAAAGACTCTGATGCCTGATGAAGAAATTGTCGTGCAACGCCATGAATTTCGCTCCGATGATGAAGATCGTGCTGACTTTGTAAAGACCGTGAAAGAGGGGGCCGCAAATGCAGGGTTGGGTAGACGTCCACTTATTAAGCGAACTCTCGGAGCAGCGCTCGGCCTTTCAGGTCTTACTCCCCTATTACTCCTTCGAGATCTCGGCCCACTACCAGGCGATGATTTAAAGAAGACACACTGGAAAGCTGGAACTCGTTTAGTTACCGACCCTGGTGATCGACCAATTCGTCCTGAGGATCTTGAAATTGGCGCAGTTGCTCAAACTCAGCCGGAGTTCCCAGAGGGCAAGGAACGCCACCTCGAAGATATCGCAAAGGATGCTGTTCTCCTCATTCGCATGCGTCCTGAAGAATTTAATCTTGATAGCGAGAGACTTTCTTGGACGCACGAAGGCATCATCGCATTCTCCAAAATTTGTTCACATATGGGTTGCGCCGTTGCACTCTACGAGCAGACAACAAAGCATCTGCTCTGTCCATGCCACCAATCAACCTTTGATGTCACCCGCGCTGCCAAAGTTATCTTTGGCCCCGCAGCTCGACCTCTGCCACAATTGGCAATCACAGTGGATGCCGAAGGCTACTTAGTAGCTCAAGCGCCATTTTCCGAACCTGTAGGACCTAGCTTCTGGGGGCGTTTATCATGACAGCACGCGAAAGAATCGCCGGCAACGTTGCAGGTTATGTTGATGATCGCACAGGCGGCGCAAAGTGGATGAAGAAGAACCTGCAGAAGGTCTTCCCTGATCACTGGTCATTCCTTCTCGGCGAAATTTGCTTGTACTCATTTATTATCTTGCTGCTCTCTGGAACTTTCCTTACCTTCTGGTTCGACCCTTCAATGCGTGAAGTGGTTTATGAGGGAGCTTACGAACCACTGCAGGGTGTAAAGATGTCGGCAGCATATGCCTCTGCACTAGAAATCTCATTCGAAGTGCGTGGCGGTCTTTTGATGCGTCAAATCCACCACTGGGCGGCCCTTATTTTTATGATAGGAATTGTTGTTCACTTAATGCGTGTCTTCTTTACCGGTGCATTCCGCAAACCACGTGAATTCAACTGGATCATTGGTGTTGGACTTCTTACCCTCGGAATCGTTGAAGGGTTCTTGGGTTACTCACTTCCCGATGATTTGCTTTCTGGTACAGGAATTCGAATTGCTGAAGCAATTATTCAAGCGATACCGGTTGTCGGTTCATACCTTTCCTATTTTGCCTTCGGTGGAGCCTTCCCAGGGCTCGCCTTTATTCCGCGCATCTATGTAGTACATGTTCTTCTTCTGCCTGGAATATTTTTAGCTCTCATCACAGTTCACCTCATGCTCGTCTGGTACCAGAAGCACACTCAATTCCCTGGTCCTGGACGCACAGAAAAGAACGTTGTTGGATATCCACTAATGCCTGTATACATGGCAAAGGCTGGTGGATTCTTCTTTATCGTCTTTGGTGTTACTGCATTCTTAGGCGCTGTTGCATCCATCAACCCAATTTGGCTATACGGTCCTTACAACCCAGGACAGGTCTCAGCTGGTTCACAGCCTGACTGGTACATGGGTTGGCTCGATGGATTGGTGCGTATGTCGCCACCAATTGAGACATACCTCTTTGGTTACACCATTTCCTGGAACATTCTGATTCCAGGTTTGATTTTGCCGGGAATCATGTTTACAGGACTTGCTCTCTATCCATTTATCGAGAGTTGGATCACCGGAGATAAGCGAGAGCACCACCTCCTCGATCGCCCACGAAATGCGCCTAACCGAACCGCAATCGGTGCGATGGCTCTGACCTTCACACTCGTCTCCTTGATTAACGGTGGAAACGACATCATCGCCACTACCTTCGATCTGACAATCAATCAGATGATGTGGTTCTCTCGCATCGGCATCATTGTTCTTCCACCGATTGCCTTTATCGTGACCAAGCGCCTATGTCTATCGCTACAGCGAGCAGATCGCGATTTGGTATTACATGGCCGCGAAACTGGTCGACTAGTGCGCATGCCTAATGGTGAGTTTGTTGAAGTACATGAGCCAATCAGCCCAGAAAAGGCATGGCTACTAACATCACACGAACAGCTCGCTCCTCTTGAGCTTCCCGAGGTTGATGGCGCCGGCGTTCGTCGTCCGGCTGCGATTCGAAATAAGATTCGTAATCGAATCTCTCGTGCACATGCAGTTGCAGTTCCTAAGGCAACTGAGACCGAGCGCCGCGAACTAGAGGGTCACCACTAATCTCTTAGCACTACACAAGTAAGGCTTACTTGCCTGTGTAGTGACGTGCTATCGCAGTAAACGCCTGATCCAAGATCGCAAAGCCTTCGCGCAGTTCTGCTTCGCTCACATTACATGGCGGGCAGATATGCATTCTGTTGTAGTTGGTAAATGGCATTAACCCTAACTTCTTGCAGGCGGCGACTAGCTCGCTCATCGCAGGGCTCGTTCCACCATAAGGAGCTAGCGGTTCACGAGTCTGACGATCCTTTACTAAATCCAAGGCCCAGAAAGTTCCTCGTCCGCGGATCTCGCCGATTACCTTATGTTTAGCCATCAACTCTTCAAGCAGCGGTTTGATTACTCGCTCGCCCATATCGGCCGCGTTCTCAACAATCTTCTCTTGCGCCATCACGTCGAGCGTTGCAACAGCCGCAGCGCATGCAAGTGGATGTCCACTATAGGTAAGTCCGCCAGGGAAGACGCGCTCGTCAAATGTCTTGGCGATCTCATCGCTAATGATGACTCCTCCTAGAGGAACGTAACCACTATTCACACCCTTTGCGAAGACAATCAGATCTGGTTCAGCTGATGAGTGTTGGTAGGCAAACCATTTTCCAGTGCGGCCAAACCCTGCCATTACTTCATCTGCAATCCACTTGATTCCATATTTGTCGCAGAGCGCTCTTACTCCTTCGAGGTAGCCAGCAGGAGGAAGCAGAACGCCGGCTGTGCCGACGACGGATTCAATAAGAATTGCACCGATTGTTGCAGGGCCTTCAAAGATGATGACTTGCTCAAGGTGTTCGAGAGCGCGCTTGCACTCTTCTTCCTCAGTGGTTGCCCAAAAAGCTGACCGATAGAGATAGGGGCCAAAGAAATGGACATGGCCGTAGGCATATTCATTAGGCCAACGACGCGGATCACCTGTTGAGGCAATAGCTGCGGAAGTATTTCCGTGATAGCTGCGGTAGAAGGAGAGAACTTTGTGACGATTGGTATGAAGGCGCACCATTCGAATTGCATTCTCGACAGCATCGGCACCGCCATTGGTAAAGAAGACTTTGTTGTGATGGGCACCTGCGCGTGCAGTAATGCGCTTTGCAGCCTCGCCACGCGCCTCGTTTGCATGTTGCGGTGCGACAGTTGTAAGCATCCCCGCTTGCTCTTGGATTGCTTTGATTACCTTGGGATGCTGAAATCCAATATTGGTGAAGACCAACTGGCAAGAAAAGTCTAAGTATTTCTTTCCATCAAAATCCCAGAAGTAGCTGCCTTCACCCCCTGCAACAGGAAGAGGTGCAATCTGCGATTGCGCGCTCCAAGAGTGGAAGACATGGGCGCGGTCGGTGGCAAAAACCTCTTTGCCACGTTCTGGATTGGCGGTTGGCTGTGTCATGGGCGCTATCTAATCACCTTTAACTTTGAATGACGAGGGCGACTCCGAGAGCGGTCAGAATAATTCCAATAAGTCCAATCACACCTACCTTCTCTTGAAAGAGTACATAGGCCTGCAGAACTGCCATCGGTGGAACAAGATAGAGCAAACTTGAAACCTTCGCTGCAGAACCGTGATTTAAGAGCCAAAGAAGTAACAAGATAGCTGCAATCGATGTGACTAAGACCGCCCAAGACATCGTCCAAAAGGATGTATGAGTCAATTCAAAGCGAGTTCGCCCGCGCGCTACTGAGATAGCGAGCATGACAATCCCAGCAAGGAGAAATTGATATGTGGTGCCTATCATCAAAGGTATGTCGCGACCGATTTTCTTCTGAAGCAAAGTTGCAATGGTGCTACCAACTAATGCGACAAAGAGTAAAGCCAGAGATTCAGCCGTAAATCCACTTGCTCCAGTGAGCTTAGGCAATACAACGAGCACTACTCCAGATAGGCCAAAGAAAAGTCCTGCAATTTGTTTCTTGGTGAGTGGTTCAGCCAGGAGTCTGACAGCCAATACCGAAACCAATATTGGTTGCATGCTGGTAATGACTGAAGATAAGCCCGCAGGTGCTCCTAATTCGATGGCGTACCAAACTCCACCGAGATATAGACCATGCAGAGATAGTCCGATCAAAGCTGTTGCATACAGATCTTCACGAGAAAGTCGAAGAGGCTGACGCAGAGCCACTGTGAGCAAGAAGAGAATGAGTGCGGCTAACAGTAAGCGCAGCGCTAAGAAGTAGAGCGAATCGCTATCTTCAAATCCATATTTAGCAACGACAAATCCTGAGCTCCAGATGAGGGTAAATATCCAAGGAGCGGCAACGGCCAGCTTCTTCATGGTTAAGAGAGCGTCAGCAGATTAGTGCTGTGGCTCAGGTTTTTCGTATTCGGTAACCATTCCAATAATGCTAAGGACAAGCGTTCCTAAAGCGATTAGTACCAACCACCAACCGATAATTAGACCAAGGCTAAGTGCTGTAGCGCTAAGAGCAACGGGAAGCGGCCACCATGAGTGAGGGCTATAAAAACCCAGTTCGCCGGCATCATCTGCAATCTCAGCGTCATCGTTATCTGAAGGAATTGCCACGCCAATTCTCTTCTGTGTGAACCAGAGGTAGAAACCGACCATTCCAGCAAGGCATGCGGCTAGAAGCATTCCGGTGATACCAACAGGTTCTCCACCGACAGCCCAATAAATCACGGTCATGATGACGTAAAAGACTGAAAGGAAGGTAAAGAGTTTCCAGTTAGCTTTCATGCTTAGTGACCTTCAGTCTTGATGTGTGGATGGTGGAGATCAAATGCCGGACGTTCAGAACGAATGCGTGGCATAGATAAGAAGTTGTGGCGTGGAGGTGGGCACGATGTGGCCCACTCGAGAGATGATCCGTAGCCCCATGGGTCATCAACTTCGACCTTTGGAGATTTACGTGTAATCCAAATGTTGACAAAGAATGGAATCATCGAAAGCGCAAGAAGGAATGATCCGACTGTTGAAATCATATTCATCTCAGTGAAGCCGTCGGTAGAAAGGTAATCCGCATAACGGCGTGGGAAACCTTTTATACCGAGCCAGTGCTGAATAAGGAATGTGATGTGGAAACCAAAGAAGAGCGTCCAGAAGTGAATCTTTCCAAGCGTTTCATTGAGCATGCGCCCTGTGAACTTTGGCCACCAGAAATAGAAGCCAGCAAACATCGCAAAGACCACCGTGCCGAAGAGAACGTAATGGAAGTGAGCGACCACAAAGTAAGACGCTGATACCGCGAAGTCCAGTGGTGGGGATGCCAAGATAATTCCTGTAATACCACCGAAGAGGAATGTCACGAGGAAGCCCATCACCCAGAGCATTGGAGTCTCAAAGGTGACGTGGCCACGCCACATGGTGCCGATCCAGTTAAAGAATTTCACTCCAGTTGGAACACCAATGAGGAATGTCATAAATGAGAAGAAGGGAAGGTTGACCTTTCCGCTTGCAAACATGTGGTGCGCCCACACAGATACTGAAAGCGCTGAAATTGCAATAGTTGCAGCGATAAGTCCCTTGTATCCAAAGATCGGCTTACGGCTAAAGACCGGCAAAATCTCAGTTGCAATTCCGAAGAATGGCAGCGCCAAAATGTAAACCTCAGGGTGACCAAAGAACCAGAACAAGTGTTGCCAGAGAATGGCCCCGCCGTTAGCCGGATCAAAAATATGCGTGCCAAAGAGACGATCTGATTCAAGACCAAGAAGGGCTGCTGCCAATGGCGGGAAGGCAAGGAGAACGAGGATTGAGGTAAGCAATACGTTCCAAGAGAAGATAGACATACGGAACATCGTCATTCCTGGCGCGCGCATTGTGAAGATAGTTGTAATGAAGTTAACCCCGCCGAGAATTGTTCCTAGACCTGAGATGGCAAGACCCATAACCCATAAATCTCCACCGATTCCAGGGGAATATGTTGAGTTAGCAAGTGGTGCATAAGCAGTCCATCCGAATGAAGCTGCTCCACCTGGAGTTAAGAATCCGATGGTTGCTTGGATTGAACCGAAGAAGTAAAGCCAGTAAGAGAGCATATTGAGGCGAGGGAAGGCCACATCGGCTGCACCAATCTGAAGAGGCATGATGACATTTGCAAAACCGACAAAGAGCGGCGTTGCAAACATCAACAACATAATCGTTCCGTGCATGGTAAATACTTGGTTGTACTGCTCAACGCTCATGAACTGCATACCTGGGCGGGTCAGCTCGGCGCGGATAAAGAGAGCAAGGACGCCACCGATAAGGAACCAAGCAAAAGATGTTGCTAAATAAAGGTAGCCGATGCGCTTATGGTCGGTTGAGGTAATGGTCTTAACAAACTGGCTTCCAAGAGAAGTTTTTTGAACTCCTTGGCGGGGCGCTGCAATTGTTGGACGTTCTGCGAAAGTTGTCATGCTGCGCTCGCCTTCAAGGAGTCAAGATATTTCTGATACTGCTCTGGAGTTACAACTTTGACCTTAAAGAGCATCTGTGAATGGTTTCGTCCGCAGAGGATGTTGCAGCGACCTGGGAACTCACCCAACTTATTGGCGGTGAACTGCAACTTATTGGTCTCACCCGGCAAGTTCTGCATCTGAATCATGAAGGCTGGAATCCAGAATCCATGGACCACATCGGTTGCAGTGAGCGTGAAGCGAACCTTCTCGCCTTGTGGAAGATACAGAGTTGGTGGCTGAGCGGGCGTTCCTGTTACAACTGCCTTTTCACCAGCTTCTGGGTATCCAAATTGCCAAGACCATTGGAAACCATTGACGTTGATCTCATGCTTTACCGGAGATGTCTTATCAACAATCTCTGTCTGCTTAATTGCTGTGAAGTAGAAAAGTACAAAGACGATAATGAATGGGATTACCGTATAGAGAATTTCAACAGGGATGTTGTATTGGGTCTGCTTTGGGAACTCACCCTTGCTGGCAGATGCGCGATGGAAAACAGCTGGCCACAAAAGTAGAACGAGAGTAATAATTCCAACTACCGCTCCCGCAATCCAGGCTCCTTGCCAAAGTGAAATCGAGATGTCATTGACGCTGGAAGCATCCTTCGGGAATCCCATGCCGGAAATATTCTTTGAATCAAAGGAACAACCACTCAGCGCTATTGCAAGTGGCGCGAGAACCGCAGCTGCTCGGACTGGGCGCCATCTACGCAAAGTGTGAGACATAGGACTAATGATAGTGGTGCGGTGTGCATGTGCTCGCCGGAGCGAGTAGCGTTCATTCGGTGGTTCGTGTCACAGGAAATTTCACCTCTGAGAGCCCGCTCCACCCTGCCGCCAAAGAGGCGTTGTTGGCGGCTTTTGACCAAGGGTGGGCTGACCCAAAGAAGATTTCACAGAGCGCCGCACGTGCTGCGATTCTTCGAAATCAGTCGCTAGAAAATATCGGCAACCGCCTCGGTCTTCGCCCAGATGCAATAGAGATCATAGGCGAGCCAGGCCTCGGCCATTTCCTTGCAATCGCCGGGCTCTTATCCCCTACTAAGAACTTTGCCTACGCAACTATCGACAAGGGAAAAATAAGGGCGATCGCCCGCGCGCATTCTGGACCTGTACAAGAGTTGGAAGTTGATAACGAAGGTCAGATTTTGAAAACAACGACCCTGGCCGATGACACGGTCATCTCTCTTCAGTTAGCTAACGGAGAAACTGGAACAATTCAAAACTTCCGTCCTCATCACAAGTCACAGATTTCTGTCGATGCCACCGCCTCTGGCCCACGACTTCCACTTCCAGAATCTTGGTCAACCGCGCTCTTTGATGCCCAATCGTGGAATGGTCCATCAGGTCTTGGGGTTCTTGCAATTAACGATTCTTCTTACATCTACCCATTGCCTCGAATAGCGCCCATCAAGTCCCCTGGCACTTACTCACTACCGTTGCTTATTGCTGCAGCAATCGCCTTAGAAAATTTCAGTCCAGAAGATCCACTGATTCGCAGTTACCTCATCGATTCGCTTTCAGAGATTGAAGGCGTAAATATCGTTGCGGCTAATTCAAAGGCGCTAGCTCATAAGATTTCTCTCTCCGTTGAAGGCCTAGCGGGAGAGCAATTGGTTCGCGCCTTGGCCAAAAATGGGATTGATGCTGATTCTGGTTCTGCATGTTCGGCTGCAGATTTACAGCCCAGCCACGTTCTCGCAGCGATGGGATATCCAACAAATGGCCATCTGCGATTGACTCTTCACAGCGGAACTACGCGAGATGAAATTGACTCGCTTAAGAGAGCAATCAGTCAGGCGATTTCTTAGGAAGGAAGGTGAGCTGCAATTTCTGCAGCCGCTTCTTGGCCGTAGGCTTTTCGGAAGCGAGTTAAGAACTCTTCCCGAGTAAAGCGGTACTCCTGGGTTCCGGTAGTTTCAATCACGTAGGTTGCAATCATCGAACCCAACTGTGCACAGCGTTCTAACGAGAGCCCCCAGGCCAGTCCTGCGACAAAACCTGATCTAAATGAATCTCCCACTCCAGTTGGATCAATCTTTGCCTTCTCTTTAGCGCAGCGAACTTTAATAAAAGTCCCATCTTTACTTTCCACTCGTGCGCCCTCAGAGCCTTGAGTGACAATTCTGTAAGTAACCTTTTCTAGAATTTCGCGGTCGCTCCAACCTGTCTTTTGAATCGCTAGGGCAAGTTCATATTCATTCATGAATAAGTAGGTGGCACCAGCTATTAGCTTCTTAATCTCCTCGCCACTCATACGTGCCATCTGTTGTGAAGGGTCTGCCGCAACAGCGACTCCCATAGCAAGGGCTACTTCTGTGTGGCGCAACATCGCTTCGGGGTCATCAGGAGAAACTACTAAGAGGTCTAATTTGCCGACCTTATCCATGATGGGCTTGAGCTCAATGTTGCGTGCTTCAGACATAGCGCCCGGAAAGAAGGATGCAATCTGGTTGAGTTCTGTGTCGGTGGTTACCGTGAAATGCGCAGTATGTTGTTCGGTGGACACCAATGCGTGCGCTGTGTTTACTCCATGGCGCGTAAGCCAAGCATCGTAATCAGCAAAATCTTTTCCAACCGCTGCAATCAAAATTGGATTGAGGCCAAGTACACCCAAACCAAAAGCGATATTGGCAGCGCACCCTCCGCGACGTACATCAAGTCCATCAACTAGGAATGAGAGTGAAACTTTTTCAAGTGATCCGGCGACTAGGGAATCCGTGAATTTGCCCGGGAAGGTCATGAGATGGTCTAACCCGACTGAACCTGCCACGCCTATTTTCATTGGGCGTATCTAACTACAGGCGATGAAGGCTAGGTACTTGTTAGCTAAAGGAATCGCCGCATGCGCATGAACCACCCGCATTTGGATTATCAATTGTGAAGCCCTGCTTCTCAATGGTGTCGACGAAATCGATGCTTGCGCCCATAAGGTATGGATCACTCATCTTGTCCACGACAACTTTGACAGAACCAAATGAGCGCGCGATGTCGCCTTCTTGATTGCGATCGTCAAAGTAGAGCTGGTAACGAAGACCTGAGCAACCACCTGGTTGGACTGCAACGCGAAGGTAGAGATCATCGCGCCCTTCTTGAGCAAGAAGGGCCGCAACCTTCGCAGCCGCCACATCAGTAAGAGTGATACCGGTTGTGATGTCGACAGATGTTGTTGTTTCAGTAGTCATGCCTCAAGGATAGCCGCGTCAGGTTGCCGATGCGAACCGAAACACAGGAGAATTAGGCCATGACCATCTCGTTGCAGGACTTATTGGTCCTTGGACAAGGGCGCGATCTTGCCTCAGAGCGTGGCGTTTCCTGCACCGGCGAACTTCCCGCAGCCAGTGATCCAGACCTTGTAGCACGAGCGATAGCTGCCCGAGCAGGTCTAGGTTCGCGTGCACTAATTCTGGGCCATCACTACCAACGCGATGAAGTTATTCAATTTGCAGATATCACTGGTGACTCTTTTAAATTAGCGCAAGCAGCATCAGAGCAGAAGAACGCTGAATTCATTTTCTTCTGCGGAGTTCACTTCATGGCGGAAAGTGCCGACATTCTCACCTCGCCACAACAGAAAGTGATTCTTCCTGATTTAGCCGCCGGTTGCTCGATGGCAGATATGGCAACTGCTTCACAAGTGCAAGAATGTTGGAAAGAACTGGAGCGCATCGGTGTCGCCAGTTCCACTGTTCCTGTTACATACATGAACTCATCTGCAGCAATAAAAAGTTTTACTGGTGAAAATGGTGGAACCATCTGCACTTCTTCGAATGCTCAAAAGACGATGGAATGGGCGCTCTCAAAGGGAGAGAAGATTCTCTTCCTCCCCGATCAGCATCTTGGTCGCAACACAGCTGTTCTATCGTTGGGGCTCTCTCTCGAGGATTGTGTTCTGTGGAATCCCTGGAAACCAATGGGTGGCCTGACTGAAGGTCAGATTAAGAAAGCATCTGTAATTTTGTGGCGCGGACACTGCTCGGTTCACGGACGCTTCACCCGAGACTCTGTGAATGAGGTTCGTGCGCATATTTCCGGAGTCAAGGTGATAGTGCATCCAGAGTGCACCCACGATGTGGTGACTGCCGCTGATGTTGTAGGTAGCACCGAGAAGATTATTCAAACGGTTTCTCAATCAGCTCCTGGAAGTAAATGGGCGGTCGGCACAGAGCTCAACCTCGTTTCACGCCTTGCTACCAACAACCCAGATAAAGAGGTCGTCTTTCTCGACAAGACCGTCTGCTACTGCTCGACGATGAATCGAATTGATCTTCCGCACTTGGTATGGGCGATGGAGTCAGTGTTGGCCGGCCATATCGTCAATCACATCAAGGTAGATGAACGCGTTGCCCGTTATTCGAAGTTAGCCCTCGACCAGATGCTCGCCCTATAGTTGCGCCATGACTGAAGCCAGCAAAAAAGGACGTCCAACTCCAAAGCGCAAAGAGGCAGAGGCCGCTCGCAAGGTTGCATCTCTTGCACCAGCATCTACCAAGGCGGAGAAGAAGCGCGCCAAGGAAGCAGCACGCGCTGCCCGCGTTGCAGCCCGCGCTGCCTACATGCGTGGAGATGAGAACGCTCTTCCTTCACGTGATAAGGGTCCAGTGAAGAAATTTGTCCGTAACTATGTAGATACCCGTCGTTCCATCGGTGAGTACTTCCTCCCGATCATCTTTGCAGTATTAATCATGACGCTCATTCCTCTTCCAGCTTTCCAACTCGGAAGTATCGCCTTGATGTACGGCGTCCTCTTAATCTCTGTCATCGATGGAATTTTCCTCAGTCGCAAAATCAAAGCGGCCGCAGCAGAGCGTTTTCCAGATGGAGATTTCAAGGGAATCGGTATGTACGGATGGCTCCGCTCAACTCAGATGCGCCGCATGCGTATGCCAAAACCACAGGTTAGCCCTGGTGATTCAATCTAAATCAAGTTTTTAAATCGACGTTTATGGACGCGGATTTGGGCTGACCTTCTTCTTTGGATCGCGTTCAGCGACTTTTCCAATAGCTCCATCAATCGCCTTCATTATCTCCGGAGGTAACTTCACACCAGATGCCTTTACGTTGTCTTTGATTTGAGCTGGTTTCGTCGCACCCATGATTGCGCTAGAAACATTTGGATTCTGCAGAACCCAGGCCAACGCCATTTGAGACATCGAAAGGTCAACGCTGTCGGCAATCGGCTTAAGTAGCTGCACAGCTTCGAGCACATCATCTTTCATCCAACGCGAAATCATGGCTGCGCCACTCTTCTTATCGGTTGCTCTCGATCCAGCTGGAGCTTTCTTGCCAGGAAGATACTTTCCTGAAAGGACGCCCTGCGCCATAGGTGACCAGACAATTTGGCCGATTCCCTCGCGCTGAGAGAGCGGCACTACTTCGGCTTCAATAACTCTCCAGAGCGCTGAGTACTGCGGCTGGCTAGAGACAAATCGGTTATAGCCCCGTTGATCTTGAATCTTAAGTCCGCGGGCAATCTGTTCGGCTGTCCATTCAGAGAATCCGACATACATAACCTTTCCTTGGCGGACAAGATCATCGAGTGCACTCAGCGATTCTTCAAGAGGAGTTTCAAAATCAAATCTATGCAGTTGGTAAAGATCAATGTGGTCAGTATTCAGACGCTTCAAGGATGCGTGGCAGGATTCCATGATGTGCTTACGTGAAAGTCCGCGATCATTTTTTCCCGGACCGGTTGGCCAATACACCTTGGTAAAGAGTTCATATGATTCACGACGAACGCCTTTAAGGGCTTTGGCTAAAACAACTTCGGCCTTTGTATTTGCATAGACATCGGCGGTGTCAAAGGTTGTGATTCCTTGGTTGAGCGCTTCGCGCACACATTTAATGGCCGCCTCAGTTTCAACTTGCGAACCATGTGTAATCCAATTTCCGTAGGAAATTTCGGAGACATACATTCCAGTACTACCCAGGCGTCTATATTCCATTTGCCTACCCTAGAGCGGGCGTGGTGAGTTGCCAACATCCAACCCCTATGGTTCCCTTCGCTTACAACTTCATAGGTGGCTCGTAGGGGAAGTTCGGTGAAATTCCGACGCTGACCCGCAACCGTAAGAATGGCATTTTCGCTATCGAAGGAATTCCCTCGAAGACGCAGAATCTGTTTAAGTCGGATTACCTACAAGTCACTTGATTTTGACCAACACCCGCCGAGGTTTGCGGGGTGTAGTCCAAAGGTTTTAGGCTGATTTTTAGCCGAGCGCTAGCGAGCTACCCCTGTGAGACTTCCTGACACAGGAGTTCCACACATGAAGAAAAGCACGTTCATAACAATTGCGATGAGTTTTGCTCTCGTCTTTTCACAAGTAATAACTCTGCCAGCAGCGCAAGCTGCGACTAAAGGTTGGCGCTACTGGGGATATTTTCAAGCAGCCCCGGGTGCAACTGAATGGAAGGCAGCTATGACTGGCCCCACGGTTGATATCGAAGATGGAGCAGTTGAAGGATGGTCATTTGTTTTTAGCAGCGATGATGTTCCATCGGCAGCTCCACTCGTCAAGCCAAACTTTGCCAAGATTTGCGGAAAGGTGAAGAAGGATCCAGATGTAAAGCGGATTGCACTCGTCATTGATTTCGGAAATAAGGCATATGCACCTAAAGGTGAGAAGGTGCCAAGGACAATCGTGCGCTGCGTGACAACAGCAAAGGGATCTCAAGGAATCGATGTTTTGGGCCAGGCTGTGAAGGTACGTTCAGCTTCCTCTGGTCTTATCTGCGGATTCAATGGATATCCAAAGAAAGAGTGTGGCGTGGAGATTGAAACTCCTGCTGCACTTCTCAAGAAGTAATTCGATTGACTAAAGAGCTCTGACGATGAAACGGTCGCTACACCCACTCACCATGTGGATCTGGGCACTACTGCTGATTACAGCAGTTGTGTTGGCAGATAGCGCGTGGATTGCACTCGGTGCAATTGGTGTAGCGACTGTTCTCGTCATTGCGCGTAGTGATGGCTCGCCTTGGGGCAGAAGTTATTGGATTGCGCTGCGCATAGGGGCTGTCATTCTGATCATTCGTGCAGTTGTCGGCGTTCTTATCGGAGTGCCTATTCCAGGAACAACCTTGTTTACCGTTCCTATTGTTGACCTGCCATCTTGGATGCCCGGAATCAGATTAGGTGGAGCGGTAACTCTGGAGCGTCTATCGTCCTCACTGCACGAAGGTTTAATCATCGCAACCGTCATTGCGCTCTTCGGAGCTGCGACTTCACTCACAAGCCCACACAAGGTTTTACGCACTCTGCCATTTTTTATCTATGAAATTGGTATCACTCTTGTCATCGCTACCTCACTCTTTCCACAACTTGCTCAGAGCGCTCGACGTATTCGCTTGGCACAACAACTGCGCGGCCACGAGAAGATATCTTGGCGAGGACTCGCGCTGCCTCTCCTCGAAGAATCGCTCTCTAGATCTCTGCAGCTAGCTGCTGCAATGGACTCGCGCGGTTTTGGTGTCAGCAGAAAGCGCAGTCGTTACAGGCCAGAGAAATGGCAGATGAGCGATAGTGCAGTTGTTGCATTCACCGCCTTGGTCAGTTCAGCGCTGGTGTTGGCATGATTAAATTTTCAAACGTTTCGTTGATCTACCCACATTCAACTAAGACCATCATTGAAGACCTCACCTTCTCTATTCAAGAGGGCGAAATGGTTCTAGTAATGGGAGAAACTGGTTCAGGAAAATCATCACTTCTACGTCTGATCAATGGCCTTGTTCCTCATCACACCGGCGGAATTTTGGCTGGTGATATCAGCGTCGATGGAATCTCCACTCGTGAGGTAAAGCCAGGCTCTCTGGCTCATATCGTTGGGATTGTCGGACAGAATCCGCTTAATGGTTTTGTGGCCGACATCGTTGAAGAAGAGTTGGCCTTCGGAATGGAGGCTCTTAACTTTCCACACGATGTCATGCGAAAGCGTGTGGAAGAAGTCCTTGACCTGCTTGGCCTTAACGCTGTGCGCCATAGATCTATCGCCACTCTCAGCGGAGGCGAACAACAGAGAGTTGCAATAGGTGCAGCTCTTGTCATGCATCCCAAAGTACTGGTCTTGGATGAACCAACAAGTGCACTGGACCCAATTGCCGCAGAAGAAGTGCTTTCGCTCTTACACCGACTTGTTCATGATCTCAGCGTCACTGTTGTCATTGCCGAGCATCGCCTTGAGCGCGTGATCCAATTTGTCGATCGCATTATTTACATAGAAGGCAATGGCGAAACGGCTATCGGTCCTGCCGAGGAGGTTTTGAGAACTGCTGAATTGGTCCCTCCTATTATTCGTCTGGCGCGCGCGCTCAACCTGAGCGAAGTGGGAACCAGTGTCAGAGAGGTACGACGCTTAACTGAAGATATTCGCTCCCAAACTTATGACTCCGCAGATCCGATACCTACCAACTCTGATGTGGTTATCGAAGTAGATGAATTAGCAATCACCTACGGAAGCCATCGCGCGCTCAAGGGCGTTTCAACAAAAATTGGAGCCGGTGAAATTGTTGCGGTGATGGGACGTAATGGTGCGGGCAAGAGTTCGCTCTTGCAAGCGATAGTCGGTTCACAGCCACCAACAAAAGGGAGCGTGCGTGTTTACGGGAAGGATCCAACCCTTCTCAAGGGTGCAGAACGCAGAAAGGGCATCGGTTATGTTCCGCAAGAACCTAGCGATCTACTCTATGCACAATCAGTGCGTGCTGAATGCGCGCAGGCTGATCGCGATAATGAGATTGCAGACGGCTCCACCTTCGCCTTTCTCTCACGTCTTGTCCCACATATTTCGCAAGAGACGCATCCCAATGATCTCTCTGAAGGCCAACGTCTTGCGCTAGTTTTGAGCATCGTTCTCTCTGGCAATCCTGGACTGCTCGTTCTGGATGAACCAACTCGTGGCCTCGATTATCAAGCTAAGAACCTCTTTGCTCTCGCGCTGAAAGAGTATGCAAATACCTTCCAGCGCCCAGTGCTGATGGCAACTCATGATGTTGAGTTGGTTGCAGAGCTAGCGCACCGAGTTCTCTTCTTAGCAGAAGGTGACATCGTTGCGGACGGCTCCACTCTTGACGTACTTCTGTCTTCTCCTGCTTTTGCTCCACAAGTTGCCAAGGTGATGTCGCCTAAGCCATGGCTTACCGTCTCTGATGTCGTTCAGGCGTTAGCGCAGCAACCATGAATCGCACTCCTGCAGCATTCTCATTTCGAGGGCTAGCTCTACCTGCACTCGTTGCTACTAGTGCAATTAGCGCACTGGGGTTCGCCTGGCCATTTCTTATTTCGACGCCACAAGCTAGACCGCAATGGCTCTTTGCTATCGCCGTTCCATGTGCACTCTTACTTCTCTTTGCTAGCGTCAGTAATAACAAATTGGATACCAAATCGATTGCGCTACTTGCGGTTTTAACAGCAGTTATCGCAGCTCTACGCCCAATGGGCACTGGCGCTGTTGGTATTGAACCGATGTGGTTTGTCCTAATCCTTGCTGCGCGAGTCTTTGGTCCATCGTTTGGTTTTCTTCTGGGGGCACTCTCAATGGTGCTCTCAGCTTTTCTCACTGGCGGACTTGGTCCTTGGGTTGCTTACCAAGCCTTTGCAGCCGGCTGGATAGGTCTTGGAATAGGACTCATCCCCCGCAATGTTCGCGGACGAAGCGAACTCGCCTTACTTGCTCTATATGGAGTTGTTGCAGCAGCCTTTTTTGGACTAGCGATGGATCTGCAATTCTGGCCTTGGACTCTAGGAGTCGATACTCAACTTTCTTACCAAGCCGGTGCACCTATTGCGGAGAACGTGAGTAGGTTCCTTAGTTATCACTTCTTATCGGCCATGGCTTGGGATGTCCCTCGCGCAATCTTTACCGCTTCATTGATTGCCATCGCCGGCAAACCAATTTTGCATACCTTGCGTAGGGCGCACACTCGCGCGGCATTCTTTACTCCTATTGAATTTGTGAAAGCGCAGGCTAGCGAACGTGAGAAGGAAGAAAAGGCAGCGCGGTAATCTTTGCAGCGCACGCTCTTCCACGTACATCGACTGCTACTTCACTTCCGATTTCATATCCCGGCTCAAGTAAGGCCAAAGCGATCCCAACTTTGAGGCTCGGTGAGAACGTTCCGCTTGTAACTTCACCAATTTCAGCGCCTTTGCTATTGAGAACCTTCATGCCAGCGCGTGGAATACCTCGATCTAGGGACGTGAGCGCTTTTAAGGTGCGAACTTTTCCTGACTCCTTCTGTGCACGCAGGGCCGCTTGACCAACAAATTCGCTCTTCTTCCATCCAATTGCCCAACCGGCACTTGCCTGAACCGGTGAAATTTCAAGTGAGAGTTCGTGACCATGAAGCGGGTAGCCCATTTCAGTACGCAGCGTATCTCGAGCGCCTAATCCGCAGACCAACCCAGAAAACGGTTTCATAGCCGCACAGATTGCATCCCATACAAGGGCTGCATCTTCAACTTTTGGAACAATCTCAAATCCTTGTTCACCCGTATATCCAGTGCGACAGAGAATGACATCGCAGCCAGCGATCTTGACGTGAGCGAATGCCATGTAATCCATTACTGGATTAACTCCCAAGCTTTGCATCACTTCATGTGCTTGTGGCCCCTGGAGAGCAAGGACTGCATAGCTTGTATGTAAATTTGTAATCGAGATACCTACGGGTGCGCTTGCTTGCAGCGCTGCTACAACGTCTGTTGTATTTGAAGCATTTGGAATGAGAAAGAAATCATCAACGCTATTTCGGTACACAATCAGATCGTCGATAACGCCACCTGTTGGCGTGCAATACAAGGTGTACTGCGCCTTGCCATCAGTAATCCGATTGAGGTCGTTAGTAAATTGTGAGTTGAGAAAATCTAAGGCTCCAGCACCGGTGACGCTTGCTTTACCTAAGTGAGATACATCGAAGAGGCCCACGCGCTCACGAACAGCCGCATGTTCAGCCAATACACCGGCGCCGGGATACTCGATTGGCATCAGCCATCCACCAAAGTCGGCCATCTTGGCCTGCAAATCGAGATGTTTCTGATGCAAAGGTGAAGTTTTCACAGGCTTCAACCTACACTTACGCTCTGCTGCGCGCTCGGTAAAACGCGTCGAGGATCTCAAGGGAGCATTTACATGACATCGATTCGCCTCAGTGATGGAATCGTCAAGGATGAGATTTTGGTTGTCGGGCTAGCCATCAAGGCAGCGAAGGCGGCAAAGTCTTCGCTCTCTTTGCAGATTGAATCTGGCGATATCGCACTCGATGCAAAAGTTCTGCTTCAGACCCTGGCAGATCTTGGTGCAACAGGAAAAGCTGATGAAGTCATCAAGGTTCCAGGAACTGCTACTCGCCTTATTGTCTTCACTGGATTGGGTAAGCAGAGCGCCACTTATGACAACGAAGTACTCCGCCGTGCAGCCGGTGCTGCAGCGCGCGCACTCTCAGGCAATACCAGCGCAACTTTCTCTCTGCCTGCAAAGAGTGAGAGCGCTGTTCAAGCTATCGCAGAAGGGGCAGGGCTTGGAAACTATCTCTTCGATCAATTTAGAGGTTCAACTAAGAGTGCGCAGAAGGCTCCACTGAAGACGATTACCGTTCACACTTCTCTAGCTGGAAAGAGCTCTGCCAAAGATGCGGCAAAGGCTGCTGAAGTCATCTCAACCTATACACATCTAGTGCGCGACCTGATCAATACTCCACCAAGCCATCTGACCCCTGACTCTTTCTGCACCGCCATGAGCGCAGCAGTTAAGAAAGCTGGCGGCGCAGCAGTTGGGTTGAAGGTTTCGGTGATGACTGATTCACAACTTCGTTCTAAGGGTTATGGTGGAATCATCGGCGTGGGTCAAGGATCAGTTAATCCTCCGCGCTTATTCCACATTTCTTACACGCCTAAGGGCGTCAAGGCAAAGAAAAAGTACGCCTATGTCGGAAAGGGCATCACCTTTGATACTGGCGGCTTAGCCCTCAAGCCAGCTCTTGGCATGGAGGCGATGAAGTCAGATATGAGTGGAGCAGCTGCTGTCTGTGCTGCGACAATTGCAATTGCACTTCTCAGGGCGCCAGTTGCAATCGATGCTTGGGCACCACTTGCTGAGAATATGGTCAGCGATACAGCAACGAGACCAAGCGATGTCATCACGATATACGGCGGCAAAACTGTCGAAGTTCTCAATCCTGATGCTGAGGGTCGACTTGTTCTGGCTGATGCGATTGTAAGAGCGCAGGAGAGCAAGGATCTCGATGGCATCGTCGATGTTGCAACTCTTACCGGCGCACAAGTCGTCGCTCTCGGCACGCGCACGAGCGCGGTAATGACAAACAATGCAGAGTTTTCAGCAGCATTTGTTGAACTTACCAAGAAGACCGGCGAAGCATTTTGGCCAATGCCGCTTCCAGTTGAACTGCGCGCTTCACTTGACTCACCGGTTGCAGATCTTGCAAATATTGGTGAGCGAATGGGTGGAATGCTCGTCGCTGGCCTCTTCCTCAAAGAATTTGTTGCCGATGAACTTCCTTGGCTCCACCTAGATATTGCAGGTCCCGCCTACAACGAGGGGGCGCCTCACGGATATACCCCGGTTGGTGGCACTGGAATTGCCCTTCGCTCCTTGGTGCAATTGGCGCTAGAAGAGCGCTAGAGCTACCTCTTACCCTCAGTTAGGCGCGACCCCAAAAGGCTGGCAAGATATGGCTGTTAGAGCAGATGCAGTACGTGCGAAAGAGATGAAGAAGGAGCCTGACGGGTGTCGAATTTTGATCTAGTAGTTCTTGGTGGCGGAAGTGGCGGCTATGCAGCAGCGCTACGCGGAGCGCAGCTTGGTCTCTCAGTTGCCCTCATCGAGAAAGACAAGGTTGGCGGCACGTGCCTACACCGCGGATGTATCCCAACAAAGGCGCTTTTACATGCAGGCGAGGTCGCCGATAGCGCTCGTGAATCAGCTCAGTTCGGCGTCAATGCAACTTTCAACTCCATCGATATGGCGGGCGTCAATTCCTATAAGGATGGCGTTATCGCTGGTCTTCATAAAGGTCTCCAAGGTTTGGTGAAGTCCCGCAACATTACTTACGTTGAAGGAGTTGGTCGTTTAGTTTCAGCAAATACCGTTGAAGCAAATGGCGTTCAATATGTTGGTAAGAATGTCGTTCTTGCAACAGGTTCATATGCGCGCACACTTCCTGGTCTCGATATTGACGGTAAGCGAGTGATCACATCTGACCACGGAACTTCTATGGATTATGTTCCTAAGAGCGTCATTGTTTTAGGTGGTGGCGTCATCGGATGCGAATTTGCTTCAGTCTGGAAATCCTTCGGATCAGATGTCACGATTATTGAAGGTCTGCCTCATCTGATTGCCCTTGAAGATGAATCTTCCAGCAAGTTACTAGAGCGCGCTTTCCGTAAGCGTGGCATCAAGTTTGAACTAGGTGTTCGCTTTAAGTCCCACAAGGTAAATGGCGACAGCGTCACCGTTACTCTTGAAGATGGACGTGAATTCACCGCCGATGTTCTTCTTGTCTCTGTCGGACGTGGCCCTGTTACCGATGGAATTGGCTACCAAGAGCTCGGCATCGCCATGGATCGCGGATACATCACAGTCGATGACCACTGTCGTACCAATATTCCAGGCGTCTGGGCGGTTGGCGACATCATCCCAACGCTGCAATTAGCGCACGTTGGATTCCAAGAAGGAATTCTCGTGGCCGAAACGATTGCAGGACTGAACCCACGTCCAATTAACTACGACGGAGTTCCACGCGTTACATACTCCGAACCTGAGGTTGCATCGGTTGGTCTATCTACAAAGGTTGCAAAAGAACGTGGTTACGATGTCGTAGAACTTGATTACAACTTGGCCGGAAATGGCAAGGCGCAAATTCTGAAAACAGCTGGCTCAATCAAGTTAGTTGCAGAGAAGAATGGCCCAGTACTGGGAATTCATATGGTCGGCGCGCGCGTTGGCGAGCTACTTGCTGAAGCGCAATTAATTTACAACTGGGAGGCAACGGCAGATGATGTCGCTCCTCTGATCCATGCACATCCAACTATGTCAGAGGCTATGGGCGAAGCTCATATGGCGCTGGCCGGCAAACCACTTCACGCACACGGTTAAGGTAAGAGGAGAAAATAGCGATGTCATTCTCAGTCACGATGCCAGCTCTCGGTGAGAGCGTTAGTGAAGGAACAGTCACACGTTGGCTTAAGAACGAAGGCGACATGGTCGCAGTTGACGAGCCGCTCCTTGAAGTATCAACTGACAAAGTAGATACAGAGATTCCGTCACCTGTTGCAGGAGTTCTTTCAAAGATTGTCGTTGGAGTTGATCAGACAGTTGCTGTCGGCGCTGAACTTGCGATTATTGCTACAGATGCATCTGTAGCTGCGCCTGTGTCCGAACCACAGACAAATGCAAGTGTGGCAGGGGTTCCTCCCCAAGTTGCGACACCTGCATCCGTTCCTTCACCTCAGCCAACTCCCCCACCAGCAGCAGCTCCTGCGGCTCCTGCAGCATCTGCTGCAACATCGGGCGGAACAGTTATCACGATGCCAGCGCTTGGTGAATCAGTAAGCGAAGGAACCGTTACACGTTGGCTTAAGAACGTAGGCGATAGCGTCGCAATCGATGAAGCGCTCCTTGAAGTTTCAACTGACAAGGTAGATACAGAGATTCCGTCACCTGTTGCAGGAACTCTCCTTGCAATCGACGTACCTGTCGATACAACAGTTGCTGTTGGAGCTCGTTTAGGTCTAATCGGTGTTAGTGGTGCAGCTGCACCTGCTGCACCTGCTGCACCTGCTCCTATCGTTACACCGGCAGCACCGGCAGCACCGGCAGCACCTGTGGCACCTGTGGCACCTGTGGCACCTCAAATTTCAACACCAGCACCTGCGGCTCCTACTCCTGCAACACAAGCACCAGTTTCACAACCACAAGATGCTTATGTAACTCCTATTGTCCGCAAGCTTGCTAATGAGTTGGGCATCAACCTTGCAACAGTGCGTGGAACCGGAATCGGTGGACGTATTCGTAAGGAAGATTTACAAGCTCTAGCACCAGCGCCAACGGCTAATTCAGTGGCCAGTCCTGTAGCAGCGGCAGCTCCATCTGCTCCACGTCCGGCAGCTCCTGTTGCATCTCCTCTTCGTGGAACAACCGTGACGATGTCACGACTCCGTAAAGTAATCGCAGCGCGCATGGTTGAGTCTTTGCAGGTCTCTGCTCAGCTCACAACAGTTATCGAAGTAGATGTCACCAAGATTGCTCGTCTACGCGAACGTTCTAAGGCGACATTCGAAGCTCGCGAAGGTGTAAAGCTCTCATTCCTCCCATTCTTTGCCGTTGCAGTTTGTGAAGCACTAAAGCAGCATCCAGTTCTGAACTCTTCCGTTGAAGGCGATCAGATTATTTATCACGGAGCAGAACACCTCGGAATCGCTGTCGATACCGAACGTGGACTCCTTGTGCCAGTTATTCATAACGCTGGCGACCTCAACATGGGTGGCGTTGCTCGCAAGATTTCAGATCTCGCTGCTCGTACTCGCGACAACAAGGTAACGCCTGACGAACTAGGTGGTGGAACATTTACATTGACCAACACTGGGTCACGCGGCGCGCTCTTTGACACGCCGATCATCAATCAACCACAAGTTGCAATCCTCGGACTTGGCGCTGTTGTAAAACGTCCAATGGTCGTCAAAGGCGAAGATGGCGGCGAAACAATTGCAATTCGCTCAATGGTCTACCTTGGACTTTCATACGATCACCGCGTTGTCGATGGTGCAGATGCAGCTCGCTTCCTAGTAACGCTCAAAGAGCGCCTCGAAGGTGGCGCTTTTGAATCGGATTTGGGTCTCTAACCCTCATGTCATTGCCGCAACGCATCGCTATTACGGGCGCTTCTGGACTTATTGGTACCGCTCTCGTTGGGCACTTAAAGAGTGAAGGACACACAGTTCAACGTTTGGTCCGTCGCCCTGTTGTTGCTCCTGATGAAATCCAATGGGATCCCAAGACTGGGTATGTTGATATCGAGGCTCTTCGTGGCGTGGATGCAGTTATCCATCTTGCTGGCGTGGGAGTGGGCGATAAGCGTTGGAGCAAGAAGTACAAGGCCGAGATTTTAAATTCTCGTCTGTTAGGAACCACTGCGATTGCTCGCGCAGTCTCCGAAGTAAAGCCGCAAGTCTTTATCTCTGCCAGCGCTATCGGTTGGTATGGAGAATCCGGAAATCGCGCAGTCGTCGAAAGCGACCGCGTTGGAGATGATTTCCTTGCAGCTGTCTGTCGCGAATGGGAAGCTGCTGCAGATTTAGCGCAAGGCGTGAGAACAGTAAAGATTCGCACTGGCTTGGTTTTAGATCCAACAGGCGGTGCGCTTGGCAAGATGCTTCCGCTCTTTCGCCTAGGCCTCGGCGGAAAACTCGGAAACGGTAAGCAGTGGTGGTCTTGGATTACCTTGCACGATGTGATTCGCGCAATCTCTTTCCTGCTTGAGAACAAGATTGAGGGACCGGTAAATCTGACTTCACCTAATCCAGTGACAAATCAAGAATTTACATCAGCTCTTGCTCGAGCTATGCACCGTCCAGCACTCTTTCCAGCACCAGCTATCGGTCTAAAGATTGCACTGGGTGGTTTCTCTAGCGAAATCTTGGGTAGTAAGAAGGTAATGCCACAAGAGCTAACCAACGCTGGCTTTACTTGGGACTACCCGCACATCACCAATGCGCTAACTGCGCTCATCGAGGAGTAACTCTTCGGCCGCTAAGCGGCCTGATAAGAGGGCACCATTTTGAGAAGGTGCACTTCTGTAATCCCCTGCTACATAGATTCCCTGATCTACTTTCGCTGAAGTTACGCCTTGAGCCCCTGGTGAGAATATTGGTAGCGATTTAGGTATTTCATATTTAGCAATCAGCGACCAATCTGATGACTGCGCACCCCACATCAAAGATAGGTGGCGACGGACCTCAGACTCTGAGGCAAATTCAACCGTCGTTGAAGAAAGAAGCGTTCTGCCTGCTGGCGCGTAGCTTGGTGCAAGATTTGATATTGCTATCGAGTTTACGACTGGGCCGCGTCTTTGGCCGTCAATGACTAAATTCTTTGAATCCGTTAAACCAGAAGGAACTTCGTGATACCACGTTGTACTTGATGCAAGTTTAGGTACGCTCGTCATATCTAGGAGTTGAGCGGCAGTCGTAACATCGGTTGCCACAATTACCGGCCCATCTCCTAGCCCTTGAAGTGAATTGATATTGCGCCCTAGTTCAATGTTTCCGATTCTCTTAGCAATCTCCGCTGACAGAGCCCCCACTCCCTTAGCTGGAATCCCCGGAGCACCTGAAATAAAGGAACGGATGATCTCTTTGCCATTGATGGCACTGACATGGGCCGGTGAGGTGAGAAAAACTCCGGTCAGAAATGGACGGAGAACTTTCTGATAGAGATCTCCGAGGTTCTGTAATTCATCCTCAACGCTGGCTCTTCCACTGGATTTTGAAAACAAGTATCGAAGGAAACCAATTTTTGATCCCAGCGAACCTGTCTTTGCAGAGAACGCTGAGAGCGGGTAGCTCCTCGGATCTCCCACCACGATTCGACTCTCATCAATTGCAACTTCAACCGCGCGCGGTGCTGCAATGAATGACAATGCATCAATAACGTCGAGCCTCTTTAACTCCGGGTACTCTGAATTAATCAGCTGAAAACCACGATCAAGTGTGAATCCATCAATAAAGTCAGTTGCGACGCGGCCTCCCACGCGATCACTCGCTTCAATGACTCGCACCGCACGCCCGGCGCTTTGCAAGGTAAGTGCAGCGCTCAGCCCTGCAAGTCCTGCACCAATTACTGTTACCTCTTTATCGAGCATTTATCTCACGTGCTCTATCGACAATCTTTGCAACCGCTAAAACCTCATCCCGCGAAATCGGCCATTCTGCGCCATCGGTGAGTGCAGCCTTTACTGCGAGATAAAAGGCGCCATAGTTACCAGGAACTCCGGTGATCTCTTCTTTTGCCTCACCTTTGTAGATAAATGCACGAGATGTTGAGGGCATCGTCCAAGTTCCACCTTCAGGGAATTCTCCAGCTCGCAATAGCGCTTCCTGTGGATCTAAATCTTCGATGACTAGCGCGCCTTCGGTGCCCAAGAGTCGAATGCGCGGCCCTGGGTTGCCAGCAATTGCGCTGGCTGAAAGATAAGAATCAACACCCGAATCGTGTTGTAAAGCTAGAACCACATCATCTTCAGAGTTGCCACGAATACAGCGAATCTGTGCACTTGTAAGTTGCGCTGGCCCAAACCAGTCGAGAGCGGTGGAAATTAAGTGAGTTTGTAGATCAAGGAGTAGCCCTCCCCCATTTTCTGGGCTCTCGTTCTCACGCCATGATGCTGGATTCAACTGTGGGCGAAAACGTTCAAAGCGAGAATCTAAGCGAAAAGGTTTACCAATAAGGCCTTGCGCCAGTACCCTTTTAATAGTCAGAGCATCGCTATCCCAGATCCGGTTGTAGAAAACCGTGACCGGTACTCCTGCCTTATCAGCAGCTGCAAATATTGCTTGCGTTTCAGCGACCGTTCGCGCTGCCGGTTTATCAATAACTACAGGGATACCCGCTTCGATTGCAGCCAGCGCTTGTTCTGCATGCGCCTTATTTGCAGTAGCAATAACAACAAGATCTAAATCTTGGCGCAATAGATCTGCGAAGCTTTCAACAATCTTTACAAGCGGAAAATCCTCTTTTGCTTGTCTTGCGCGAGTCGAATTTGTTGTAAGAATTGCAGCGACTTCAAAGCCGGTCCCTTTGAGCAAGGGGCCATGAAATGAGCGGCCTGCTAAGCCGTATCCAGCAATTCCAACGCGCATTTTTAGCTTACTTATTCTGAAGTTTAGATGGCCACCAAATCTTTGGGCCAATCTCATGGACAAGAGCGGGTACCAAAATTGAGCGGACAATGATTGTGTCGAGCAATACGCCAAATGCAACGGCAAAACCAAGTTGGGCTAGTGGTACGAGTGGAAGAAGTCCTAGTACGGCAAAGGTGGCTGCCAACACTATTCCTGCAGAAGTAATCACAGCGCCTGTGACGGTAAGTCCCTTGATAACTCCTGCACGGGTACCAATCTTGATTGATTCTTCACGGACTCTGGTCATCAAGAAGATGTTGTAATCGATACCCAATGCAACGAGGAAGATAAAGGCAAAGAGTGGGAATGAAGTATCGCCACCAGCAAATCCGAAGACGTGATTGAAGACCAGCGCACAGACTCCCAGCGTTGCAAAGTACGAGAGCACCACTGTTCCAAGGAGTAACGCTGCGCTGAGAATGCTTCGCAGCAGTACACCAAGAATGATGGTGATAACAAAGAGAATGATTGGAATAATCAATCTATTGTCGCGATCGTTAGCCTTTCGGATATCGAAAGAGACTGCACTAGTTCCGCCCACGAGAGCAGTTGGGTCCGCCTCCTTAGCCAGTTCACGAATCCGCGGAATGTCATTAGAAGCTTCAACGCTATCTGGAGCTTTATCTAGAGTGACATTGAGAATTGCCTTGCCGTTAACAACTTTCACTGGAGGCGTTGGTTGGCCAGGCGCTGCAAATCCATCGAGGGCTGGTACAACCGATGTCACACCTGGCGCATTTTGCACTGCGGCAGTTACCGCGCCAATTCTGTCAACGTTCACAACAATCTGAGTTGGGTCTCCTTCACCTCCTGGGAAGTGAGTTACCAACAACTTCTGCCCAACGACTGATTCAGGATTGGTTGTAAAAGTATCTACAGTTCCAATTCCATCTGCTTTCAAGGTTGTAGAAGTAAAGGCAAAACCAAGGAGAATTACGCCTGAAATAACCCACGCCTTTCGCGGATGACGTCCAATTGTGTTTCCTACCTTTGACCAAGTTCCTGAAAGAACATGATCATCACCGTCAAATTCAGGGCGACGCGGCCAGAAAATCCAACGCCCAAAGATCAAGAGGAAAGCTGGCAACAGGGTCAAGATCGTAATCATCGAGCAGACGATTCCGATTGCACCAACAGGGCCAAGACCTGCTGTATTGGTTAACTGGCTGAAGAGAAGAATGAGGAGTGAGATAGAAACCGTCGAACCCGATGCAACGATTGGTTCCCACACGCCCTTGTAAGCCGCGCGCATGGCATCAAAGCGATTCTCATGTAGGTGAAGTTCTTCTCGATAGCGAGCAATGAGAAGTAGTGCATAATCCGTTGCAGCGCCGATAACAAGAACAGAGAGAATTCCCTGCGATTGACCGTCTACATCGATAATGTCATTTTTTGCAAGCAAATAGACGATTCCTCCTGCCATCGTCAAAGCAAAGAGCGCCGATAACAGCGGAATAATCCATAAAATTGGTGAGCGGTAGACAACAATCAAAATCACAGCAACTACAGAAAGTGTTGTCAGAAGGAGTGTCGAGTCAATCGAACCAAAGGCGCCAAAGAGATCGCCTAGCAATCCCCCGGGACCAGTCACATATGGCGTTAAGTTATTTGCCTTTGCAATCGGTGCGATATCTTCACGAATCGCTTCAACAATCGCTGGTAATACTGGTTCATCGTTAGGCAAGACTTCGCCAATTGCATTTCCATCTAGTGGAATATTCGCCAGAATTGCCTTGCCATCTTCTGAAGGGAAGGCTGAAATTCGCTGTCCTGGTGCGACAAAATCTGAAATCTTGGCATCCGTACTGGCAAGAGTCAGCGCGCCGATTTCATCGAGATGGCCATTAATCGCAGCTAGAGCCGAAGGAGTAGCAGCACCTTCAAAGAGAACCAAGGTCGGAAAGCTAAATGAATCCTTGCCTGAGAAAGTCTGGATAACCTCAGATGCTTGTGTAGCTTCGGCGCCCTTTGGCAAAAATGATGAATTGTTATTTTCTTGCACTGAAGAGAGCTTGCCGAAGAGAGGTCCGAATACTCCGGTAAGTACAAACCAGAAGATGACCATCAGCATGGCTAAGGCATAAGGCTTACGGTTATTGCGAGTAGTGACTGTCGACACGATGAAGAGGCCTTTCGGACTGCAGATTATGCGTAATTCGCTAGAGCGCTAGCCTACCTTTAGGCTGTACCCGTGCCCCTTCTTAGCGCAGCCCAAAATGGAGTTATCTCTCATACTCTGCTCGCACTTCAGCGAGCAGGCCTCGTTGATTATGAGAAGGCTCTATCCGTTCAACGCAGCATTCACTCCGAGGTTGTTCGTGGCTCTCGCGAGAACACCCTGTTACTTCTTGAACACCCTTCAGTCTTTACCGCAGGTAAGCGCACTCTCGAAGATGAGAAACCTCAAGACGGTACACCTGTGATTGATGTTGACCGCGGTGGAAAAATCACTTGGCATGGTCCTGGTCAATTAGTGGGGTACCCAATCGTAAAACTGGCCAAACCCACTGAATTGGTTGGATTTGTTCGCGAGATTGAAGCTGGAATCATCGCTGTCTGCGAAGAGTTTGGAATCAAGGGGCAACGCGTCGAAGGGCGTTCAGGTGTTTGGGTTTGCGATGAACACGGCGAGCGTAAAGTTGCTGCTATCGGAATTCGCGTTGCATCTGGTGTTTCTATGCATGGATTCGCTATAAATGTAAACCCAGATCTTTCGGAATTTAGCCGAATCGTCCCATGCGGTATCAGTGATGCCGCAGTCACCTCAATGGCGCTTGAGCTCAATCGTAAAGTAACGTTAGATGAAGTGTTGCCCGTAGTTGAAAAGCACCTCTTTGAAATTCTAGTGAAGGTGAGCGCATGACAATCGCACCCGAAGGTCGCAAGTTACTTCGTATCGAGGCGCGTAATGCCGAGACTCCGATTGAGCGAAAGCCTGAATGGATCAAGACTCGCGCCAACATGGGCCCCGAATACACTCGCCTGCGCTCGTTGGTTAAGACAGAAGGACTTCACACCGTCTGCCAAGAAGCGGCTTGCCCAAATATCTTTGAGTGCTGGGAAGATAAAGAAGCAACTTTCCTCATCGGTGGAGAACGCTGCACTCGTCGCTGCGATTTCTGCAATATCGATACCGGAAAACCTGAAGCTCTAGATCGCGATGAACCACGTCGAGTTGCCGAATCTGTGCAATCTATGGGGCTGAAGTATGCAACCATCACCGGAGTTACTCGCGATGATCTCGAGGATGAAGGTGCCTGGCTCTACGCAGAAACAATTCGCAAAGTTCATGAGCTAAATCCCGGAACTGGCGTTGAAATGTTAGCGCCAGATTTCAGCGGTAACCCAACTCTACTTAATGAAGTCTTTGAAACTCGCCCTGAGGTATTTGCTCACAATCTTGAGACAGTTCCGCGCATCTTCAAGCAGATTCGTCCAGCATTTACCTACGAGAGATCGCTCAACGTGATTTCGCAGGCTCGCGCCTTTGGCCTAATCACTAAGTCAAACCTCATCTTGGGGCTTGGCGAAACTCGTGAAGAAATCTCGCAAGCGCTCATTGATCTCCATGCAGCAGGTTGTGACCTCATTACTATTACGCAATACCTTCGTCCTACCAACAAGCACCACCCTGTTGAACGATGGGTAAAACCAGATGAATTTGTTGAGTTAGCAAAGGAAGCGGAAGAGATCGGCTTTAGCGGTGTCATGAGCGGTCCATTGGTCCGTAGCTCCTACCGCGCAGGTCGTCTCTATAAGCAGGCGCAAGAGAAGCGAGCCAGCATCTCTCATGGCTGATTTTGTCTATCCCCCAGTAATCGTCGCCGTTAAGGCGTTCTGGAAGTACCTGGGTTTGAAATTTGATTTCGAAGGCGAAGAAAACATTCCCCGTGACGGTGGCGCAATTCTTGCCATCAATCACGTTGGGTATTTAGATTTTGCTTTGGTAGGTACCGCGGCACTTCCAGTTAATCGCTACGTGAGATTTATGGCCAAGAAAGAGATCTTCGACAACAAGTTAGCTGGACCCTTGATGCGCGGAATGCACCACATCTGCGTAGATCGCTCTAATGGTTCCGCATCTTTTGTTGCAGCTCTTCGCGCTTTGCGCGGCGGTGAAATCATCGGCATTTTTCCAGAAGGTACGATCTCAGTTAGTTTTGAGATTAAGGAGCTTAAATCAGGAGCCGTTCGCTTGGCCATGGGCGCTGGTGTTCCGGTAATTCCGACAGTAGTTTGGGGTTCACAAAGAATTTGGACCAAGAAAGTCAAACGAAATCTTCGTCGCAAAAATGTTCCGATAACTGTCGCCTTCGGCACCCCGCTCTACTTTGATAAGCAGACAGATGTCGAAGCGGGCGAGAAACTGCTTCGCGAAACAATGATTGCCGCGCTTCATAAAGTCCAAGAAACGTATCCAGATTCACACGAAGGCCAGCGCTGGGCGCCTGTGCGCCTTGGTGGAACTGCGCCCGCTCCCCTAAACTAACGCTCATGTTCAAGCGAAAGAAAAAAGAAACCAAGATCAAGAAGCCTCGTTTTCAAACCTTTCGAGATGCTTACAAGGTAACTCGCGCCGAAAAGTCTTGGATCGGTTGGGCGCTGATTGCTCTCTTCACAGCCGTACTTGTCGCGGGTGTAACACTTGGCTTTGCACTTGGACGGCCAATTTATGGAGGCTTCGTCACTCTTCCGCTTGCCGCCCTCGCCACCATGTTCTTCTTTACCCGAGTTGCTGGCTCTGCAGCATATGCATCGATTGAAGGTCAGCTTGGTGCAGGTGCAAGCGTCTTAATGGCAATTCGCAAAGGCTGGACCACAACACCTGCAGTTGCCGTCAACAAGCAGCAAGATATGGTCCATCGCAGCGTTGGACGTGCGGGAATAGTTCTTACCGGCGAAGGTGGATTTGCAGTTCGCCAGATGGTGCAGGACGAGAAGAGAAAATCAGAACGGTACGCACCAGGTGTTCCAATTATTGAGGTATTCGTAGGAGATGGTGAAGGCCAGGTTCCGCTTCGTAAATTGCAGAAGCACGTAACCAAACTTCCAAAGAAACTCACACCTCACCAGATGCGCGAAGTTCGTGCGCGCCTTAAGGCCGTCGGTGGAATGTCACTTCCAATCCCAAAGGGTCCAATGCCTAAAGGTGTAAAAATCCGCTAACTCACGCAAACTTATGGCTTGAATCCAACTTCTGACGCCACGAAGTAAAGCTGCGCACAGAGCCTGCATGAGGTTTTCTAAACCATGGATAGGGGTGAATTTCAGCTAAGTTCGAAAACTTTTGGAACGATGGAACCGGCGCATAAGTCACAGCTACTTTGTTTTCTTGCGCAAACAAATAAGGGCTTCCAATAAATACTTCTACTCGCCGCCGCTGTGACAAATCTTGCAGAGTTTGAAGATAGAAGGCGATTCTTTTCGAACTCAACTGCAGCTTCCTCAAGGAATCCTCATTGAACACAAATACAACAGGTAAATCAGGGCGCGCTTGAAGTGCCGGATCTGAATCTCCGAGAGATTCAATAGTTAGTAGAACAAACGCTGGATTGTCATTTTCAACTACCAACACGGGACCAATAGTTCGACCTAAATCCGGATCGCTATCGAGCAGCGGATTCTTAGGCAGAGCAACTGGTGAAATTTCATCAGGAAATTCTTGAATTGGGCAGTTCTTTTTGAGCGGACATTTAAAACAGATTCCAGGAGCTCGCTTTTCCACTTGCCATCGAGCAAATCCATAAGGCTTTCCTGTGCCAGCACCGACTGTCCACTGCCAACCTAAAAGATTCGCTGCACGAGATCCATCCAATAACTCGCGAAACATCCGTTCTTGCCCATGTAACCAACCCATGTTGTTTCGCACAGTCCAATGCGACGCCATCCACATCCGCGTTTGATTTACAAGCCAGCCATCGCTTTCGAGTTCGGCTAAAACTCGGTCAACGCAGAGCATCTCGCGATTCCAGCCATCACCAGGGTTGTTCCAGTTTGCTTCAAAGCGAAGATTCTCGAAGAGTGTTGCCCCAACTCTGGCATAAAGGTGACGAGCGTACTCTTGCCAAAAAAGCTCGTCGCGAAATTTCTCTCTATCTTTATAAGGAGCATCTTTGACTGCTTTATATACCTGAGACAAGGTAAGTATGTTGTGACGAATGTAAGGAGATAGCACCGTAGCACCACGCTTCTCGCGAGGTTCGACTTCAGACCTTTGTTCGGCATACCTAGTGATGTCGAGGTTTTCCAGAGCGCGATTAGCTGCCCGCTGACCGCCTTCAATCGAACTTATTGTGAGTGGGCCTGAATACAAGCCAGCAAACGCTCGTTCGATAATGATGGCTACATCTAACTCAATTTCAATTCTTCTCATGGAGAATTGAGCATCTCTAAGAGCGCGTGTTCACAAGGACTGTATTCGATAGCCGTTCATTGATTCCGCGACCTTCTTCATCGAAGGTGATTGCGGTAACGACCGGCATTAAGAGTGCGGTTCTAATAAGCGATTGAAGCGGCGTTACCGCTCCGCCATCTGAATAGCGGACTACTTTGAGGCCAACAATGCGATGGCCAAATGAAGCGCCACCCAGTGCGACAAATATCGAATACTGCGCGAAGAGAAGAAGAAGTACAGGCAAGCGTGCTCCAGGGACGCGATCGGCTAGTGAGCCTCCTCCGGCGAAGAATCCGAGTGCGATGGCATAACAAGCCAACCAATCGATGGTGATGCCGAGAATTCGGCGCCCCTGGCTCACACGTGGATACATGGCGCCAAGCCTATCGGCTACCTGTAACGGGGGTAGATGTGAGTCAATCAACCGAGATGTAACACGGCTGTAACACTGCGATTATGACATTTTTACGCATGAGAACTAGCCTTCACTCCATCAGCGGTACTCAACGATGAGCTGACTGGGATGAGCTGGCTGTGAAAAATCAGCCTCAATTGGAGTATCAATATGTTTAAGAACTCTTCAGAAATTTTTGCATACATCAAGAAGGAAGATGTGAAGCTTGTTGATGTTCGCTTCACCGACCTTCCGGGAATCCAGCACCACTTCAACGTTCCTGTTGAATCATTCGATGAAGCGGTCTTTACAGATGGCCTCATGTTCGATGGTTCTTCAATCCGTGGATTCCAAGCAATCAATGAATCCGATATGAAGTTGCTGCCAGTTCCAGAGTCAGCATTTATCGATCCATTCCGTCTTGAGAAAACTTTGGTCATTATCTTCTCGGTTCACAACCCTGTAGATAACACGCCGTATTCGCGCGACCCACGTGGCGTCGTCAAGAAGGCCGTGGATTACATGAAGTCAACCGGTATTGCTGATCAGGCGTTCTTTGCTCCAGAAGCAGAGTTCTATGTCTTTGACGCAGTTCGCTTTAAGACTGGCATGAATGAGGCATATCACCACATTGATTCATATGAAGGTGCGTGGAACACAGGAATCGTTGCCGACCCAGATGGCACTCCAAACCGTGGATACCGCACACGTATTAAGGGTGGATACTTCCCAGTGTCTCCAACAGATCAATTCGCTGACTTGCGTGACGAAATGGTGATGGAACTCGGTCGCGCTGGACTCTTAGTTGAGCGCTCACACCACGAAGTTGGTACAGCAGGACAGATGGAGATCAACTATCGCTTCACGGATATCCTCTCCGCTGGTGATGAGCTGATGAAGTTTAAGTACATCATTCGCAACGTTGCATGGGAAGGTGGCAAGACAGCGACCTTCATGCCAAAGCCACTCTTCGGAGATAACGGTTCTGGAATGCACGTTCACCAATCACTTTGGAAAGATGGCAAACCACTCTTCTTCGAAGCAGGCACATACGGCGATCTCTCCGATATGGCTCGCTGGTATATCGGCGGACTCTTGAAGCACGCTCCATCACTTCTTGCATTCACCAACCCAACGGTCAACTCATATCGTCGCTTGGTTCCAGGATACGAAGCACCGGTAAACCTCGTTTACTCAGCTCGTAACCGCTCTGCATGTATCCGCATTCCAATTACAGGTTCATCACCAAAGGCAAAGCGTGTTGAGTTCCGTTGCCCAGATCCGTCATCCAATCCATACCTCGCATTCGCTGCGATGCTCATGGCTGGAATCGATGGAATCGTCAACAAGATTGAACCACCTGCACCAGTTGATAAGGATCTATATGAACTCGAAGGCGCAGAGGCTGCTTCAATTCCACAGGTTCCAGGATCTCTCGATGCGGTTCTTGATTCACTTGAGAAAGATCATGAGTTCCTTACTAAGGGTGGCGTCTTCTCGGAAGACCTCATCTCAACATGGATTGAGTGGAAGCGAAAGAACGAAGTCGATTATGTGCGTCTACGTCCGCACCCAGCTGAGTTCGAGCTTTATTACGACATCTAAGAGCTACTCATAGCTAAAGCCCCGTCAGAAATGGCGGGGCTTTAGCCTTTTGTCTTACTTGCTCTTTCGTGGAGCCAAGATGGCGAAGAACAGCCAACTAATCAATCCGCTTACGACGGATGCCACAATCACTGCCAGAACTGCGGTGTCTTGAAGTGCCTTCTCATCAAAGGCAAGGTTTGCAATAAAGATGGCAACAGTGAAGCCAATACCTGCCGCACTGCCAGTGGCAGCAATCTGGCCTACGCCCGCACCTGCTGGGTAATCACCCACGTTGCTCTTCTTTGCCAAGATGAGGGCCAGAACAATTCCGAGCGGTTTTCCGAGTACCAACCCAGCAAAGATTCCCCAGGCTACTGGTGATTTCAGCGCGCTCTCTAGAGATGAAGAGGTGATCACAACTCCAGTATTTGCGAAGGCAAAGATTGGAATAATGACAAAGCTGCTCCAAGGATGCAGTTTTGCCTCTAGCCACTCAATTACTGAAACTGATCCATCTATCTCATCGTGAAGATCCGGATTTACCTTGGGCTGATTTGGGGTCAACAGACCCAAAATCACTCCGGCAAGAGTTGCATGCACTCCACTTCGATAGAGGCCATACCAAAGAAGAGCTCCAAGAATTACGTATATCGGAGTACTAACCACGCCAAATCTCTTTGCAAAAAGAATGGCTACTACGGCAAGTGCAGAAGCTGCGAACCAAGAAACGGTAACTCCAGTGGAGTAGATAAATGCGATGATCAAAATTGCGCCGATATCGTCTATAACTGCAAGGCCCAGTAAGAATGTGCGAAGTGGTGGCGCTACAGCAGTTCCCATCATTCCCAAGAGTCCGACAGCCAAGGCAATATCTGTTGCTACCGGAACGCCCCAACCACTTGGAGCTTCTCGCCCTGCAATAAGCAAGTAGATGCCTGCCGGAAGAAGCATGCCACCGACAGCGCCAAGGAAAGGCATGATTGCAGTTCGGATAGAAGATAGATGCCCAGAGGTGAGTTCTCTTTTTATCTCGAGCCCAACAACAAAGAAGAAGATTGTCATCATCGCATAATTGATGACCTTGAGTGTTGTGAGTTTGAGGAAGATTGAATCGTTACCTAGTTCGAATGAAGCGCTCAGGGCCGAGAAATAGGTGCTTGACCAAGGAGAATTAGCTACCGCCAGGCCCGCAAGAGCCGCAACAAGTAGTAAGACTCCGCTGGAAGATTCTCGATGGAGAAAATCACGAAGAGGAGCGATTGAACGGCGCATTACATCAAACTATCACGAAGCAAATTCTTGGCGGGTAATCTTTTTACGAGCAAGTAAGAAGTAGCCGACAAAGCCAATGAGAAGCGCGAAGAAGACTCCTAGATTTGTGTAGGCCCACGAACCTTCTTTACCGCCGATTACATGGAGGAAATAACCCTGCCAAGAAAGCCACCCAGCAAATGTATTTGTCACAAAACCCCAACCAACAAATGTTCCGAGCACCATGATTGAGATTGATTGGACGTTCCAGCTTCCGTAGCGCCCATTGTGAGAGTACAGGTCAGTTTCGCTATAGCTCTTGCGCAGCAAAACATCGGTCACAAAAATCGCTGACCACACTGCAATTGGCACACCTAAAGTGATGAGGAAGCCTTGGAGAGGGTGGAAGAAGTCATCTGCTACCCAGACAAAATAGATAACCCCAATCAACATCAGCATCGCATCAAAAGATGCAGCAACGTGGCGTTTTACAGGCAACCCGATTGAAATCAGAGCGAGTCCGGACGAGTAGAGATTCAGGATTGCTCCCCCGACAAGTCCCAGGATGGCAACCAGTGCAAAGATAACGAGATACCAACTTGGAAGTATTGTGGTGAGCGCTCCAATCGGATCGCTAGCAATCGCATCTGAAAGCTTCTTGCTACTTCCCGAGAGAGCAGCGCCGTATGTGACGAGAATGATTGGGACTACGGATGCTCCAAAGACTGTCCAGCCGATGACCGCCTTACTGGATGTGGTGCGAGGCAGGTAGCGCGAATAGTCGGCTGCTGCATTCACCCATCCCAGCCCAATTCCAGTTGCTCCAAAGATAATTGCGCCGATAAAGCCTTGTGCATTTCCAGATGGAAGAGATGTGATTGCTGACCAATTAACCTCATCGAAGGTCAGTGAGATATAGACACCAGTCATAACCAGGGTGACAATCGTAAGAATGCGCTGAATGCGCATAATGACTGCGAACCCAAGCACTCCTGCTGAGACAGTAAGGGCAATCGCGATTGCAAAACCGATAACCATTGCAGTGTTCTGATCTAGATTTCCTAAGCGCATAAAAACTGTACCTGTGGCCAGTGTTGCAAGCGACATTAGGACTATCTCCCAACCGACAAAGACGAGGTAGGAAAGTAGCCCAGGTATAACAGCGCCCTTTACGCCAAATGTTGCTCGCGCCAAGACCATCGTCGGTGCATTGGATTTCTTCCCTGCGAGAGAACTGAAACCTACAAGGAGAAAAGAGAGAACAGTTCCAAGAAATGCAGCAATAGTTGCCTGCCAGAAGGAAATTCCAAAGCCTAAAAAGAAGGCTCCATATGAAAGAGCCAGCAGAGAAACATTCGCTCCGCACCAAGGCCAGAAGAGAGAAGAGGCTTTTCCACCCCTTTCGTTCTCGTTAATGACATTGGTCCCATTTAGCTCAAGGTTCATGGCGTAAAGAGTAAAGGAGTTTGCTGCAGAGTTCTTAATCTAGGAAGAAATCAAGCAGGAAGTCTTTTGTGCCAGGAACGACTGAATACTTTTCTAGGTCAGTGATCCCCTCAGAGGCTAGAACTTCGTCATCGACAAAGAAATTGCCAGTGCACTCTTTCGAATTGCGATTCAAGATGATGTAGGCGCTATCGGAGAGAATTTCTGGAGTACGACAAGCAGCAGTATCGACGCCTGGAATCATCTGTAGCGCAGCTGTATCGATTGCAGTGCGTGGCCAGAGCGCATTAACTGCGATTCCATCTCGTTTGAACTCCTCAGACATTCCAAGGACACACATACTCATACCGTACTTCGCCATTGTGTAAGCCACATGGTTCTTAAACCATTTTGGCTTCATGGAAAGTGGAGGTGAAAGATTCAAGATATGAGGATTACGGCCCGCTTCAGCACTATCACGTAGAAATGGGATCGCAGCTTGAGAAGTGAGGAACGTGCCGCGAACGTTGACATCGAACATCAAGTCAAAGCGCTTTGCTGGAGTTTCTTCTGTGCGAGTGAGGTTAATCGCGCTTGCGTTGTTGATCAGAATATCGATTCCGCCAAACTCAGCAGCTGCTTGTGCTACTGCTGCAGCGATCTGAGTCTCATCTCTTAAGTCACATTGAATCGGAAGCGCTGTTCCGCCGGCAGCTTTGATTTCCTCCGCTGCTGAATAGATAGTGCCAGGCAATTTTGGATTGGGTTCAGCAGTCTTGGCGGCAATAGCGATTGATGCTCCATCGTGGGCAGCGCGAAGAGCGATGGCTAATCCAATACCGCGAGATCCGCCTGTGATGAAAACGCGCTTTCCTTGTAGTGACATTTACTTGCCTCTCTTTGCCATAAAGTTCATAAATGCTTCAGCCGCTTCCTCTGATTGCAGAGCCAGCGCAAAGATTTCAAATTCAGCGCGCATGACGGCAGCAACTGCATCATGCTTACCGGCCTTCATTAACGCCTTAGTATTGATAATTGCCTGAGGAGGTTGTGCGGCAATTTTCTCAGCGATAGCCACCGCTTGCGCAAAGGCATCATCTGCAACCGTTGCTACCAGCCCCATCTCCTTCGCTTCAGCTGCACCAAATGACTCACCAGTCATAAACACCTTCGCGGCTCTCTGGTACCCGACCAGATTAGGAAAGAGCATGCTCGAACCAGCCTCCGGAACTAACCCGAGTGATGTAAATGGCATAGAGAAGTTGGCAGTGGGTGAAGCCACAACGACATCACAGTGCAGCAACATCGTTGTTCCGACGCCAATAGCATTTCCTTTGACGGCCGCTAGTAGAGGCTTTGGGAATTCCAGAAGCGCACCTAGAAACTTGGCAACATCAGAATCTGATTCTGTTGGTGGGTTAGACATAAAATCGCGAATGTCATTACCTGATGTGAAGTGATCGCCCTCGCTGGTGAGCACCACGCAACGAATTCCAAAATCCCCAGCTGCTTCATTGAGGTTCTGGGCGAGCCCTGCATACATAGAGCGAGTGATTGCATTCATCTTCTCGGGACGATTAAAGGAGATTACGAGGGTTTGCCCCTGCCGCGAAGTCACGATTTCGGTCATTTGCGCATCTTATGGCGTCGAAACCGGTAAAGGAAGCACGTGTTGCGCAAAGCACTTGTCAGTACAAGACGAGAGAATACGTAGATGCGCAAACCCGAAACTCCGGCCCGCGACACGATCGCACCTTCAGATTTAACCTTTGGGCTATCAACCTGCAAACGCTGTCTTTGGTTGAAGTACTGGTTCAAATTTGAACTCAAGAAAGAGTTTCCACTAGTGAAGCCGCTAGCTGACTCACAAGAGGAATATTTCAGACGAGCTCCTCTGCAATCACTGCACCCTTCCCTCAAGCCCGGTGTGGTGAAGCAGTGGGGACAGTGGGTGAAGAGCGCACCGATTTCAATCAACGGTTTTGAGACTCGCTGGAAGATTCTAGGAATCTACGACCTACTCGGACATTACGAAGATGGAACAGTTGCCATCATCGATTGCAAAGTCTCTGACTCAGATCGCGACAATGGACCTTTCTATGCCCCCCAACTAGAGTCCTATGCGTATGCACTTGAGAATCCTGATAAAGGAAAGCCCTTTCCAGTCTCGACAATGGGGCTACTCATTTGGAAGCTGGCCGGCGTTACCGAAACTCGTCAGAGCGAACTAGCCAGCAACTCACACGGTTTTGGCGTAAACCAACACTACGTCCCGGTAGAACGTGACAGCGCAACCTTTATGAATCTACTAGAAGAGTTGATTACCACTATCGAGGGTGGAATGCCTGACCCTGGCCCAGAGTGCAACGTCTGTAACTATCTCATTAAACGGGTCGAGCTAGAGATCGATTAGTCGTTCTCGTCTGTGTTCTCGGTATTGATACCAGCCCTCTTTGCTTTAACTGCATAAGTATCTACATACTCTTGCCCTGACAATTGCTGAATGCGTTTCATGATCTGATCAGTTACATCGCGCAGATATTGCAGGTCACTCGAATCGCCCTCAAAGTACATCGGTTCACCGAAGGTGATTCCGACTCTCATAATCTTTGGAATCACAGTCCCAGTTGGCTGAATCTTGTCTGTATTAAACATAGCGATAGGAATTACGGGAGCACCTGATTCGATGGCCAGGCGCGCTATACCTGTACGTCCTTTATAGAGTCGGCCATCGGGAGAGCGAGTGCCTTCGGGATAAATGCCAAGTGAATTACCTTCTGCCAGAACTTGTAAGCCCGTGATGAGTGCAGCTTCGCTCCGACGTCCGCCAGATCGGTCTACTGGAACCTGGCCGAGTGCGATAAAAGTTAACTTCTTAATCAGGCCCTTAGGTCCAGGGGAAGTGAAGTATTCACTCTTTGCCAAGAAGGTGACCTTGCGAGGAACAACCAGTGGCATAAATATCGAATCGCTAAATGAGAGATGATTTGAAGCAAGAATCACAGGGCCAGATGCCGGCACGTTACGCAAACCTTTTACCTTTGGGCGAAAGAGCACCATCAGAAATGGTGTGAGGAAAGCTCTCAAGGTGCCGTAAGGCAGGTTATTCATGGCGCTAATTTAGCCTGAAAGCCCGCCTTTGTGCGAACATAAACCATGACCACAGGCGGACGATCTGGTGCATTTGATGACGATGAACTCATTAAGGCCGAATTTGATTCGATGGTTGAAAGACTCTCACTCGATGAATCTGCGCCGACCACATATCTTGATGAACTCGATAAATTTGAAGACCAGAATCGGTTTACTCCCCCACAGATTGCTAAACGCGGATTACGAGAACAGATTGAAGATGCGAAAAGATCATTCAGAAAATGGAAGAATAATCGGCAGAACTACAACCCAGATGATGGATCTGCAATTTAAATCTTTAGCGACGAGCTAAATCTGCAACTCCAACGAGTCCTGCTTGATTTCCAAGCGTTGCGCCAACAATTTCTGGCATAGGAAGAATCTCTGAGAAAGGCATATGTCTTTTTGCTGCTTCGCGAATTGGCGCTAAGAGCAGATCGCCAGCATCAATTACTCCACCGCCAATTACAACGGTTTCGGGATCTAAGATCGCAGAAAGAGATGCAACACCAGCACCAATCCACTTTCCGGTTGTTCTAAATGCTTCAATCGCAATAACGTCACCCTCGCGAGCAGCTTCCATAATCATTGTGCCGGTCAGACCAGAAAAAGTTCCATCGCCTCTCGCCAAGAGCTTCTCTGCAATTCCTGGATTCTGCTCAATGGCTTCACGTGTATGTCGCATCAGCGCCGATCCTGAACCATATTGCTCGAAGCAACCCTTTGCTCCACATCCACAGAGAAGTCCATCGGGTACGACTCTCATATGTCCGACTTCTGCAGCAATGCCGAAGGCGCCTCGATGTAACTTTCCATCAATAACAATTCCACCGCCAAGACCTGTGCCTATAGTCAGAAGCAGTACATGCTGTTTACCTTTGGCAGCGCCAAAACGCGCTTCTCCCCATGCAGCTGCATTTGCATCATTTTCTATATCCACAGGAAGACCAATCAAGTTGGTGAGTTCGTAATCTAAATTAACGCCGTTCCATCCGGAAATGTTTGGTGTAGCAAGCATCGTCTTACGATCTGACGAAACCCAACCTGCTGCAGATACGCCAACTGACTCGACTGGAAATTGCGTCTTCAACTCATTGGCAACCTCGGCGATTGCAGCGGTAAGCGCGGCACCACCTGCTTTAGGAGTATCGCGTCTAGCAGTCTTGTGAACTTGGCCAAACTCATCGACAACGCCGCCAAGAACCTTAGTTCCGCCGACATCTACTCCGATAGTAAATGACATTACGCCAGGTGCTCGCCTAATTCCTTAAGTGCTGCATCAATAGTTTGTTGCTGCGCCTTCGTAATCATCATGGCAGGAACTGGCATAGAGACTGCCACCTCTAGTTCATAAGTTACCTGGGTGGAATCGGCGTCAAGCGCTTTGAGAGTGTAAGCGCCATCCATTTGAGTCAACAGATCTGCCTCATCCATCGTGAAAGTAAGAATTGCCGGTTCTGCACTCCAGTCGTAATCCAAGACGACGCGATCCTTCATCATTCCCGCATCAATTGAAAGCTTCGCTTTCGTTACGCGATTTTGTCCGTCGCGTTCAATGACATCTACCTTCTTGATCGAGGAGAGCCATTCTGGATAAGACTCAATAGAAAAGAGCGCGGCTTGCACATCGGCAAGGGGTGCATCAATGACAACTGTGGAAGTACTCTTCTGTGACATGCCCCCAAGGCTACCAACTCCGCGTGGATTTCGAGATTCGAAGAAAAATCCAAGGTTGAACATCTTCCATTTTTCAGGTTGTGACCACTAGCGTTAGCGCCATGAACGAAGTCACAGTCCCGGCCATCATTCCTGCAGCTACTGAAGGAAATCTCACCAATCTCATTGCAGAGCGCGCCTGGTTTGAACCAGAACGCGTCACAATGTCACGTCCACTCGGCGATGGGTGGCAACCACTCACTGCGCGCCAAGTGGAAGAAGAAATACGTGCTACCGCAAAGGGTCTTGTCGCGGCTGGAATTCAAATCGGCGATCGCGTAGCCATCATGGCGCGCACTCGTTATGAATGGACAATCCTTGACTTTGCAATTTGGTATGCGGGTGGATGCGTAGTTCCAATTTATGAAACTTCATCACCTGAACAAGTTGACTGGATTCTTAACGACTCTGGTGCAGTTGGGCTCATCGTCGAAACGCCTGCACACCGCGAGCTAGTAACTCCCGTGCTTCCAGCGCACACAAAGCACATCTGGATTATGACTGAAGATGTACTTTCAACTCTTAGAACTGCAGGGAGTGCAATCTCTGATGAAGAGATTGAAAGACGACGTAACTCTCTTGCTCCAGCAAGCTTGGCAACTCTGATTTACACATCAGGAACCACAGGACGCCCTAAGGGAGTTCAACTCACCCACGCAAACTTCCTCTCTGAATGCGGAAATGTTGTCGAAGGTGCGAGCGATCTCTTCTTAAAGCCAGGTGGATCAACTCTGCTCTTCCTTCCTGTAGCTCACGTCTTTGGTCGCATGGTGCAAATTGGAGCCATCCACTCAGGACTTCACCTTGCTCACTGCAGCGATCCTGTTGGACGCCTACCGGCAGACCTTGCTTCATTTAAGCCTTCTTTCGTCCTTGCCGTTCCACGTATCTTTGAAAAGATTTACAACGGAGCCGAAGCAAAGGCAGAAGCTGCAGGTAAAGGAAAGATCTTCCGTAAGGCAGCAGAAGTTGCCATCGCATACAGCGAGGCAAAAGATAAGGGTGGGTTCAATCCACTCCTAACTCTCAAGCATGCGCTCTTTGACAAGTTGGTCTTCTCAAAGATCCGCGCAGGTATGGGTGGCGCTGTAGAAGCAGCTATCTCAGGAGGAGCGCCTCTTGGAACTCGCCTCGGCCACTTCTATCGTGGTGCCGGCATCACAATTCTCGAAGGCTATGGTCTTACTGAGACAACAGCAGGTGCAACTCTTAACCTGACGAAGAGTTTGCGAATTGGTTCTGTTGGAAGACCTATCCCTGGAACATCAATCAAGATTGCCGAAGATGGCGAGGTTCTTATCAAGGGACCAATCGTTATGCGAGGTTACTGGCAGAACGATGCGGCAAACCAAGAAGTCTTTGATGGCGAATGGTTTAAATCTGGAGATTTAGGTCGCCTCGATGATGAAGGTTACCTATACATCACAGGACGTAAGAAGGAACTCATTGTTACCGCCGGTGGAAAGAACGTTGCACCGGCTGTACTTGAAGATCGCCTTCGTGCGCATCCACTCATCAGCCAGTGCATCGTGCTTGGTGACAACCAACCATTTATCGCAGCGCTCATTACAATTGATCAAGACATGCTCAAGGGATGGATTGCGGCAAATAATAAGACGGGTGCCACAGTTGAAACTTTGGTGAACGATCCTGATCTCATCGCTGTCATTCAAACTGCAGTCGATGAAGCCAACAAGGCTGTATCAAAGGCTGAATCAATCCGTAAGTTCACTATCCTGGCAAAGGATTTCACCATCGCAACCGGCGAACTCACTGCCAAGCTATCTCTTAAGCGCCATGTGATCTCGCAGAACTACGCTGCCGAGATCAATGCACTCTTTACTAAGTAATTCATGATGCCATCTCCCGAGCGCCTTGATGTGGCTCGGGAGTTACATGATGGAATCGCTCAGGATTTGGTCGTCCTCGGGTACTCGCTGGATTTGCTCCTTGCCACAGATGGATTACCGCAGAACGCTCGTGCATCTATTCGCGAATCACGTTTACAGGTTGATGAACTCATGCGGAAGGTTCGCACCGAGATATTCAATCTACGCAACCAATCACAACTTTCAATCTCATCGCAGATACAGAATCTCATCGCCCAGGAATACTCAGATTTTGAGCTGGCGCTCGATATTGAAGAGGTAAGTGCGCCGCCTGACCTTTCACATGAAATCATCGCAATCACCGGAGAAATCCTACGCAATGTGAGGGCGCACTCTAGGGCTACCCGAATTGGAATAACTCTCTATCCGATAAACAATCGCATCTATCTTCAGATATGCGATAACGGGATTGGAGGAGCAAAAATGAAAGATGATCACTGGGGCTTAACAGGCATTTCAGAGCGAATTACCAAGCTCGGTGGAACGCTCACTATTGAGAATTACTATGAAGATAACTTGGGAGTTCGCATAACAGTTCTGATATGAGCTCTCGAGCGCTCATCATTGATGATCATGCAGTTGTTAGGTCAGGGATTCGTAAGGCTCTTGAGGTTCGTGGAGAAATTGAGGTATTTGAAGCTGCATCTAGGGCTGAAGCGCTGGCCCAGATTGCTCTTGTAAGTCCGCATCTCATTGTTGTTGATATCAATCTTCCAGACGGCAGTGGCTTAGAGATAGTCAGCTGGGTTCGCACAATCTCCACAGAGATAGCGATTGTTGTTCTGACCTTTAACGATTCTGATGACCAACTCCTAGCAGCTATGAAGGCCGGCGCTAGCGCCTTTGTAAACAAATCTGCCCCACTGCCTGAGTTGATGGCAGCAATAGCGCATGCGCAAGCATCACCTCGCTCATTCGCTGCTCAAGAGATAGTCGATGCGCTGCAAAGGAAGCACCTTAAATTTGGATTATCACAACGCGAACTCCAGATCATCACGATGTTGCCGACGGATGAACCACTCTCAACCTTGGCCAAGTCACTCTTTATCTCTGAGTCAACTCTCAAGACCCATCTAACTCATATCTATCGAAAAATGAGTGTCAAGAATCGTTTGCAAGCAATTAACGTTGCGCGAAAGACTGGTCTTCTATGAGCAGTGAATTAAACTGAGCTGCCCATCGTTCCCAGCGCCATTCATCAATAATCCACTGGCGACCACGTGCGCCCATTTCTTTGGCGAGCTCAGGGCTCTGCAATAACTTAATTGCAGCTGCTGCAACCTCTGATTGAGATGTTCCGTCTACGACTAAACCTGTCTGGCCATCAACCACCGCATCAGGCGCTCCCCCGGATCTTCCACCAATAACTGCAACGCCACAGGAACTAGCTTCGAGGTAGACAATTCCAAGACCTTCAACTTCAAGACCAGCAAGGCGTGAGCGAGATGGCATGGCAAAGATATCTCCGGCACAGATGTACTGAGGCAGATCTTGATACTGAATTCTTCCAATAAAGGTAATGTGTGCTGATACTCCAAGCTTCTCGGCTCTCTTTTGCATGAATTCTCGACGCGGACCTTCTCCGACAAAGAGAAGATGTGCATCTGGCACTTCGCGAAGAATGCCAGGAAGGGCTTCTACAAGCGTGTCTTGACCTTTTCGATGAACCAATCGACCAACGCTCACGATTACCTTCTTATCGCTAAGCGACAACTCGCTACGCACTTTGATGGAGCCGGCATTAGGCGCAAAATGATTTGTATCAATTCCAGGTGCAATCTTCACCATAGCGCTCTGCGCACGTGCTGAAAGTGGTTTAGCGATATTGCGTCCTGTGAAATCACCGAGAAAAGTGAGATGGTCAACGCCTGTTCCTATTCTGCGCATTAAAAGGGAAAATGGCCAAACCTTCGCCCACCAGACTTCATGGCCATGTGTAAGAGCAACGATTTTCTTAACTCCCACGCGACGCAGTCCATGCGATAGAAGCGCAAGCGGAGCTGCTGCACCGAAAAAGACGCGCGAAATCTCGCGGTTCTTTACCAGCGCACGCACAGCTCTCCCTACTCTTAAGGATGGAAGAAGGACTCGCGCTCGATCGCGAATTACTTCAACGCCGTAGTCCTGCAGCCAAGCTTTGTCGAAAGGCGCAGATCCATCTTGGCTCGATGTGTAAACAATGACAGAGTTTTTGGGAAGTCTCTCGATGAGGCCAATAACAAATGTTTCAATACCGCCTGCGCGAGGACCAAAGTCATTTGTGATGCAGAGTATTTTTGGCGCTGACATTAGAAACGGCGAACAGCAACTAAAGGCTTACGTCCCATGTCGAGCGGTGCGACCTTTACACGTGAACCCGAACGAGGTGCGTGAACCATACGTGCACCGCCGAGATAAATTCCAACGTGAGAGACAGGGCGACCAAAGAAGATGAGATCGCCCGGCTTCTTCTGGCCAAATGGAACCGATTTGCCCATCCGAGCCTGCGCCGCCGATGAGTGAGGAAGCTTTACGCCAGCTGCTTGGAACGCTCGCATGGTTAGCCCTGAGCAATCCCATGTTGTCATTCCATCTGGGCCAAAAACGTAACGGTCACCAATCTGTTGAAGCGCATATTTAAGGGCGATACCTGAACGTCCTGAAAGCCCTACCGCACTCTTGGCAGCCTTGAGAGAGGATTGCTGATCTGCATTTTCACGCTCTTCAGCCAAACGTGCCAGACGCTCCCGATCTTCCTTCTTTAACTTTGAAAGTAAGAGCTCGGCCTGTGCCAACTTTCGTTGCGCAAAGGCGCTGCGTTCAGCCAACTTCTTCTCCAGCACCTTCACCTGTGCGAGTCGATCAGCAACCGTAAGAGATGTTGCATTGAGTTGCTGCTCAGCAGTTTGAAATTTTCGTAGCTGTGTAGATTTGCGGCGAGTAATGGCCTCAAGTGAACCAGCTGAAGAGAGATAAAGCGCTGGATCGCTAGAGAAGAGGAGTTCTAGGCTCTGACTAAGAGTTCCTGACTTGTATTGATTGACCGCGATAGTTCCAAGAGTCTTAGAGATTTGATCGACGGTCTTTGCTTGAAGGGCTGCCTGAGCTTGAATACCCGCCAAGCTGCGAGTAAGAGTCGTTAACTTCACCTTTGCTTCTTGCGCACCTTCGGCAGCAGTCGTTGCCTCTTCCTCTAAACGAATTACCTGCGCCTGCACTTGAGCCAACGTTTGAGCGGCTGCAACTGGAGTTGCGGGGAGCAAGGTAATCAAAACCATGAGAGATGCTGAGATTGCACCCGTGGTTAGCCCTTTTCTCATGTTTTAAGGCTAACGCCCATATCTATCTAATTTCAATTTGAAGCAGGGTATTTAGCCTATAAATGAGTGAGAAATTTAATATTCTTCCGCTCATGACCGTGACTGTAACCCTTGTAGCAGGCTCAGATGGATCCACTGCAAAAGGGGGCAACTCTGCTGGCGTCAGCAGCGCCGCCGATAGAACTGCATTTCTGGCCAGACGTCGCGCAGCTGATTGCATTCTCATCGGTGGAAACACCGCACGTACAGAGCCATATCAGCGCACACCTGTTCCAGTGATTGTAATTTCAAGATCGTTAATTAATCCGCTTGTCAATAATCGATTGGCTCATTGTTGGAATCTGTCGCCAGTAAAGGCGCTAGATCGTGCCATCAAGACATTTGGCGCTAATGTGCATGTAGAAGCAGGCGCTAGCATTATTGAGGAGTTGATATCCGCCGGTCGAGTAGATGCTCTCGAACTCAGCATTACCCAAGTCGTAGACGGTGAAGAAAAAATAGATATTTCAAAGCTACTTTCTCACTTTCCACAGCAGCGAGAAGAAGTAATTGAAGGCACTCGGTTTATCTCAGCGAGTAAGTGATCTAGAAAGCTGAGATAAGGGCTACGCCAGCGACGGCAGAGGCAATTCCTACATATTGCACTTTATGTAGCCGTTCATGGAGCAAGAGATAGGCCAATAGCGCTGTCGCAATCGGGTATAGCGAACCCAAAACCATAGCGAGGGAAACCAGACCTTTTGTCGTGGCAACGCCTAGTAGCAAATTGGCGGCGAAGTCTGCGACTCCAATAAAAATCAAAACCGGAATCTCGGCGCGAGTAAAACGAATCGAGCCACGATATTTGAACAAAACAATGAATCCAATAAGAAGAGTAGCTGTTCTCATGGTGGTCATGGTCATCAGCGCGCTTGACTCTGAACCAATGGCCATAAAGATCAAACATGTTCCAAAGAAGAGCGCTGCTCCAATCGCAAGTAGAAGCGGTTTAAGAGGAACTCCTTGAGATACTTCTGGACCACTGGCAAGAAATCCACCCAGGATTGCAAGAACTACTCCCAGAGAAATAAGAAGTGAGAGCTGGTCGCCTTTATAGATCAAGGCGTAACCAAGTGGAATAACGGCAGCCAGTGCGCTAATCGGTGAGACAACTCCCATGCGTCCCGTAGAAAGCCCTGCATAAAGACAGACCAATCCACCGTATCCAGTGAAGCCGGCGATAATTCCTGGAATCAAATATCCACCGCTACCGAGCGCCTGTGCGCTCCATGCGCCAGTCACAACCACAAGAATTACACCAGTGAGAAAACCAAAGAATTGCTGTGCACCCAGAACTACAAAAGCCGGATACTTTTTACTGAGTTTGCCACCAAAGAAATCAGCGGTACCCCATAAGGCGCTTGAAAGAAGCGCAAGCAGGCTGGCCATTGGATGGACTCTACCTTCCTTTGCTGCCAGCCTCCCACTCGAAAGGCGAAGTCAACTTTAGAATTAACCAGTGAAGTCGCCTGCATCGTTCTCATTTGAAGAGATGGTTGAGCATCTGCGCACAATCACACCGCGTAGCGAAATAATCTTGGAAGAAGTTCCTGCGCCTCAAAAATTGGCGGCCTACTCATTCGCATTCACTGCAGACATCTCAGCGCAACCTCATATCAATAGCGCTGAGAGTGATGAGGTCGCATCCGGAAGATTTGTCATCTTGCACGAACCTGGTGGACAAGACACATGGGAAGGTGACTTCAGATGCGTCACTTTCTTGCGCGCTGATGTTGATAGCGAAATGCAAGAAGATCCACTATTTCCAGAAGTTGGTTGGAATTGGCTCCTTGATTCACTCAACGCTACTGGCGCCGAATATAAAGCGCCGAGTGGAACGGTGACGAGAGTATCAAGTGCCTCATTTGGAAAGTTAGCTCCGCGCAGCGATGGATCAGAGATTGAGATTCGCGCTTCTTGGACTCCAATCATTCAATCGCGCGATGACATCTTTTCTCATGTCCATGCCTGGTGCAATCTCATGAGCGAAGTTTCTGGGTTGCCACCGATTCCAGATGGCGTTGCATCTATTGGTTCAGCCAGACGCCGTGGCTGATCAAGAGGAACTTCCGGCGCCAACTCCCCTCTTGCGTCCATCTGCAGGTTTACCTGCAGTCATCGATACAGAGACAGCGTTTGAAGATGCAATTTCAGAGCTTGCTCGCGGTAGTGGTCCCTTTGCATTAGATGCTGAGCGGGCATCAGGTTATAAATACAGTGCACGCGCCTATCTCATTCAACTCAAGCGCCAAGGTGGCGGATTGCATTTGATTGACCCCATCTCCTTTGGACCTGGACATCGGTTGTTTGTAGATCTCAATCACCTCTTGCAAGGCGAAGAAGTAATCTTGCATGCGAGCACCCAGGATCTTCCTTGTCTGCGCGAACTTGGCATTAACCCATCGCTGCTCTTTGATACTGAATTAGGTGCACGTATTGCTGGTTTGCCTCGAGTTGGATTGGGACCACTTCTGGAATCCCTGATGGGAGTATCTCTTGCAAAAGAGCATTCAGCAGTGGATTGGTCACAACGCCCACTGCCAGTCGATTGGCTCAACTACGCAGCCCTCGATGTTGAATTACTCATAGAACTTCGCAACAAGGTATACGAGCTGCTAGAGAAGGCAGGAAAGTTGCAATGGGCGTTGGAAGATTTCGCGGCAATCTTGGCCGCTCCTCCTGCTCCCCCGCGGGTTGATCCTTGGCGCAGAACTTCTGGAATGCACAAAGTAAAGAAGCGAAACCATATGGCAGTTATCCGTGAACTCTGGCAAGAGCGAAACTTACTCGCGCAAGAGCTAGATGTATCTCCAAGTCGACTACTCTCGGATGCGGCGATTACTGAACTTGCACTTGCTTCAGATAAGGGCCCCATTACCAATCGTAAACATTTAGAGAAAATCTTAAAGCCGCTTGGGTTGCGAGCTCGTTGGCTAGAAAATGCAGCAACCTGGATTAGTTGTATTTCAGATGCAATTGCGATGCCAGAAGATCAATGGCCAGAAGTGCGCACCAAGAGCGATGCGATGCCGCCTATCAAGATTTGGCGTGAGCGCTTTCCTGAAAAATTTGCTCCGTTATCTCATGCTCGCTTCAACTTACAGGTGCGAGCAGACGAGCTATCGATTCCGCTGGAGAATCTAATCTCGCCCGAATTGGTTCGTAGAATCTGTTGGCAACCACCTGAGACAACGGTGGCCGAAGCTCTCGTAGCAATGGGCGCTCGTCGCTGGCAGAGTGAAATCGCTGCACCAATCTTGGAAGCTGCGCTGCTCGAGAAGGAGCCGCTTGAGATTGAAGAAACCAGCGATTTAGAAGCTACTGACGAGAAAAGTATCTAACTGGGCCCAAGTGTTGTAAGTACACCTTCTGCCCGACAGTGAAATCAGCAGGGCCAGCAACTCGGGCCTTAATGGGTGTGGTTGATTGCGCAACGCTTACCGTCAGCATCGCATCATGGCCGTAGTAATCGATATGGATAAGCGATCCCTCAACGCCCATATCCGCGCTCGTTGATACGCGAATCTCTTCAGGCCTAATGACTACATAACCATTCTCGCTGCCAGCCTGCGCGAGGCCACTGACTGAGAGCGGGTAGAGAGTGTCGCCATTACCGGATAACTGTGCAGGAAGAATGAGAACATCGCCAGTGCTTGCAGCAATCTCTGGTGAAATCGGTGCCTCGTAGACCTCTTCAGGTGTTCCGTTCTGCGCCACTTTGCCATCGCGCATCAGAATTACTCGGTCTGATGAGACCAACGCTTCTTCACGATCATGGGTAACAAGGATTGCGGTCGAACCTAATTCACGCAGTAAGCCAACAACTTCTGTTCGCAGTTCATCGCGCAGAACCGCATCAAGTGCTGAGAACGGTTCATCGAGCAAAATCAACTTAGGTTTAATGGCAAGGGCGCGAGCCAGAGCCACACGTGTCTGCTGTCCACCGGATAGTTGAGAAGGAAGACGATCCTCCATCCCCTTCATTCCTATGAGCCCAATCATTTCGTGGGTGATGTCAGCAATCTCTGCCTTTGTATACGAGTTCTTATCAAGTCCAAAGGCGATATTTTTTGCAACAGTTAAGTGAGGAAAGAGCGCACCTTGCTGAGGCACATAACCAGTACCGCGCTTATGTGGCGGAAGCACTACTGATGAGACGCCCACGAGCTGTGACCCAAATCGAATTGCACCACTCGTTGGTTGGATCAGCCCCGCAATTGCGCGCAAAAGCGTGGTCTTTCCGCACCCTGATGGACCTAACAGTGAGGCAATCTCGCCCTGACGAAGTTCAAAGGAGAGATCAGAAATAATCGTGCGACTACCAAAATTTACCGTTAAATGAGAAACGCTGAGTGAAGTCATTTATATATAACTCACTTTCTTCTCAATTTCATTCTGGACATTTCGTGGAATAGTCAATATGAAAGTTGGAATTGCTGCGATGAGAACCAATAATAGTGCATATGGAGCAGCCTCATTAAATCTACTAATTGATGCAAAACTCCAAATCTCTGTCGCTAACGTGTCCATTCCCGTAGGCCTGAGCATCAAAGTTGCCGGTAGCTCCTTCATCGCAGTAAGAAATACCAATAAGACGCCCAAAGCTAAATTCGGTAGTGCGATTGGAAAGACGACTTGCATCGTGACGCTCGATTTACTCTTACCAAGAGTTGCGGCCACTTCCTTCAACTGCGGAGATACAAGGGATAGCGCCGCAGAAGTTGCTGCCACTGATTTAGCAAGAAAGAGCACCGCATATGCAAAGGCAAGTAGGAATATTGATTGATACAGCGGTCCTAAACGTGAACCAAATGAAACCAGGGCTAGACCTACAACCACACCCGGTAGCGCATGAGCCATCAGAGTCACCTTCTCAGAAACTGACGCAAAAGCGCTCACACCTTGCGTGGCCAGGAAAGCAAGGGGCAGAGAAAGGACGAATGCAATGAAGGCGCCCATCGCGGCAACTGAGATTGTTGAGAGAGCGGCAGAGATAAGGTCTGAAATTGCCACTGCACTTGGATTCTGTAAATAACGCGAGATCAACACATAGAAAGGAAGAGCGACAGCGAGCAAGCTGTAGAGCACAAGTACTGCGGTAGTCAGAATTGAAAGAGGTAGGTTATTTACTCGGCGTATACGTTGTTGAAAGCCTTCAGCGCCCCTAGTTTCAAAATCACGACCCTTGAGAACTGACTCGAGTGACACAAAAATTGCAGCTGCTAGAAAGAGGAGCAGACCAATGATGGCAGCGGCGCTGCGATCATAAGATGACTTAAAGAGATTCTGAATCGAAACTGTGAGGGTTTCGACGTTAAGAAGCGAAACGGCACCGAAGTCGCTCAAAACATAGAGACCAGAAAGAAGTGCGCCTGCGCTAATACTGCGGCGTACCTGCGGCAGGATGACTCGAATAAAGACTGCAAATTTAGAGAGCCCAAGTGAGCGAGCAACCTCAATCAATCCAGAATCAATACGTGCGAAAGAGATTGATACCGCCAGCAACATGTACGGCATTGTGGATAAGACAAGGATGAAAGCTGCTGCCCATAAACCTTGAAGGGATGGGATGAGCGCTATCCAGGTGTAGGTGAAGACATACGACGGAATCGCCAGCGGCAAGATTGTTGATACTAGAAGAAGTCGTGGGTATGGAATTCGCACGTAGTGCAGACCGGCTGCGATTGCTGTGCCAAGGAAGACATTGACAGCAACAACTATGCAGAGCAGAGCCAGAGTCAGACCGAGTACTTCGAGCGTTTTCTGGCGAAGCAAGAGGGAGAGAACATCTTCCCCAGACTTTTCGGATGCGCGAAGAATCAGGTAAATCAGCGGTTGAGAAATGAGTATGAGGACCCCCACCACGAGGGTCCTCAAACCATAACTTCCGAAGTCTTTCTGAGTTTTCACTTCAAAGTTTTTCCACTAAAGGAGACCAACTTTTACGAGTAACTCCTGTGTCTGCTGAACCTTTTCAAGAGTGCGTAGATCGACCTGAGGCGCACCAATAGAGTTCAAGTCAGGTAGAGCTTGAGGCGGCTTGACTCCAGAAATCAGTGAATACTCATGTGTAACTTCTACAAATGAGATCTGAGTTTTTTCAGTTGTTAAATAATTGATGAGGTCAATGGCAGCGCTGCTCTTCTGGCTTGTAGCAAAGATTCCTGCTCCTGATACATTGACGAGATTGCCGATATCTCCTGCTGCGAAGAATCCATTTTCAACCTGAATCTTTCGGCCCAGTGCTTCGCTGACTTCCCAGGTGTAATAATGGTTTACCAAACCTAAATCAATTTCACCCTTATCGATGGCTTCAACGATGGCGCTATTTTTTAAGAAAATCTTTGCACCATTTGCCTTAATTCCCGTGAGCCACTGTTCGGCAAATTTCTCTCCCTTTTCATTGATGAGAGCGGTGACAAAGGCTTGGAAAGATGCGTTACTTGGCGCAATTCCCACCTTTTCTTTGTATGCGGGCTTAGTCAGGTCTGCTACTGATTGTGGAAGCGTTGGCACTGCGCCTGGACGATAGGCGAAGACGCGAGCGCGCCCTGTAACTCCCACCCATGTGCGGTCATCAGCCACGTACTTCTGTTCAATCTGAGTTGCCACAGAGTCAGGCAGCTTTATGAACAAGCCCGCTGCAGAAACTGCTCCGAGTGAACCTGCATCCTGAGACAGGAAGAGATCAGCCGGTGAATTCTTGCCCTCTTCTAGAATTTGAGCGGCAAGTTCAGCAGAGTCGCCATATCTCACGTTGAGTTTGATCCCTGACTCTTTCTCCCACTCGGCAAAGAAGGGTGCAATGAACTCTTCCGACCTTCCAGAGTAGACAGTCAGCTCTTTAACCTCATCAGTGGCTCCATCGGAACCCAATCCAACCCAAGCAGCGCCTCCAATGACCAACGCACCTGTGATGACTCCTGCAGTTACCAATAGCTTTTTCAATTAACTCCCCTACCGTGTTCTGGATATACCTTCGCCTCTGTAATGAACTCAGGCTAACCGAGAGCGAGGAATTACGCAACAAATATGTTGCGTAATTAGTCACATCACTGGTGGTGACAAAGTGGGCTACTGGCAAGTAACCTTGAAACATCACTACCGAAAGAGGCCCTTTCTTATGTCCAACGCTCTTCGTTCAGTTGTTCTGGTTGATGCAGTTCGTACTCCTTTCGGAAAGGCCGGCAGCATGTATGCCGGAACGCGCGCCGATGACCTGATGGTCCGTGCCATGCGTGGGCTACTTGAGCGCAATCCCAAGGTCTCACCTGATGCGGTTGAAGATGTTGCCATTGCTGCTGCAACTCAAACAGGTGATCAAGGTATGAATATCGGACGTAGCGCAACGCTATTGGCTGGACTTCCAAAGACGGTTCCTGGCTATTCAATCGATCGTTGGTGCGCAGGTGCAATGACTGCAACGACAACCATCGCTGGTGCAATTGCAATGGGCGCAATTGATATCGCTATTGCAGGTGGCGTAGAACATATGGGCAACCATCCGATGGGTGAGCTGATGGATCCTAATCCCCGCTATCTGGCAGAGAAGTTAGTCGAACAAGATGCGCTCGCCATGGGTGCAACTGCCGAACGTTTACACGATCGCTTTCCGCAATTAACTAAAGAGCGAGCAGATCGTTATGCCTATAACTCGCAGATGAAGACAGCTAAGGCATATGCTGATGGAAAGTTACAACGTGATTTGATTCCCACTGCCGCACGTAGCGCAGAGCTTGGTTGGGGCGTGGCAACTGTTGATGAAGGTCCCCGTCCTACAACAACAATGGAAGGCCTGGCATGTCTTAAGACGCCATTTCGTCCCGCAGGACGCGTGACGGCTGGAAATTCATCAGGACTCAATGACGGCGCAACTGCGGCGTTGCTGGCAAGTGAAGATAAGGCGAAAGAACTTGGCTTAACAATCAAAGCGCGTCTTGTGACCTTCGCCTTCGCCGGCGTAGAACCTGAAGTCATGGGCTACGGTCCAGTTCCTTCAACAATTAAGGCGCTTGCAAAGGCTGGGCTATCTATTGAAGATATCGGCGCATTTGAAGTTAACGAAGCATTTGCAGTGCAAGTTTTAGCGTTCCTCGATCACTTTGGAATCGCTGATGATGATCCGCGAGTAAATCCTTATGGTGGAGCTATCGCTGTGGGCCATCCCCTTGCTTCCTCTGGAGTGCGTCTGATGCTCAACTTGGCTCGTACCTTTGAAGAGAAGCCTGACGTACGTTATGGAATCACCACTATGTGTATCGGTCTCGGTATGGGTGGAACAGTTATTTGGGAGAACCCTCACTACACAGGAGGAAAGAAGTAATGACGACTGCAATCACGCTGCCAGAGGGCGCTCCAGAAGAAGTTATCACCCATGCACTTGTTCGCGATGTCGACCTCGCTCCTTTCGGAGGCAAGGGCTCACTTGCTCTCATTACTTTGGATAACGGACTCGATCACACGCGGCCTAATACCTTTGGGCCGCAATCTGTTGCTGCCCTCAATGAGGCAATAACAGATGCTGCGTCCCGTAAGCCAGCAGCGATTGCAATTACAGGCAAGCCATTTATCTTTGCAGCAGGGGCAGATCTATCAGCGCTCTCCTATTTGGCAAAACGTGAACAAGCTCTCGCCATTGGAAAACTTGGCCACGATGTCTTTAGACGTCTTGATGAAATCGGAATTCCAACCTTCGCTTTCATCAATGGACTTGCCCTCGGTGGCGGCTTAGAAGTTGGACTTCATTGCAACTACCGCACCCTTGCAACAACAGCCTTTACGGCTCTGCCAGAAGTTTTCTTGGGACTCGTTCCAGGATGGGGCGGCGCTACGATCTTACCCAAGTTGATTGGACCAGAGCGAGCTGTGCAGGTCATTATCCATAACGCGCTCAACAACAACACCATGATGAAAGCTAAGGATGCACTCGCTCTTGGCGTAGTGGATGCGGTCTATGAACCAGCTGATTTTCTTGAAAAATCTATCGCCTTCGTTGCATGTGTACTCAATGGAACTACAAAGATTGAACGTAAGGATTACTCAAACGATCCAGCCTGGGATAGCGCACTCGCTGCAGGACGCGCTGCTGCTCTCAAAAAGTATGGAGGCGCAGAGATTGCCGCACCTATGAAGGCTCTTGAGTTGATTAAGGCTGCCCAGAAGAATACAAAGGGCGAAGGTTTTGATGCTGAAGATGCCACTCTGGCAGATCTCACAATGTCGGATCCTCTTCGTGCCTCTCTCTATGCATTTAATCTGATTCAGAAGAAGCGCAAAAAAGTAGAGGGTGCGCCAAAACCCGCCCTTGCTCGAAAGGTTTCACGAGTCGGCGTTGTTGGAGCAGGTCTTATGGCCTCACAACTCGCACTTCTTCTTGTGCGTAATCTCAAATGTCCAGTCGTCATGACTGATATCGACCAAGAGCGCGCAGATAAGGGCGTTGCCTGGGTTCGCAACGAACTAGCAAAATTAGTTGAGAAGAAACGTATGAGCGCAGAATCAGCAGCTCGACTATCTCTTCTCGTTAGCGGAAGCGCAGATCAGAGCGCATTCGCTGGATGTGACTTCATCATTGAGGCCATCTTTGAAGAGCTATCGCTCAAGCAAGATCTCTTTAAGAAGCTTGAAAAGATCGTGGGGCCAGAATGTATTTTGGCCACAAATACCTCATCGCTCTCAGTAGAACGTATGAGCGAAGGGCTAGAACATCCTGAGCGAGTTGTTGGATTCCACTTCTTCAACCCTGTTGCTGTCATGCCACTTCTTGAAATCGCTCGCACCTCAAAGACAGATGATGCAACGACTGCAACAGCTGTCAGCATTGGTAAAGAACTCAAGAAGACCATGATTATCTGTAAAGATGCACCTGGTTTTGTTGTAAATCGACTTCTCACCCGCTTTATGGGCGAAATTACTGATGCTGTCGATGAAGGAACAGATCCAGCCACTGCTGATAACGCAATGCGCTCTATCGGATTCCCGATGTCACCATTTGAACTTCTTGGTCTCGTTGGACCAGGCGTTGCACTTCATGTTGCTGAAACCCTGCATGAAAATCTTGGTCCGCGTTATCGCATCTCTCCTACGATGCAAGCGATGGTCAAGGAAGGCGTTAAGACCTTCTATATCAAGAATGAGGATGGCAGCTTTGGTCCTAATCCAGCGGCTCTTGCACTTGTTCATAAGGGAACCACTCCCTCAACTGCCGAGCAGGTTCGCGCACGCGCACTGAAGGCTCTTGCTGAAGAAGCGCGAATGATGCTCGATGAAGGCGTTGTCTCAACTCCTGCAGAGATTGATCTCTGCATGTTGATGGGCGCAGGTTGGCCGATGCATCTCGGTGGAATTTTGCCGTACTTAGATCGCGAAGGAATTAGCGAGTCTGTTTGTGGTCAGCGTTTTCATGCGCCGGGAATTGCATCTCTTCCACAGTAGAACTCCACTCGACAATGTCGCGTGAAATCTTCTGAGCTGTAATCCCAAGGTCTTCTAAAATTTCAGCGCGCTTTGAGTGCTCGATAAATTCAAGTGGAACACCGATGCTATGAAGAGCAACGTTAAGCCCTGCTTCCCGGAATAGCTCCGAGATAGAACTCGCGATTCCAGCATGTCGAATTCCATCTTCTAGAACAACAACGCTCTTGTAACGTTGCGCCATTGAAACCAAGTTCTGCGGTAGTGGCTTGACCCAACGTGGATCGATAACTGTGACGCCAACGCCCTCACGGTAAGCCTGTGAAGCTGCTTCAACAGCGATAGCTGCCATTGAGCCCACGCTAATTAGGAGAACATCTGCACTCTCACCGCGATAGAGAACATCGATTCCATCACGTCTTTCAAAGGCTGGAATATCACTTTGCACTGCGCCCTTTGGGAAACGGATAAGAGAAGGCGCATCGCTAATCTCTACAGATTCGCGGAGCGTTTCGCGCAAACGTGCCGCATCACGAGGAGCTGCAACGTGAAGAGTTGGAACAATTCCGGTAAGCGCTAAATCCCAAATGCCGTGGTGTGACGGCCCGTCATCACCAGTAATTCCAGCGCGGTCTAAGACAAAGGTAACTCCAGCCTTGTGAAGCGCTACATCGAGAAGTAATTGATCGAAAGCGCGATTAAGGAATGTGGAGTAGACAGCAACTACAGGATGCATGCCAGCGAAGGCGAGTCCAGCAGCGCTAGTTACTGCATGTTGTTCGGCGATACCGACATCGATTGTGCGATCCGGGAACTCTTTCTCAAACTTATCCAGACCAGTTGGCCCCAACATAGCAGCGGTAATGGCAACGATATCTTTACGAGTGCGTCCTAAAGCAATCAGCTCATCAGCAAAGACGCTGGTCCAACTGGTGACCGATTTGGACAGTGGCGTTCCTGTCTCAGGATCGACGACACCCACTGCATGGAACTTCTCAGCTTCATCTGCGACAGCCGGCTTGTGGCCACGCCCCTTTTCAGTGATGACATGAACGAGAACTGGCTCGCCAAATTCTTTTGCTTGAGTAAAAGCTCGCTCCATCGCAGCAATGTCATGCCCATCGATTGGACCAACATATTTCAACCCAAGATCTTCAAACATTCCTTGCGGAGCAACAATGTCCTTGATGCCCTTCTTCATGCCGTGGAGAGTTTCGTAGATCGGCGCGCCAACAACAGGGGTCTTTGAGAGAACTTCCTTGCCCCAATCTAAGAATCGTTCATAGCCTTGGGTAACGCGCAGCGTTGAAAGATAAGTTGCTAGCCCGCCTATAGTTGGTGAATAGGAACGTTCGTTATCGTTAACGACGATCATCAAATTACGATCCTCGGCTGCTGCAATGTTATTGAGCGCCTCCCATGACATTCCACCGGTAAGAGCGCCATCGCCTACAACGACGACAACATGGCGATCCGTCTGTCCGGTCAGAGTGAAGCCACGCGAGATTCCATCTCCCCAAGAGAGCGCAGTTGAGGCGTGTGAGTTTTCAATGACATCGTGTTCGCTTTCGCGACGGTTGGGATATCCGGCAATACCACCTCGCTGGCGGAGTTGATCAAATTGGTTTGCGCGGCCAGTAAGAATTTTATGGACGTATGACTGATGTCCTGTATCAAAGAGAATTACATCTTTTGGAGAATCGAAGGAGCGATGGAGCGCAATCGTTAACTCAACTACGCCCAAGTTGGGTCCTAGATGGCCACCTGTCTTTGAAACCTTGGTGATAAGAAATTGGCGAATCTCTTCAGAGAGCCCAGTGAGCTGTTCAGGGGTAAGCCCGTGCAGATCGTCTGGTCCATTGAGAGATTCGAGCATAGGGTTTAGTCTAGATTAGCCACGCAGTTGGCGCAGTACGTACTGCATGATTCCGCCGTGGCGATAGTAATCCGCTTCACCTGGCGTATCGATACGTACCTTGGCTTTGAAAACCTTATCCCCCGCAGTCACGGTGACCTCTTTAGGGATAGCGCCACTATTAAGAGCTGTTACCCCAGCAATTGAAAACACTTCATCACCATTGAGGCCAAGTGTCTGCGCAGTTTCTCCGTTAGTAAATTGCAATGGCAGAACGCCCATTCCAATCAAGTTAGAACGATGGATACGTTCAAAACTTTCTGCAATCACAGCACGCACGCCAAGAAGAGCAGTTCCTTTAGCAGCCCAGTCACGTGATGAACCCGATCCATACTCTTTGCCAGCAAGAATAACGAGAGGAACGCCAGCTGCTTGATAAGCAACAGAGGCATCATAAATTGTGCTCTGATCACCATTACTCAAGAAGTTACGTGTGAAGCCACCTTCGACGCCATCAAGCAATAGATTCTTGAGGCGAATATTGGCGAATGTGCCGCGAATCATTACCTCGTGATTTCCGCGACGTGAGCCATAAGAGTTAAAGTCCTTACGATCTACTCCGTGCGCTTCCAGATACTTTCCGGCTGGTGAATCTGCTTTAATATTTCCAGCAGGTGAGATGTGATCTGTTGTGACGGAATCACCAAGAATCGCCAATACACGTGCTCCAGAAATATCTTTCACAGCTTCTGGCTGTGCCGGCATCCCTTCAAAATATGGCGGCTTACGGACATATGTTGACTGTGGATCCCATTCAAAAGTTTTTCCTGTAGGAGTATCAAGTGACTTCCAGCGGTGATCGCCTTCAAAGACTGTTGCATAATCCTTAGTAAACATCTCAGATGAAATTGAGGAGTCAATGACTGCTTGAATTTCAGCAGCTGATGGCCAGATATCTTTCAAAAGAACTGGGTTGC